>Ga0209048_10000338_pt1 | contig 50869 bp, 40 predicted proteins | sample FrelakmetCRP12CR_FD_187146 | JGI IMG/M metagenome (GOLD analysis project Ga0209048, IMG submission 187146) | Freshwater lake sediment microbial communities from the University of Notre Dame, USA, for methane emissions studies - CRP12 CR (SPAdes)... | ecosystem: Environmental > Aquatic >...
CACCTCGAATCCGCCCGCCGCCGCAGCGATGCCGTGGACCGTCGCGTCGGAGACGGGCCGCGCCCCGGAGCGCGCAAGCGCGGCCTGCAACGCCGCGCCCTGTTCCCCAACGGCGCCGAGCCTGGCGCGAATCTCCGGCGGCAAGGTGGACATGCCGCGATACATCATGCCTCCCGGTTCCGCGTGTTCGTCGAGGAGCAGCACCTCGGCGCCGACTTCCGCGGCGAGCGTGGCCGCGGCCATGCCTGCCGGGCCGGCACCGACGATGGCGACGCCGCACGCGTCAGGCAGCGGCCGGCGCATCGAAGCGATCCGCGGAAAATGCGTTCACAGCACCGCCGAGCGCCCCAGCTGCGATCAGCGGAGCAAGTTCCAGCGCATGGATCGCCGCCAGCGTCACCCCGCTGTGACAACTCGCGATGAACGCGCCAGGCGCCGCGCGCGACTGCTGATAGATCGGCAAGCCGTCGGGCGAGAGTACGCGCAGCGCCGCCCACGAGCGCAGCACACGCACCGCCGCGAGCCGCGGAAACGCGCGCACCGCGCGCCGCGCCATCGCCGCGAGCACGCCCAGCGAGGTGGCGCTGCTGTCGGTGTCTTCCTGCGCATCGCCGACCAACAGCGTGCCGGCGTCGTTCTGGCGCAACGTTTCCGTCGGCAGCGGCAACCATGGCGGCATGCGTTCGAGCACGATGACCTGTCCGCGCTGCGCGCGCACGCGCGCCGTCAGACCGACCTGCGGGGCCAGCGCGGCATTGCCCAGGCCCGCCGCGAGAACCACGCAGCGCGCGCGGAATTCGCCGCCGCGCGTGATCAGCGCAAAGCCTTCGTCCACCGGCGCGACGCGAAGCACGGCGTGATCGGCGAGCAGTTCGCCGCCGCGCGCCGCGAAGCCCAGATGCAGCGCGCGCAGCAACTGCAGCGGGTTGACGTGCCCGTCTTCGGGGCAATACGACCCGCCCGCGACGTCCGGCCCGATCCCGGGCAGCAATCTCTCCAGTGCGGCGCGGTCCAGCATGTCGAAACGCGGCGCGGCGCCCGGGGCTTGTGCGCCGAAACGCGCGACCAGCGCCGAGCGTGCCGCAAGTTCCCGTTCCGACAGGCAAAGATGCACGCCGCCGGGCTGCGCGAAGGCGATGTCGATGCCGCTGTCCTCGCGCAGGCGCGCTGCGAATTCCGGCCAGCGCCGCGCTGATGCACGCGTCCACGCCGCATACGGCGCGCAGCCCAGGCCTTTGCCCTGCACCCAGATCAGTCCGAAGTTGCCGCGCGCGGCGCGCCGCGCGGCGTCGCCTTCGTCGAACATTGCCACGCGCCGCGTGCCGTCGGCGAGGCCGTACGCGATCGCCGCGCCGACGAGCCCGCCGCCGATGACCGCAATGTCGCGAACGCGCACGCGCGCCGTCATGCCGTCGCCCCCGACGCGAAACGCAGGATCGCCGGGATCTGCGCTTCGAATCCCTGGAAGGCGTGATCGCCGCCGCCCTGCACGAACTGCCAGGCGCCGCCGTAGTAGGCGAGCGCCTCGCGCCAATCCAGAACCTCGTCGCCGCTCTGCGTCAGCAGGAAATAGCGTTCGGGCCGGGTGATGCGCTCCACCTTCAGCGCCTGAAGCTCGGCGCAATGCGTCGGCGTGAGTTCCCAGGTCTCACCCGTGTACAGATTGCGCTGCGGACCCAGGTAGCGCTCGAGATCCGCGTCCGGACGTACCGAGGGATTGATCACGATCGCCCGCGCTCCACGGCGTTCGGCGAAACACGTGGCGTAGAAGCCGCCTAGCGAACTGCCGACGAACGCGAGCGCCGCGGGCTGGCGTTCGTCGAGCCACGCGCCGACCGCGCGCACGGCCTCGGCCGGCCGGTGGTGCAGTTGCGGAACGAAAAATTCGGGGCGCTCATCGGCTGGCAGCGCGGCGATGGCGGCGCCGAGGGCACGCGCCTTGACCGACGCCGGGGCGCTGTTGAGCCCGTGCAGGTAGACAATGGTCGTTAGCACGCGTTCAAGTCCTGGCGGACAGTCGCGCGAGCAGCTTGTCGTGGATGCCGCCAAAGCCGCCGTTGCTCATGATCACGACGTGGTCGCCGGGGCGCGCCTCGCGCACGATCGCGTCGACCAGCGCGTCGAGGTCGGTCGCGACCTCGACGCGCACACCAAGGGGCGAGAGCGCGGCAGCCGCGTCCCACCCCAGATTTGCCGCGTAGCAGTAGACGCGGTCGGCCGCGGCGAGGCTCGCCGGCAGCTGCGCCTTCATCGTGCCCAGCTTCATCGTGTTCGAACGCGGTTCCAGCACCGCGAGGATGCGCGCGCCGCCCACGGCGCGGCGCACGCCGTCGAGCGTGGTGGCGATGGCGGTGGGATGATGCGCGAAATCGTCGTAGACGGTGACGCCGGCGACCGTGCCGCGCACCTCGAGCCGGCGCCTGATGCCGCGGAACACCGCCAGCGCGGCGAGGCTCGAGGCGACGGGCACGCCGACGTGGCGCGCCGCGGCGATCGCGGCGAGTGCGTTCAACCGGTTGTGGCGGCCGAGCAGCGAAAATTGCGCCAGGACGCCCTGCGGCGCGCCGCCGAGCTTGATCGTGCCGTCGACAGCGATGGTCCAGTCGGCGCCGGTGTCGGCGACCGCGGCGAAGCCGAAGCGCTCGACCTCGCTCCAGCAACCGCGCGCGAGCACCCGCCGCAGGCTTTCTTCGCCGCCGTTGACGACGAGCCGTCCGGCACGCGGAATCGTGCGCAGCAGATGGTGAAACTGCGTCTCGATCGCGGCCAGGTCGGGAAAGATGTCGGCGTGATCGTGCTCGAGATTGTTGAGGATCGCGGTACGCGGGCGGTAGTGCACGAACTTCGAGCGCTTGTCGCAGAACGCGGTGTCGTATTCGTCGGCCTCGATGACGAAAAATGCGCTGTCGGTGAGCCGCGCCGAGACGTCGAAGTCGACCGCGACGCCGCCGATGAGGAATCCCGGTGCGAGGCCTGCATGCTCCAGGATCCAGGCGAGCAGCGCGGTGGTCGTCGTCTTGCCGTGTGTACCGGCCACTGCCAACACCCACTTGCCGGGGAGCACGTTGTCGGCGAGCCATTGGGGACCCGACGTGTACGCCCTGCCCGCATCGAGTATCGCCTCGAGCAGCGGATTGCCGCGCGAAATGGCATTGCCGATCACGAAAATATCCGCATCCTTCGCCGCACCAGCCAACTGTGCCGCGTCGTAGCCTTCGGTCAAGTCGATGCCCAGCGTGCGCAACTGCGTGCTCATCGGCGGATACACGTTGGCGTCGCAGCCGGTGACGGCGTGCCCGGCCTGCCTTGCAATGGCGGCGATACCACCCATGAAGGTGCCGCAGATGCCGAGGATGTGCAGGTGCATGTGCCTAGCGTCTGGCTGGCAGTTTGGCGGCGATCGCGCGCTCGTAGGCCGACTCCAGGCTCACGGTGTAGCGCGCCGCGTCGGCGAGTCCCGACCCCGGGAGCTTCGCCGCGATCGCAGCGGCGATGGCCTTGCGCCAGGAGCGATCGGCGGCGAGCCGGCACGCGATCTCGACGTAGCCTTGGTCGCTGTCGGCGACGGTTTCGGTGACCCCAAGGTGCGCGAGCAGGCTGTAGCTGACGCGTTCGGCGTGGCGCGTGCCGACGCGGGTGACCACCGGGATGCCCATGTCCAGAGCGGCCGCAGTGGTATCGCCGCCGGTGTACGGCAGCGTGTCGAGCACCGCGTCGAGCAGGGCGTAGCGGGTGCGGGCCTGCGCGTCGTCCTGGCCCGGCGGAACGAACACGATGCGCGCGGCGGGAACGCCGAAGCCCGCGAGCCGGCGCAGGTACAGCGCCCGCTCGGCATCGCGCAGGGGCGAGAAAGCCAGCAGCGCGTGCGGCACGCGTTCGAGGATCTGCCGCCAGAGTGCGAGGCAGCGCGGCGAGAGTTTCAGCAGGCTCACGAACGCTCCGTAGACGACCGCCGAGTCGGCGATGCCGAGGCCGGCGCGCGTCGCGATCGGAACCGGTGCCGGCGCGACGCGCTGCACCGGCAGCACGCAGGTGTCGAGCGCCAGTGGCGCTTCGATCTGGTACGCACCCGCGTCGGCGACGTCGGCAAACGCGTCGGTAATCTTGTAATCCACCTCGCGCAAGCCGATGCAGCCGTGATACCCCAGATGCGTGACGATCACCGGCGCGGGCTTGCCGAGCAGGATGCCCGGGCGCGACCCTGCCGAGTGTCCCATGAGGTCGACCAGCACGTCGAGCCGGTCTGCCGCGATGGTACGCGCCGCAGCCTGATCGTCCTGTTCGGCGAGCTCAGTGAACGCTGTCGCGAGCGCGCGAAACTGTGCGCTGATCGCGTCCTCGTTCGCCGTCGGCGTCAGCGAGTAGAGGTGCACGGCGAAGCGGGAACGGTCGTGGGCGGCAAACACCTCGCGCAACACGCGCCCCATGACATGCGCGCGAAAATCGGCGGACAGGTAGCCGATGTGGATGAAGCCATCGGCGCGCTTACGGCCCGCTGCCGCCGCCGATGCCGGCGCGGCGCGCGGGTCGCGCGGCTGCAGGCGGTCGTAGGTTGCATACAGGCGCCGGATGGCGTCACGCGAGACGTCACAGTACTGCACGCGCGACACCGCCACCGCCGCGAGCTCGGCCTGATCGGGGCGATACGGCCAGTCGAGCGCCAGCGGCAGGTACTTGGCCTCGTATTCGCGGTCGCCGAGCAGTCGCGAAAACATCAGACCCGTAACGACGAGCTCGGCGGACAACGGTGCCCCGCGCTCGAAGCGCAGGAAATCCGCGATCGCCTCCTCCAGTCGGCCCTGCTGCAGCAGGTTGGTGCGCAGCGCGAACCACGCCGTCGTGTCGGTGGGTGCCAGCTCGCGCGCCCCTTCCAGATGAGGCTGCGCGAGGTCGGCGCGGCCGCGCCGCTGCAGCGCCAGGCCCAGGTTGCCGAGCGCCTCGATCGACCGCGGGTCGATGGCACGGGCGCGCTCGAACTCGCGCTCGGCGTCGCCATAGCGGCCGGCCCGGAAATGGATGCGGCCCAGCGCCATCGGCGGAGCGGCCCACTCGGGTCGCGCGTGCGCCGCTGCCGCGAAGCTGCGCTTCGCTTCGACGAATTTGCCCTGCGCATACAGCAGCGCGCCGACGTTGTAATGCACCTCGGCAAGATCGGGGGACAGGTCGAGCGCGGCGCGATACGCCGCCAGCGCAGCGTCGCAGCGCCCCGCCGCGGCGTGTGCGGCTGCAGCGTCGAGGAGTTCGCGCAGACTGCTCACGCCGGCGGCGCGACCGCGTGGCGTCGCCAGCCGTACACGAACCAAGCGTAGGCCGCGACATTGAAAGCCACGACCACCGCGAAGGCGAGCCGCAGCCCGCCCGCGGTGTCGGTACCGAGGCTGACCCTGGCAGCGTCGATGAACACGCCGATACCCCACTGCATGCCAAAACTGCCCGCGAACATCAGCAGGTTGAGCGCGGTGTTGGCGCGCGCGGTCAGATCGCGCGGAAAACCTTCCCCCAACACCGTGAAGGCCAGCACGTTGACCGCCGAGCCGAAGCCGTAGAGCACCCAGGTAAGGTACGTGAACGGCAGCAATCTCGAGGTGATCAGCGCCAGCGCGCCGATGCTCAGCGCAAAACCGATCGCGAACAGGTGGCGCGCGCCGACGCCGCGTTGTGCGAGTCGCGTTGCAAACAGGCCGAGCCCGAAATACCCGACGACGATGGCGATGCCCATCACCAGGAGGTGCGACGCCGCGGCGGCGCGCGTGTAGCCGTCGATTTCCATCAGCCAGGGCACCGACCACAGGCCCTGGATTGCCATGAACGAGCCCGTCGTCGTCGCCGCCAGCGGGCACAGCCACCAGAAGCGCGCGCTGCGAAAGACCCGCTGCACGCCACGCCACTGCTCGGCCCAGCCGGGCGCGCTCGCCGGACGCGGGACATCGGGCACGGTGCAGAAAATCAGTGCCGCCGCGGCGAAGGTCGCCAGCGCGAGCGCGACGAACACGGCGCGCCACGACACCATGGTCAACGCCGCCGCCAGCGGCGCGGTGGCGAGCAGCGCGCCCGCGCCGCCGGCAACCATCATCCAGCCGGACAGCGAGGCCTGGCGATTGGCGGGATACCACGCGGAAATCGCCTTGAGCGGAGCCATGAGACACACCGCCACGCCGGCGCCGATCAGCGCGCGCGCGAACGCCAGGCCCGCGAGGCCATCGCTCGCCGCAAACGCCAGCGCGCCACCCGCGGCGACCAGCAGCAGCGCCGGCTCGACGCGGCGCGGTCCGAAGCGATCGAGCAGCATGCCGGCGGGCACCTGTGTCGCGGCGAACGCCAGGAAGTAGGCACTGGTCAAGAGGCCGAGCGAGGCGGCGCTGACGCCCAGTTCGGTGGAAAGCTCGGGCGAGATCACGGCGTTGACCGTGCGAAACACGTACGAGAGCATGTACGCTGCCGAAAAGCCGACGTAGATGCGCAGATAACGCGGTGGGTTCATGCACGCGTGTCCTGCGTCAGGCGCGCAACAGGAAGCGTGCCGGCACGATGGGCGCGAGCGCGGCCGCGAGCACAGGATGCCGCTGCAGTGTTGGCATGGGAATGGCGGAACACAGGATAACGGCGGCCATTATCGCCGATCGCGGCCGGATCGCCCTCAGGGCGTTGCGAGGCTGACGGAAACGACCACGCCTCGACCGTCGGCGCGATTCCGGGCGCTCGCGCTGCCGCCGTGGAACTCCGCGATGAGCCGCACGATGTACAGGCCCAGGCCGAGGTGCGGCGCACTGCTTCCGGCATCGCTGCGTACCGAGACCATCGAGTCGAACAGCCTGCCGGGCATCGCGTCGGGCAACAGCGGCCCGTCGTTCTCGACTTCGACGACGATGACCGTATCCACGCGGCGCAGGCGCACGACGATCGGCGTACCGGGCAGCCCGAATTCGTGGGCGTTGGCGACGAGCTTGTCGAGCATCTGCGCGATGAGATCCGGCGCGCCGTCGATCCAGATCCCGCCGTCGGGCGCTTCGAGCCGGATCGTCCTGCCGGGATACGCGAGACGGTAGCCTTCCACGCACCCGGCGACCACCGCCGCCAGGTCGAAGCGCTCGCGCTCGGCGTCGCCCAGGCTCTGTTCGAGGCGGGTGGCTTCGGTCATGCGCGTGAGGATGTGCGCCAGCCGGTCGAGGCCCTGTTGCGCGCGCTCGATGTAGACGCGCGCGTCGCCGGGCAGCGGCGACAGCTGCAGATTTTCCAGCGAACTCTTCACCACCGCGACCGGCGTGCGCAATTCGTGCGACAGGCGGCTCGCCATGTTCTGCTGGTAGCTCGCGTACTGCGCAAGGCGCGAGAGCGCGCTCGAAAAGCTGCGCGACAGGTCGCCGATCTCGTCGCCGGCGGTGGACGCCGCCACCGCGCCGCGCGCCCGCCCGTGCTCGTCGATCGCCGCTTCCGCCTCGTCGCGCAGGCGGCGGATGCGCGCAACCAGTCGCGACGCATACAGCGTCAGCGCCAGCGACCCGATGAGCAGCGCCGCGAGCACGATCGAGAACAGCCGCTCGAAGGCGCGGTTGCGCTGGGCGAGCACGGTGTTGGTCGTCTGTTCGACGATGACCACGCCGCGCACCTGATCGCCGACCCAGATCGGGTGCGCCGCCGACACGATGATCGCCCGGCCATCGGGCGTCGGCCGGCGCTCGATGGTGAGAATGCCGGCGAGCGCGCCGTCGATTTCGCGCGCCGGAATGAGCACGCGCCCGGCCTGTTCCTCGGTGAACTCGTTGGTGGGCTGGGTGAGCACCAGCGAATACAGGGGATGCAGGATCTCGCGTTCGAGCCATTGCCACAACCGCGGCAGCGCCGTATCCGGAGTGTCGGTTGCCGGGACGCCCTTGAGCGTACCCGCACGGGCGAGCACATTGAGGTCGCGGTCGACGACCCAGATGCGCGCGGTGGTCCGCGAGAGTCCCTGGATGATCTGTTCGATCTCGGGCGATCGCGGCGCCGCGGGAGGCGGCGGCGCGACGGCCGGGACCGGCGGCGCGCGTACCGTGTCGCCGCGGCGCTCGGTCGTCAGTGCCTCGTCGTGGGCAGCCTTGACCTCGAACAGCCGCGGCCGGTCGTGCAGCGCGGTGGCCACTGCCTGCGCCGTGCCGGCAAGGGTGCGCTCCTGCGCGTCGCGCAGGAAGCGCTCGAGCTCGCGCACGTACTCGTAGCCCAGCCACGGGATCGCCAGGAACACCGTCAGCACCAGCAGCAGCTGCGCGCGGATGCCGAGCGCAACGCGCCGCGGCTTCATGGAGGCTCTAGGGCTCGTGCGGATTCCAGCGATAGCCCATCCCGTACACCGTGGCGATGCAGTCGAACGCGGGATCCTGCGCCAGGAACTTGCGGCGGATGCGCTTGATGTGCGAGGTGATCGTGCTGTCGTCGACGACGATGTTGGCGTCGCGCATGAGGCTGTCGCGGTCCTTGACGTGACCCGGATACTTGGCGAGCGTGTGCACCATCCAGAATTCGGTGAGCGTCAGGTCGACGCGCTTGCCGGACCAGTGCGCGGTCAGCCGCTTGGCGTCCAGGCGCAGGGGTCCGCGTTCGATGGTGTCTTCGACCGCTGGCGGCGCCGACAGCAGGTCGCTGCGGCGGAACAGCGCGGCGATGCGCGCGGTGAGGTGCGGCAGGCTCACGTCCTTGGTCAGGTAATCGTCGGCGCCCAGCCGCAAGCCGGCGACGATGTCGAAGTCGGAATCGCGCGCCGACAGGAAGATGATCGGCAGGCTGGCCGACAGCGCGCGCAATTCGCGGCACAGCGCGAAGCCGCCGTCGATGTCGTCGGCCAGGCCGATGTCGATGAGCGCGAGATCGGGCAGGCGCGTGCGGAAGGCGGCGAGCGCCGTTGCCCGGTCGGCATAGGTTGCGACCTCGTAGCCCTGCTTTTTCAGCGCGTCCGCGTAGTTGGCGCGGATCGCAGGTTCATCCTCGACGATGGCGATACGGCGGCTCATGGCGGCCCATATTACCGCAGGGCTCGCGCCCGGCGACGCGGTCACGCTGCCTGCCCGCACTTCGCCACAATTGTTCGCCGGCCGGCCACGCTGGCGGCGGCGCGGCGCCGCGATCGGCGCTCCCAATCAAGGTGCGGCAAGGCCGCAGCGATTGGTGGACCAACGGACACGGGAGATGGCGATGCAGGCAGCGGGAAGCAGGATCCAGGCGCGCGTATGGCGGGAGCTCGGGCAGCTGGCAATGGAGGGAATTGCGGTCGGCCTGGTGTTCAGCGTGCTCCTCGCGGCAGCGGTGTACATGGTGGCGCACAACGGCGCGGGTGCGGATATGGCGCTGGCCCCGCCCGCCGAAGCGGCGTTGACGCTCGCCTCCGCGCCGCAGTAGGTCGCGCTCCTGCCGACCGGGGAGGACCCGTCGGCCGGCTTGTTCTGGCGGCAACACGCGCAACTCTGGACAGCGCCAGCCGGTCGAGTCTTCCCCCGTCGGCAGGGACCGCGCGGCAACGGCCGCAGGCGTCCCGCCTCACCGGCGCGGGCGCAATGCCTTCATGATCGCTATGCCACCGGCGAACATTGCCGTTGCCAGGATCGTGCCGACAATGGCGGTAACGATCGCGCCCGCCACGCCGGTCCAGCCGATGGCGGCGACGACCAACCACGCGAGGGTCGCGCCGCCACCGCCGCAGATCATGACCGCCAGCAGGATCGGCAGAAGGGAGCGCATCGGGAAGGCAGCTTGCCGCGAAGTAGCGCACCAAGTATAACAGCCGGGACCTTGCCGTCGCCGGAGGACCCGTGCGCATTTTCCGCCTGCCCCTCGTCGTTGCCGCCGTCGCGCTTGCCGCGCTGGCGCCGCTCGCAACCACCGCGCAGAGCACGCTCAAGGGTCCCATCCGCCTCATGGTCGGCTTCGCCGCGGGAGGTTCGTCGGACATCGCGGCGCGGATGCTCGCCGACAAGCTCAAGCACTCGCTCGGCGAGCCAGTGATCGTCGAGAACAAGGTCGGTGCGGGGGGGCGCATCGCCGCCGAAGCTCTGAAAAACGCGCCGCCCGACGGCACGACGCTGCTGCTGACGCCCGTCGTCGTACCAGTGCTGGCACCTCTGGTGTACAAGCAGCTGCCGTACGATCCGGCGCGCGATTTCGCGCCGGTGGCGCAGGTCGCGACGTATCAGTTCGCGCTGGCGCTGACGCCGAATCATCCGGCGAAGACGGTGCCGGAGTTCGTGGCGTGGCTCAAGGCCAATCCGGCGCAGGCGAATTTCGGCTCGCCGGCGCCGGGCAGCCTGCCGCACTTCTTCGGCTTGATGATCGGGCAGGCGACCGGCGTGGCGATGACCCACATCGCCTACAAAGGCGGCGCTCCGCTGGCGACCGATCTCATGGGCGGCCAGATTCCCGCCGCTATCGACGCCTTGTCCGACATGATCGAACTGCACCGCGCCGGCAAGATCCGCATCATCGCGACTTCCGGTGCACAGCGCTCGCCGCTGCTGCCCAGCGTGGCGACGTTCAAGGAACAGGGCTTCGCCACGATCGAGGGCAGCGGATGGATCGGTGTCTACGCGCCCGCGAAGACGCCCAAGTCCGTGATCGACCGGATCGCAACGGCCATCGCGTCTGCGCTCGAGGCGCCCGAAATGCGCGAGCGGTTCCTGACGCTGGGATACGAACCGACCGGGACGACGCCGGAGCAGCTCGCCGCGATCATGAGCGCCGACACCGCGCGCTGGGGGCCGGTGATCAAGGCGTCCGGCTTCACGGCCGAGTAAGCCGAAGACCGGGATCGGGGCGGACGGAAAGCGTGGCCAGCGTGCGCAACGTCCTGTTCATCATGTGCGACCAGTTGCGCGCCGATCACCTCGGTTGCTACGGTCACCCCTATCTCGCAACGCGGAATCTCGACGCGCTGGCAAGACGCGGCGTGCGCTTCGAGAACGCGTTCGTGCAATCGGGCGTCTGCGGCCCGTCGCGCATGTCGCTGTACACGGGACGCTACATGTCGAGCCACGGCGCGACCTGGAACCGCGTCCCGCTGTCGATCGGCGAGATCACGCTCGGCGAATATCTGCGCAACGCGGGCCGCGCGCTCGCGCTCACCGGCAAGACGCACGTCGTGACCGACCATGCCGGGATGGCGCGCCTGCACGTCGATGGCGAAAGCGAGCTCGGCGCGCTGCTCGCCGCCGGCGGTTTCGTCGACAGCGATCGCCACGATGGCCATCACGCCGAGCCGGAGAGCCGATACGCGGACTATCTCCGCGCGCAGGGCTATGCCAGCGGCGATCCGTGGACCGACTACGTGATCAGCGCGATCGGCGCGGACGGACAGATCGTGTCGGGCTGGCACATGCGCAATGCGGGCCTGCCCGCGCGTGTCGCGGAGGCGCATTCGGAGACCGCCTACACCACCGACCGCGCGCTCGACTTCATCCGCGCGCAGGGCGACGTGCCGTGGGTGCTGCATCTGTCGTACGTCAAGCCGCACTGGCCGTACATCGCACCCGCGCCCTACCACGCGCGCTACACGCTCGACCAATGCCTGCCGGTCAGGCGCGCGGCAGGCGAACTCGAGTCGGCGCACCCGGTGCTCGCCGCGTACCGCCGGCAGGAGGAATGCGTCAACTTCATGCGCGATGAAGTCTGGCAAGCGGTGCGCCCCACCTACCAGGGACTCGTCCTGCAACTCGACGATCATCTGGGTCGCGTATGGAACGCGCTCGAGGCGCAGGGCCGCTTCGAGGACACGCTGATCGTCTTCACCGCCGACCACGGCGATTTCCTGGGCGACCACTGGCTGGGCGAAAAGGAGCAGTTCTACGACGCCGTGCAACGCGTGCCCTTGATCGTGTACGACCCCGACGCCGCGGCCGATGCCGCGCGCGGGCGCGTAGAAACACGCTTTGTCGAAGGCGTCGACCTGGTGCCGACGATGCTGGACGCGCTGGGACTGCCTGGCGCGCCGGAGCGCATCGAGGGCGCCTCGCTGCTCGCGCTGACGCGCGCTAGAGAGGCACCGGCGTGGCGCGACTTCGTGGTTTCGGAACTCGACTACGGCTACCGCGAGGCTCGGCGCATCCTGGGCCGCGCGCCGGCCGAGTGTCGCGCGTGGATGGTCCGCACCGAGCGCTGGAAGTACGTCCACTGGCAGGGCTTCCGGCCGCAGCTCTTCGACCTCGCCGCCGACCCCGACGAATTCAACGATCTCGGCGACGACGCGGGGCACGAAGCGGCCCGGGCCGAAATGCGCGAACGGCTGCTCGGGTGGTTCATGCGCCTCAAGCGCCGTGTCACGGTCGACGACCGCAGCGTCGAACTGGCGACCGCCGCGCACAAGCGTGCCGGGGTGTACTTCGGGCAGTGGTAGGCGTCACCCCGGCGGCAGCCGAACTTGATCGTCGTCCCGGCGAAAACGCGCCGCGATGGCGGCGAAGTCTAGAGGGACGGCCACGCCGGAATCCAGTGTCGTGTGCCCGAAAGTCACTGGGTCCCTGCTTTCGCGGCGACGACGCTGTCTTGATTCGCCGCCGGCCAATTTTCGTCGGCATTGCAACTGCTGAATTCGTCCGCCGTTGCGCCGCCTCGCCCTGTCCGCTCACCCTCCGATCTTCCCGGCGTAGTCCGCCTCGTCGAAGCCGATCAGGCGCAAGTTTTCATCTTCGACGACCGGCCGCTTGATCGCGGACGGTTTTTCGAGCATCACCGCGATCGCGCCCGCTTCGTCCGTCACCCGCGCCTGAACCGCTGGCGGCAGCTGCCGCCAGGTCGTGCCGCGGCGGTTGAGCACGCGCTCCCAGCCGAAGCTCGCGCACCAGCGTTGCAGGAGTTCGCGCGTGGGCGGAGCCTTCCTGAAATCGACGAACTCGTAGCGCTTGCCGTGCGCATCGAGCCACGCCCGCGCCGACTGCACCGTATCGCAGTTGGCTATCCCGTAGATCTTCAGCATCGCATCGCCTTGCGGGTGACACCGCCGCCAAGTATAAAGGCGGTTCTGCGTCCTTTGCTGCCCAGCTTCGTCGATGAACGACAGTACTGCCAATGCCAACCTTGGGCGCGGAGCGCGCGACGCAGTGCGCGCGCTGGTCGCCTCGCAGATCCGCGAGGTGGCCAACGCCGGCATGGGTGACGCCGGGATCCTGGCGTTCTGGTTCGGCGAGCCCGACGAGGTCACGCCGGCCTACATACGCGACGCCGCGGTCGCTTCGCTGGCCGCCGGCGAGACCTTCTACAACCAGAATTTCGGCATCCCCGAATTGCGTGAAGCGATCGGCAACTACGTGTCGCGACTGCATCGACCGATCGCGGCCGATAACATTGCCGTCACCGCATCGGGCATGTCGGCGCTGATGCTCACCGTCGAGGCGCTGGTCGGCCATGGCGACAGGGTGGTGTGCGTGACGCCGCTGTGGCCCAACCTGACCGAGATTCCCAAGATCCTCGGCGCGCAGGTGGTGCGCGCGCCGCTGACTTTCGGGCGCCACGGCTGGACGCTCGACCTCGACCGGCTGCTGGACACGCTGACGCCGGGCACGCGCGCCGTTTTGATCAACTCGCCCAACAATCCCACCGGGTGGACGCTGGGCGCGGAGGGCCAGCAGGCGATTCTCGAGCACTGCCGCCGGCACGGCATCTGGATTGTCGCCGACGACGTCTATGAGCGTCTGCATTACGCGGATGCGCCGCAGGCGATCGCGTGCGCACCATCATTTCTCGACCGGGCGACGCCCGACGACCGGCTGGTCAGCACCAACAGTTTTTCCAAGTCGTGGCTGATGACCGGCTGGCGCCTGGGCTGGATCGTCGCGCCCGATGCACTTATGCCCGATCTGGGCAAGCTCATCGAGTACAACACTTCGTGCTCGCCGGTGTTCGTCCAGCGCGCCGGCGTGGTCGCGATCGGGGAGGGCGAGCCCACGGTCGCGCATACGCTGCAGCGCTATCGGCGCGCCCGTGACATCCTGGTCGCTGCCCTGAACGCGCTTCCCGGCGTCGAGGCCGCGGCGCCGGAAGGCGCGATGTACGTGTTCTTCCGCGTCGCCGGCGTCACCGATAGCCTCGAATTCTGCAAGCGCCTGGTGCGCGACGCCAGGCTCGGGCTCGCTCCCGGCAGCGCCTTCGGGCCGGAGGGCAACGGCTTCGTGCGCTGGTGTTTTGCGGCGAGCGCAGCCAGGCTCGCCGAAGGCGTGGAGCGGCTGGGCGCGTTGCTGCGCCGTTGAATCGCGCTGGTCTGCCTGACGCCACCGTTGCGCCATAATTGTTCCTTGTCGCGCCAGAGCATGCGCACGGCGACGCCGTTTTTCCGCGCCGTACTGCACGCTGCGCAACCAGCGCTTTCTGGGGGCTGCACCCAGACACCTTCCGCGGGGCAGGACGCGTGCCGCGAGGCGAAGGCAAGCCGATGAACAAGGCAACCAGGATGACGATGCATAGAATGCCGCGGGCGCGCCTATGGATCGTCGCGCCGTGCGTCGCTTGGGCTTGCGCGCTCGCGGCACAGCCCGTGGAATTTTTCTCGCCGCAGGGCGAGGTCCGGGGCGTGCGGCAGGTCGCGGCGCGATTCGCCTCGCCCATGGTCGCCTTCGGCGACCCGCGCGAGCTCGATCCCTTCGACATCAGCTGTCCGGAAAAGGGCCGGGGGCGCTGGGCGGACATGAAGCACTGGATCTACGACTTCGACCGCGACCTGCCCGCCGGCGTGCGCTGCAGCTTCGCGCTCAAGGCGGGCGTCACTGCGCTGGACGGCAAGGTCCTCGACGCGGGCCAGCGCTTCGCATTCTCGACCGGCGGCCCGGCGATCGTGACGAGCCTGCCTCTCGACGGCGCGCGCATCGACGAGCAGCAGGTGTTCATCCTCGGCCTCGACGCGCCGGCCAAGCCGGAAACGATCCTCGCCCACGCGCACTGCATCGCCGCCGGCGTCAACGAGCAGATCCCGGTGCGGCTGGTCGGCGGCGAGGAGCGCAAGACGATCCTCGACAACCGCAAATCCTTCGCCGCGAACTACCTGCGCGTCATGCTGCTCAACGCCGATGCGGGCACCGCGCGCGGCTTCCTGTTCCGCCTGCCGGCGACCGGCAGCGACGAGGAAAAATTCCTGCGCCTTCGCGACGCCGCGGATTCGCCGCTGGTGACGCTGGCGTGCGCGCGCACATTGCCCGCGAATGCCGACGTCAAGCTGGTATGGGACAAGGGCATTGCCGCGACCACGGGCGTGCCCACCTCGGCCGTGCAGGCACTGGCGTTCAAAGTGCGTCCGGCCTTTCGCGCGACGTTTTCGTGCTCGCGCGTGAACAAGGACGCGCAGTGCATTCCCATTCAGGCATTGTCGCTCGCGTTCACCGCGCCGATCGCGCGCAGCGACGCCGCGCAGGTCCGGCTCGTCGACGCCGCGGGCAAGCGCTACCTGACGCAACTGCCGCCGCAGCAGGCCGGCGACACGGTCGATGGCGTCAGCTTCGGCCCGGGCCTGCCCGAGCAGCAGACCTTCAAGCTCGAGCTGCCCGCCGGGCTCAAGGACGACGCCGGTCGCGCGCTGGAGAACGCGCACAGCTTTCCGCTGACCGTGCGCACCGACGAGTATCCGCCGCTGGTGAAGTTTCCCGCGACCTTCGGCATCCTCGAAGCCAAGCTGCCCGGCGGCGAAAAGACGCTGCTGCCGGTCACGGTGCGCAACGTCGAGCCCGTGCTCGGCGGCAACCAGGCAGAGGGCGCCGCGCTCGCCGCTGCCCGACGCGACAAGGCCCCGATTCCCGGCCAGGTCGCCAGCGTCGACACCGCCGACGACCTGGCGATGCTCGACTGGCTGCGCCGCATCGAAAGCGGCGACAGGATCGACCGCGAGTTCGACGACCAGAAGGAGCGCTGGGTCACCAGGCGCTACGGCGCGGCGTATTCGATTTTTGGGCCCAGGGATCCGCGCCGGTCGATCGAGGTGCCCAAGCCGCTGGGTGCGCGCGCCTTCGAGGTCGTCGGCATTGCGCTGGAGAGGCCGGGTTTCTACGTCGTCGAGCTGGCGAGCCCGAAGCTCGGCGCCGCGCTGCTCGCGCAAAACCGCCCGTACTACGCGCGCACCAGCGCGGTGGTCACCAACCTCGGCGTGCACTTCAAGCTCGGGCGCGAATCGTCGCTGGTCTGGGTGACACGCCTGAACGACGCGGCGCCGGTGCGCAATGCGCGCGTCACCGTGCGCGACTGTTTCGGCAATCTGCACTGGCAGGGACGCACCGACGCCAGCGGCATTGCCCGCATTGCCAGGGAACTGCCCGGCGACGATTTCGACTGCCATTCGCAGTACAGCGGCTATTACGTCATCGCGCGCACCGACGCCGACATGGCGTTCTCGTTTTCGGCCTGGGGCGAGGGCATCAGCCCGTGGCGCTTCAACGTGCCCACCGGCAGCGACGACGGTGCGTACGTCGCGCACGCCGTCCTCGACCGTTCGCTGCTGCGCGCGGGCGATACGCTGTCGATGAAACTGTTCGTGCGTCAGCAGACCGGCGACGGCTTCGCCCTGCCGCCGCGCGCAGCGCTGGACAATCGCGTCTCCATCGTGCACCTCGGCAGCGAGCGTAAGTACGAAGTCCCGGTCAAGTGGGATGGCACGCCGAACGCCCAGCACGGCGAAGCCACCTTTGCCGTGCCCAGGGACGCCGCGCTCGGCACCTATCGGATCGTGGTCCACGACTCGCTGGCCACGCGACGCGACCAGGTCGACCGCGTCGCGGGGACGTTTCGCGTCGAGCAATTCCGCGTGCCGCTGATGCGCGGGCGCATTGCGCCGGTCGGCGCGCCGCTGGTCAATCCCGCCGAGGTCAAGTTCGACCTGCAGGTCAACTACCTTGCCGGAGGCGGCGCCGGCGGGCTGGGGGTGAAGCTGCGCACGCAGATCGCCGACAGGGCCGTCGCCTTCCCTGACTACGACGACTACGCCTTCGCCAAGGGCAACGTCCGCGAAGGCCGCGAAGAAGGCGGCGAGGCGTTCGCGAGCATGGGCGACTACGAATTTACCGATCCCGATCATGCCGCCGACGCTGCCGAGGGCAGTCCCGCCACGACGGCGCGCAATGGCGTGACCGAGCTGCCCCTGACGCTCGATGCCTCGGGCGGCGTGCGCGCCACCGTCAGGAACGTCGGCAACAGCGACACGCCACGCGACATGGTCGCTGAACTGGAATACCGCGACCCCAACGGCGAAACGCTGACCGCGGCCGCGCGCATCGCGCTGTGGCCGTCGTCGATCGTGCTGGGCATCCGTCCCGATGGCTGGGCCGCGTCGAAGGACCAGCTAAAGTTCACCGTTGTCGCGCTGGACCTGCGCGGCGAGCCGGTCGCCGGCGTCGCCATCAGGACCGACGCTTTCCAGCGCACGTACTACTCGCATCGGCGGCGGTTGATCGGCGGCTTCTATGCCTTCGCTCAGGGCAGCGAGACCAAACAGGTCGCCGACCTGTGCGCGGGCACCACCGACGCGCACGGCATGCTGATCTGCGAAGCCAAGCCGCCGGCTACGGGCAACCTGATCTTGCGCGCCACCGCGACCGATGCGCAAGGCGACGTCGCAATCACTCGCACCGACGCGTGGGTCGCCAGCGGCGATGACGACTGGTACGGTGGCTCCGACAACGACCGCATCGACCTCCTGCCCGAGAAGAAGCGCTACGAGCCGGGCGACACCGCGCGCCTGCAGGTGCGCACGCCGTTCCGGGAAGCCACCGTGCTGGTCACCGTCGAGCGCGAAGGTGTGCTCGAGGCATTCGTGCGCACGATCAAGCGCGGCACGCCGACCATCGAGCTGCCGGTCAAACCCGAATATTCGCCCAACGTCTTTGTTTCCGCGTTCGTCGTGCGCGGCCGCATCGGCGGCGTGGCGCCGACCGCCCTCGTCGACCTCGCCAAGCCTGCGTACAAGATGGGGTTGACCGAAATTCGCGTCGGCTGGTCGGCGCACGAACTCGCGGTCAAGGTGGCGCCCGAGCGGCTCGCGTACAAGGTGCGCGACAAGGCCACGGTCAGCATCGCCGTGCGTCGTCCCGACGGCAGCGCACCGCCCAGAGGCGCCGAGGTCGCGCTCGCCGCGGTCGACGAAGGACTGCTGGAATTGCTGCCCAACGATTCGTGGCAACTGCTCGACGCGATGATGAAGCGCCGCGGCGAGGAAGTCATGACCTCGACCGCGCAGATGCAGGTCGTCGGCCGGCGCCACTTCGGACGCAAGGCGGTTGCCTCCGGTGGCGGCGGCGGCCGCGGCTCCTCGCGCGAGCTCTTCGATACCTTGCTCGTCTGGAAGGCGAGCGTGCCCCTCGACGACGCCGGCAACGCGACGGTCGAGGTGCCGTTGAACGATTCGCTCACCGGCTTCCGCATCGTCGCGGTCGCGAGTAGCGGCGCGCAGCTGTTCGGCACCGGCAGCGTATCGATCCGTTCGACGCAGGACCTCATGGTGTTGCCGGGATTGCCGCCGCTGGTCCGCGAGGGCGATCGCTTTCGCGCCACGGTCACGGTGCGCAACGCCTCCGAGCGCAGTCTGGCGGTGAACGTCACGGCGAGCGCGACGCCGGGCGTCGGCACGCTCGCCGCTCAGGCGCTCGACCTCGCGCCCGGCGCAGCGCGCGAAGTGTCGTGGAACGCCACCGTGCCCGTCGGCACCGCCAAGCTCGACTGGCAGATCGCAGCGGCCACGCGCAGCGAGGATGCCGCGCCGGCGCGCGACACCCTGAAAATCTCGCAGAATGTCGTCGCCGCGGTTCCCGAACGCACCTTCCAGGCGACGCTGCTGCAGCTCGGAGCGCCCGAGTCGATCACCGTGCAGCGCCCGGTCGACGCGATTGCCGGTCGCGGCGGCGTCGACGTGCGCCTTCAGGCGCGGCTCTCTGGCGACCTGCCCGGGGTGCGCGAATACTTCAATTTCTACCCGTATTCGTGCCTGGAGCAGCGCGCGTCGATGGCCATCGGACTGGGCAATCCGGCGTTGTGGAACGCCATGATGGCCGGCATCACCGACTACATCGACCGCGACGGACTGCTCAAGTACTGGCCGTTGCTGCGCGACGGCGACGATTCGCTGACCGCGTATATCGTCTCGGCCGGCGACGAAGCCGGCTGGGAGATTCCCGACAGTGCCCGCGCCCGCATCGAGCGGGCGCTGGTGGGATTCGTCGAGGGCCGCGTCGTGCGCTACTCGGCGCTGCCGACCGCCGACCTGTCGATCCGCAAGATGGCCGCGCTCGAAGCCCTGTCGCGCAGCAAGAACGCGTTCAACGCCAAGTGGCTCGACAGTATTTCCATCGAACCGAACCTGTGGCCGACCTCCGCGGTCATCGACTGGTACCTGGTATTGAAGCGCCAGGCAGCGCTGCCCAAGCGCACCGAGCGCATGCACGAAGCTGAACAGGTCCTGCGCTCGCGGCTCAACTTCCAGGGCACGACGATGGGCTTTTCGACCGAGAAGACCGACGCGCTATGGTGGCTGATGATCTCGGCGGATTCCAATGCGAACAAGCTCTTGATCGCGATGCTCGATGCCCCCGCGTGGCGCGACGAAGTGCCCAGGCTCGTCACCGGCAGCCTGTTGCGCATGCAGCGCGGGCACTGGAACACGACCGTCGCCAATGCGTGGGGCGTGCTGGCGATGAACAAATTCTCGGCGGAATTCGAGAAGACCCCGGTCACGGGCACGACCTCGGCAGTGCTCGCTGGCGCGCGCTTCGACCATGCGTGGAAACCCGACGACGGCACCAAGCCCTTCCGCGGGCGCCTGGCGTGGCCGCCGCAGGCCGAAGCGCTCAAGCTCGCGCAGGATGGCGACGGCAAGCCGTGGGTGACGCTGTCGAGCATCGCGGCGCTACCGCTCAAGACGCCGCTGTCCAGCGGCTACAAGGTGACCAGGAGCGTCGCGCCGGTGCAGCAGCAAGTGCCGGGACAGTGGTCACGCGGCGATGTTGCGCGCGTGCACCTCGACATCGAAGCGCAGGCCGCCATGACGTGGGTCGTCGTCGACGATCCGCTCCCCGCCGGCAGCACCGTGCTGGGCAGCGGCCTGGGCGGCGATTCGACGCTCGCGCGCGCCGGCGAGAAGCGGGTGGGCACCGTGTGGCCCGCGTACGAGGAACGCACCTTCGCGGCGTTCCATGCGTACTACCGCTACGTGCCGAAGGGCAAGTTCAGCGTCGAATATTCGCTGCGGCTCAACAATCCGGGTGAGTTCAACCTGCCGACGACGCGCGTGGAAGCAATGTACGCCCCGGAAATGTTCGGCGAACTGCCCAATGCGCAATTGACGGTGGGACCGTGAGATGGTTCCGCGCGCCGCATTCATGACTACTCGAATGGCGTTCGCCGCATTGTTGGGCGTTATGGTCGCGGCCGCCGCCACCGCACCGGTCAGCAGCGCCGCAGTCCCGAGCGCGCCTTCCTTCAACGCTGTCCGCGCGTCGTACGCGACCTCCGAAGCGCAGCTGCTCGATCGTTACGGCGTCGTGCTGGCGACGCAACGCGTCGACGCGCACGTCCGCCGCCTCGACTGGGTGGCGCTCGCCGACATCTCGCCGACCGTCGCGGCCGCGCTCGTCGCCGCCGAGGACAAGCGCTTCTACGAGCACGCCGGCGTCGACTGGGTTGGCTTCGGCAGTGCGGCGTGGGACAGCGCGTGGCGCGTCGTCGACGGCCGCCGTCCGCGCGGCGCCTCGACGCTGACGATGCAGCTCGCCGGGCTGCTCGATCCCGCGCTCGCCATCACCGCCAACACGCGCACTCTGGGACAGAAGTGGGATCAGGCGCAGGCCGCGCTGGCGCTGGAGCGCACCTGGACCAAGGCGCAGATCCTCGAGGCGTATCTCAACCTCACTTCGTATCGCGGCGAACTCACCGGCATCGACGCCGCGGCGCACGGCCTGTTCGGCAAGGCGCCGGCCGGAATCGACGCGCGCGAAGCCGCGATCCTGGTCGCGCTCCAGCGCGGCCCCAACGCGCCGGCCGCGAGCGTCGCGCAGCGCGCGTGCCTGGTCGCCGCGGTCTCGGCGCCGCAGCTCGCCTGCGAAGACGTGCGCGCCAGCGCCAGCGTCGCGCTCGCCGGCGCGTATCGCCTGGCGCAGCGCGACAGCGCCGCGCCGCATCTCGCGGCGCGGCTGCTCAAGGCGCCGGGGGCGCGGGTGACGACGACGCTCGACGCCGACCTGCAGCGCTACGCGGTGGCCAACCTGCGCGACCATCTCGCCGAACTGGCCGACCGCGCCGTCGGCGACGGCGCCATCATCGTGCTCGACAATGCCAGTGGCGACGTGCTCGCGTGGGTGGGCAGCAGCGGCGAGTTGTCCGCCGCGGCGCAGGTCGACGGCGCGATCGCGCTGCGCCAGGCGGGATCGACGCTCAAGCCCTTTCTCTACGCGCTGGCCCTCGACTCGCGCCTGCTCACCGCGGCGTCGCTGGTCGACGACAGCCCCGTGGCGATCGCCACCGCGCGCGGCGCGTACGTGCCGCAGAACTACGACCGCAGCTTCCGCGGCACGGTCAGCGTACGCACCGCGCTGGCGAGCTCGCTCAACGTGCCCGCGGTGCGCACCGTCGAACTGATCGGCGTCGATCGCTTCCACGACACGCTGCGCCGGCTGGGCCTGGATTCGCTGACCGAGCCTGCCGATTTCTACGGCGCCGCGCTGGCGCTCGGTGGTGCCGACGTGACCCTGCTCTCGTTGACCAACGCCTACCGCGCGCTGGCCAACGGCGGCGAATGGAGCGCGACCCGCGTCGTCCCTGGCGACGGAGGTCCCGCGCGGCGCCGCGTGTTCAACCCGCAGGCAGCCTTCATCGTCGGCGACATCCTCGCCGACCGTGGCGCGCGTGCGGCGAGCTTCGGGCTGGAGAATGCGCTGGCGACGCGCGTGTGGAGCGCGGTGAAAACCGGCACCAGCAAGGACATGCGCGACAACTGGTGCGTCGGCTTCACCTCGCGCTACACGGTGGGCGTGTGGGTCGGGAATTTTTCCGGCGCGCCGATGCGCGATGTTTCCGGAGTGACCGGGGCGGCGCCGATCTGGCGCGACATCGTACATCGCCTGCACGCGCGCGAAGCATCGTTGCCGCCGCGCGCGCCCGCCGGCGTGTCGCGTCAGGCCGTAGCCTTCGATCCCGCCGTCGAGGCCGAACGCGCCGAATGGTTCGTGCGCGGCACCGCATCGGCGGTCGTCCGCGCGTCCGCGGGCGATGCCGCCGCGACGAGCGCGACGCCGACGATTGGTTACCCCACGGCCGATACCATCATCGCGCTGGATCCGGATATTCCCCCGGGTCGCGAGCGCGTGGTCTTCTCCGCCTCGCCGGTCATCTCCGGATTGCAGTGGCGCATCGATGATCTCGTGCTGCCGGCCGAACGCGGACGCGCCAGCTGGACGCCGCTGCCCGGCCGCCATACGCTGGTGCTGGAGGACGGCGACGGCAGGGCACTGTCGACGGTGCCCTTCGAAGTGCGCGGCGATCCTGCACCGTAATCCGCCGCGCCTGCCGGGCGCGGCCGCCACTCCCGCGCCATCGCCTCTATAATCCGGGCGGCGTCCATCACCACAGCAGGAGGTACGGCCATGCGTCCCGAGCGAGCCTTGCACCCAATCTTCGCGGCGCTTGCGGCAGGCGTTCTTTGCGTTGCCGCCGCGCACGCAGCCGCCCCGATGGCGAAAACGCAGGCTCCCGGCTACTACCGAATGATGCTGGGCGACTTCGAAGTGACGGCACTGCTCGACGGCACGCTCGACTTGCCGGTAACCCAGTTGCTGACCAACACCACGCCGGCAATGACGAAGAAGGCGCTGGCGCGGTCGTACCTCAAGGAGCCGGTCGAGACATCGGTCAATGCCTACCTGATCAACACCGGCGACAAGCTGGTCATGGTGGATGCGGGCTCCGGCGTGCTGTTCGGGCCCACTCTGGGCAAGCTCATCGACAGCCTGAAGGCGGCGGGCTACCGGCCGGAACAGGTCGACGAGATCTACATAACCCACATGCACGGCGACCACGTCGGCGGATTGATGACCGGCGACAAGCTCGCCTTTGCCAACGCCGTCGTGCGCGCCGACAAGCACGACGCCGACTTCTGGCTGGCCAAGGCCAACATGGACGCGGCGCCCAAGGATGCGCAGGACTCCTTCCTCGGCGCGATGAATTCGATCAATCCGTACGCCACGGCGGGCAAGTTCAAGACCTTCGACGGCAATACCGAGCTCGTCCCGGGCGTCAGGGCGATGGCCAGTCACGGCCACACTCCCGGACACACGACCTACGTCGTCGAGAGCAAGGGCAGCAAGCTGGTGCTGTGGGGTGACCTCATGCACGTTGCCGCGGTGCAGTTTCCCAATCCGGCGGTGACCATCCTGTTCGATACCGACAGCAAGGCCGCGGCCAGGGAGCGCGCGAAGGCGTACGCCGATGCCGCGCGGCAGGGCTACTGGGTGGGCGCCGCGCATCTTGCGTTTCCCGGCCTGGGACACCTGAGGGCCGAGGGCAGCGGCTACGTCTGGATACCGGCGAACTACACGGTGCTGCCGTAGCGCTTCACGAGCTGCACGACAGCATCGAGCAACCGGCGCGGTTGCGTGCCCAGTCGGGGCGGCGGCCTGCGTAGTGCTCGCGCCCGGGCTGGTCGTCGTAGGGGCGGCGCAACAGCTCGAGCAATTCGTCGATGCCCGCGTCGTCGCCCTGTGCGGCGCGGTCGATCGCCTGCTGCGCGAGATAGTTGCGCAACACGTAGCGCGGATTCACCGCATTCATGCGCGCGCGGCGTTCGGAGCGCGGCAGCGCGTCGCGGCGCACGCGCGCTGCGTAGCGAGCCAGCCATGCGACCAACGCCGGCTCGGCTTGGCGCTGCTTGGCCGCGTCGTAGAACGCCTGGTGCAGCGGCGCGAGCGTCGGCGCATCCGGATCGACCTCGGCGAGCGCACGGAAGAAGATCGTCATGTCGACTTCGGCGGACTGCAACAGTGAATGCAGCGCCTGCATCAGCAGCTCGTCGTCGTCGAGGCATTCGACCAGGCCGAGTTTTGCCGCGGTGTTGCTGCGCTCGGCAATGGTGTAGGCGTCGACATAGCCCTGCAGACCCGCGTGCAATGGATCGTGCACGCTGAACAGCGGAACCAGAGCATTCGCCAGGCGGGTCAGGTTCCAGTACGCCACCTGCGCCTGCTGCCCGAAGCGGTAGCGGCGGCCGTGGGCGTCGGTGGTGTTGGGCGTCCAGCCGAAATCGAAATCGTCGATCCAGCCGTAGGGTCCGTAGTCGATGGTCAGGCCGAGGATCGACATGTTGTCGGTGTTCATCACGCCGTGCACGAAGCCGACCCGCATCCAGTGCCCGATCATCCGTGCGGTGCGCTCGCACACCTGCGCGAACCACTCGGCGCGCACGGACCCGGGCAATGCCACGTTCGCCTCGCGCTGCTCCGCCGACAGCAATTCGGCGAAGTCGCGACGGATGGTGAAGTCGACCAGCTGCTGGAGCAGCTCAGTTTCGCCGCGCGACGACGGCAGCTCGAAATTGCCGAAGCGGATGAACGACGGCGCCACGCGGCAGACGATCGCGCCCGGCTCCGTCTGTGGACGGCCGTCGTAGAACATGTCGCGCACCACGGGCTCCCCGGTCGCCACCAGGCAGAGCGCGCGCGTGGTCGGCACGCCCAGATGATGCATGGCCTCGCTGCACAGGAATTCGCGGATCGACGAGCGCAGCACCGCGCGGCCATCGGCGGTTCGCGAATACGGCGTGAGGCCCGCGCCCTTGAGCTGCAGTTCCCAGCGTTCGCCGGCAGCGTTGACCGTCTCGCCCAGCGTGATGGCGCGGCCGTCGCCGAGCTGCCCGGCCCAGTTGCCGAACTGGTGGCCGCCGTAATTGGCGGCGTAGGGCTGCATGCCCTCGATCAGCGCGTTGCCGCCGAACACCTGCGCGAATTCCGGCGCTGCGACCTCGGCGGCAGCGATGCCCAGCAGCGCGGCCACTTCGCGCGAATGGGCGATGAGCCGCGGCGCCGCGACGGGAGTCGGATCCACGCGCGAATACAGCGCGCCGAAGACCTGCCGTTGGCGTGAACCCGACTCCTGGTCGGCCGGGAGCCTGGCTACGAAGCTGTTGTCGAAGCGTAGCGACTGCAGCGGCCGGGACAATAACCGCGGCACGGCGGATTCGAGGACCGAATTCTCGGGGGTCACGGTGGACACGAACGACTATGCACGACCCGCCAGCATAGGGTGTTTCCGACAGCGTCGCAACGGATCGGCGCTGCACCGTTTGTGCGGCACCTGCTGCGACGACGTCGGGCCCCGCATGCACGGGGCCCGAGCCGCGCGTCTTGCGTCACTGCGCCGCCGGCGCCGTTGGCTTCCGGTTGGGTGAGCTTGCCACCAACGCGATGCGGCGCGCGCCGGCGTCGCCCATGGGTAACCAACGCTGTCCGCCGGCAGCCTGTCGCGCGCAATCCTTGCCGATCACAACCCCAGCAAGCGCGGCAACCAGAGCGAAATCGCCGGAATATAGGTCACGAGCATCAGCACCGCGAACATGACCGCGTAGAACGGCCAGATCCCGCGCATCACCTCCTCCATCGTGACCTTGCCGACGGCGCAACCGACGAACAGCGTCGCGCCGACCGGCGGCGTGAGCAGCCCGATGCCGAGGTTGAGCAGCATGATCATGCCGAAATGCACCGGGTCGACGCCGAAGGTCGTCACGACCGGCAGCAGGATGGGCGTGCAGATCAGGAGCAAAGGTGCCAGATCCATCAGGCAACCCAGCACGAGCAGCATGATGTTGATCAGCATCAGGATCACGTCGCGGTTGTTCGACAGAGTCAGAAAGAACGCGGTGATCTTCGCCGGCAGTTGCATCAGCGCCATGACGTAGCCGAACGCCGATGCACAGGCGATCAGCGTCATCACCATGGCGACCGTCTTGAGGGTGCGGTGAACGAGTGTCGGCAGATCGCGCCAGCGGTAATCGCGGTAGATGAACATGGTCACGAAAAACGCCCAGAGGCACGCAATCGCGCCGGCTTCGATCGCGGTGAACACGCCGGTGAGAATGCCGCCGATGATGATCACGATCGTGATCGGGCCCCACAAGGCATCGAGCGACACCTTCAGGGCAACGCCAAGCGCTACCGACTCGCCACGCGGGTGGCCGTCGCGATAGGCGATGTAGATGCACAGCGCGATGATCGCCGCGCCGAGCAACAGCCCGGGGACGACACCCGCCATGAACAGGCTGGTGATCGAAATCATGCCGCCGGTGGCGAGCGAGTAGATCACCGCATTGTGGCTGGGCGGAACCAGGATCGCCTGCACCGACGCGCTGATGGTCACGTTGGTGGCGAATGCGCGCGGGTAACCGACTTTGGCCATTTGCGGAATCATCACCGAACCGATCGCCGACGTGTCGGCGACCGACGATCCGGAAATGCCGCTCAGGAAGGTGGTCGCAACCACGTTCACCGCCGACAGCCCGCCGCGCACGGGCACGACTCCGACAAGCACATTGGCGAAGGCGACCAGGCGCTTCGCCATGCCGCCTTCGGCCATGATCGCGCCGGCGAGCACGAAGAATGGAATCGTCAGCATGGCGACCTTGGAAACGTCATCGGAAATCTTCAGCGTCACCGCCTCGAGCGGCACGCCGATCCACATCGCGCCGACGATGGCGGCGAGGCCGAGCGAGTACGCGATGGGGACGCTCAACGCGAATAGCGTGAACAGGCAGCCGAGGAGGACCAGGATATCCACCGCAACTGGCTTCCGGAGCGGTCAGTCGAACGCCGCGGTCGAGTGGGCGTCGCCCACGAGATCTACCGGCTGGCCGAGAGTGATGCGCTCGATGACGAACAGGAACAGGATCGCACCGCCAATCGGAATTGGCAGGTAAGTCACGCCGACCGACAGGAATGGAAAGTCGGCAATCGTGTTTGACCACGTCGCCTGGCAGAGGCCGATGCCCTTGACCAGCATGAACAGCGCCATCGCCCCCAGGAGCAGTTCGACGATGAAATTGACGATGCGGCGCAGGTTGTCCGGCAGCTTGGCGACGGCGAGCGTGACGTTCATGTGCAGGCCGAGCCGATAACACGCCGCCGCGCCGAAGAACGTGAGCACGATGGTGAGCAGCACCGCGGTAGGCTCGGGCCACGACGCCGCCCTGTTGATGACGTAGCGCGTGTAGACCGCCCAGGGAATCACCGCGGAGATGACCACCAGCGCGACCCCGGCGATGAATACGCAAGCCAGATACAAGGCGTCCATGGCCTTGCGATAGATGTGCGACATCGTTGCCCCCACGTACCGTCGAATGCGAACCGACTCGTCGCAACGCGAGTCGGCGCCAGCGGGCGCGGCGCTGTTGGTGTAAATTCGGGCGTCGGCACCCGGCGGCAGACCGCGCCGCCCGGCTGCGCTCGAATTCGATTACCTGCGCCGCGACCCCGGGCGCCCAGGAGCAACCCATGCACCGCCTTGCCTGGCTGATCGGCATGATCGCGCTATCCGGCGCCGCGCGCGCCGACGATGCCGGCGCCGCCTGCAACAACGCGCCGCCGGGCTCCGTCGAGCGGGTGATCTGCAGCTCGCCGCTGCTGACCGCGCTTGACGCCGAGATGAACCGCCTGTACGCGCTCGCCACGGGTCCTCGTGGCGGCACGCCGGCAGCCGAGATCCGCAACCAGCAACAGCCGTGGCATGCCGAGCGCAGTGCGTGCCTGAAGGCGAAGGCGCGCGCCGCATGCGTGCGCGACCTCTACCTGGCGCGCATCGCCGCGATACGCGCGCAAAGCAAGGCCGCGCGCAGCGCCGACGCCAGGGGCACGAGCCTGGGGCCGTACGCCTTCCGCTGCGAGGGGACCGATGGCTTGCTCAACATCAGCTACGTCAACGTCGAGCCGGGATTTGCGTGGATCGTGCGCAAGGGCGGCGCCAGCATGCTGCAGCGACTGCGCTCGGGGAGCGGCGCCCGCTACGAGGGCGACGGGACGCTGTTCTGGGAGGCTCACGGCGAGGCGCGCTGGCGCGACCAGACCAACGACCCCGAAGTCACCTGCAAGCGCGAGGGCCCTGGGCAATGACTCAAAACGTATACGCTGTGGATCATGTCCAGTTGGCCATGCCCAAGGGAGGCGAGGGGCTGGCACGCGACTTCTACGGTCGATTGCTGGGCTTGGTGGAATTGCCCAAGCCGCCGAATCTCGCCGTGCGGGGTGGTGTATGGTTTCGGTGCGGCTCACTGCAGGTGCATCTTGGCGTCGACACCGACTTTCGCGCCGCGAAAAAGGCGCACCCGGCATTGCGCGTGCACGATCTTGGTCGATTACGCTCCGCGCTCGCCGCGGCAGGATATGAAGTCAGGGGCGATCCGGAGCCCGTGGCGGGAATGGATCGCTTTTTCACCGAGGACCCCTTCGGCAATCGAATCGAGCTGGTCTCGCCGCACGCCGATCGCGCCGCGTGACGCCTGCGGCGCGGGTCACTCGCCTCCCCATCACCCGCAGTGAAGGAACCGCCTCCATGGTCGTCGTGCACCACCTCAACAACTCGCGCTCGCAGCGCATCCTCTGGCTGCTCGAAGAACTCGGCGTCGAATACGAGGTCAAGCGCTACCAGCGCGATCCGCAGACGATGCTCGCCCCACCGGAATTGTTCGCGGTGCACCCGCTGGGCAAGTCGCCGGTGATCACCGACGGCGCGCTGACGCTCGCCGAATCCGGTGCGATCATCGAGTATCTCGTCGATCGCTACGGCAATGGGCGGCTCGCGCCCGCGCCCGACACGCCGGAGCGGATGCGCTACACCTACTGGCTGCACTATGCCGAGGGCTCGGCGATGCCGCCGCTGTTGCTCGGTATCGTGTTCAGCCGGCTCGACCAGGGTCCGATGCCCTTTTTCGTCCGGCCGATTCTGCGCGCCATCAAACAACGCGCGCTGGCGTCCTTCATCGACCCGCGGATCGCGCAGCATCTGGATTTTCAGGAAGCGGAACTCGGCAGGACGCGGTGGTTCGCGGGCAACGAGTTCAGTGCGGCAGACGTGCAGATGAGCTTCCCCATCGAAGCCGCCGCCGCGCGCGCCGGCCTGAACGCGAGCCGGCCCAAGCTCATGGCTTTTCTCGAACGCATCCACGCCCGTCCCGCCTATCAGCGCGCGCTGCAGCGCGGCGGCGAGTACAAGCTGTTGAGCTGAATACGCGCCTGCGCCAGAGGCAGAAGCTACGGGCGCCGGGACGTGGCGCCGAAATTCCAGTCGCGACCCGGCGCCGCAGCCAGCAGCGCCTTGGTGTATTCGTGCCGCGGATTGGCGTAGACCTCGGCGATCGGTCCGTGCTCGACGATGCGCCCGTGCTGCATGACCGCGACGCGATCGCAGACCTGTGCGGCGACGCGCAGGTCGTGGGTGATGAACAGCATCGCAAGGTTCAGCCGCGCGCGGATTTCATCGAGCAACGCAAGCACCTGCGCCTGCACCGACACGTCGAGCGCCGACACCGCTTCGTCGGCGATGATCAGTTCCGGCTCGATCGCCAGCGCGCGCGCTATGCACACCCGCTGGCGCTGACCGCCCGAGAATTGGTGCGGGTAACGATCGATGGCGCCGCTGTCCAACCGCACCAGCTCCAGCAGACGCCGCGCATTGGCCAGCGCCGCAGCGCGCGACACACCGTAATTCATCGGCCCCTCGATGATCGCTTCGCCGACGGTCCGGCGCGGGTTGAGCGAACGGTACGGATCCTGGAAGATGATCTGGATGCGTCGGCGCAGCGGCCGCAACGCCTCCGCGCCCAGTGTCGCGATGTCGACGCCATCAAGGGCGATCACCCCGGAAGTCGGTTCGATCAGGCGGGCGATGCAGCGCGCGACCGTCGACTTTCCCGAGCCCGATTCGCCGACGATGCCCAGAGTTTCGCCGCGCCGGATTGCCAGCGACACGTCGGTCGCCGCCACGACGCCGGCAGCCGAGCGTCGCCACCACCCGCCCCGTCCATAAGTCTTGGCCAGCGCGCGCGTCGCCACCACCGTCGGCGCGTCGGACGCGACCACGCGATGGCGCGGCACCAGGCTCGGCACCGCATCGATGAGCATGCGGGTGTAGTCGTGCTGCGGTCGCGAGAGAACGTCGCCGGCGCTGCCGACTTCCACGACTTCACCATGGCGCAGCACCGCGACGCGATCGGCGATTTCGGCGACCACCCCGAAGTCGTGCGTGATGAACAGCACACCGGTCCGGTGCTTGCGCTGGAGTTCCCTGATCAGCGCCAGGATCTGCGCCTGAGTGGTCACGTCGAGCGCAGTGGTCGGCTCGTCGGCAATGAGCAGGTGTGGATTGAGCACCAGCGCCATGGCGATCATGATGCGCTGGCGCTGGCCGCCGGAGAGCTGGTGCGGGAACGACGCAAGCATGCGCTCGGGATCGGGCAGGTGCACGTCGCCGAGGACGTCGAGCGTGCAGGCGCGCCGCTCCGCCGTCGTCATCCTGGTATGTATCGCCAGCACCTCATCGATCTGCTCGCCGCAGCGCAGCACCGGATTGAGCGCGGTCATCGGCTCCTGGAAAACCATCGCCATGCGCGTGCAGCGCAGCGCGCGCAAGCGCGCTTCGCCCGCGGCGAGCACATCTTCGCCGTCGAGCAGTACTTGTCCCGCAGTCGCGCGCAGCACTGGCGGCAGCAGGCCCATCGTCGCCTGCGCGATCACCGATTTGCCGGAACCCGATTCGCCGACCAGGCATAGCATCTCGCCCGGCGCGACGGTGAGGCTCGCGCCCGACACCGCGTGCGCGCGTTCGCCGCCCGGTGGCAGGGCGATGGTCAGGCCGCGGATGTCGAGGACCGGCGCGCTCACCGCCGCCTCATCTTCGGCTCATAAGCGGCTCATAGGCGCATGCGCATCCGTGGATCGAGCGTATCGCGCAGGCCGTCGCCGAGCAGGTTGACCGCCAGCACGGTCAACGCCAGAAAGATGCCGGGATACAGGATGTTGTGCGGATAGACGCGGAACAGCGTGCGGCCTTCCGCCATGATGTTCCCCCACGTCGGCGTCTGCGCCGGAATGCCGACGCCCAGGAACGACAGGATCGCCTCGATGAGGATCGCCGAGGCGCAGATGTAGGTCGCCTGCACGATCAGCGGCGGCAGCGTGTTGGGCAGGATGTGCCGGATGACCAGCGGCAGCGTCGGCGTTCCCACCGCGATGGCCGCTTCGACGTAGGGCTCCTCGCGCACCGACAGCACGATCGAGCGCACCAGCCGCACGACGCGCGGGACTTCCGGCACGACGATGGCGATGATCACGGCGACGAGTCCCGCCGAAGACAGCGACACGACGGCTATCGCCAGCAGGATCGCCGGGATCGCCATCAGACCGTCCATCAGGCGCATGACCACGCCGTCGAGCGCGCGCAGGTATCCCGCGGCGAGCCCGACGACCAGCCCGATGCTCACCGACAGGACCGCAACGGCGATGCCGACGACGAGCGACGCACGCGCCCCGTACACCACGCGGCTCGCGATGTCGCGTCCGAGCGAATCGGTGCCCATCCAGTGCCGCACTTCCACCTTGCTGCCGTCGTCGCCGCGCACCGTTTCGACGGCGCCAGGCGTCTGGTTGCGAAACGCCGGATCGATCGCCGCGGGATCGACATTGGCGAGCCACGGCGCGCACAGCCCCATGGCGACGATCAGGGCGAGAATGACGACTCCGAACACGACCGTTGGATTGTGCGCGAGACGGCGCAGCGCATCTTCACGGCGCGAAGCGATCGTCATCTCTCCCGGCAATGGCGCGACGGCGCTCAATAGCGGATCCGCGGATCGAGGAAGGTGTAGGCGACGTCGACCAGGAGGTTGAGCAGCACGTACACCAGCGAGAACAGGAGGATGACCGCCTGCACGGTCGGATAGTCGCGGGCGAGCACCGCGTCGACCGTCAGCCGGCCGAGTCCCGGAATGCTGAACACGCTTTCGGTGACGACCACGCCGCCGATGAGCAGCGCCACGCCGATGCCGATGATGGTCACGATCGGCACGGCGGCGTTGCGCAGCGCATGCTTCATCAGGACGACGCGATCAGGCAGGCCCTTGGCGCGCGCGGTGCGGATGTAGTCTTCGGCGAGCACTTCCAGCACGCTGGTGCGGGTGATGCGGGCAATGAGCGCGATGTAGATCACCGACAGCGTCATGCTGGGCAGGATCAGGCGCTGCAGAAAGCCCCACAAGCCTTCGCTCAGCGGCTGGTAGCCCTGCACCGGCAGCCACGACAATTCGATCGCGAACACGTAGATCAGCATGTAGCCGATCACGAACACCGGCACCGAAAATCCCAGCACCGAAAAGCCCATGACGACGCGGTCGATCCACGTGCCCTGCTTCCACGCGGCGACGACGCCCAGAGGCACGGCGACGGCGACCGACAGCAGCATGGTCGTCGTCGCCAGCGCCAGCGTCGGCCCGATGCGATCGGCGATCAGTTCGGCGACCTGCTTCTTGAAGAAGAACGACTCGCCGAAGTCGCCGCTGAGAATGTTGCCGATCCACACGAAGAACTGCGCGAATATCGACCGGTCGAGTCCCAGGCGCGCGCGAATGTCGGCAACGTCCTGCGCGGTGCCCGCGGCGCCGGCGATGATCGCCGCGGGATCGCCAGGGGTCAGGCGCAGCATCGCGAACACCAGCACCGCGACGATCGCCATGACGGGGATCGTCGCGAGCAGGCGGCGGGAGAGGTAGGCGAGCATCAGCTCAACATGGTTGGAACGCAGACGACGACCTCAGGACCGTCGTTCCCGCGAACGCGGGAACCCAGCGGCGTGCGCCCGACGCCACCGGGTCCCCGCTTTCCCGGGGACGCCAAACTTAGCTACTTGCCGGTCTTGGTGACGTTCCAGAACACCGTCACCGGCGCGATGACGAAGCCGTCGATGTTCTTGCGCACCGCCGCCGGCTGGTACCACTGTCCCAGGAACACGTGCGGCGGGTCCTGCGCCCAGCGCGCGACGACCGCTTCGGCAATCGCCTTTTGCTTCGCCGGATCGGTTTCGCGCGCGAACTGGTCGCGCAGCTTTTCCATTTCGGCGTCGCACGGCCAGCCGAACAGCGCCTTGTCGCAACTCGAATTCAGGAAGGCGGTCGCGACCGGATTGAGCACGTCGGCGGACACCCACGACGTCAGGAACGCGTGCCAGCCGCCCTGCGACGGCGGGTCCTTCTTGGCGCGCCGCGCGACCACGGTCTGCCAGTCCATGTCCTGCATGTCGACCTTGAAGCCCGCCTTCTCCATGAGCGACTTCGCCACCGGCGCGAGATTGGTCAGCACCTGCAGGTCGGTCGAATGCAGCAGCACGATCGGCGTGCCGTCGTAGCCGCCTTCCGCGAGAAGCTGCTTCGCCTTGGCGAAATTCGACTGCAGCAAGCCGTCCATGCCCTTGGTCGAGCCCAGCGGCGTGCCGCACACGAACAATTCCAGGCACACCTTGTAGTACTGCGGATCGCCGATGGTCGCCTTGAGGAAATCTTCCTGGTTGAAGGCGTAGAGCAGCGCCTGCTTCACCTTCGGATTGTCGAACGGCTTGGCGGTCGAATTGAAGCGGAACGCGTACTGGTTGCCCAGGGGATTGATGTCGACGAGCTTGATGCCGGCATCGTTCTTCATCACCGGCAGCAGGTCGTGCGCCGGCTGTTCGATGTAGTCGATTTCACCGGCGAGCAGCGCGTTCACCGCGGTCTGCTGGTCGGCGACGGCACGCCATTCGATGCGGTCGATCTTGACGACCTTGCCCCCGGCCATGCCCGAAGGCGGTTCGGCGCGCGGCTTGTACTTGTCGAACTTGACGTACACCGCCTTGTCGCCCGGCTTCCATTCGTCCTTCTTGAACACGAACGGGCCGCTACCGGTGAAGTCGCTGATCTGCTCGTTGGGACTGGTTTCGGCGACGCGCTTGGGCATCATGAACGGCGCGGCGGACGACGGCTTGCCCAGGCCGCCCAGCACCAGTCCGGTGGGGCTGGCCAGGTTGATGCGGAAGGTCTTCGCATCGACGATCGCGAAATCCTTGACGAAACTCATCATCTTCTGGCCCATCGCGTCCTTGGCGCCCCAACGCCTGATCGATGCGATGCAATCTTCCGAAGTCACCGGAGTGCCGTCGTGCCAGAGCAGCCCGTCGCGCAACGTGAGCGTGTAGGTGAGCCCGTCGGCGCTGACCGCGTAGCGGTCGACCATCTGCGGCTGGATCTTGCCGGCAGCGTCGGTCGCGAACAGCGTGTCGTAGATCATGTACCCGTGGTTGCGCGTGATGTAGGCGGTGGTCCAGATCGGATCGACGATCTTGAGGTCGGAGTGCATGACCACGCGCAGGGTGGTTTGCGCGTCGGCGGCGGGCAGGGCGAGCGCGCCCGCGAGGCCGACCAAAGCCAGCAGCGTGAACTTGACAACACGGGTCAGCGACATGGAGGGTTCCTCGGCGGAAGGACGGGCGAGCGAGCACGATATCCAAGCCAGGGGTACAACGCAATGGGACCGTGCAGCGGCGACTCGCTCTTCCGTCGATCCCCGCGCTGCGCGCGGGGCCCCTGGCCGCGTAGCTCGCGCCGCTACCATTTGGGATCGATCGGCGTGATCGATCCGGCGCGAGCTTCGATCGCTTCGGCGGCCGCCAGGCACAGGTCCTCCCGGAAACGCGGTCCGATGATCTGCACGCCCATCGGCAGGCCGTCGGCGAGCCCGGTCGGCACGGCAACCGCCGGCAAGCCCAGCACCGGCACCGCCATCATGGTTGCGCACTCGCGCCACAGCGCCGCGGTGCGCGCCGCGCTTTCGATGTCGAAGCCCTGCTCGTACACCGGCTCGGAGCAGATCGGCGCGAGCACGAGCGGAACGCGCTCCTGAAACAGCGTCCAGTCGCGCACCAGACGGGCGCGCTCGGCAAGCGCCTTCATGTACGCAAGCGGGTCGGTGGGCGGACAGTTTGCAAGCTTGAAGCGCACGGCGGTGCGGATGCCGGCGTCGCCTTCCCTAGCGATGACCGGCAGCAGGTACTCGCGAAACTCCGGCATCTGCATCGCGAACCACAATTCCTTGGCGCGGCCGAAACCGGGGCTTCTCTCGTCGACGATCTCGTAGCCGGCCTCGGCGAGCCAGCGCGCGGCCTGTGCGATCGCGGCTGCGACGTGAGGATGCAGAATCGCGCCGCCCAGATCGGCGGGGTCCGTCTGCACCACGACGCGCCGGGGCGCTGGCGGTCCCTCCAGCGGCACCGGCGTCCACCACGGATCGCGCGCATCGCGCGCCGCCATCGCGGCGAAACCCAGGCGCACGTCGGCAATCGAGCGCGCAAGCGGCCCCTGCACCGACATCAATTGCGTCGACAGCGAGCGTTCCGCGGTCTGTGTGCCGTTGTACGCCGGCACCCGCCCGAAGGATGGCCGCAATCCCGCCAATCCGCACGCGTACGCGGGAAAGCGCACCGAGCCGGCGATGTCGTTGCCGTGGGCGAGGGCAGTGATCCCCCCGGCCACCGAAGACGAGGCCCCGCCCGAGGAGCCACCCGGCGTGCGCGTCTTCGACCACGGGCTGAAAGTGCGGCCGCGCAGGTCGTTGACGGTATCGAGGCGAAAGCTGAACGCCGGCGTATTGGTGCGGCCGACGATGAGCGCACCGGCGCGTTTCCAGTTGGCGACGATCGGGCTGTCCGACTTGGCGATGACGTTTTGGAAGCCGACGACGCCGTTGGTGGTCGCGCAGCCTTCCTGGTCGACGTTTTCCTTGATCGTCACCGGAACGCCGTGCAAGGCGCCCAGCGAGTCGCCACGCGCGACGGCGCGATCGGCCTCGGCCGCGGCAACGCGCGCCGACGCCGCCAGGTCGACGGTGACCGCGTTGAGCTGCGGATTGACGGCGGCCATGCGCGCGAGGCACGCGTCGAGCGCCTCCGTCGCCGAAATTTCCCGTTGTCTGATGGCCGCCGCAACGCGCGTCGCGCTCCAGCGCCAAATCGGGTCACTCACAGGGTCACTCACGTTGCCATTCCTCGATTGCGGTGGCGCCTGCCATGCGCTGCGGCGGGTGTTTGCGCGACTGCGCGATACCGGCTAATCTCGACCGGCGCCAGCGTATCACGCCGTCTGGCCATGGAGTGACCATGAGCTTCATCGCCGTCGGCGGGTTCCAGCACGAAACCAATACTTTCGCCCCGTCCAAGGCCGGTTACGCGGCCTTCGAGGACGGCGGCGGCTGGCCACCGCTGGTCGCGGGAGACGCCATCGCGCCGCGTCTCGCCGGCGCGAACCTACCCGCGGCGGGCGCGATTGCCGCCCTGCACGCGTTGGGCCATCGCAGCGCCGGCCTGGTCTGGGGCGCTGCTTCGCCGTCGGCACAGGTCACCCGCGACGCCTTCGAGCGCATCGCCGGCGACATGCTCGCCCGCCTGGCGGCGCTGGGGCCGGTGGACGGCGTGTACCTCGACCTGCACGGCGCGATGGTCACCGAACATCTCGACGACGGCGAAGGCGAACTGCTCGCGCGCATGCGCGGCGTCGTCGGGCCGCGCGTGCCCATCGTCGCCAGTCTCGACCTGCACGCCAACGTGACCCACGCGATGCTCGAGCACGCCGATGCGCTGGTCGCCTATCGCACGTATCCGCATGTCGACATGGCGGCAACCGGCGAGCGCGCCGCCAAGCTCCTCGATCGGACATTGGCGTCGGGTCGCGCGCCGGCAAAATCCTTTCGCGCGCTCGATTTCCTGACCGGCCTGCCGTCGCAGTGCACGCTGATCGAACCCGCGAAGCGGCTCTACGCAATGCTCGAGCGCCTGGAGCGCGAACACGCTTGCGTGCTGTCGTTCACGCCCGGATTTCCCATGGCGGATTTTCCGGAATGCGGGATGGCGACCATGGGTTACGGCGACGATGCCGCGCGCGTGCAGGTTGCCGTCGCGGCTCTGGCGCACGCGATCGACGACGCCGAGCCGGAATTTTCCATGGAGTTGTTCGAACCCGATGCCGCAGTCGTGCGCGCCATGCGGCGCGGCGAACCCGGCGCGCCGGTCGTGCTCGCCGACACCCAGGACAATCCCGGTGCCGGCGGCAACGGCGACACCACGGGATTGCTGGCGGCGCTGCTCCTGCGGCGCGCGCCCGGCGCGGTACTGGGGCTGCTCATCGACCCCGCATCGGCGGCGAAGGCGCACGCGGTCGGCGCCGGCCACACGGCGCCCTTCGCGCTGGGCGAAATCTCCGGCGTCCCGGGGCATACTCCCTATGCCGGGGAATTCCGGGTCGTGACGCTGGGCGACGGCCGCTTCACCTGCACCGGTCCGATGTTCCTCGGTTTTCGCATGGACCTGGGTCCGATGGCGGTGCTCGAACGCGACGGCGTGCGCGTCGTGCTGGCATCGAAGAAGTGCCAGGCCGCGGATCAGGAGATGTTTCGCCACGTCGGCATCGAACCGCGGCAGCAACGCATCATGGCGCTGAAGAGCTCGGTGCATTTTCGCGCCGACTTCGAGCCGATCGCGAAGGAAATACTGGTCGTGGCCGCGCCCGGACCGGCGAAGGCCGACCCGAGCATGTTCGCGTGGTCCCGATTGCGGCCCGGATTGCGGCTCAAGCCCAAGGGGCCTGCGTTCCAGCCGGGGGGCGTCAGCGCCTGAGCACCCGCACACCGATGCCGCATCGCTACGTCATCGCGCTGATCAAGCACGAGACCAACACCTTCTCCCCGATCGCGACGCCGCTGTCCGCGTTCGGGCACGGCAACGGCCCGGCCTTCGGGGCCGCGGCGCGCGCGCGCTTCACCGGCACCAATACGCCGATGGGCGCCTACATCGACATCGCCGAGCGCGAGGGCGCGGCAATCGTGACCCCGGTCGCCGCCGAGGCGTGGCCGTCGAACAAGGCCTCGCGCGCCACCTTCGAAGCACTGCTGCGGCCGCTGGAAGACGCGGTGCGCGCGGGCTGCGACGCCGTCTTCCTCGACCTGCACGGGGCGATGGTGATCGAGGACTGCGACGATGCCCAGGGCGAGATCGTGAAACGCCTGCGCGCCATCGCGCCAACGCTGCCGATCGCGGTGACGCTCGACTACCACACCAACCTCTCGGCGGATCTCGTCGCCAACGCCACCGTCATCACCGGCTACAAGACCTACCCGCACGTCGACATGTACGAGGTCGGCAAGCTCGCCGGCGAGGTCATGGTGCGCGCGCTCGCCGGCGAGGTCGCACCGGTGATGGCGTGGGGCTGGCGACCGTTGCTCGCGTCGATCATGCGCCACGCGCCGGAGGACGGACCTTCCGGCGACATCGTGCGCTATGCGCGTGCCATGGAGAGCCAGGGCAAGGTCCTCGCGGCGACGTTCCTGGCGTCGTTTCCGCACGCCGACACGCCCAACACCGGCGTATCGGCGATCGTCGTCGCCGACGGCAAGCGCGGTGGCGCTGCGGCCGCGCAGGAGGTCTGCGACCGCATGCTGGCCATCGCGTGGGATCGCCGCGCCGAATACGCCTTCGTCGCGCCGCCCCTGGCCGAGTCGGTAGCGCGCGCCAGGGCGCTGGGTGCGACCGCGACCGGCGGTCCGGTGCTGTTGATCGACCACTGCGACAACTGCGGCTCGGGGGGCGCGCAGGACGTGATGAATGTCGTCGCCGAGATTCTGCGCCAGGGGCTCGACGACGTCGCCATCGCGCCCATCCGCGACGCCGCGAGCGTGGCCCGGATGATCGCCGCCGGTGTCGGCAACGACGTGGCGCTCGAACTCGGCGGCAAGACGGCGATGCCGTCGATCGGCCTTGCGGGCGCGCCACTGTCGGTGCGCGGTCGCGTGCGCGCCATCACCGACGGCGAGTTCGTCATCACCGGGCCGATGTACACCGGCATCCGCACCTTTCTCGGGCGCACCGCCGTGCTCGACACCGGCGCGGCGCAGATCGTGGTCACCGAGCGCGCGCACGAGCCCATGGACCTGGGCGTGTTCACGCACTGCGGCATCGAGCCGCGGCGCAAGAAGTTCGTCATGCTCAAATCGCGCATCCACTATCGCGCCGGGTTCAAGCCGATCGCGGCGCACATCGTCGAATGCGCCGGTGCCGGCGTCACCAACGCCGATCTGTCCGTGTATCGTTACGAAAAGCTCCGCCGGCCGATCTGGCCGCTCGACCCGCTGTAATCCGCCCCGGAGACACGACGATGTCAACCCGCATGCCCGCTTACAACCTGCTGATCGACATCGGCAACACCTTTCTCAAATGGGGGCTGTTCCGGTCCGGTTCCACGGGCATTGCGCGCGATAACCGCCTCGAGTCGGGGCACGTGCTGCTCGAGGAAATGCCGTCGCTGGCAGCGCAGTTCGCGAAGATTCCCGTGCCCAGACAGATCGTGATCTCCAACGTCGCCGGCACGCGCGTGCGCTCGACCATGATTCGCGTCCTCGAAGTCTGGCCGGACGCGCCGCCACCGCACTGGATCATCCCCGCCGAGGAGCAGTGCGGCGTGGTCAATCGCTATCGCAACCCCGCGCAGCTGGGCAGCGATCGCTGGGCCGCGCTGCTCGGGGCGCGCGCGCTGCTGCGCGACAAGCCCGCGCTGGTCGTCGTCTGCGGTACCGCGACGACCATCGATTTCCTGGCCGCCGACGGCGAATTCAAGGGCGGCGTCATCCTGCCCGGCGTGGGACTGATGCTGCGTTCGCTGCACCAGCACACCGCCGCGCTGCCCGACGCCGACGGCGAGTACGTCGAGACCCCGACGCAGACCGTCGATGCGATCGCCAGCGGTTGCCAGCACGCGCAGGCAGGAGCGATCGAGCGTCTCTACCACCTGCACGCGCGGCAGCAGCCGGGACTCATCTGCCTGATCTCTGGCGGCGCCGCGCGCGCGCTCTGTCCGCGGCTTACCGTGCCCTACGAATTGCACGACAACCTGGTGCTCGAAGGGCTCTACCGGATCAGCCAATCGCTCGCCGCGCCGCCTTAAGCGGCGGGCGCGCCGGGCCAGGCCGCTCCCGGCATCCGCCGCGGTTGCAGTCCCGCGTCCACGCCGTCCTGCAGGATCGCAGTATCATTGTCGGTTCCACTGAGGAGAAACCATGAGTGAACGAGAGGTAGTCATTCTGAGCGGTGTGCGCACCGCGATCGGCGATTACGGCGGCAGTCTCAAGGACATCCCGCCCACCGAGCTGGCGGCGAAAGTGGTCAAGGAAGCCTTGTCCCGGGCCAAGGTCGATCCCAAGGAGGTCGGCCAGTGCGTGTTCGGCAACGTGATCCACACCGAAGCCAAGGACATGTACCTGTCGCGCGTGGCGTGCGTGAACGGCGGCTTGCCGGTCGAGACCGGCGCGCTGACGCTCAACCGGCTGTGCGGCAGCGGGCTGCAGGCGATCGTCAGCGCCGCGCAGTACATCCTGCTGGGCGACGTCGACGCCGCGGTCGCCGGTGGCGCCGAGAGCATGAGCCGCGCCGCCTACGCCAACCCGACGCAGCGCTGGGGCACGCGCATGGGCGACGCCAAAGCGGCCGACATGATGGTCGGCGCGCTGACCGACCCCTTCGACACCGTCCACATGGGCGTCACCGCCGAGAACGTCGCCAGCAAATGCGGCATCACCCGCGAGCAGCAGGACGCGTTCGCGGTCGAAAGCCACAAGCGCGCCGCGGCGGCAATCGCCGCGGGACATTTCAAGAGCCAGATCCTGCCCATCGAACTCAAGAGCAAGAAGGGCCCGATCCAGTTCGACACCGACGAGCACGTGCGTGGCGACTCGACCATCGAGGGCATGGCCAAGCTCAAGGCGGTCTTCATCAAGGAAAACGGCAGCGTCACCGCCGGCAACGCGTCGGGAATCAACGACGCGGCGGCCGCAGTCGTGCTCATGGAGCGATCGGTCGCGGCCAAGAAGGGCCTCAAGCCGATGGCGCGACTCGTCGCCTACGGTCACGCCGGCGTCGACCCGAAAATCATGGGCATGGGTCCCGTGTCGGCGGTGAAAAGCGCGCTCGCCAAGGCCGGGCTCAAGCTCGAACAGATGGACGTGATCGAATCCAACGAGGCCTTTGCCGCGCAGGCGCTGGGCGTGGGCAAGGAACTCGGCATGAACGCGGCGAAGGTCAACCCCAACGGCGGTGCGATCGCGCTGGGACACCCGATCGGCGCGACGGGATGCATTCTGACGGTCAAAGCCATGTACGAATTGCAGCGCACGGGCGGGCGCTACGCCCTTATCACCATGTGCATCGGCGGCGGGCAGGGCATCGCCGCGATCATCGAGCGGCTGTAAGCTTGGCAACGCCTCCCACTCGCGGGGGGAGAGGACAGCGCGCCGGATGACCTGGTCGATCGTCGCGCGTTCCAAGGGCGGTGCTTTCGGCGTGGCGATCGCCAGCCGCTTCTTCGCGGTCGGCGCGCTGTGTCCGCATGCCCACAGCGGCATCGGCGCGCTGGCGACGCAGGCGCTGGTCAATCCGCATTACGGCCCGCGCGGATTGTCGATGCTGTCGCAGGGCATGACCGCTGCGGACGTCGTGTTCGCGCTCACCAGCGTCGACGGTGGGCGCGCGCATCGCCAGCTGCACGTCATCGATGCCGAGGGCAACATCGCCGCGCACACCGGCGTGGAATGCATCGACTGGTGCGGACAGGTCGGCGGCGACGGCTTTTCGGTCGCCGGCAACATGCTCGCCGGGCCACAGGTCATCGAGGACACGGCGCAGGCCTATGACGCGGGCAACGACCTGCCCTTTGCCGAGCGCCTGCTCGCAGCGATGGAGGCCGGCGAAGCCGCGGGCGGCGACAAGCGCGGCAAGCAGGCCGCCGCGCTGCTGATCTGCGCGGCGGAATCCTACCCGTTCCTCGACTTGCGCGTCGACGATCACCCCGAGCCGCTGACCGAGCTCCTGCGCCTGTACGTCAGGAGCCTGGAGCGCTACCAACCCTTCGTCGCCTGCCTGCCGTCGCGCGCCCGGCCGGCCGGGCTCACCGACCGCGCGCAAATCGAAGCGGAGATCGAGCGCTTTCACGCCGCGGCAGCGGCGCGCGGGCACCGATGAGCGCGCTCCTCGAGATCCGCGACCTGCGCATTGCGTTTGCCGTCGAGGGTGGCGGCGAATTCACCGCCGTCGACGGCGTCAGCCTGTCGCTGGAGCCGGGACGCACGCTCGGCATCGTCGGCGAGTCGGGTTGCGGCAAGAGCGTCACCGCACTGTCGATCATGGGACTGGTGCCGCAACCGCCCGGGCGCATCGCCAGCGGCGCGATTCGCTTCGAGGGGGTCGACCTGCTGACGCTGCCCGCGGCGACGCTGCGCGAACTGCGCGGGGACCGCATCGCGATGATTTTCCAGGAGCCGATGACTTCGCTCAATCCGGTGTTTTCGGTCGGCGAGCAGATCGTCGAGGGCATTCTGCGGCATCGCCGGATGGGTCGCGCCGAGGCCCGATCGCTGGCCGTCGAAATGCTCGCCCGCGTGCACATTCCGGCGCCGGAGCAGCGCTTCGACGACTATCCGCACCGACTCTCCGGAGGCATGCGCCAGCGGGTGATGATCGCGATGGCGCTGGCCTGCCAGCCCAAGCTGCTCATCGCCGACGAACCGACCACCGCGCTCGACGTGACCATCCAGGCGCAGATCCTCGACCTGATGCGCCTGCTGCGCGCAGAGACCGGCACCGCGATCATCCTCATCACCCACGACCTGGGCGTGGTCGCCGAGCTGGCCGACGACGTGGTGGTGATGTACGCCGGCCGCGTGGTCGAGCGCGCGAGCGTCGCGGCGTTGTTCGCCGAGCCGCAGCATCCCTACACCATCGGCCTCTTCGGTTCCATTCCTCGCCTCGACCTCGAGCAGGAGCGCCTGGCCGCGATCGAGGGTCAGGTGCCCAATCCGCTCGCGCCCGTCGGCGGCTGCCGCTTCCATCCGCGCTGTCCGTTCGCGGACGCGCGCTGCGCGCGCGAGGAGCCGTCGGTCGCCGACGTCGGCGGCGGACACCTCGCGGCGTGCTGGAAGGTGCCGCTGAACTATGCCGCGACGGCGGCATGAGTCCCGCCACGGAACCGCTGCTGCGCGTCGACCATCTGGTCAAGCACTTTCCGGTACGCCGCGGCATGTTCGGGCGGCAAACCGGCGCCGTGCGGGCGGTGGACGGCGTGAGCTTCGCCGTCGACGTCGCCACCACGCTCGCGCTGGTCGGCGAATCGGGTTGCGGCAAGTCGACGACGGGGCGACTGGTGCTGCGGCTCATCGAACCCACGTCGGGATCGGTGCGCTTCGCCGGCGCGAACCTGTTCGATCTCGATGCCGAGGCCATGCGCGCGCAGCGGCGCGCGCTGCAGATCATCTTCCAGGACCCGTTCGCGTCGTTGAATCCGCGCATGACAGTCGCGCAAACGCTCGCCGAGCCGCTGGCCTTGCACGCGCTCGCCGACGGGCGCCGCGCCGAACGCGTCGCCGAGCTCCTGCAGGTCGTTGGCCTGGCGCCGCAGCACGCGTCGCGCTATCCGCACGAATTCTCCGGCGGGCAGCGGCAGCGCATCGGCATCGCCCGGGCGCTGGCGGTGGAGCCGCGCCTGATCGTCTGCGACGAGCCCGTCTCGGCGCTCGACGTTTCGATCCAGGCGCAGGTGATCAACCTGCTCGTCGACCTGCAGCGCCGCCTCGGGCTATCCTATATCTTCATTGCCCACGACCTCGCGGTCGTCAAGCACATCGCCACGCGCGTGGCGGTGATGTACCTCGGGCGCATCGTCGAATACGCCGACAAGCGCGCGCTGTTCGCGCAGCCGCGGCACCCCTACACGCAAGCATTGCTGTCGGCGATTCCGGTGCCCGATCCGGGCACGCGCCGTGCGCGCATCATTCTCGAGGGTGACGTGCCCAGCCCGAGCGCCCCGCCTTCGGGCTGCGGCTTCCGCACGCGCTGTCGCTACGCCGGGCCGCGCTGCGCCACCGAGGCGCCGCCGCTGGTGGCCGATGGCGCGCATGCGGTCGCCTGCCACTTCTGGCGGGATATTGCGCCGGCCGCCGCGGCGGTGCCGGCCCAGCATGCGCAAAGAAATGCGCGCCTGGAACGGTTGCAGGCGGCCTTTCGCCACGGCACGGCACCCGCCGTCCCGCAAGGCTCGTGCGCATGAGCCGCGGAATTTCGTTAAGATCGACCCGGATTCGCCATCATCGCCGCGCGGCGCGGCAGAGGAGATGCACATGCACGTGAAATCATGGGCCGCCGCCCTGGGCTTGCTGTTCGTCTCGGGCTTGTCGGCAATCCCCGGCAGCGCGCAGACACTGCGCTTCGGACTCGCCGAGGACCCCGACGTGCTCGATCCGACGCTGGCGCGCACCTTCGTCGGACGCATCGTCTTCGCGGCGCTGTGCGACAAGCTCTTCGACATCGACGAAAAGCTCAACATCGTCCCGCAGCTCGCCACCGGCTACGAATGGTCGGCGGACAGCAAGGCGCTGACCCTCAAGGTACGCCCCGGCGTCAGCTTCCACGACGGCGAAAAACTCGACGCGGCCGCGGTCAAGTTCAACATCGAGCGGCACAAGACCCTGCCCGGATCGAACCGCCGCGGCGAGCTCGCTCTCGTGGCGAGCGTCGACGTGCTCGATCCGATGACGGTGCGCCTGAACCTGTCGGCGCCGTTCGCGCCGCTGCTCGCGCAACTCGCCGACCGCGCCGGCATGATGGTCTCGCCCAAGGCCGCGCAGGAGGCCGGCGACAAGTTCGGCGCCAAGCCGGTGTGCTCGGGACCGTTCCGCTTCGTCGAGCGCGTGGCGCAGGACAAGATCGTGCTCGAACGCTATCCCGACTACTGGAACAAGGGCGAGATCCACCTCGACCGGATCGTGTACCTGCCGATCGTCGATTCGACGGTGCGGCTCGCCAACCTCAAGTCCGGGCAGCTCGACTTCATCGAGCGCATGGCACCGTCCGATGTGCCGGCGCTCAAGTCTGACAGCCGCTTCCGGATTTCCAAGGTCACCGAGATCGGCTACCAGGGGATCACGATCAACGTGGGCAAGAGCGATCTGGCGCAGAAGAACCCTCTGGGCAAGGATGCGCGCGTGCGCGAAGCATTCGAGCTCGCGCTCGACCGCGACGGCATCGTGCAGGTGGTGATGGAAGGCGAGGCGGCGGTCGGCAACCAGTGGGTCGCGCCCGACAACGCATACTACGCGAAGAACGTGCCGATCCCCAGGCGCGACGTGGCGAAGGCCAAGGCGCTGCTCGCCGAGGCCGGCGTGCCCAATCCCAGTTTCACGCTGGTAACGCCGACGACTTCGGACGCGCAGAAGATCGCCCAGGTCGTGCAGTCGATGGTCAAGGAAGCCGGCTTCGACGTGAAGATCCAGTCGACCGAGTTCGCGACCTCGCTGGACATGGCCGACAAGGGCCAGTTCGAGGCCTACGTGCTGGCGTGGAGCGGACGCGCCGATCCCGACGGCAACATCTACAGCTTCGACGCCTGCAAGCAGCCGCTCAACTACGCCGGATACTGCAAGCCGGAGGTGGACGACATCCTGAACAAGTCGCGAACGGTGCGCGACCCCGCCGAGCGCCGCAAGTCCTACGAGCAACTCGCGGCGATCGCGCTCAAGGACCGGCCGATCGTGTACCTGTTCCACCGCCGCTGGCTGTGGGCGTACACGACCAAGCTTTCGGGATTCAGGACGATTCCGGACGGACTGGTGCGGGTGCAGGGACTGAAGATGAATTGATGAACGGTCTGCGGTCTTCCTGCAGGAGACTCGAGACGAACCGCCGCTCTGTCGTTGCCGCCCAGGCGGGGAGCGGGTGTCGTGCGGCGCCAGCCGCCGGGTCCCCGCGTGGGCGGGGACAATGTTGACATGAACGCGCGCAGCAAAGCTGGCTATCCTAGCCGATGCTGAACTACCTCCTCCAGCGCGTCGCCACGATCGTCCCGACGCTGTTTTTCGTGTCGATCCTGATCTTCGGGCTGCAGCAGCTGCTGCCCGGCGATCCGGCGCTGATCCTTGCCGGCGAGGACAGCGATCCGACGGTCATCGCGCACCTGCGCACGACGCTGCACCTCGACGAGCCGCTGCCGCTGCGCTACCTGTATTGGGCAGGCGGCGTGCTCAAGGGCGATCTCGGCGAATCGCAGCGGATCAAGAAGCCGGTGCTCTCGCTGATCCTGGAAAAGCTGCCGGTGACGGTCGAGCTCGCGTGCCTGGCGATCGTCATCGCGCTCGCGATCGGCATTCCCGCCGGCGTGATCTCCGCCGTCGCCAAGGGCAGCGCGTGGGACTACGCTGCCAACGTGTTCGCGCTGTGGGGATTGTCCACGCCGAACTTCTGGCTGGGCATCATGCTCATCCTGCTGTTCTCGGTGACGCTGGGCTGGCTGCCGGCGTCGGGCTACGTCAGCCCCTTCGAGGACCTGCGCGCCAACCTCGCGGCGATGATCATGCCCGCGTTCGTGCTCGGCAACGCGATCGCCGCGGTGCTGATGCGCCACACGAGGAGCGCGATGCTGCAGGTGCTGTCGTCCGATTACGTGCGCACCGCCCGCGCCAAGGGGCTCGACGAGCACGTCGTCGTCATCAAGCACGCGCTGCGCAACGCGCTGATACCGATCATCACCCTCGGCGCGCTCGAGTTGGGCACGCTCTTGTCGGGCGCGGTGCTGACCGAACAGGTATTCACGATCCCGGGCTTCGGCAAGCTGATCGTCGACGCGGTGTTCAATCGCGATTACGCAGTGGTGCAGGGCGTCGTCATGTTCACTGCGTCGACGTACATCCTGCTCAACCTGCTTGCCGACCTCGGCTATTTCCTGGTCAATCCGCGCCTGCGCGGTTAAGGTCCAGATGGCTGCGATCGCCGCCGACCTTCCCGTCTATCGCGAGCTCACGCCCGGCCAGCGCGTGCTGCGCCGGTTGCTGCGGCGGCGCGCCGCGATGCTCGGCCTGTGCGTGGTCACCGGCTTCATCGCGCTCGCGGCGCTCGCGCCGTGGATCGCCCCCTACGATCCGTTGCAGACGTCGTGGAGCGCGATTCGCAAGGCGCCCACCGCTGCGCACTGGTTCGGCACCGACGAGATCGGCCGCGACGTGCTGTCGCGAGTGGTCTGGGGCGCACGCGCTTCGCTGCTCGCGGGGCTGGTCTCGGTGTGCATTTCGCTCGCACTCGGCGTGCCGATCGGCCTTTTGGCAGGCTACGTCGGCCGCGGCACCGACGCGCTCATTTCGCGCATCACCGACGCGATGCTGGCGTGCCCGTTCCTGATCCTGGCGATCGCGCTGGCGGCGTTCCTGGGGCCGAGCCTCACCAACGCCATGATCGCCATCGGCATTTCGGCGACCCCCGTGTTCATCCGGCTCACGCGCGCGCAGGTGCTCGCGGTCAAGGTCGAGGACTACGTCGAAGCCGCGCGCGCGGTAGGCAATTCGCACCTGCGCATCGCCTTGCGCCACGTCCTGCCCAATGTCATTCCGCCGCTCATCGTGCAGGCGACGCTGGCGATCGCCGCGGCGGTCATCGCCGAAGCGAGCCTGTCGTTCCTCGGCCTCGGCCAGCAGCCGCCGGCGCCAAGCTGGGGCAGCATGCTCAACACCGCCAAGAACTACATCGACAACGCCCCGTGGATGGCGGTCTGGCCGGGACTGTCGATCTTTTTTCTGGTGCTTTCGTTCAATCTGCTCGGGGACGGGTTGCGCGACGCGCTCGACCCCAGGCACATTTGAGGAGGCTTGCCATGAAGCTCAACGGCTCATGCCACTGCGGCGCGGTCAGGTTCAGCGTCGAATCGCACACGCCCTACCCGTTCATGCGCTGCTACTGCTCGATCTGCCGCAAGACCGCGGGCGGCGGCGGTTACGCGATCAACATCATGGGCGAGGCGGCGACGCTGAAGGTGCGCGGCGCGAAAAACGTCGCGGTCTATCGCGCGCGAGTCGTGGAACCCGGCGCGAAGCGCACGAGGCTGTCACCGGCACGGCGCAACTTCTGCGCGAAGTGCGCCAGCGCGCTGTGGGTGTGGGATCCGCGGTGGAAGGAGTGGGTCTATCCCTTCGCGTCGGCGATCGACACGCCGCTGCCCAAGCCGTCGCAGCAAGTCGAGCTCATGCTCGACTACGCGGCGCCGTGGGTCGATGTGCCCAAGGGTCGCAAGCACACGCATTTCCGCGAGTACCCGAAGGAGTCGATCGCCGGCTGGCACAAGAAGCGCGGTCTCGAAGTCGCGTGAGCGTGTGACCGTCGCGGGCGGCGCCGCTAGAGTTGCGAAAAGCCCAGCTCGCGCAGAAACGCGCCGCGCTCCTGCGCGCCCAGATGCCCGGCGACGAGTTCCACGAATTCCTGCTGGCTGGCTGCCTTCTGCGCCGCGCGGTTGACGACGACCTTGGCGATCGGGCCGAGATACACGGCAAGCCGCATCGTCGTCTGATCGACAAAATCCTTGTCGAGCGGCACCAGCACGGTCCGAACGGTCTGGCCGCTCGCGACGACGCGCGGCGGGTTCGGCGCGCCCGGCGCGCCGTCGATGAAGCGCTGCCGCACCTGCGGGTCGCCGATCCCCTCCGAGAGCAGGACATAGAGCCCGGTGATGTCCGTGGCTTGCGCGGCGGCCTTGCGCAGCATGACCCTGGCCATCGGACCGACGTATTCCGCGAGCTGGCGCTCCACCGTGCGCAGCACCGTATCGTCCCAGGCCGGCGCACCGGGCGGCCCCATCTTCACCGCGGCGAGGTTGAGCTCGGTCCCGCCGCCGGTATCGTCGGGCGCCAGCGCGTCGCACGCCTGCCGCAAAGCGCGGTTGAAGGCGCGCGCATTCTGGAAACGCGCGTCGGGGCTTTTTTCCAGCGCGGTCGCGACCACCGCGTCGATCGTCGGCGACAACTGCAGCTTCGAAATCGTCGACGGCGGCTGCGGATCTTCGTGGCAGATCTTGTAGCCGATCGTCTCCAGAGCGCCGGCGAACGGCTTTGCGCCGGTCAGCAATTCATACAGGACGACCGCCGCGCTGAACAGGTCCGAGCGCCGGTCGACCGTTTGGCCTTGGCACTGCTCCGGCGACATGTACGACGGCGTGCCCATGACCATGCCCATGGTGGTCAGGTTCGAGGTGTCGATGCGGGCAATGCCGAAGTCGGCGACCTTGAGCCTGCCGCCGCGGGTCATGATGAGGTTGGCGGGCTTGATGTCGCGATGGACGACGCCGCGCTCGTGCGCGAAATCGAGCGCCTGCAGCAACTGCGTCATCAGCGCCGCGATCTGGCCCAGGTCGAAGCTGGCGCCGCGGTTCAAGTATTCGCGCATGCCCGTGCCTTCGACGAATTCCATGACGATGAAGGCGTTGGCGTCGTCCTCGCCGTATTCGTAGACGCTGACGATATTCGGATGCAGCAGGCGTCCGGCGGCGACGGCTTCGTTCTTGAAGCGCGCCATCGACTGCTCGACCAGGTCCGGATCGACCAGGTCCTTGCGCACGGTCTTGATCGCCACGACGCGCTCGATGCCGGGGTCGAAGGCTTTGTAGACGACGCCCATCGCGCCCTTGCCCAGGACGCTCTGGATGTCGTACTTCCCGATTTTCGTCGGGTCCGCCATGTCGGTAACGCCGCTCCTCGTCGCCCCGTACTAGCCCTCGAGCATCTTGAGCGCCTGGACCATGCTCGTTTTCATCCGGTTCAGCGCCTCGGTCAGCACGCCGATTTCGTCGCGGCTGTTGGTGCGGAAATCACCGGCGTCGAGATTGCCCAGGCTCACCGCGTCGGCGAGTTTCGACAGGCGCGTCACGCGGCGGATCACGAACCAATACAGCAGGAGGTTGAGCATGGCCAGCGTAAACAGGAATATTCCCGCCAGCGAGAACATGAAGACCTTGAAGGCGTAGCTTGCGCGCTGCACCGGCACCGCGGTCGGCACCGAAATCACCTGCGCGCCGATGATGTCGTTGACCTTCCAGCCGAAACCGTTGTTCGAGCCGTAGGTTTCGATCATGGTCTTGGGCGCCGCATCCGGAGTGCTGTGGCACACAAGGCACGCGGCATCCGTGATCTGGATCGGCCGCGCGAGGTAGAGCGAGCGTCCACCCGGCGCGTCGCGCTCGCCGCTGGCTTCGGTTCGCGCCGGATTCTGCCGGAAGATGTTGACCACGTCGACTTCCCAGTCGGTGGCGTGATCGCGCGGATTGGTCGGGTTGAGCGTGGCTTCCTTGTACGCGTAGTCGGGGAACTTCTTGCGCATTTCGTTGAACTGCTCGGTGGCCGCGAAAGCCGGCACCGACTGCGGCAGGAACTTGTACTTGAGCTGGGTTTCCAGCAACGGCTTGATCTGCAGATTGGTGTAGGTGCGCGTCGACGAGAGCACCTCCATCATCAGCCGCGCATGCTGCAGCACCTCTTCCCGGGCATTGTTGTGCAGCACGTTGTAACTGACGATGCCGGCCAGCGCGAAACCCACCGCGAATATGGCCACGAGTGCAGCGTTGAATTTCCAGATCAGGTTCACGGGTGCTCCGGTTGTCCGACTATTTTGCGGCGGCCTTTTCCCACGGCCAGCGCCAGGTCCGGACCGGCTCTTTCTTCTCTTCCTTCGCCGGTTCGGCCTTCGCCGCCGGAGGCGGCGGCGCATTGGCGGCGACCGGCGCCGGCGTCGTCCTGGCCACGGCATCCGCCGCGGCCTTGAACGCCGGATCGGCCATCTTCGCCTCGAAACGCTTGGCGAACGCCACGCGATACGGCCCGTTCATCCATGACTGGACTTCGGGATAGGTGGCCTCGTGGTCGAGCACGGGTTCCCGGGGTTTCGCGAACCGCGCCGCGCGCAAAGGCAGCGGGTCCATGAAATCCCGGGGCAGCGCCGCAATGAACGTAGCCGGCGGGCGTTCGCCAGACACGAACGGCTTGCCGGCGGTGCGGCCGGTGTAGCTCAC
>Ga0209048_10000339_pt1 | contig 50849 bp, 46 predicted proteins | sample FrelakmetCRP12CR_FD_187146 | JGI IMG/M metagenome (GOLD analysis project Ga0209048, IMG submission 187146) | Freshwater lake sediment microbial communities from the University of Notre Dame, USA, for methane emissions studies - CRP12 CR (SPAdes)... | ecosystem: Environmental > Aquatic >...
GCTGCAACGACATCTCCACGAGCCGCCTCGACGACGGAGCTATCAGAAAATGACGCGCGTATTTTAGCGCCTATGCGGCAAAGCCGGGGGATACTTACCTCCCAGCCCAAGACCCGCCAAGCCGGCGTAGTAGGGATAAGCGCCCCAGCCGCGACCGTAGCGTAGCGCCATCCGCGTCCATAGCCGTAGCCATAGCGGTTCCATCCATATCCACGGTTGGCGAGGCCGTAACCTCGGAAGCCGCCATAACCTCCATTCAATCCGCTGTATCCGCCGTGGAATCCTCTATGGAATCCGCCCATTCCGCCGTGGAATCCGCCGACGCCAAAACCGCGTGCATCGGCCGTCGCCGAATAGGAGAGCGCGCCGGCCGCCAGCGCGGTCGCCGCAACCAAGGCTTTCATTCTTCCTCGAACCATTATCTTTCTCCACTGATGAGGAGGCGATGAGGGAGCCGGTACTTCGCACGCTCCCATCGCGAATGCTGTTACATCGAGCGAGCGGAGGAAAGATAAAGCGCAACTCCGACGAGGACATGATTAATCACAATTGCGGCCACACTGGGCTTCGCGATTGGGCTTAGGTTCAGTCCGCTGGCGTTGACGCGAACGTTGGACCCCTGCGAAGATTTGCGCGTTTCTTGCTTCACACTTACATCTGACCGGAGCGCTTGATGTGGATCGTCCGATTTGCGCTGAGACTGCCGCACACGTTTTACGTTTTGGCGGGGCTGATTGTCTTTCTGGGCGTATCAGCGGTGAGGGTGATGCCGACCGATATTTTTCCGGAAATCGACATTCCCGTCGTGACCGTCATTTGGACCTACACAGGCCTCAGCACGCCGGAGATGGAAAATCGGGTCACGACCTATAGCCAATATTCGATAAGTTCGAGCGTCAACGGGATCAGGGACATCGAAGCGCAGACTTTGAACGGTCTCTCCGTCCAGAAAATCTTTTTTCAGCCTGATGTAAGACTCGACCTCGCGATCGCGCAGATCATCTCGGGCACGAATTCGATCCGTGCGCTGATGCCGCCCGGCATCCAGCCGCCCATAGTAGTGCAATACAACGCCTCGAGCGTGCCTGTGCTTCAGATCAGCCTGAGTTCGGACTCGCTCAGCGAGCAGCAGCTTTACGATTATGGCATCTACAAGCTGCGTCAGTTGCTGGCGCCCATTCACGGCGTCACGCTTCCGACCCCCGCCGGCGGAAAATATCGCCAGATCATGGTGGATATCGATCCTGCCAAGCTTCTCGCGAAAGGTTTGACGCCTCTCGACGTCGTCAACGCCACCAATACGCAAAATCTTACCTTGCCGTCGGGCACGCAGAAAATAGGCGACAGGCAATACACGGTTCGAACTAACGCCACTCCGGCGTCGATCGAGGACCTCAACAACATCCCGATCAAGGTGGTCTCCGGAGCCACCGTATTCATAAAGGACGTTGGGCAGGTTCGCGACGCTTTTCTCGTCCAGCAGAATGTCGTCCGCGAAGCGGGCAGGCGCTCCGTTCTGCTGAGCATCATAAAGAATGGAAACGCTTCCACGGTGGATGTGGTGAATCAGGTTCGCGCTGCGCTTCAGGTCGCGCGCAAATCGGCCCCTCCCGGACTCGAAATCAAGGAGCTTTTCGATCAGTCGGTGTTCGTGAAGGCGTCGGTGAACGGCGTCATTCAGGAAGGCGCCATCGCGGCGGGGTTGACCGCATTGATGATTCTTCTTTTTCTCGGTTCGTGGCGATCGACACTGGTAGTTATGGTCTCGATACCATTGTCCATTCTCACATCGCTCATCGTTCTTCACGCCATGGGCCACACGCTGAATACGATGACGCTCGGAGGTCTAGCTCTCGCGGTCGGCATTCTCGTCGACGATTCCACCGTGACGATCGAGAACTCGCATCGTCTGTTGTCGGAAGAGAAGCGGCCGCTGCCCGAGGCGACGCTTTACGGGGCGGCCGGAATCGCAGTGCCGACTCTCGTCTCGACGCTCGCGATCAGTTGCGTTTTTACTTCCGTGATATTTCTCGAAGGTCCCGCGAAATATCTCTTCACGCCGCTCGGACTCGCCGTCGTGTTCGCGATGCTCGCTTCCTATGCGCTGTCCCGAACCCTGACGCCCATCATGATAGGGCTCCTACTCAAGGGAGAGCGCCACGACGCAAGTTCTGAAAAAAGCGCTTTCGCGCGGTTCCATGCGGGTTTTGAGCGAGGCTTCGAACGCATGCGCGCTTCCTACGCGCAGCTGCTTTCCTGGCTCTTTGTCCATAAGACCGCGGTTCCCATCTTCGCGCTTTTCATGCTGGCGCTGGGCGCCTCGACCTTTCTTTTCGTCGGCCGAGATTTCTTCCCGATCATAGACGGCGGGCAAATCCAACTGCATGTCCGCGCCCCGGCCGGGTCGCGGATTGAAAAAACGGAGCAAATCTTCCAGGCCGTCGAGAACAAGATCCTGGAGATCATTCCGAAGGATGAACTCGACCTGATCGTCGATAACATCGGTTTGCCGGCCCGCGCCTACAATCTAGCGTTTTCCGACGGCACCACAATCGGCGTGAACGACGGCGTCATTCTTGTGTCACTGAAAGAAAACCATGCTCCGACTCAGGAGCATGTCCGACGGCTCCGCGAGGCGCTGTCGGCGGCGTTTCCTGAGGAGATATTCTACTTTCAGGCCGCCGATATGGTGACGCAGATTTTGAACTTTGGCGTGCCCGCGCAAATTAACGTCCGCACCGTCGGTTACGACAAGGCGAAGAATTTGAGCATCGCCCGCGAACTGCAGAGGCGCATCGGCGAATTGCCCGGCGTCGTCGACGCACATATTCAGCAGGAGACAAGCGCGCCGGATCTGTTCGTCGACATCGACCGAACTCGGGCAGCGCAGCTCGGACTGAACGCCAATCAAATCGCCTCGAATCTCAATGTAAGTCTGAGCTCGTCCGAGCAGGTGTCGCCCAATTTCTGGACGGATCCAACGTCCGGCATACCTTATTACCTCGCTGTTCAAACGCCAGAATATCGAGTCGATTCAATGAACATGCTGCTCAATACGCCGGTCAGCGCGACAATGGCCGCCGCAGGCGTTCCGGTGCCCGGGATGCTGAGCAATGTCGCGAGAATCAAGCGGGACGCCATTCCGACAAACGCAAATCAGGCGAATATTCAGCCTGTGTACGAGGTTTACGCCAATGTGCAGGCCCGCGACCTTGGCGGCGTGGCCAAAGACATTCGGGCCATCGTTTCGCAGCTCGAAGGCCAACTCTCGCCGGGAAATACGATTGAGGTCACAGGCCAGATTCAGAGCATGGACGGGGCCTTCGTCAATTTGGGCATGGGACTCATTTTTGCGGCGGTTTTTGTTTATATGCTTATGGTCGTCAATTATCAGAACTTCAGCGACCCCTTCGTGGTGATGTTGGCGCTTCCCGCCACATTTTGCGGCATCGTCACGATGCTCTACATCACCGATACGACTCTTAACGTTCCTTCGCTCATGGGAGCGATCATGGGGATTGGCGTCGCCTCCGCCAATTCCATTCTGCTCGTGACCTTTGCGCGAGAGCAGCAACTCGAAGGCAAGAGTTCCTTCGAGGCGGCGCTCTTGGCGGGACGCACGCGCATCCGGCCTGTTCTGATGACCGCCGCGGCCATGATCGTCGGAATGATCCCAATGGCCATCGGCGCGCCCGGCGAAGAACAGAATGCCGCGCTCGCGCGAGCCGTCATCGGCGGGTTGCTCTTCGCCACCCCTACCACCTTGCTCGTCGTTCCCTATCTCTTTGCAGTGCTGCGCCGAAGCAATGACGGCAAAAGCGCGCATGGCGTATTCGAGGAGCAGGTTTGATGGATCGCCCCGGTCTGCCGTCGAATTTGAATGCGTCCGAGGTCACACGGGCTCCGGCGGAGGCGAACGCCGTCGCGCCGGGGGCAGTCGCCGGTGCGTCGGCAGGCGGCAGGTCGAAAGCGTTGTTCGTCGGTTTGGTGGCGCTTTTGCTGCTTATTGGCGGGGTCGGCTATGGCGCGTGGCGGCATTTGGAGCAAAGACGCATAGCGGCGGCTGTTTCGGAGAGGCATCGCGACTATGTGCCTGTCGTCAATGTGCAGGCGGTGAAAGTCAGCGCCAATGTCATGCATGTGAATTTGCCCGCAACGATAGAGGCGTTCGAGTCGGCCAATATTTACGCCCGCGCAAGCGGATATGTCGCGAAGCGCTATGTGGATATCGGCTCACGCGTGAAGCAGGGCGAAAAGCTGGCCGATATTTCTGCGCCGGAACTCGACGACCAGATCTCTCAAGCCGAGGCATCCCTGTCTCAGGCCGAGGCTGCGGTCGGTCAAACGGAGGCCAATCGCGAGCTTGCGCGTGTCACGAACTCCCGCACGAGCGTCCTCGCCAAGCAAGGCTGGGCGACGCGCCAACAGGGCGATGAAGCCCGCCTGAATTATTTGGCTCAGCAAAGGGCCGCTCAGGCAGGCGTAGCCAATGTGCAGACGCAAAGGGCGCAGCTCAATGTGCTGCGTCAACGAAGGTCCTACCTCCAGGTGCTGGCGCCGTTCGACGGCGTCATCACGCAACGTAACATAGACGTGGGTAGCCTGGTGCAAGCCGACGCGACGAGCGGAACCTTCATGTTCACCGCCATGCGCGGCAACATCGTTCGAGTGCAGACCTATGTGCCTCAGGATCAGGCGTTCGGCGTCGTTCCCGGGATCGACGCCTCGATTTTGGTGGCGGAAATACCAGCGCGCGTTTTTTCCGGAAAAGTGACCCGCGTAGCGGACGCACTGCAACCGGGGACGCGAACGCTTCTGGCCGAAGTGGACGTTGAGAATCCGGACGGCGCCCTCCTGCCGGGCGCTTATTGTACGGTCGATCTTCAGATCCCGCGCCGATCGGCGTCCCTCATGGTCCCCGCAAACGCCGTCATCTTCAATCAGTATGGGGTGCAAGTCGCTGTCGTCGAGAATGGCGAAGCCCGGCTGCGTAAAATCGAGATAGCGCGGGATTTCGGCACGGAAGTCGAGGCGCGCGCGGGGGTCAAGGAAGGGGACCAGGTCATCGTCAGCCCGCCGGTCGATCTTCGGGATGGGCAGCAGGTCCGAGTGCGGGAGAGCAAACCCGTCGCGCCGCCGCATTGACGTGCGAGTGAAAGACGGCTGTATTGCGTCAGCTGTGAAGTTTAAGCCAAATCACGGTTCAGCTTTATTATTTCGTTCATTTTCATGGGGTCGTCCCCGCTTGAGCTTAGCAATTCTTGGGCTTTCATTAGCTTTAATTTGACGGCAGACTAGAAGTCCTCCAAATCTGGTCAATAAGCGAATAAGACGTCTCCGAACCACACGCCTGCGAGGTTTACGAGAATGACAGCCGCTCTGCTGATGGTCCTCGTGGTGATCGGTTCTCTATTGTTTCATTTTCTAAATCCTTGGCGGATAACGCCAATCGCCTCTAACTGGACATTTATCGACGACACGCTGGGAATCACTTTCGTGGTGACCACGTTCGGTTTTGTCGCCGTCATATTGTTCATGGCTTATTGCCTTTATCGTTTCCGCCATCAACCTAATAGCCGCGCGGCCTACGAGCCGGAGAATCAGAAGCTTGAGATGTGGCTGGGCGCCGTGACCACGGTCGCGGTCGTCATTCTTCTCGCTCCTGGGCTTCTCGTTTGGGGCCAGTTCATCACCGTCCCGAAGGACGCGATGGAGATCGAGGCGATGGGCGCGCAGTGGCAATGGAGCTACCGCTTCCCCGGAGCCGATAATCGCCTCGGCGCAACAGACGTGCGCTTCATCGACACATCCAACCCGATGGGAATTAATCCGAACGATCCCAATGGACAGGATGATCGGATCGTCACGAATGGCGATTTGCATGTGCCCATCGGCAAACCGATCAAGATGCTGCTTCGCTCCATCGACGTAATTCATGATTTCTATGTGCCCGAGATACGCGCCAAAATGGATTTGATGCCGGGGCTCGTTTCCTATTTTTGGTTCACTCCGACAAAAGCGGGGCAATTCGACGTTCTTTGCGCTGCTTTTTGTGGAATTGGGCATCCGCAGATGAGGAGTAAAATTATCGTCGAGTCGGAGAGCGATTTTCAAGCTTGGCTCGCGCAGCAGCAAACATTCGCGCAATCTCGCAAGGCGGACGCGGCTCGTACAAAGCACGCGACGGCCTCCGACCAAGAAAAGCCAGCGAGGGAGGTTCAACAATGACCGACGCAGCATTTGAAGACGACGTTCGCGAGCCGCCTCCTGCCGAAGTCGAAGAACTCGAACTCTATCATCCGCACAGCTGGCTGACTCGATACGTCTTCAGTCAGGACGCGAAGGTCATCGCGATTCAATATGGCGGAACCGCGATAGCGATTGGCCTGGTGGCGCTCGTGCTGTCATGGATCATCCGGCTGCAACTGGCCTTCCCCGGAGCGTTCTCCTTCATCGACGCCAACCACTATTATCAGTCCGTTACGATGCATGGCATGATCATGGTCGTTTACATGCTGACGGCGTTGTTTCTCGGCGGGTTCGGAAACTATCTCATACCGCTCATGGTGGGAGCGAGGGACATGGTGTTCCCCTTCGTGAACATGCTGAGCTACTGGGTCTATCTCCTTGCGGTCCTCGTATTGAGCGCAAGTTTCTTCGTTCCCGGCGGACCTACCGGTGCCGGTTGGACGCTCTATCCGCCTCAGGCCATTCTTTCCGGCACGCCCGGCAATGATTTCGGCATCATATTGATGCTCGCATCGTTGATCCTTTTCATCATCGGCTTCACCATGGGCGGTCTGAATTACGTCGTGACGGTTTTGCAGGGGCGCACGCGCGGCATGAGCCTGATGCGGATGCCGCTCTCGGTCTGGGGTATATTCGCGGCGGCCGTCATGGCGCTGCTGGCGTTTCCCGGACTGTTTGTGGCCTGCGTGATGTTGTTGCTCGACCGGACGCTCGGAACCAGCTTCTTCATGCCATCGATCGTCGAAGGCGGGGAGCAGCTCAAATACAATGGCGGAAGCCCGATCCTGTTCCAGCATCTGTTCTGGTATTTCGGTCATCCCGAAGTCTACATCGTGGCCCTGCCGGCATTCGGCATTGTTTCTGACCTCATCAGCACCCATGCGCGGAAAAACATATTCGGCTACCGCATGATGGTCTGGGCGATAGTCGCGATCGGCGTGCTCAGCATGGTAGTGTGGGGACACCATATGTATATTAGCGGCATGAATCCGTTTTTCGGATTCGTTTTCGCCATCACCACTCTCGCGATCGCGATCCCGACGGCGATCAAGGTGTATAATTGGGTGCTGACGCTCTGGCGCGCCGACATCCATTTCACGACGCCAATGCTCTTTGCGCTCGGCTTCCTTGTCACCTTCGTCAACGGCGGCATTACCGGGCTCTATCTCGGCAATGTGATCGTCGACGTGCCCTTGTCCGCGACGCTCTTCGTCGTTGCGCATTTTCATATGGTGATGGGCGTCGCCCCCATACTGGTCATCTTCGGGGCGATCTATCATTGGTATCCGAAGATCACCGGCCGAATGATGGACGAAACGCTCGGCAAGATCCATTTCTGGATCACATTCCTTGGCGCTTACGCCATCTTCTTTCCCATGCACTATTTGGGAGTCGTTGGCGTTCCGAGACGTTTCTATGAGTTGGGTGAAACATCATTCGTGCCGGCCTCGGCGGTCGCGCTCAACGTCTTCATCACTATGGCGGCTCTGCTTGTAGGGTTCGCTCAGGTCATTTTCTTCTACAATCTGTACAGAAGCTATTTTCACGGCAAACCGGCCGGCGGCAATCCATGGCGCGCAACCACGCTAGAGTGGCAAACACCCGAGACGCCGCCGGGGCACGGCAATTGGGGTGATGAGCAGCCGGTCGTTTATCGGTGGGCTTACGCTTACAGCGTGCCGGGCGCCGACAAGGATTACGCGCCCCAGAACGAGCCTCCTTCGTCGCGGGCCGGAGTCTCCTCATGAGCGTTATTGGTTTGGTGTTCGTCACGATTGCGTCGATCGCTGCCTGGTGGCTGGTCCGACAGGGGATATTGGAGTCCCCGTGGCTTGACGAGGGCGCAGTCGCAGTGGCTGGCGGCTCCCGGCGCATTGCGCCCACGGCGGGAAAGGTCGGGTTAGGCGTGTTTCTGGCCGTGGTGAGTTGCCTGTTCGCGCTGCTCACCGCAGCTTTTTTCATGCGGATGGATTCTCCGGACTGGGTCGCCCCGCCGGCGCCACGCGTCCTGTGGCTGAATACCGCAACGTTGATTGCGAGCGGCATGGCGCTGCGTTTCGCCCAATTCGCAGCGGATCGCGAGGAGCTGAGTCGCGTGCGCGCCTCCGCGATCGCAGCGTGCGTGTTCGCGGTCGCCTTTCTCTGCGGGCAACTTTGGGCGTGGCGGGAATTGTCGGCGCTTGGCTTTTTCGCCGCGGCCAATCCGGCCAACGCCTTTTTCTATCTTCTCACGGCGGTCCACGCTTTGCATCTTGCGGGGGGGATCGTGGCCCTAGGCCGCACGTCGGGCAGGGCATGGGGCGAGTTCGATTGGCGCGAGCTCCGCTCAAGTTTGCAATTATGCGCCATCTACTGGAGATTTCTCCTGATCGTATGGCTCTTTATGTTCGCGATGCTGGCGGGCTGGGCGAACGAGTTCGGCGTCATCTGCCGTCGGGTGCTTTCTTGAGAAAGGTTTGCTTATGACCGTGGAAACGGCGTCGTCAAAGAATCCAGCCCAGCATCGACCCGATGGGCTGCGCGGGGTCTTCGCCGATTGGGGCTCGGATCAGCGCTCGTTCAAGAGCGCGTCCTGGGGCAAGGCGATGATGTGGATTTTTCTTGTCAGCGACACCTTCATTTTCAGTTGCTTTCTGATTTCCTACATGACGGTGCGTATGTCCACGACCGTGCCGTGGCCGCATCCAAGCGAAGTTTTCGCCCTGACGATCGGCGGCAAGACAATCCCGCTTATTCTTATAGCGATCATGACCTTTATTCTGATCACGAGCAGCGGAACGATGGCGATGGCGGTCAATTTCGCCTATAGCCGGAACCGCAGAAACGCTGCGTTGTTGATGTTGGCGACAGCGTTTTTCGGCGCGACATTCGTCGGAATGCAGGCCTTCGAATGGACGAAACTCATTCGCGAGGGGGTGAGGCCGTGGGGAAATCCATTTGGCGCGGCCCAGTTCGGGTCGTCCTTTTTCATGATCACCGGGTTCCATGGCTTTCACGTTTCTATGGGCGTCATTTTTCTCCTCCTCATCGCTCGCAACGTTTGGCGCGGCGATTACGAGGTCGAGAAACGCGGCTTTTTCACGGGACGTAAAGGCCGTTACGAGATCGTCGAAATCATGGGCCTGTACTGGCACTTCGTCGATCTCGTCTGGGTCTTCATCTTCGCGCTATTCTATCTGTGGTGAAAACATGTCCAATAGAGGAAAATCCACGATGTTGACGAGCGATCTGACCAGCGAGGACACGCATTCGGCGGCAGTCGCCCACAAAGGCGCGGAGGCGCACGGGCAGCAACACCCCGTCAAGCTTTATCTCGTCGTGTGGGGATGGCTATTCGTTCTCAGCACATGTTCCTATCTCATCGATTATTTCGACGTACAGGGCTATCTCAGATGGTTTCTGATCCTTGTCTTCATGATACTGAAGGCAGGCCTGATTGTCGCTGTTTTCATGCATATGGCGTGGGAGCGTCTAGCCCTGGTGACGGCCATTCTGACGCCGCCACTGGCGCTCCTGACTTTCGTCGCGGTGATGGCGGTTGAATCGGATTACACGCATGACGATCGCGTGACCTATTTCGGCGCGGATCACACCGACGTCGCCACCACTCCTGCTGGCCATGCACACAACGCGGAGTAAACCGGTTTCTGCCAGGTTTTACGTCGCGTCGCGATGACGAGGCTGCGGAGAGACGAGCGGCTGGCGAGGGCATTTATCGCTTTTTTAAGCCGCTCGAATTGATTCCTTCGATGCGAACTCCATCTTCTGAGCTGTAGCGGCTCGAGCGCGACTTGTCGGCCGGATTATGGAGAGCTGAAAATGAAACGACTGATTTGGGCGCTCCCGTCTCTCGCCTCCATCTTTCTTGCCTTATCCGCTGCGGCGCAATCCGCCGACCCGTCTTTGGGTCGCGATATCGTCGAAAAACAATGTAGCGTCTGCCACAAGGTCAAAGCATCCTCGCCGGGGGACAAGACGACTGTTGCGCCGAGCCTCACGGACGTTAGCCGAATGCCTTCGACGAATGAGCTCTCCATCAAGGTGTTCTTGCAATCCTCTCACCGGGGAATGCCAAACATTATCCTCACACCCGAAGAGATAGATTCGGTTGCCTCTTACATCGTCGGGCTCAAGGGAGGTAAGTGAAGAATTGCACGGCGCGACGCGCGCGCCGCAGTCATCCGCCCGGCCTCGCGAAGTTCGAAGCGGGGCCGCCGTTTTATCAGATGCGGCCGTTTTCTCGCTCTCGTTTCACTCGTTGCGTTCTGGCCGCAGTTTCTCTCCGCCTCGCCTCCACCCCCTTATTGTAGGCCGTGTCCAAAGCGCAAGCGGTCGCAGCGGTCGCTACGATCGAGTTGAGTGTCGTGGACGCAGCATTCGCCGGTGGGCGAATGCTTGCGCCTACAGTAATCATCGTCATGCGGACGGCTCCCCTCTCATCGAAACCGACAGTCGCGAACCCTGCATCCCACCCACGCGAATCTGCCGTCAATGGAAAAGAAATTGGATAGTTAATATGTCGAAATTCCAGCGACATTTGGATTCGAGAAAGCGAAATCTGGAAAACAAAAATCTCGATCTTCCCAATTCGTCGCAATTGCGAATCGACTCCGTCATATGAGTGCAAGCATCCGACGCATTTCCCGATGCGCGGAAAACACTGCAATTCTCAAGGAAAAAAGGCCGCGCGATATCACGCGTGGAGGCGCCGGCGCGAGGAAAAATACGAGTCTTCCCAGCTCTCGATTGTGTGCGATTTCCGGCTTTCAAGCCGGCGTCGGCTCATAACGCCGCGTGGAAACGTACCGGCGCGCCGGTCGCCGGGGTGACGATCTCGCCTTCCCACATCACCTTGGCGCCTCGCACGAATGCGCCAATCGGCCAGCCGGAGACTTCCTTTCCATCGTAAGGGGTCCAGCCGCATCGCGAGGCGATCCAGGAGTTGCGAATGGTCTCGCGCCGCTTCAAATCGACGACTGTAAGATCGGCGTCGTAGCCGACGGCGATCCTTCCTTTCGCTGCAATGCCGAACAATCTGGCGGGGCCGGCGCTTGTCAGATCGACGAAACGCGCGAGCGTCAAACGGCCGGCGTTTACATGGTCCAGCATCAGGGGGACCAGCGTCTGGACGCCGGTCATACCGGATGGGCTTTCAGGATAGGCCCTCGCTTTTTCCTCGAGCGTATGAGGCGCATGATCGGAGCCCAGAACATCAACCACGCCCTGCTGGACGCCTGTCCACAACCCCTCGCGGTGGCCCGCGTCCCGCACGGGCGGATTCATCTGGACGAGCGTCCCGAGCCGCGCGTAATCGTCCGAGCAGAGGGTCAGATGGTGGGGGGTCGTTTCGACGCTCGCAATGTCCTTGTGTTGCGCCAGAAGGGCGATTTCTTCCGTCGTCGAGACATGAAGCACATGTATCAGCGCATGACGCTCGCGGGCGATCCGTAGCAAGCGCTCGGTCGAGCGCAGGGCGGTGATTTCGTCTCGCCAGACCGGATGCGACGTCGGGTCGCCCGCAACGCGCAATGGCTTGCGTTCCTCCAGCCTATATTCGTCTTCGCTGTGAAAAGCCGCGCGCCGGCGCGTCTGCGCAAGAATTGCGCTGACGCCCTCATCATCCGCGACGAGAAGCGAGCCTGTGGACGATCCCATAAAAACCTTAATTCCCGCTGCGCCCGGCAGCCGCTCGAGCGCGGGAATGTCGCCGATATTTTCCTGCGTGCCCCCGACCCAGAAGGCGAAGTCGCAGTGCATCCGTTTCGTCGCGCGGGCCACCTTGTCGGCAAGCTCGGCGGCGCCGGTAGTGAGCGGCTTCGTATTCGGCATCTCGAAAACTGCTGTCACGCCGCCCAGCGCGGCCGCGCGCGAACCCGTCTCAAGGTCTTCCTTGTGGGTCGCGCCGGGTTCGCGGAAATGAACCTGCGTGTCCACCACTCCAGGCAATATGTGGAGACCTGCGCAATTGACGCGCTCGCCTGCGGAAGCTCGAGAAAGATCGCCAATCTCAGCGATTTTGCCGTCCCGCAATCCAACGTCCCGGAGACCCTCGCCGTCTTGGTTCACCAGGGTTCCGCCAGACAGAATAGTGTCGAAACTCATGGCCATGTCTGGCGCCTTGCTTGCAGCGTCTTCCGAAACGCTTACCTATGACACGACAGAATCCCCTGGCGAAGTGAAAAATCCTTCGTGCGCGAGGCCGCGAGCTTTCTAGATCTACAAATACGTCGAGTTACGCACGGGCATGGAGACTATCGGACAAATGACGACACGCATTTCCTTGGCTGATCGTGGGATGGTCGAAGTCGCCGGAGCCGACGCTTCGAAATTCCTGCAAAATCTTCTCACTAACAATATTGCGTCGCTCGCGCCGGGCGACGCGCGCTTTGCCGCGCTCCTGTCGCCGCAGGGGAAAATCCTCGCCGATTTCCTTGTCTTCGCCTATGAGGCCGAGGGGGAGCGCCGCTTCCTCCTCGATTGTTCCAGCGCCCGCGTGCCCGAGCTTCTCCAAAAATTCGGGAACTACAGGCTTCGCTCGCAAGTGACTTTTGCGGATCGGAGCAGCGAACTGCGAAGCGTCGCCGTTCTGGACACGGAGGAAAAGCCGGACATCCCGGCGCTCGCCGTCGCCCGCGACCCGCGCGCGCCGGCGCTTGGCTGGCGCGCGATCGTTCCCGCCGGCGAGGCGGAGGAATCGCATAGTCTCGACGCCTATGAAGCGCGGCGCATCGCCGCCGTCGTGCCGGAAGGAGGCGTCGATTTCGCGTATGGCGACGCATTCCCGCAGGAAGCGAATATGGACCTTCTCTTTGGAGTCGATTTCTCAAAAGGTTGCTTCATCGGCCAAGAGGTCGTGTCGCGCATGAAGCACCGCGGCTCGGTGCGGAAGCGGATCGCGTCTTTTCAGTCCCATGGACCCGCGCCGGCGCATGGAACGCCGATTCGAGCGGGCGAAATTGAGCTTGGCGTCGCCGGTTCGCGTCTTGCGGATAAGGGCCTCGCGCTTGTCCGACTGGATCGGCTTGAAGACGCGAAAGCCGCAGGGCTGAAAACTGTGGCGGACGGGGTCGAGCTCGATATCGCCGCAGCGCCGTAGGTCCTGTTCTAGCGAATTGCGTGCTCGGCGTCGCCGCGGCTCGCGCGCCAGGAGCCTCCACACATGTCCGTGGACGACGACCACGCCCCTGAGCCGGCGGCGCCGCGGAGCTGTCCCTGAAGGTGGGAAACACGCCCGTCCTGCCGGGTGAAGCGCACGACGAGAGTGCCGTCGCCTTCGACGTAACCCCAGGGCGCGACATTTGGCAGATCGACCGCCGCGACGCGGCTTTGCCTAATATCGATCACATTCGCCAGGATTTCCGGGCACGAGCCTACAGTGGTCGTAACTTCGAAAACCCAGGAGCCATCGAAGTTTTGACCCTCGAGCTCCGCTGGGGCCGCAGCCTGCTTCTCGATCCGCGCCTTGGCCGCTGCGGCGCCGGGCGTCGAGCCGCCCAGCGCCACCGACAGTAAGAGCGCTACAAAAACGCGATTCATTTGGCCTCCTCGAGGGCGCGTTTCAGCACGTCAAGCATATCGCAACCGGCGAAGATGAATCCCGTCACCCCAGACTGGCGCAGCCGGTCTTCCAGCTCGCCCGGGCGCCCCGCCAGATAGAGCATTGCTCCGGCGCCGTGAAGGGCGCGCGCCACGTCCTCCGCCGCGTCGCCATAGATCCGGTCCGACGAGCAGAGGCAAGCAAGTTTCGCGCCCGATTTCTTGTAGGCGTCGACAAACTCAACGAGGGACTCGGTCTCTGGACCAAAAACGGCTTCGATTCCTCCTGCTTCGAAGAAATTCTTCGCGAAATTGGCGCGCGCGGTGAAAGCCGCGACCGGCCCGAGATTGGCGAGAAAAACGCGGGGGCGCGCTCCGTCTCTGGCGAATACGGCGTCGGAGGCCTCTCGCAGGTCCTCGAAAGGCTCGGCGAGGCGCCGCGCTGCTAGCGGCGCCGAGCGAAGGGCGCCGGCAGGCGCGGCGACCTCGCGACGGGCGCGGTCGAAGGCGGCAAGCACGGCGAGCTGTCCTTCGCCAATATCGGGGAATTCGTTCGAGCCGGTGATTTTGTCGCGAGCCCGCGCCACATTCTCCATGCGGCGGCCGGCGATCTCTGAGACCTGGCCTTGGAAGGCGCCTCTTTCCAGCGACTTCGCAAGGCCGCCCTCGGCCTCGATCTCCTGAAACGCCTTCCAGCCCGCCTCGCAGAGAGTCTCGGTCAGGGCCTCGAATCCGCCCGCGCCGCTCGCCGCGTCGTCCACGACATGGACATGCGCTTCGTCCTGCAGCACCAGCTGGGTGTCGCGCGCCAGTCGGCGGGCGAATTCGTCGGGCGCGCCGAGCGCCTGCGTGAAGGGCAGCACGGTGACGGCGTCCGCTCCGCCGATGGCGGCCGAGAATGTCGCCAGAGTCGTGCGCAAAAGGTTGGTCCAGGGATCTCGCCGAGTCACCATGCGCCAGGCGGTCTCCGCGTGAACATAGATGGGGGCGGGCGCAATCCCGCAGGCCTCCTCGACCCGGGCCCATAAACGCCGCAAAGCGCGAAATTTGGCGACCCCGATGAACTCCTCGGCGTCGGCGGCGAGGCGGAACGCCAGAAGGCGGCGCGCCGCGTCGAGATCCAGTCCGGCGCTGTCGAGCGCCCGCACATAGGCCAGCGCCGAAGCCACTGCGAATCCAAGCTCCTGCGCCTCTGCGCCGCCCGCGGCATGGACCACTCGCGCATCGGCGACGACGGTTCCGTGAACAAAACCGGCCTTCGCGGCTCGCTTCGCATCCTCGGCGAAAATCTTTGAGGATTCGGGCCAGGGAGCCGGCAGGAAGCCGTGTTGCGCCTGCGCGCCGAGTGGATCGTAGCCGAGCGAGACGCGTGTGATAGAAGGCTCGATATGGGCGCGGTCGACGAGGCGCATGATCGCAGCCGCAGCTCCCGGCGCGCGCGGCGACTGATCAACCAAAACAGGAATGCCGTAGTCCAGACGGACATTTTCAAGGACACGCGCGATCGTCTCATCGCTATCGCTCTGCAGGCCGTCGCCATAAGCGCCCTGCGAGCCCGCGAAAACGAGGTGGAGCCCGTGCGCGCCGCCTTCCAAATCGTCCAGAGCGAGGCGATTCGCCGCATCGGGATCGGCGAAATCGACTCGTGCGACGATCGACCAGCGACCGGCGGCGTTGCGCCGTGCGCGAGGGCCCGGGGCGCGGGCAGGCGAATAGAGTGGGGAAATCTTAACCCCATCATAGGTCTTGAACGCAAGCTTCTCGAATGGCGCTCCTTTGAGCGCCCTCTCGACGAGCTTCCGCCACGTTTCATATGTCGCTTGTGGAAAAACGCTCGCCAAAGGCGATTCGCGCGAAGTCATAAGTCTCGATTGAACTCCCAGGTCATTTCGCGCCGCTTCTCGCATGAAGCGCAGCAATTGGCCACCCTCGTCCGCAGGCGAATTCGGCGGGCTTTATTTTCGGGTTCCTTTGCCTTAACCAAAGCCTGCCCCGCTGCAAAGAGGCGGGCGCAAAGCTCAGATTTTGAAACCGGAGGGGCGCGTGACAGAGAATCCCCAGGAGAAGGCCAAGCTCGTCGACGAGATCATCGACGTGATCGCCGCGGAAGGGATGGTCGACAAGTCCAAAATTACGCCGGATGCAACGATCGAAAGTCTGGATTTGAAGTCGGTGGACATTGTGATGATCCTCACGGCGCTGGAGGAGAAATTTAACGTCTATATCCCGATGGACGGTTCGCTGCAGGAAGCGAAGGACGTGAAGAGCTTGATCGAGGCATTGGCCGATCACATCGAAAAAGAGAGAGAGAAACAATAATATGGCCGGTTCAACCGGAGGCGCCGGCGATCGTCGCGTAGTTATTTCTGGAATGGGCGCAGTTTCTGCGGCGGGCATTGGAGCAGAGAAGCTTTGGGCCGCAGCGAGGGACGGGGTTTCCCAGATACGGGAGTTGAAAACCGAACGTCCTTATGACGGTCGAATTAAAATTGCCGCGCAAGTTCCCGATTTCGATCCTGCGGCTTATGTCGAATCGAATTTTCTACCCTTCTGCGATCCCTTCACGCAGTTCTCCATTGCGGCCGCCGACGAGGCGATGGCGCAGGCGGGCTATGATCGCGACGACATCGCCGGACCGAGAACGGGCGTCATCATCGGCAGCGGCATCGGCGGCATGACGACGATCGATGACGGGCTGTATTTTTATTACAAGGAGGGCATACGCCCCGATCCGCTCTCCGTGCCGCGCCTCATCCCGAGCGCCGCGCCGACGACTCTTGGCATGCGCTACTCCTGTACCGGACCGACATTCGCGGTGGGAAGCGCGTGTTCTTCGGCTAGTCAGGCGCTCGGCATCGGCATGCAGATGATTCGCTTTGGTCTGATCGATAAAGCCGTCGTCGGTGGCGCGGAAGCATGCGTGATTAACGGCACGATTCGCGCTTGGGAAGCGCTCCGCGTGTTGACGCCCGATCTCTGCCGCCCCTTTTCCAAAGGCCGCAACGGCATGTCGCTAGGCGAGGGCGCCGCAGTATTCATTCTCGAAACGCTCGAAGACGCTGAGGTGCGCGGTCACACGCCGCTGTGCGAACTCGTAGGATACGGCACAACCAGCGACGCGAAGGATCCCGTGCGGCCCGATGTGCTCGGCTCGTCGAGCGCGATGGCGCTGGCGCTGAAAGACGCCGGACTTGAGCCAGAAGACATCGACTATATTAATGCGCATGGAACGGCGACGCACGCCAACGACATCACCGAAGCCGACGCCATTGGCCGAGTCTTCGGAGAATATGGAGCGCGCGTTCCGGTGTCGTCCACAAAGCCTGTGCACGGACATGCATTGGGCGCAGGCGGCGGTCTGGAGCTTGCCATCACCATCTGCGCCATGCGCGATCAGATCGCGCCGCCGACGATCAATTTTCTGGAGGCGGATCCGAAATGTCCGATCGACGCCATACCCAATGTGGCGCGTCGCATTCCAATTCGTGCGGCGATGTCGAACTCGTTCGCCTTCGGCGGCATAAACGCCGTCTTGATCGTGCGCGCCCTGAAGGGGAACGGCGCTGATGGCGTGTAGCGCGCCGGTCCGACTCGGCCCGTTTCGGGTCGCAGTGGAGCAAGAGCGCGAGGCCGCATTTCGTCGAGAGATTGGTTTCGCTTCCCGGGATGATGGCGTCGCTCCAGCGAGCTTTCCCGCCGTATGGCTATGTTCGCCGGAAATCCACGCCATCATTTCGCGCGAACTCGAGGGGGAAGATGCGATCCCGATACATGAATCGCAGAGCTTTTCTTACGTCGGGCCGCTTATGGTCGGCGAAAGCTATGAGATGAGCGTCGTCTTGCGCCGAGAGCAGACGCCGCGGCGGCTGATCGTCGATGCGATGGTTGCGACACTGGCAGGCGAGCCGCGCCTCCAAATCGAAACGATGCTTCGTATCGTTCCTCGTAGCGCCGTTGAGAAAGAGGTCGCCGAATGAGTAGCGTGGCCTTGCCCGCGGTGGGAGAACGCCTGCCGGACACGCCCATCGGCCCGTTCGACGCGGACGCGTTGTCGCGTTATGCGGCGATCTCAGGCGACGACAATCCGCTGCATCTTGACGACGCGCTTGCGACGTCCATCGGACTCGGCGCGCCGCCCGTCCATGGCATGAGATTGCTTGCCGCGTTGGAGGCGATGCTCGCCGCGTGGAGGCCGGATCTCGTCATCGCCAGCCTTGCCGGAAAATTCGTGCAACCGGTCTTGCGCGGGGAAAAGGTCGTGCTGTCCGGACGGGTCTTGCGCTCCTCAAGCGAGGAAGGCGTATTCGTCCGCCTCTTCGCGCATGGCGCGGCGCGGGTTCCGGCGATCATCGGGGAAGCTTTGTTGCGCCTTCCGGGAAAGAGTGCATGACGGAATCGCAAAAACGCATCCTCATTACGGGCGCGTCGAGCGGCATCGGAAAAGCGCTGGCTTTGCACTATGCAGCGCCGGCGACCAGCCTCGCCTTGTTTGGGCGAGATGGCGCGCGTCTCGAAGCCGTCGGCGCGTCGGCGCGGGCGAAAGGCGCCGAGGTCCAGACATTCGTCGCCGACGTGCGCGACCGCGAGGCTATGCGCGCGAAGGTTGAGGAAGCGCAGCAATCCGCGCCGATCGATCTTCTCATCGCCAACGCCGGCGTGGCGACGGGACTGTCGCCAGGACAAATTATCGAACATCCCGACGCCGTACGGGCGACGTTTTCGATCAATGTTCTCGGGGTATTCAATACGGTCGAGCCCGCGATTCCGTCGATGTGCGCGCGTGGCGAGGGCAAGATCGCCCTGGTCGGCTCCATGGCGGGGGTGCGGGGTCTGCCTTATTCGCCCGCCTACTGCGCCACGAAGGCGGCGGTTCATCTTTACGGCGATTCCTTGCGCGGCGCGCTTGCGCCGCATGGCGTGAGCGTCAGCGTTATCGTGCCTGGCTTTGTCGAAACGCCGATGTCCGCCCGAACAAAATCCTGGCAACCCGGGGCGATCAGCGACGAAGCCGCCGCGAAAATCATCGCGCGCGGGCTTGAACGCGGCCGGGCGGTAATCGCTTTTCCACTGTTTGTTTATTACGCAATGCGGCTCTTCACCATATTGCCGCCGCGAGTCGTTGATGCGGCTATGCGACGGTTTCATGTCGAGGTTCCGGAAACGCACGAACGCGGGGAGTCGTAATGACCGGCGCCGCCCTGACATATTTCTGCGCCTTTTACTGGCTCATTTCGGTCGGCCTGCTCGTCATTTCCAGCATAGCGACGCTTGTGCAGCCGTGGGTCTGCGAAAAGCGCGCACGCCGGACGGATCAGCCGCCTGTTTCTGTCGTGCTGCCGCTGAAACTGCTCGAACCGGGATTCGAAGGCGCCCAAACCACCGCGCTAGAGCAGGACTATCCGCATTTCGACGTAACGGCCTCCGCCGTCGAAGAACGATCTCCTGCAATAGACGAGATGAGGAAAATCTTCGCTCGATTTCCGAAAATCAAATCGCGCATCGTGCATTCGACAGCGAGATTCGCGGCGAGCCCCAAAGTCGATAATCTTTACACGCCTTTCATGGACGCCGAACACGACATCATTTTCATGAAGGATTCCAACGTTTTTTTGGAGCCTGACGATGTCGCGCAGACCATGCGGCACCTCAACGACGACGTAGGTCTCGTGTGCGCCATTCCGCTGGCGGTCAATCCGAGAAACGTAGCCGCGCATGTTGAAGCGGCGATCGTCAATGGACCGCACGGGCGCATGCTGTTTCTGAGCGCCGCTTTGGGTTATGGTTTCGGCGTCGGCAAGATCATGTTGTTCAGGCGCAGCGATTTCCTTCGCGCCGGAGGGTTCGGCGCGATCGCGCATACGGTCGGCGAAGACAACGCAATGGCGAAGGCGATGCGCAAGATCGGGCTGCAAAGCATATTCTCGCACCGAACCGTTCGCCAGGAACTCGGAACGAGAAAACTTCGTGACGTCTATCACCGGCAACTGCGATGGAGCGTCATAAGGCGGGACGATGAACTGCTGTCCTTTGTGCTCGAGCCCATATGTCAGGCGCTTCCCACCTTCCTGGCGGCCCTCGCGGCCGCGCCGCTCGTCGGATTTTCCCCCTTAACGGGGGTATTGGCGTCCGCCGTCCTCTGGTTTAGCTTGGAGACGATCTTGTCGCTGGCCAAAGGCTGGGGAGCGTCGCCGGCGGCGCCCGTAATTTTCTTGTTGCGTGAGGCCATGATGTTGGCGGTTTGGATCCACGCTTGGACCACGAACCGCATCGTTTGGGCGGACAATGCGATCGACGCGCGCTCCGGCGGGCGAGACGATCTCCCTCCGCCGCTTGCGAACAAAGAAGGATAGATCATTTGCTCCTTGGTCTCCTGAGCTTTCTGGCCGATAGCGTCGCGACTCTTTCGGCCCTGATTCTGATTGCGATTGGGCTCGGCTATATCGCTGTCATCGGGCGCTTCCTCTACGACGAAGTGCGGGGCGTCGGCGACCCGGAGCCTCTCGCGCTTGCGGACGACGAGCTTCCGCATGTGCTGTTGCAAATTCCGGTCTTCAACGAGCCGCTGGTGACGGAACAATCTCTTCGCTGCGTCGCACAGCTCGATTGGCCGAAGGACCGGCTGCATATCCAGCTTCTGGACGATTCGACGGACGAGACCTCAGAGCGGGCCGAGATCGTCGCGCAGGAGTTGCGCGCGGAGGGGGCCGATGTTCAGCACGTGCGGCGTGCGGATCGTTCGGGCTTCAAGGCGGGAGCCTGCGCGCATGGGCTCACGCTTTCGAACGCGCCCTTCGTCGCAATGCTCGACGCTGATTTTCGTTCGCCGCCGATCTGGCTGAAGCGCACCGTTCCTTTACTCGTGAAAAACCCCAACGTGGGCTTCGTGCAATCGCGTTGCGAGTTTTCCAATTATCAAAAGAACTGGCTCACCCGCGCCCAGGGTCTCGTGCAGGACGGGCATTTTCTTGTCGAGCAGCGCAGCAGAGCGCATGCCGGCTGGCTCTTCCAGTTCAACGGCACGGGCGGAATCTGGCGCCGCGCTACGATCGAGGACGCCGGCGGCTGGTCCGATTACTCATTATGCGAAGATTTGGACCTCACTGTGCGCGCGGCCCTCAACGGTTGGAAGGGGATTTTCGTTTCCGAGCCGCCGATTCCGGGGCAGGTGCCGGAGGGATTGCGCGATTTTCGCCGGCAGCAACGCCGCTGGTCGAACGGATTCGTTCAAGTTGCGCAAAAGACCGTTCTTCCCCTATGGCGCGCGCCCTGGACCCTTACAGAACGCGTGGCGGCGATCGCGCTCGTCGCGCATCAGATTTTCTTTCCCGCCGCCGCCATCGGGCTCATAGCCTTCGTCCTCGGCTCTTTACTGCACGGCTCGGTCGCGCCCTATCTGCCGGTTCTGAGCGTAATCGGCGTCATGACGACGATCGTCGTGCTCGGCATTACTTTGCCGCCTTATGTCGCTTTGAAGCGGGGGCCTTTTGTCAATTATATCAAAACCATGGCGTCGGTGCCGCCGATCATGATGTATCTGGCGTTCTCGAACGGCGCCAAGATCCTGCAAACAATGCGCGGCCGTAAATCGACATTTAAGCGCACGCCGAAAAAAGATCATTCTATCGAGGCGGAGCCGCAACCCGAACTATTGCACGCGGAAAGCGTCAAACAGTCAGCGCTCGGCGAATAGGCGTCAGTCCAGCTGAGCCGGAGCTTCGATGCTGCCCTTATCGGTGACTATGGTGAGCGTCGCGGCGACGCTTTCTTTTGGGCTGCCTGCTTTAGCGCAGCATAAAGAAACGAGCCGCAGTTCAAATTGATTATCCTTTTCTCCACGCCTGCCTTCGATATAGAGCGGCTCCGGCGCTTCGACGAAAACATCCTGCGCATGACCTTCGCCAGTATAACGCAAGGTCCATGAGCGTTGCTTTTCGCCAGCGTTGCGCACAATCGAAATCATTTTCTTCGCCGCCGTCTCGGCGACCTTTCTTGGCGTCGTCGACTCCGCCACGCCGATCGCTTGCGCGAAAGGCGACGAACCAATCTTCGGTAGAGCGAGCGTCAATTGCGCCTTGGCCGGCAGGCATATGGTTCCGCAGGCCGCATAATCGAGCGCGAGATGCAGCGAAACCGGCGCCGCGGGATCGCGCGGGGTGACCCGCAAAGGAAAAATGACGCGTTGGTCGTAGCCTGCGACTTCGCTATCAGCTTCAACAATGCGTTTGGGCGCGGGGTAAAGAACCTCGACCGCGGAGACATTTTCCGATTTCGAGAAATCGAAACGGGGTGGCGAGCCGGCGTCCCCGGGCTGACGCCAATAGGTGATCGTTTTTGGCTCGAGTTCAATTTCGACGCCGGCGCGATAGATCCCATCGATGGGCGCGCCGGCCGAAAGCAGGCGGGCCGCGGAATGAGCGGCCCTGTCGGCCGCGGAAGCGAAGGCGCCGTCATCCGCAATGGCGGGGCAAGCTTGAGAACCCAAAACGAGCGCGAGAGTCGCGCAAATTCGCCTTTTTGCTCCCATCGCTGAAGGGGCCTCCTATATGTGGGATTGTGGCTTCTTTCGGCCAAAGCGCCAACGCTTGTCGAAGCTCCCGTGCGGGCGTAGCATGACCCTATGAACCCAAAAGAAAAAAAACAAGGCGGCACGACCTCAGGTTCCGAGGCGAAGCCGTGCCCGCCAGCGCGCGAGGGCAAAGCGCCGACTCGCGCGATACGCACGAAAAAAACATCCTCCCAACGCAGGTTTCTCGACGGCCAGATGCTCGTCGCGATGCCGGGAATGCTGGATCGCCGTTTCGCCAGGTCGGTGATTTACCTTTGTGCGCATTCGGAAGAAGGCGCAATGGGGATCGTCGTCAACCAGCCGGCTCAGATCAAAAACTTTCCGGAGCTTTTGGTGCAGTTGCAGGTGATCGCGCCGGAAGAGAGGATCAGCCTGCCTAGAGCCACACAAGAAATCCAGGTGTTGCAGGGAGGGCCGGTGCAGACGGATCGCGGTTTCGTTCTCCATTCCGCGGATTTTTTTATAGACAATTCAACGCTGCCGATCGATGACGGCGTGTCGTTAACTGCGACGGTCGACATTCTTCGCGCGATTGCGGCGGGAGAAGGTCCGGACCGCGCGGTGCTCGCCCTGGGCTACGCTGGTTGGGACGCGGGTCAACTCGAAAATGAAATTCAGCACAATGGCTGGCTCAATTGCCCCGCCGATCCGTCGATATTGTTTGATCGCGACCTCGACACAAAATACACGCGCGCGTTACGCTCGATAGGCATCGATCTCGCCAGACTTTCCTCCGGAGCCGGACACGGTTGAGCGGAACCGGATCGACAGAGGTTCTGAATTTCATAATACTGATTTAGGGAAGGTTATCCCCGCTATGCCTGTCGGGGTTGACGTGACGTGGATCGACGGGCTTCAACAATTATCGTTATCGTCGCGAGCCCGAAGCGACTCGCTTCGACGGCATTCGCCAATTGAAGATGATGAAGATCATATAAGGAGATTTTTCAATGTCGCGGCAGTTGGAAATTTTCGTGAAAGAAGCGCCTGGCGCGCTCAATCTCCACTGGGGCTGGCTGGTCGCCCTCGGCGGAGTTCTCGCATTTCTGGGCATACTGGCGATTTGGCGAGCGCGCGCCGCGACGCTCATCTATGTGGGGTTTCTTGGAGCAGTGCTTCTCGTCGGCTCGGTCGCCGTGCTCGTGTTCGCCTTCACTCTAACCGGTTACTGGGCAGACTTCTTCATTCATGTTTTATGGGCCTTTCTGCTCGCAGTCATAGGCTTTGTTTTATTGACGAGGCCGACGCTCAGCGCCGAGGCCATAACGCTCGCGATCTCCTTTTACCTTATCACGGCCGGCGTGCTTTATATCGGTTATGCCCTTATGTCGCATATCCAGGGCGAGTGGTACTATGCTTTCGAGGGACTGGTCAGCGCCTTCCTTGGCGTGCTTCTTCTCGTGGGTTGGCCGATTACGGGATTCTTTGCGATCGGTCTTTTCATCGGAATCGATCTGCTCATGAAGGGCGCTGCGATCGTCGCTCTGGGCTTGAGGTTGCGCGGGCTGGCCCAATAGGCCAGAGCGCCGTCAGGGCGCCGGATTGGAGTGGAGTTGATGGATCTCGTCGATCCTTCGCTCCACCTCCTGCGTGATATTCACATTGAGCGAATCGAGATCGGTTCTGAGTTGCTTCATGGTCGTCGCGCCGATGATATTCGAAGCGACGAACGGCCTCGAAGTGACAAATGCAAGTGCGAGCTGCGCCGGATTGAGACCGATTTCCTCTGCGAGCGCGAGGTAGGCGTCGATCGCTTGCGAGACTCCCGGCTTTTCGTAACGTTGCGCCCGTCCGAAAAGAGTTGTGCGCGCTCCTGCCGGTCGGGCTCCGTTCTGATATTTTCCAGTAAGATAGCCCTGCGCGAGCGGCGAATAGGCGAGGAGTCCGACTTGCTCGCGCATTGCAAACTCCGCGAGTCCGATCTCGAAGGTGCGGTTGATCAAATTGTAGGCGTTTTGGATTGAAACGACTCGCGGGCCATGGCCGATTTCGCTTGCGCGCAAAAAGCGCGAAACGCCCCAGGCGGTCTCATTCGAGAGACCGACGTGACGCGCTTTTCCTGACGCGACGAGCTCACCCAACGCCTCAAGAGTTTCCTCGATCGGAACCTCCGCCTCTTGGCGGTACTGGCGGAAAACGGCGCCGTCCGTTCCAAAGAGCGGGACTCTTCGGTCTGGCCAATGCAGCTGATAGAGATCGACATAGTCGGTTTGCAGGCGCTTGAGCGATTGTTCGATAGCATAGTGAATATTTTTGCGATCGAGCCGCGGCTTTCCGCCATCCGGTCGGAGGTAGGAATTGTCGCTGCGTCCGGAAACTTTGGTGGCGACGATGACATCGTCGCGCTTGCCCCGCGCCCTGAGCCAGCTGCCGATAACCCGCTCGGTGGAACCCTGCGTCTCGACGCGCGGCGGCACCGAATATATTTCGGCGGTGTCGATGAAATTGACGCCGCGCTCAAGCGCGAAATCGAGTTGTTCGTGACCTTCGCGCTCGGTGTTTTGTTCGCCCCAGGTCATGGTGCCGAGCGCAATCGCAGACACCGACAAATCCGTTCGGCCCAATTTTCTATAGATCATTCGTCTGTCATCTCGGCAGGCTTGCTGTTTCTTAACGTGATTTCAGCGCAGGCAGTCGAGACCCTCGAGCGCTGCGCGTAATTCAAAGCTCTGGAACTGCGTGAAGGCGGACGATATCCAGTACTTCAGCGCTGCCCGTACGACGATGGACATATCCGACGGAGGAGCCGTCAGGAACCTCGTGATGGAGAAATTCGGGTCCCGCAAAACTTTCGCTGCCGGCGCATTGAGCGGCCCGATAACGAACTTGCCGCGCGCCGGATAATAGGAAAGGATCTCGTGCTGTTCCGCGCCCAGTGGCGACGCGCCCTCGTTGTGGACAGCGATAAGGCTGGCGTCGCTCCATGTTCTGTACAGAGTCAGCGCGCCGGACAGCGAGCGTTCGCTCGGATCGACATGATAAAGAAAGATCGGTTCCAGCCCGACTTTTACCGCCTCTTCGATAAATCTGATTTCCTTGATCATCGTGAAAAACTTATCGTAGGAGCGGTGCCACACGTCGACGATCTTGGGCCTTTCGTCATCGATCAGCAGGCTGTCGAAAAGCGCGATTTGCCCTCTGACGTCGTTGAGATCGATCGGACGAACATGGCTTGGAAATAAGTCGCCATAAAACGGCTCGTGCGGATCGGCGTCGAATCCGACAACGTCGATATTGCGGGAGAGATAGTAGTCCGTGAGGAGACGCGCCGTCGTCGAAACGCCTGTTCGCGCGTGAGGCGAACATGCAATAAAGACGATCGTGCGCCGTCTCATCCCTTGGTCCTCGCCGCCACCGCCACAGGCGATGGCCTAGCCGAAGCGAAAATGGCGGCGACTATCGCCCCATTTTCAGCGCTCTTTGCCGGTTTTGCCGGAGATGAGACGGAGCAGTTCAACGCGGTCGAATTCCTCGCCGATGCGGTTGAGCCAGGTGCGGACGTATCCGCGTAGCACGAAGGAATGATTGGCTTCATCCCCGCTCGCGGTCTGATTTGCGACGAATGTGGAGAAGGGCGTTCCGGAAATTTCGACCTGCTCATACGCCATCTCATTGAGCTTCGGAATGGTTATCTCCCCGGCTGTATTGACCTTTTCGAAATACTTTCTGTGGGTTACCGGGTCCCATTCGAAGAATGTGGTATCGTTCACGTGGTTCTTCACAAGGTAATAGTAGGCGTCTTCGACGTAGGGCGCGACTTCTGTGATTTCATCCAGGGACGCAATGGACGAGCCGAGCACATGGAACACGACGAAGGTGATCTCGCCCTCGCGAACGGCGTCAAGAAAGCCGGTGTCCTGAAGCGCGTGCAGGGCCGGGCCAAGGCCGCCGGCGCGCACATCGATCACGCTGACCTTGACCTCGGCGGTATTCAGAGTGTCGATTATCTTCATCTGGTCCGACGTCGAGGTGAGATCGACAACAGAGGTCAGTTCCGGATGGAAGCGGTGCAGGGTGCCGCGCGGCGATTCCGTATCGAAAGCGCGGGAGAGAATGTTATTGCCGGCGAGATAATCCAGGAGCGCGCGCGCGATGGTAGTCTTGCCAACACCGCCCTTGTCCGCTCCCACCAAAATAACGCCCGGTTTTACGTGGCTTCGCGCCTGTGCCTTTGTCTTAACCACCGTTGCACTCCCCTTTTCAGGAATCGGTTTGACGGTCTTTAAAGATTTATGAGCCATCCGCTTACACCTTAAACGTTGCCCCAGCGGCATTAAAGCACATGTGTGGAGCCAAAGGTTTCCAAAAAATCTTTTCCCTTCTCCGCTTGCCTGGGAGGAGAAAGGGAGTCAATTTAACGAATTAAATATGTATATATTTTCTTTTATAGCAATTTTGAAAGTGAATTGACTTTTGCGCTCGTTTCAATAAGTGTTGTTCGACAAACAGAACAAAACTCATTCGGCGCTAAGACTCGTCCAGGCGGGAGAGTTGGCGCGCGATTGGCATTGCAGCAAACATCCAAGCGGCAGGAACCGGGCCATGGAGTCATTGGTAACGGTGATCCGGGTCGAAGACCGGGAAGGAAGGCTTCACGAACTCGAGACCGTGGAAGGCTGGCGGCTCATGGAGATCTTGCGTGATCACGGCATGGGCATGGATGGGACTTGCGGCGGCGCGCTCACATGCGCCGAATGTCATGTTGTCATCGATCCCGATTGGGCGGGAAGACTGCCGCCCCCGCGCGAAGAAGAAATAGAGAAGCTCGACGAATTGCCCCTTATCCATGAGACCTCGCGTCTGGCGTGCCAGATTATCTGGACGGACGAACTGGACGGGCTGCGATTGAAGCTCGGGAAGGAATGATCATGGCTCCTCCGAGGCGTCCACAAATCCTGATCGCAAGCGACCTCAAAAGCGGCGATGTCGTTTTCCTCGGCGCATCGGGCTGGGAGCGCGACCATCGCCTGGCGCGCGTGGCGCATGATGCGACAGAGGCCGCGGCTTTCGAGGCCTTCGGCAAAAACGAGATCGAAAAGAACCATGTCGTCGACATGTATCTCGCAGAGGTCGAGATTGGACCGGGAGGGGTTCCGACGCCGCTGCACTATCGCGAAAAAATGCGCGTGATGGGGCCGAGCGTGCGGCGCGATCTTGGCAAGCAGGCCGAATGGGCTTCCTCAGAAGCTGCGGGCGAGGCGATATGACCGCTCACGATCCCAATCTTCCTGCGAGGCCTAACGCGGCCACGACCTATCTTTACGACGCCTATGATCGCGCCTTCGTGCGCGAGCGCGTTGCGGAATTTCGCGATCAGGTGCAGCGCAGGCTCTCGGGCGGACTAACCGAAGACGAGTTCAGGCCGTTCCGCTTGATGAATGGCCTCTATTTGCAGTTGCACGCCTATATGTTGCGGGTCGCCATTCCTTACGGGACGCTGACGGCGCGACAGATGCGGCAACTCGCTTTTATCGCGGACCGATGGGACAAAGGCTACGGTCATTTCACCACGCGTCAAAACGTACAGTACAACTGGCCGCAACTTGTCGATGTGCCGGAAATTCTTGATGCGCTCGCGGACGTGGACATGCACGCGATCCAAACATCCGGCAATTGCATACGCAATGTGACGGCGGATCAATTCGCCGCGGTCGCCGCCGACGAAATCGAAGACCCGCGCCCGACCACGGAATTTCTGCGCCAATGGTCGAGCGCTCATTCGGAATTCAGCTTCCTGCCGCGCAAGTTCAAGATCGCGGTGACCGGCGCAGAACATGATCGCGCGGCGATCAAGGTGCACGACATTGGCTTGCGGATCGTCAAGAACGGGCAGGGAGAGATCGGCTACGAGGTGCTGGTCGGCGGGGGGCTCGGTCGTTCGCCCTTTATTGGAAAAACGATCCGCGAGTTTGTTCCGCGCGCCGACCTGCTCGCTTATCTCGAGGCGATAATGCGCGTCTATAATCGCTTCGGCCGGCGCGACAATAAATACAAGGCGCGCATCAAGATCCTTGTCCATGAAACGGGCATCGACGAAATCCGTTCGCAGGTGGAGAAGGAATTTGCGTCGATGGATCTAACGCCCTTTTCCTATGACGCACAGGAGTTCGCCCGCGTCGCCGCTTTCTTCGCAGATCCTCCATACGAATCCCTGCCGAAGACATCGGCCGCGTTGGAGCAGGCGAAACGCGAAAACGCCGATTTTTCGAATTTTGTCGATGTGAATGTCTCGCCGCACAAGATCGACGGCTACGCGATCGTCACCGTCTCCTTGAAGCCGATAGGCGGAATTCCGGGCGACGCGACCTCAGATCAGATGCGCGTCCTGGCCGATGCGAGCGAAAAATTCGGTTTCGGCGAGCTGCGAGTCAGCCACGAGCAAAACATCGTGCTTCCTCATGTGAAGAAGGATGATCTTTTCGCATTATGGCGCATGCTCGACGACTTCGGACTGGCGACGGCCAACGCAGGTCTCATCTCCGACATCATCGCTTGCCCGGGGCTCGATTATTGCGCACTTGCGACAGCGCGTTCCATTCCCATTGCGCAAGCGATTTCGCGCCGTTTCGCTAGTCTCGAGCGCCAGAGGGAAATCGGAAAGCTGGGAGTTAAAATCTCTGGCTGCATCAACGCCTGCGGACATCATCATGTCGGCGCGATAGGCATTCTCGGCCTCGAGAAAAAGGGTGAGGAATCCTATCAGATCACGGTCGGGGGCGATCCGACGCTCAAGGCCTCCATCGGACAGCGTTTAGGGCCGGGCTTGCGCGCGGAGGAGGTGCCCGACGTCATTGAACATCTCATCCAGTTTTATCTCGCCGAGCGCCTGAAGGATGAGAGCTTTATCGAAACATGGCGGCGGTTGGGGCACGAGCGCTTTAAAGAGTTGGCGCGCCGGGAGGGCGAAGATGGCTCTGATATCTGACGGCGCCTTCGTCGAAGACTCGTGGCGAAGGCTAGCGGACGAAGAGGCGATTCCGAAATCCGGCAAGATCATCGTAACGCTTCCTCGCCTGGACGCGGCTCTTGCGGCGCGAGGACCGGATGCGCCGCTCGGCGTAATCGCGCCGAACACGACCGATCCGGAGCTTCTGCGCAAAAGCTTGTCAAAACTATCGCTGATCGCAATCCAGTTTCCCTCCTTTACGGATGGGCGAGGCTTTTCGCTCGCTTCTCTCCTGCGGAGGGCCGGCTTTAAGGGAGAGCTGCGCGCCAGTGGACGCGTCGTCGCCGATCAGTATCTCCATGCGCTAGGCTGCGGCTTTGACACCATCGAAATTCCCGATGATCTCGCGCAGCGTCATGTCGAGGAACATTGGCGTAACGCGCTCCGCGCTCGAAGCCTGAGCTATCAACGCTGTCCCCGAGGCGCCGGCTCGATTCTAGAGCAACGCCGAAAGGGCGCGTTATGAAACCTGCCATTACCGAAGCGCTTGCGCCGCGGCTCCTTGTGCTCGATCTCGATCATCGGCTCCGGTTGGTGCGGGAATTTATCCCCGGCCGCATTGTCTTTACGACCAGCTTTGGCGTCGAGGATCAATACATTACGCATGCGATCTTCACGCAGGGACTCGACATCGAGGTCGTGACGCTCGACACGGGACGGCTGTTTCCGCAAACCTACGAGCTCTGGGAGCAGACCGAAGCGCGTTACGCGCGTCGTATTCGCGCGGTCTACCCGCAGGCCGAGCCGCTGCAAGAGCTGATTTCGTCGCAAGGGATCAACGGTTTCTACCAGTCGGTGGAGAATAGAAAGGCCTGCTGTCATTTGCGTAAGGTCGAGCCTCTGTCGCGCGCGCTCGCCGGCGTTTCCGGCTGGATCACGGGCCTTCGCGCCGATCAAAGCGACGAACGCTCAGGCGTCGCCCTCGTCGAATTCGACGAAGGCCGTCGTTTGCTGAAGATCAACCCCCTGGCTGACTACTCGCGCGAGCAGGTTGTTGCGGCGACCGAGGAATTCAGCATCCCCATCAATCCGCTTCATGCCCAAGGCTTTCTTTCGATCGGCTGCGCGCCCTGCACGCGCACCGTAGGTCCCGGGGAACCCGAGCGCGCCGGGCGCTGGTGGTGGGAGCAGGACAACAAAGAATGCGGTTTGCATGTGGCTGAGGACGGCGCCTTGCGCCGCGGTCCGGCGCCGAAAAGTAAGGAGACGGCGTCATGACGGCGATAGCTGCACGCCAACTCGGCCATCTCGATCGCCTCGAAGCCGAAAGCATTCACATCATGCGGGAGGTCGTCGCGGAGTGCGAGCGGCCGGTGATGCTCTATTCGATCGGCAAGGATTCGGCGGTGATGCTGCACCTCGCCATGAAGGCGTTTTATCCGTCCAAGCCGCCGTTTCCCTTGCTGCATGTCGACACGACCTGGAAGTTCAAGGAAATGATCGCCTTCCGCGATCAGCGCGCCAAGGAGCTTGGCGTCGAACTTCTGGTTCACGTCAACCCAAAAGGGATTGAAATGAATATCGATCCATTCGTGCATGGATCGAAGCTTCATACCGAAATTATGAAAACGGAAGCTTTGAAGCAGGCGCTGGATAAATGGCGCTTCGACGCCGCTTTTGGCGGCGCACGCCGCGACGAAGAGAAATCGCGCGCAAAGGAGCGCGTGCTTTCCTTCCGGACGGCGCAGCATCGGTGGGATCCGAAGAACCAACGGCCGGAGTTCTGGCGTTTATACAACGCGCGCAAGGGTCCGGGCGAGAGCCTGCGCGTCTTTCCGCTCTCCAATTGGACCGAAGCCGACGTGTGGGATTATATCGCGCGTGAAGACATTCCCGTCGTCCCGCTTTACTTCGCCAAGGAACGGCCTGTCGTCGCCAGAGACGGTACGCTCATCATGGTGGACGACGAGCGCATGAAGTTGCTGCCAGGAGAAGTCGTCGAGAACAAGATGGTGCGTTTTCGCACGCTCGGATGCTACCCGCTCACCGGCGCCATCGAGAGCGAGGCCCGGACATTGGCGGAAGTCCTAACCGAGATGCGAAATAGCCGCTTGTCGGAACGGCAGGGACGTCTGATCGATCATGACGCCTCCACCTCGATGGAGCAGAAGAAACAAGAAGGATATTTTTAGAAATGCACGGCGGCCTCGCCAGTTCCGCACAAACGCAGTCGCAGCCGGGCGGCTTGCTCACCGAAAAACCCCTGCTGCGGTTTATTACCTGCGGCTCGGTGGATGATGGCAAGTCGACCCTGATTGGCCGGCTTCTTTATGACGCGGGGCTAACCCACGACGACGCGCTTCTTGCCTTGAAAAAGGATTCCAAGAAGCACGGCACGCAAGGCGACGATCTCGATTTCGCATTGCTGGTCGATGGACTCGCCGCCGAGCGAGAGCAGGGAATCACCATCGACGTCGCGTATCGCTACTTCGCGACGCCGAAACGCAAATTCATCGTCGCCGACACGCCCGGCCATGAGCAATATACGCGCAATATGGCGACAGGCGCCTCCACCGCTGAACTCGCCATCTTACTCGTGGACGCGCGCAAGGGCATCTTGCCTCAGACACGGCGTCACAGCGTCATAATGTCAATTCTGGGCGTGCGGCACGTCGCCGTGGCCGTCAACAAAATGGATCTCGTCGACTATTCGGTCGAGACCTTTGAAAAGATCGATCGGGATTTTCGCAGCTTCGCAGAACATTTGAACTTCAGCAGCATAATCGTCATCCCGCTCGTCGCGAAAGATGGCGACAATCTCGTAAAGCCCAGCGAGAACATGCCGTGGTACGCTGGACCAACCCTGCTCGATTACCTCGAAACGGTCGCGATCCACGACAATTCGCCAATTGCGCCTTTTCGTTACGCTGTGCAATGGGTCAATCGCCCGTCGCATGATTTTCGTGGCTTCTCCGGCTTCATCAGCGGAGGCAATATCCAGCCTGGCGACATCATCCGTATTCTTCCCGCGGGGCGCGACACGCGAGTGTCGCGTATCGTTACGGCCGACGGCGACCTGCAAAGCGCAATCGCGGGCCAATCTGTAACTTTGACGCTCGCCGAAGAAATCGACGTTTCGCGCGGCGATCTGTTTTCGTCGCCCGCTTCGCCCGCTCAGGTTGGCGACCGGCTGGCCGCCAAACTTCTCTGGCTCGTGCGCGAGCCCTTGGTCACGAATAAAAGCTACTTGCTGAAAATCGGAACGCAAATCACCCCGGCGCTGGTTAAGGCCGTCAAGTCCCATATTCAGGTCGAAACCGGACTTGCCGTGCCGAAAAAAGATACGACAACTCTCGCTTTCAATGAGATGGGCGAAGCGGAGCTTTGGCTGGAGTCCATCGTGGCTTGCGATCGCTATGCCGAGAATCGCGAGACGGGCGGGTTCATCCTGATCGATCGGATCACCAACGAAACGGTCGCGGTTGGGATGGTGCAATCGGTTGCATCGACAAGCCGTCTTGGCTTCTCGGCGCTCGAGGCGAGCTACTCGTCGATGGAAGGGCTGCCTTTCCCAGCGCAGTCGGATGGCCCCACGCCCCTGCGCAGCCTGATGAAGTCCTTGTCGTGGCGCGTGCCGGGCAGTCTCGTTACGCTTTTGGTCGCGTTCGCCTTCACTCAGGACCTCGCTTTGTCCCTGGCGATCAGCGGAGTGGAAGTCTTCCTTAAAATTGGACTGTATTACTTTCACGAGCGTTTATGGATGCGCTTCAAGGGCGATGAAAAGGGAGCGGGAAATCCGCCGCAGGACAGCTCCGGATTGTGAAGAATATCTTGGCGATTTCCGGTAGCTTGCGCTCGGCCTCGACGAACACTGCGCTTCTGGAGGCGACTGCGCTGCTTGCGGCCTCCGACATGCGGATCGAACTCTATCCGGACATCGGCAAGCTTCCCCATTTCAACTCCGATCTGGACGACGAGCTGCAACAGCAAACCCCACAGCTCGTTTGGGAGTTTCGAGACAGAGTCGCTCATGCGGACGGGCTTTTGATTTCCTGTCCGGAATATGCCCGAGGAAATCCGGGCTCGTTCAAAAATGCTCTGGTCTGGCTCGTGGGATGTCCGCTCTTTTCCAATACGCCCGTTTCTCTTTATAATGCGTCTCCGCGCGAGCGCGGCACAGGCGGCGCTGAGGCTCGTTCTTGAAACTATGTAGGCGCGCCTGATCGACGACGCGTTTATCGAAGCGCCGCTGCTCGCCCGCTCCATGGATGCCCAAACGTTGGCGAACGATCCGCAGATTGGAGCGGATTTGCGTCGGACGCTCGATGCGTTCCACCGCGCAATTTTGGGCGAGGCGAATCGCGCCTAATGCGCCTCGTCCCAATTATGGGCGGCCCGGGCGTCGACCTTCAAGGGCACGGAGAGTGTCGCCGCCGGATGCGGCGCATCCTCCATCACCCGACGTACGACGTCGATCGTCGCTTCGATCTCCACCTCCGGCGCTTCGAACACTAATTCGTCGTGCACCTGCAGAAGCATTTTCGCCGAGAGCCCGGCTAGCGTCAGAGCTTCATCCATGCGCGCCATGGCGCGACGAATGATGTCGGCGGCTGCGCCTTGAATCGGCGCATTGATCGCCGCGCGCTCGAAGAAGGCGCGCTCCGACGGATTGGATGACGAGATGCGTGGGAAATGACATTTGCGCCCGAAGATGGTCGTGACGACGCCCATCTCGCGCACCGTCCTTTTTGTCGCATCCATATAGTCGCGAATGCCGGGAAACCGTTCAAAATAGTTCTTTATGTAAGCGCCCGCCTCTTCGCGCGGAATGCCGAGTTGATTGGCGAGGCCGAAGGCGGAGATGCCGTAGATGATCCCGAAGTTGATGGCTTTAGCGCGTCGCCTCACTTCAGAGGGCATACCCTCAATCGGCACGCCGAACATTTCGCTTGCGGTCATCGCATGGATGTCGAGGCTTTCGGCGAACGCTTTCTTCAGCTGCGGAATATCGGCGATATGCGCGAGCAAGCGAAGCTCGATCTGGGAATAGTCCGCGGAGATAAGTTTATTTCCCGGAGCAGCGATGAACGCCGTCCGAATCTTTCGGCCCGCTTCATTGCGCACCGGAATATTCTGCAGATTTGGCTCCGACGACGACAGTCGCCCGGTCGACGTTGCGGCGAGCGCATATGAGGTGTGAACGCGTTTTGTTTGCGCGTTCACATAACCGGGGAGCGCATCCGTATAGGTCGATTTGAGCTTCGAAAGCTGTCGCCAATCGAGAATGCGGGCGGCGAATTGATTGCCGCTTTCCGCCAAATCCTCCAGCACGCTTGCTGACGTGGACCAGGCGCCGGTCGCGGTTTTTTTCGCGCCGGGCAATCCCATTTTGCCGAAGAGTATATCGCCCAATTGCTTTGGCGAACCGAGATTGAAACCCTCGCCGGCGAGTTGATGTATTTCGGCCTCGAGTCGAGCCATATCCTGGGCGAATTCGCCGGAGAGCCGCGAAAGGATGGCGCGATCGATTTCGACGCCGCGCTTCTCCATGCGCGCAAGCGTCTCGACCATTGGCCGCTCAAGCGTTTCATAAACATTCATCATTTTTTCGGCTGCGAGGCGTGGCTTAAGGACACGCCACAGCCGAAGCGTCACGTCGGCGTCTTCCGCTGCATATTCCGTCGCCTTTTCGAGTGACGCGCGTTCGAAGCCTATGAAATTGCGCCCGGAGCCCGCCACCGATGCGAAGGAGATGTTTTCGTGACCCAGATGTTTTTGCGCGAGTTCGTCGAGGCCGTGGTTATTGCGGCCCGAGTCTAGCACATAGGATATAAGCATCGTGTCTTCGATCGGCGTCACTCTCACGCCATAGCGCGAGAACACCAGCCAATCATATTTCATATTATGCGCGACCTTGAGCACGGACGCGTCTTCGAGAAGAGGCCTTAGGCGCTCGATTGCCGCGTCTATCGGAAGCTGACCCGGCAGGAGGTTCGCGCCGCCGAAGAGGTCGCTCTCGCCTTGCGTGCGGTGTCCGAGCGGAATGTAACAAGCGGTTCCGGGGGTGGTTGCGAGTGATACGCCGACGAGTTCGCAGCTCATGGGATCGAGCGACGTCGTTTCGGTATCCACGGCGATGACGCCGGCCGAAGCCGCCTCCGCGATGATCTGATCAAGGCGGTCGAGCGAGAGGATGGTTTCATAGGCGCTGCGATCGATCTTTGCCACAAGCGCCGCATTTGCTCTCGCTGCCGCGAGGCTTGCAGGCGTTTGGCCATCGACGGCGACCTCCGTGACTTCGGCGGCTGCGCCTGTCACCGTTGAGGGAGCGGGAGTCGCGCTTTCCGCGACGTCGCCATTTCTTGCGCGCCAGCCGGCGGCGCCGACGAAATTTGGGTCAGGCGCTATCTCGCCAGCGTCCACTTGATAGGCGTCTGCGACGCGACGGGTAATAGTCGAGAATTCCATAGCTTGCAGAAACGCCACGAGCGACTTTGCGTCAGGGTCGTGCAGCCCGAGTTCTTCGAGCGGAACTTCGACAGGAACGTCTGTGACGAGTTCGACAAGTTGCTTAGACTTACGAATGAGCTCGACGCTGACCGGGTCTGTGAGCGCTTCGCGGCGTTTCGGCTGCTTGATTCCTTTCGCCCGCGCAAGCAGCGTATCGAGATCGCCAAATTCATTTATAAGTTGAGCGGCGGTCTTAACGCCGATGCCCTTGGCCCCCGGCACATTATCCGTGCTGTCGCCGGCGAGGGCCTGAACATCCACGACCTTTTCCGGCGGAACGCCGAAATAACCGATAACATCATCGCTCTTGATGAAGCGCTCTGCGCGATCCCCTGAGGCCGGATCATACATGCAAACGCCTTCTCCGACGAGCTGCATCAAATCCTTGTCGGCGGAGACGATCAGCACATCCGCGCCTTTTGCGCGCGCCTGCTTGGCGTATGTCGCGATGAGATCGTCGGCCTCATAGCGATCCTGTTCGATAGGCGTAAGGCCGAAAGCGCGCACGGCGGCGCGCATCAACGGAAATTGCGGCACAAGATCTGAGGGCGGGTCTGGCCGATGCGATTTGTAATCGGGATAGACTTCCTTGCGAAAGGATTGCTCGGATTTGTCGAAGATGATTGCGAGATGCGTGGGCTTGATCCCCGCAGCCCCCTCGCGGACGAATTGAAAGAGCTTGGTGCAAAAGAGCCGCACGGCTCCGGTCGGAAGACGGTCCGAGCGATAATTATATTTGGCGTCTTGCCGAATGGACTGGAAATAGGCGCGGAAGACGAAAGACGAACCATCGACAAGAAAGACGTGGCTTCCCGGTCCGATCGGCTTGTGCGTTAGGGTCATCCTCGCGCTCCAGCAGGCCGCCGAGGGCGGATGGATTGCGCCATCCATTCCAAACGGCGGAGTGAGATTCAATAAACGTCAATAGGCCGGCTCAATCAATGGCCGTGTGAGATGTCTTGGCTTGCGTCCCAGCGATCTAGCCCAGCCGCTTCAGCGCCGCCGATAATTTCTCGATGCGCGCAAGAGAGTCTTCGCGGCGCTCCCGGTGCTCTTCCACGACCTCTTCATCCGCCTTTGCGAGAAAGCCGGGATTAGCGAGTTTCGCGTCGAGCTTTTTGACTTCGCCGTCCAGCTTGCCGATCTCTTTAGAGAGCCGAGCTTTCTCCGCATTGAGATCGATGACGCCCTTGAGCGGAATCGCGGCGATAACACCGCGCACAAGGAGCTGAGCGCTGCTTTCCGGTGCGGCGTCGGAAAAGGATATGTTCGAAAGCCGCGCAGTTTTGCGAATGGTTTCATCCCAATCTCTTGCGCGCTTCTGGACCTGCGGGGCGGCGCCCACCAGAACGAGCGAGACTTCCGCGCCCGCAGGCAGGTTCATTTCGGCGCGCACGGAGCGCACTTCCGAAATCAGATCGACCACCCAACCGATTTCGCTCTCAGCCTGGGCGTCCTGCAATCCTTCGAGTTTCGGCCAGGGCGCGAGCGCCAGCATCGTATCGCGCCTTGGGCCGTCGGCGCCTTTGATCGCCCATAATTCCTCGGTGATGAAGGGCATGAAGGGATGCAGAAGCTTGCAGATCTGATCAATCGCATAGGCCGCGCACGCCCGCGTCTCGGTTTTGGCTTCGCCGTCCTCGCCTTGCAGCACCGGCTTCGCGAGCTCCAGATACCAGTCGCAGAATACGTTCCAGACAAATCGGTAAGCGGCGTTGGCGGCGTCTTTGAAGCGATAGGCGTCGATGGCCGTCTCGATTTCGGCGACCGTGCGAGCCGTTTCACCGACGATCCAGCGATTGAGCGTGACCTTGTTCGCGCCGGGATCGTAACCCGCGACGCGGGTGCAGCCATTGATCTCCGCAAATCGGGACGCGTTCCAGAGCTTCGTCGCGAAGTTCCGATAGCCTTCGACGCGCTGTGTGGAAAGCTTGATGTCGCGGTCCTGCGCCGCCATGGCCGCGAGTGTGAAGCGGAGAGCGTCCGCGCCATACTCGTCGATGAGATGCAGCGGGTCGATGACATTGCCTTTCGACTTCGACATCTTCGCGCCCTTCTCGTCGCGGACGAGCGCGTGGATGTAAACGTCGCGGAAGGGAACTTCCTTCATGAAGTAAAGGCCCATCATCATCATGCGGGCCACCCAGAAGAAAATAATGTCGAAGCCGGTGACGAGCACGCTGGTTGGATAATAGCGCGCCAGCTCTTTTGTCTCGTCCGGCCAGCCGAGCGTCGAGAACGGCCATAGCGCGGAAGAAAACCAGGTGTCGAGCACGTCCTCCTCACGAATCAACGCGATGTCCTGTCCATGCTTTGCGCGCGCCGCGGCGACGGCCGCTTCTTCGCTTTCTTCGACATAAACATTCCCATCCGCGTCGTACCAGGCGGGAATTCGATGTCCCCACCATAATTGCCGCGAGACGCACCATGGCTGAATATTCTCCAGCCAGTCGAAATAAGTCTTCTCCCAATTTTTCGGTATGAATTTCGTTTTGCCTTCGCGCACAGCCGCCAAAGCCGGCTGTGCAAGAGTCTTTGCGTCGACATACCATTGGTCGGTAAGGCGCGGCTCCAGCACGGCGCCGGAGCGGTCGCCATGCGGAACCACGTGCTTGTGGTCCTCGACTTCAACAAGAAGCTCGCGTTCCTCCATCATGGCGACGATGCGCGCGCGGGCCTTGAAGCGATCGAGCCCGTCAAGCGCCGCCACAGTCATGTCGAGTTCTGGCGTCGGCGCCACAAGCTCGAAGAAAGCGGGGTCGCTGAAGGTGATGTGCCCTTCCTGGTCGAGCACATTGATCAGACGCAATCCATGGCGCCTGCCGACTTCGAAATCGTTGAAATCATGCGCCGGCGTGATCTTCACCGCGCCCGTGCCTTTTTCAGGGTCTGAATATTCGTCGGCGACGATCGGAATGAGACGCCCGACCAGAGGCAGTCGAACATTGCGTCCGACGAGCTTCTTGTAGCGTTCGTCTTCCGGATGCACGGCCACGGCCGTGTCGCCGAGCATCGTCTCAGGGCGCGTCGTCGCTACGGTGACATATTCGCCGCTCTCCTTGCCGTCGTGATAAACGATCGGATAGCGGAAATGCCACAAATGGCCTTTCACCTCGACCTGCTGCACTTCGAGGTCCGACAGGGCCGTGTGCAGTTGCGGATCCCAGTTGACGAGGCGTTTGTCCTTGTAAATGAGTCCGTCGCGGTGCAGCTGCACGAAGACTTTCGTCACCGCCCGCGACAGGCCTTCGTCCAGAGTGAAACGTTCGCGCGACCAGTCGCAGGAAGCGCCGAGCCGTCTCAATTGCTCGATGATCAGGCCTCCCGATTCCGCCTTCCATTCCCACACGCGCTCGACGAATTTTTCGCGGCCGAGACCGCGGCGGTGCTCCTGCCGTTCCATGAGCTGGCGCTCGACCACCATTTGCGTTGCGATGCCGGCGTGATCCGTGCCCGGCTGCCACAGCACATCCTTGCCGCGCATGCGTTCGTAACGCGCGAGAATGTCCTGCAGCGTATTGTTCAGCGCATGGCCCATGTGCAGTGAGCCGGTGACGTTGGGCGGAGGAATGACGATGGAATAGGGAACGGCGTTCGCGCGGTCGGGGCGGCCGGCGTGAAAGGCGCCGGCGTCTTCCCATGCTTTTCGAATGCGGTGTTCTATCGACTGAGGGTCGAAAGTTTTTTCCATTGTCATGCAATATGCCAAACCGAGAGGCGAAAGAATTCCTTCCGGTAAAGGGAACGAGAAGACGCGCCAGGTCGCGCGAAATTACGCCAGCGCCTTCAACGCGCTCTTGCCGGCGTAGACCGCGGCGTCGCCAAGCTCCTCCTCGATACGAATGAGCTGATTATACTTCGCAGTGCGGTCCGAGCGCGCAAGTGACCCGGTCTTGATCTGGCCTGCGTTCGACGCCACCGCGAGATCGGCGATGGTGCTGTCCTCCGTTTCGCCGGAGCGATGCGACAGCACTGTGGTGTAGCCGGCGCGATGCGCCGTGTCGACGGCGGCGAGCGTCTCGGTGAGCGTGCCAATCTGATTGACTTTCACGAGCAGTGAATTGGCGACGTTCTTCTTGATGCCCGTGGTGAGCCGCTCGACATTGGTGACGAAGAGATCGTCGCCAACGAGTTGGACTTTTTTGCCGATTGCGTCGGTGAGCTTTTTCCAGCCGTCCCAGTCGTCCTCCGCCATGCCGTCTTCGATGGTGACGATGGGGTAGGCGGAAGCGAGCTTGGCGAGATAGGCGACCTGCTCGTCGATCGTGCGCGTTACTTTTTCGCCTTCGTAGACATATTTCCCGTCCTTGAAGAATTCGGTCGAGGCGACGTCCGTGCCCAGATAGACGTCGACGCCTGGCTTGAATCCGGCGGTCTCAATTGCCTTCATGATAATGTCCAGCGCCGCCTCTGCGGAGGGAACATTCGGCGCGAAGCCGCCTTCGTCGCCGACCGAGGTGCTCAGCCCGGCTTTTTTCAGCGCGCTTTTCAGCGTGTGGAAAATTTCTGCGCCCCAGCGCACCGCATCGCGCACCGTATCCGCGCCGGTCGGGAGAATCATGAATTCCTGAAAGTCGATCGGGTTATCGGCATGGGCGCCGCCGTTGATGATGTTCATCATCGGCACGGGCAGCACACGCGCCTGCGTGCCGCCGACATAACGATAGAGGGGCAGGGCGGCCGCCTCGGCGGCGGCCTTGGCCACGGCGAGCGAGACGCCCAGAATCGCATTGGCGCCAAAGCGCGCCTTGTTGGGCGTGCCGTCCAGCGCGATCATCGTTTCGTCGACCACGACCTGATCTTCCGCCTCGTAGCCGAGGAGCGCCTCGGCGATCTCGCCGTTGACGTTCGCGACGGCGCTCAGAACGCCCTTACCCATATAGCGTTTGGGGTCGCCGTCGCGCTTTTCAACCGCCTCATGGGCGCCGGTGGAAGCGCCGGAAGGCACCGCCGCGCGGCCGGAGGAACCGTCCTCCAGCGTCACATCGACCTCGACCGTGGGATTTCCGCGCGAATCCAGGATTTCGCGAGCGTGAATATCGATGATTTCCGTCATGAAGGGCCTCTTTGGTGCGGCGCGGTAGGCTGCCGCCTTGTAGACCGAACCAGCGGCGCGCGAAAGCCTTCAGACGAGGCCTGACGCTTTTTGCGCCAGCTTGACGCCTGCGCGAAGAGGCCCCTATTTCCGCCTATGACCAAGACCCATAAAGGCACGGCCTTGCTCGGCCAGAAAGCGGCGGCTCCCGCGTCGCCGGACAAGGCCGAGCTCGACATCGTGCCCAATCCCCATCCGGGCGAGACCTATCTCGTGCGTTTTGCGGCGCCGGAGTTCACATCGCTTTGTCCGGTCACGGGTCAGCCCGATTTCGCCCATCTCGTCATCGACTACGCGCCCGCCGAATGGCTCGTCGAGTCGAAATCGCTGAAACTCTATTTGGGGAGCTTCCGCAACCACGGCGCCTTCCATGAAGATTGCACGCTGCGCGTGGCGAGGGATCTCGTCGCGGCGCTTTCGCCAAAATGGCTGCGGATCGGCGGCTATTGGTATCCGCGCGGCGGCATGCCGATCGATGTTTTCTGGCAGACGGGCGCGCCGCCGGAGGGCCTATGGCTTCCGGAGCAGGGCGTGCCGCCCTATCGCGGGCGCGGCTGAACGATCATAGATTTCGCGAGCCGGTCGAACGACAGAAGCTCCTCGATCAACGCCGAAAGCTCGCTGAGCGGAATTTGCGTCGCGCTGTCCGAGACGGCGGCGTCGGGATTCCTGTGTGTCTCGACAAGCAGTCCCGCAACGCCAATCGAAACGGCTGCGCGCGCGAGGACATGAATAAATCGCCGCTCTCCGCCAGAGGACGCTCCCGCGCCGCCGGGCTGCTGCGCGGAGTGAGTGGAGTCGAAAATAACGGGCGCGCGTGTCGTTTCCTTCAATATTGGCAGGGCGCGCATGTCGGAGACGAGCGCATTATAGCCGAAGCTCGCGCCGCGTTCGGTGACGAGAACGCGCTCATTGCCTGCGGCGCGAACTTTCTCGACCGCGAAGCGCATATCCCATGGCGCCAGAAACTGCCCCTTCTTGATATTGACGACCCGAGCCGTTCGCGCCGCCGCGACGATGAGATCGGTCTGGCGACATAAAAACGCGGGGATTTGCAAGATATCCGCGATTATTGCGACCGCTTCGCATTGCCAGGGCTCGTGGACGTCCGTGGTGACAGGCAGGCCGGTTGTCTGCCTGATCTCGGCGAAGATCGGGAGCGCGGCCTCAAAACCCACTCCACGCGGCGCGGCTCCAGAAGTACGGTTCGCCTTGTCGAACGACGCCTTGAACACCAGACCGACGCCAAGTCGCGATGCAATTTCGGCAAGCGCATGTGCAGTCTCTAGCCCTTGCGAGCGGCTTTCCAGGGCACAGGGGCCGGCGATCAGCGTCAAGGGCAAGCAGTTTCCGAAAACAGCGCGGCGGGCGCCTTCGCCGACTTTGATCGCCTGCGCTTTGTCGATTCCCTCGGCCGTCATCGCTTAGGCTCTAGCACTGCGTGCCGCTTCGCGCGAGCGGCTGGGGTTAAAGACTCGCTACGCATCAAGCGTGCGACTTCTTCGCGGAGCACGGGAAGCAGTTCCGCTTCGAACCAAGGGTTGCGTTTGAGCCAGCCCGAGTTTCGCCAGGAAGGATGCGGCAGGGGAATAACGCGCGGGTTTCCATCTCCATATTCTCGCCAGCGGCGAACGACATCGGCCACGCTTTCTCCGCCGCGGCGAGCGAAGCCGAGTCGTGACAAATGATAGTCTTGAGCATAGCGGCCGATCGCAAGGATGGTTTCGAACTGGGGCAGAAGGCCGAAAAGATCGTCGTGCCAGTTCTTGCGGCACTCGCGGCGCGGCGGCATATCGGAGCCCGACGCGTAGTAGCCGGGAAAGCAGAAACCCATGGGAACGATTGCGACTCGAGCAACGTCGTAGAATGTCTCGCGGTCGACGCCCATCCATTGCCGCAGCCGGTCGCCGGACGGGTCGTTGAAGGGCAGGCCCGTCTGGTGGACGAGATTGCCCGGCGCCTGGCTCGCGACCAGCAGTCGCGCCGTCGCCGAAACTCGAAGCACCGGACGCGGCTCATGGGGCAGGGGCGTATCTTCCGGCTCCGTGAGGCAGACCCGGCAGGCCCGGATCGACGTCAGCAGGGATGCAAGAGCGCAGGATTCTCGTTGCGTCATGTCACGCCTTGGCGCTGGGTCGGCTCGAGACCGCTTCGCGCCAGCGCGCGAGATGGGTCAGCTCCGGGGGAATTTCGACCCGCGCGTAAAGAGCGAGGTCCAAAGCGACGAGAGCGGTGATGTCGGCGATTGTGAATGCGTCGCCATAGACGAACGGCCTAGACCTTAATTTCGCGTCGAGAAACCGAAGGAAGCTTAACGCTCTGCCGCGCTGGAGTTCGGCGAACTCCGGCAGTTGGCGGTGTTCCATCAGCGCCATCTTCGGATGCGAGTGGCGGAACGCCATACCTACGGTCGCCAGCAGTCCAAATTCCACGCGTCTTTGCCACATGTCTACGAAGGCCTCCTCCTTTGCTCCGACTCCAAAGAGCGGCGGCTCCGGATGCAGGCGCTCGAAAAATCGGCAGATCGCAACCGACTCGGTTAACGTTTCCCCATCGTCGAGCACGAGCGCCGGGATGGTTTGCATTGGATTAAGTTTACGGAAATCGTCCTTTCGATGTTCGAGCCTCGCGAGGTCGATATCCTTCATCGGAACGCTAACGCCCTTTTCCGCCAGGAAAATTCTAACTCTACGCGGATTGGGAGCGAAAGCGGCAGTATAGAGGAGCATGTTGTCCTTTCAGTCCAAAGGCGCGGGCATTGCGGGGGCTAAACTTCGCGAACGAACTTTTCTACTTATAGTTATGGAAAAGCTGCGACGATATATGAGCCCATAATTAACGTTTTCAGTGCATGATAGCGATTGTCGACATATTTGGGCGCCGGAATTCCGGCCCGGCAAAATAGCGAAAGAAGCGGAGCTGAAGCCGTCTTCCTCGCCTGCCGTCGCCCGTGTCGGCTAAAAGGGCTGAGCATACTTAAAAAGTACGCGTGCGGGGCATGGGTAATATCACGGCCGAAATGATCGAGCGCGGGTCCGGGCTCGACCCGCGAGCCGCGGGCGAGCGCAGGCGGCGTAGCTCCAAGGTCCAACAGGTTCGCGAACGGCTCACGACTTCAGATACGGGTCATCGGGCCTACGATCTTGCACTGCTACGCGCCTATGCCGCCGCGCGCATAGAGCTCGCTCTTCCCGCGGTCGCTCTCATTTTGATCGCTGCGGTCCTGTCATTCTACTGGATATCGACAAATGCGGTGCTGATCTGGACAGTGTTCGCATTCTCCAGCTTGATCCTATGTTACGCGGGGGCCCAGCGCCTCAAACTGCTGGACGATTCCGAAATTCATTCCATCGCATGGCGAACCCGGATCACGGCAAGCGAGGCGCTTCATGGCTGCGTCTGGGCCTTGATGCCCCTGCTGTTCGCTGGCTCCGGCGACTCCGCTTCAAAAACCTTCTGCATTGCGCTGCTGCTCATGTTGAGCGCGTTCAATACAATGGTTTCCGCAACGGTGCCGATAGCGATCTACGCAGCGATCGCTCCACTCACCTTGTCGGTAATTTTTCTGATCGGTTTCAAAAGCATCGCGGATCCAGACACCGCAGTCTTGGCGCTGGTGATCGTCACTCAGGCGATTTTCGTGGTCATCGCGCGTCGCGTCCATATGATTCTGGTCAAACGCCTGACTTTCGAAGTCGACAAGGATGAACTGATCACCGAGCTGGAGCAAGCCAAGGCCAATTCAGACGAGGCGCGCCGGCGAGCAGAGGAGGCTAGCTTCGCCAAATCGCGCTTCCTCGCGACAATGAGCCACGAGCTGCGCACTCCGCTGAACGCCATTCTTGGCTTTTCCGAAGTGTTGAAGAACGAATTATTCGGGACGCATGCGGTTCCGGCATATAAGGATTATTCCAGCGACATACATTCGAGCGGACAGCATCTGCTGATGCTCATTAATGAAATTCTCGATCTTTCTCGAGTCGAGGCAGGCCGTTACGAATTGCAGGAAGAGAGCGTTTCTCTGGCGGGTCTTGCAGAGGACTGCCGCCATCTCCTCTCCATCCGGGCTCAAAAGCGCGACATCAAGATCAAGGAATTCATCGAGCCAAATCTGCCGCGCGTATGGGTGGACGAGCGCGCCATTCGGCAGGTGGTTCTGAATCTTCTCACCAACGCCGTCAAATTCACGCCACAGGGCGGACATGTGACGATCAAGGTGGGTTGGACCAATCAAGGCGGCCAATATCTTGTCGTGAAGGACAATGGACCGGGAATACCGGAAGAAGAGATCGCCGTGGTCATGTCCTCATTCGGGCGCGGCACGCTCGCTCAAAAGAACGCCGAAGAAGGTTCTGGCCTCGGGCTGCCAATCGTAAAGGGGCTGATCGAATTGCATGGCGGACAGTTTACGCTGAAATCCCGTGTTCGCGAGGGAACCGAAGCCATTGTCGTCATACCGCCCCAGCGCGTGATGAATGTGCTTCCGATGCTAGACCCGATGGGCGATCGTCCTGAGGCCGGGCGTAAGCCGAGCCTGCGCCGCTCGGCGGCGTAGTCGTCGACAGCGCGCAACTGGAAAGCGGTCGCCGCGAAGAGTAAAAGACTCGCCTCGCTGACCGAAAAACCGGCGCCTTATGACAGATCCCCTATACGAGACGGACGCCGGCGCCTTGGTGCTGTTTTCCGGCGGCCAAGATTCGACGACATGTCTCGCCTGGGCCTTGGCGCGCTTTGGCCACGTGGAGACCATTGGATTCGATTACGGCCAAAGGCACCGAGTCGAACTCGAACAGCGAGCCGTCTTGCGCAAGGGATTGAAGGAGATCGAGCCCAAGTGGCGCAAGAGTCTTCTTGATGATCACATCATATCCATCGAAGCGCTGGGCGCCATTTCCGATACGGCCTTGACCCGCGAAGCGGCGATCGCATTCGATGAAAAAGGTCTGCCCAATACATTCGTGCCGGGACGCAATCTTCTATTTCTGACTTTTGCCGCCGCCGTGGCGTACCGGCGCGGTCTGGCTCATCTCGTCGGCGGCATGTGCGAGACGGATTATTCGGGCTATCCCGATTGTCGGAATGAAACAATTCGCGCCGTTGAAACGGCGATCAACCTCGGAATGGATCGGGAATTCGCCATCCATACGCCACTGATGTGGATCGACAAGGCGGCGACATGGCGGCTAGCGGAAGAACTCGGCGGCGAGGCGCTCGTGCGCCTGATCGTCGAGAACACGCATACGTGTTATCTTGGCGAACGCGGCAAGCGCTTCGACTGGGGACATGGCTGCGGCGAATGTCCTGCCTGCAGGCTGCGGGCTGCTGGCTGGGAAACTTACGTCGCGGCGCGCGCTGTTAGCCCTCTCAAAACATGAGATTCACGAAGAACCGCACATTGACGCCGGGCATCAGAACCTCGTCCTTCATGAAAGAGACGCTGTTGCGAATGTTTTCGTTCAGCAGATTATTGCCGACAACGCCGACATTCAGTTCGCGTCCGAGAAAATCGCCCGGCGGCAGCTTTGTCGTGTAGCTGATTTCCGCCTTCAGCAAGTTATAGCCCGAAGGCGGAGTCTCTCCCGTTACGGCGATGTTGTTTTGCGCAAAAGCGTGCAGCAGGTTGACGCGTGCGAGCCAATGCGGATCATGCCAGAAAACGCCCCCTCCTACGCGAACCGGCGGGATACGCGGCACATTGCCGCCGCCGGCGAAGGTCGAGCGAACCACGTCGAACTGGGTTTCGACTCCGAACACTCCGTCAAGTAGCGGCGCCGCATCGAGCTGGCTTTGGAACTCGCCGCCCCGAAATATCGCGTTTCGCTGCGAATAGACGGCCTGTCTGAGATCGCCGCCCTCTCCCCGCGGCGTGCAGCTCGCGAAATCTGCCTCGCAGCTTTGACCGGTAAGGTTTCGGAAGATGAAGCCGTTGAAATAAGTATAGAAGGCTGCAGCCTCGAAATGAAACGGTCCATTCGGCCGACGTAGCGCCAGTTCAATCGTTCTGGCTGCCTCGATGGAGGATGGAGAGATTCGGGTTGCCGATGTCGAAGGTGCCCGTCGCTTCGTGAACGCCTCTTGAGAACAGTTCCGGAGCCCTTGGCGCCCGCTCCACATGTTGGGCGCGGGCAAGTCCCGAAGAAATCCGAGAGCGACGCTTTTTGGCGTGAAATTGCTGTCACGTTGAATGACAGTGTTGGGGTCGATGAAGAGATCCGGCACAGAGCTTTTGACATTGACCTGCTCTACGCGGCCAGCAAGCTGCATTCGTAGCGTATCTGTGAAGCGCAATTCATCGAACATAAAGCCGGCGACGCTTTTCGTGCGATTGGGATCGAAGAGTCCGCCACCGATCCCCGGCGCAGTCAGTCTTTGAAGCGTCGCTTGCGCGCCAACAGCGCTTGTCAGCGTCGCGAAAGGCAGCTGGTACGGAAGGAGCTGGACTTCGACGCGGCCTTCCTGCTCATTGTTGGTGAAGGTCTGCTGAATGCCGTCGAAGCCGTTCTCATTTGCAAGCTCGTGATGCTTGTAATCGGTGACCCCGGCCCAGACGTCGCCGGTCCGCGGACGACTTCGAGCTGTTCAACCCCGAGAGGGTTGATGGGAACCGCGACGATGGGAAGCGTGCCTGGTAGGGGCGGCGTCCGCCGGCGGATCCGGGCTTGAGGCGGCTATGTCGATTGCAGGCAGCGCCTCCTGCGAGCGCGCCGTTTGATCAAGCTCCGCCAATGCCAAGAGAGCTATGACGCCAGCAAAAGTGACGCGCAGACGAGAGCCATGCCTAATTTGGGTCTCAAAATGTTATAACATTGCATATCTCCAAAACCGTATGGGCTGTCAATCCGACGTAGGCTTGAGCAGGCTATATTGCATTGGGCGGGCGACGATCCTTCCTGCGTGGCGCGCGCAAAGGCCGAATCGCCAGTTGATCGGGACCGCGAAATGGGGCATAGGCTCCTGCGACGAAGCGCTGGGCGTTTATCCCGGCCGGAAAAGTTTTGCCGAGGATGGTCCGATGAAAGTTCGCAACTCCCTGAAATCCCTTCGCGCGCGACATCGCGCGAACCAGCTCGTGCGCCGTCGCGGCCGCGTGTACATCATCAACAAGGTGCAGAAGCGCTATAAGGCCCGCCAGGGCTGATCGAGGCTTCGACAAAGGAAAATGCGAGCCGTTGGGCTCGCATTTTGCGTTTCAAGCGCCCATGAGCGCGAGCACATGCGCCGAAGCGGACCGCGCTAGGGCCTCCAGATCGTACCCGCCTTCCAGCACCGAGACGACTCTGCCCTGACACCGACGGTCGGCGATATCGAGCAGGCGCTTTGTCGCGTCGCTAAAATCCTGCTCGCTGAGGCGCAGCCCACCTAGCGGATCGCGCTCATGCGCGTCAAAGCCGGCGGAGATCAGCACAATGTCCGGCGCGAAGTCGTTCACTCTCGGGAGAACCTTGTCGGCGAACGCCTCCTGAAAGGCGTCTCCGCTGGCGCCGCAAAACAAGGGCGCGTTTACAATCGTGCCGAATTCTCCTGTCTCGTTGATGCCTCCGGTGCCGGGATAAAACGGCGCTTGATGCGTCGAACAAAACAAGACGCTTTTGTCCGCCCAGAAAATATTCTGGGTACCGTTGCCGTGATGCACGTCGAAGTCGACAATGGCGATGCGTTCCGCCCCATGCGCCGCTTTTGCGTGGCGCGCGGCGATCGCGACATTGTTCAAAAAACAGAAGCCCATAGGCGCGTCGGCGCTCGCATGATGTCCGGGCGGCCGCATCGCGACAAAGGCGGTGTCTGCAGTCCCGGCCATCACTTCGTCCACGGCCGCGACGGCGCCGCCCGCCGCCCTCCATGCTGCTTCCAGCGTAGAAGGACACATCGCCGTATCGGAATCGAGGGCGGTTAGACCCTCCGCGGGCGAAGCCTCCTCCAGCGCTTTGAGGTAGCTTTCGGGGTGGACCCGGCGCACAGCCTGCGGGTCCGCCCGCGGCGCATTCACGCGCGCAAGAGACTGAAATCGTTCCTTGTCGAGCAGCCGCTCTATGGCGCGCAGGCGGTCCGGCCGCTCCGGATGCCCGTGGCCCATATCATGACTCAGGCCGCTGGCGTGGGTGACGAGAAGCGTTCTCAAGGAAAGCCGCCGAGGAAGCGAAAAAGCAGCGCGAGCATCCTGCGTTGCGGGACAAGTGTCCATGAAAATTTATGGAAAGTGCGCTAATTTCGCCAAAACTCGAGCTTAACATCACGTGGCGCCGGCGCCACACATCGGGAAAATGTGCGAAGGCCACGTTCCGATTAGCGCAGATTATGATAATCAAATTGTGAATGTTCGCTTTTGGATCAGGTGGAGGCCCATTCATGAATTTCAAAATCGCCATTGCCGCTTCCCTGGCCGCGGTTGCGCTAGCAGCCTGCAATGGTGGGGTGCGCCTGCCCGACCCGAAGCTTGCCGGCAAGGACGCGCAATTCATGGCGCTGGTGCCTACTGCTCAGATCGACTCCGCCTATGATCGTTATCTGGTCGATTACAAAACGGCCGAGCCTGTCGGTTCGATCATCGTCGATTCCAAGAACAAGTTTTTGTATTTCATCCAGCCGGGCGGGAAGGCGATCCGCTATGGCGTCGCCACTGGCCAGGACGCGATGGGATGGACGGGTCGCGCTTATGTCGGAGCCATGCAGGAATGGCCTCGCTGGATTCCTCCGAAAGACATGCTGGAGCGTTGGCCTCATCTACAGCCGACCTATGATGCCGGCGGACTGCCTGGCGGACCGGACAATCCGCTCGGTTCGCGCGCTCTTTACCTCTACCAGGACGGCAAAGACACGCTTTATCGCATCCACGGCACCAACGAACCCGAGAAGATCGGCCAAAGCGTTTCCTCAGGCTGCATCCGCATGCGCGACATCGACGCCATCGATCTGTATAATCGGGTGAAGGTCGGCGCTAAAGTCCTTGTGATCTGACTGCGCGCTTCAAGGCGGCGCCGAACCTCCGCGCCGGCGGACTACGCGACCGGCTCCACAGCTGTGATCTCTATGCCGAAGCCTGACAGGCCGACAAAGGCGCGCGGCTTCTGCGTGGATGTGCGCAGGCGTATCGAAGAGACGCCCAGATCCTTCAGGATTTGCGCCCCGAGGCCCACATCGAGCCATTGACGTTTGCGCTCGTCCTCGGCGTTTTCCTCCGATCGTCCAACGATGTTGGCCGGCACGCCAGCGGCGCCGTCTCGTAAATAGACAAGCACGCCGCGTCCCTCATGCGCAAATCGCGTCAATGTCTTCTTGATCGTTTCGCCCCCACCGAACACGTCGTTGAGAATATCGGCGCGATGGAGCCTCGTCGGAACGTCGCGGCCGTCTCCAATATTGCCGACAATGAAAGCGAAATGCTGCACCGTGTCGAAGGCGCTGACATAGGCATGGCCTGTGATCTCGCCGACGAATGTCTGAACCGGAAAGGTCGCCACGCGCTCCACGAGTTTTTCCCGCGCTTGCCGAAAGGCAATGAGGTCCGCGACGGAGATGAGCTTTAAACCATGCTCACGCGCGAAATCCACGATCTGCGCGCCGGTCATCACCGTGCCGTCGTCATTCGCCAATTCGCAGATCACTCCGACAGGAGGCAGGCCGGCGAGCTTGCATAAGTCGACCGCCGCCTCCGTATGGCCGGAGCGCATCAGCACACCGCCCTCCCTCGCGATGAGGGGAAAAATATGGCCGGGCCGAACGAAATCCTGCGCGCCCATATTGCCGTTCGCGAGGGCCCGCACGGTGTTGCTTCGCTGTTCGGCCGAAATGCCAGTGGTGAGCCCGTGTCTTGAGTCGACCGAAACCGTGAAGGCCGTGCCGAGCGGAGCGTCATTGGCGGCCACCATCGGCGCGAGATGCAGCCGCCTCGCGTCTTCCATGGTGATCGGCGCGCAGACGATGCCGCAGCAGTGCCGTATAATGAACGCCATTTTTTCCGACGTGCAGAGGGACGCAGCGACGACGAGATCGCCCTCGTTTTCGCGGTC
>Ga0209048_10000340_pt1 | contig 50813 bp, 54 predicted proteins | sample FrelakmetCRP12CR_FD_187146 | JGI IMG/M metagenome (GOLD analysis project Ga0209048, IMG submission 187146) | Freshwater lake sediment microbial communities from the University of Notre Dame, USA, for methane emissions studies - CRP12 CR (SPAdes)... | ecosystem: Environmental > Aquatic >...
CGCGCGTATCCAGCGCCGGCGCCGAGCCCACGAAAGGAGGCGACACCGTCCAGAGGGCTGCTCCAAGCACAATCCACAGGAGCGCCCTGCGCTGCCCGCGAGGAGCGGCCGAGCTAAAATTGTCGAGAATTGCCCCAAACATGCCCGCTACGACTTTCTCACGCTACGGCCCGCCCAACGACGCCCCGAAAAAACACACTCTGCATCTAGTTCAGACGCTTGGCGCTGGGAGACGGATACACGAACTTTTCTCCGGAACTTTGATACGTAGCCGGAGGCGTCTCCGCATCGTCGATGGCCCTGCGATCGAGTTACTCTAGCGCGGCTTTTATGGCTGAAAAGGGGCGTTGTCGGTTCAGCGCTGTGGAATGCTCTTTTCGGAAAGGCTGTTGCAACAACATCACATTTTCTGCGTCTTTTGGTCGCTAAAAGGGCGCCTCGCGGCCTCCCGGACACTCTTCGGATTGTGTTCCAGGACCGTACATGGGATCTCAAGCTAGGCGAATCACCGAGCGGCAAAGCTCGACGGGGATGCGCGCAGGAAAGGAAACGATCATGGGGTTTCGATACGGACGCGTCTTCACTGCAATGGCGCCGGCTCTGGTCGTCGCCGGCTCGGCCTTCGCCGCCGACGCAAAACACGGAGCCGTCATCGCCAAACGCTGGTGCGCCGCGTGTCATGTGGTTTCGAGCGAACAGAAAAGCGGAAGCGCCGATGTGCCGCCCTTCGCCGACATCGCCCGTCGGCGCACCGACTCGAACGCGCTCGCGGCCTTCCTCGTCGATCCGCACCCGAAAATGCCGGACATGCACCTCACGCGCCGCGAGATTGAAGACATAGTCGCCTATATCCGCAGTCTTAATCCGGCGGCTACGCCGCCCACTCCGGACGGCAAGGACGTCGAACTGCCAAAGAAAGGCTAACGCCAGGCTAGACGCTGTGTGGCAACACCCGCTCGGGCAGAATGAACGCGAACGATACTCACAGCCGCAAGCCGGCTCCGGGCGAAATCGTTTCCGCGCCCTCCTCCGACCTCGCAATCCTGCCTCCTCCGGTCGCCAAATTGCGGGAGAAAATCCTCGACGCCTGCGCGAAGGGCGACATAGAAGCGCTTCGCGTTCCGATCGACTGGAACGAGGTGCGGCCCCTCTTCGAACGCGGCGCCAAACACCCGGCCGGCTCCGACCCGATAGAAACGCTCCGGTCGTTGTCGTTCGACGGTAAGGGCCAGGAAATATTGAGCCTCGCCAGAGCCGTCCTCGCGCAGCCTTTTGTAAAAATAAAGCGAGGCCCGTTTGAATCCTACGAATGGCCCGCCTATGCGCGCGCGCCGGCTGCGCCTGCGGGTGAAAACGAATGGCGCGCTCTATGGCGCTGCGTGCGTTTCGCGGACCTCGTGCGCTCCAACGCCGACGGGCGTCCGCACGTCATGCGTCTCGGCGTTGGAGCGGACGGCGTATGGCATTATTTCTGGAGCGAGGATTGAGGCGCTTTGTGTGCCCTACGCCTCACGATAGCTGAGCAACATCAAGCCAGCGAGAAGGAAGGCGACGGGCCAGATCCAGCCGACCGCTCGGCCCAGCCTGTCGTCGAGGCGTATCTCCAGCCATCGCGACCATGCCGCGGCGACGCCGACGAGAGCCAAGGGCGTATGGGTGACCTCGATAAGGAACTCTTCCTTTATGTTGGCAAGGCCGTGGGAATGGCCGAGCAGCAGCGCGGCGCCCAATCCCGTGATGAGGGGAAACACGAGCGGCGCCCAGGGTTTCGATATTCGATTCAAGCGCACGCGCCATTCGAAGATCGCGAACGCCACGATGAGCGCGATGAAAAGGCGATGCTGCGCGATTTCGGGATCGCGCAGGCTTTCGAACAGCCCCAGTTTGCCCAGAGGCCATGCAGCTTCATCCGCGCGAAGAAAAAGAAAGGCCGCCAGTCCTAGAAACAGCAGCGGCCAATGTCGCGCGGCGCACGCAAAGAAACGATTGCGCTCCAGCAGAGCAAGCAGCCCCATGAGAGCGACAAATAGGCCCGCCCAATGATGATTATATTCGGACCAGGCAATGTCTTCCGCCTTGCGGAGCGTGGGGGCGAGGATATCGCCGGAGGCGTCGGTTCTTGAGGCCGGAATCGCCTCCCGGCTGGCGACATCGACGCGCGCCTGAAGTTGCGAGACGGAAAGCGCCGCGAGATCGGGGCTTTCGAAGCGGATGGGCCATTGCGGCGTCAAGCGCTCCGCGATCTCGGCAAGACTGACGCGATCGCGCGGAAGATCGACAGCCGGCGGCAATGATGTGAGCGAGGCTGCCGCGAATAAAACAGTCAGCCCTACGCCAATTTCCGCCTCAGCGAAACGTCGCAGACGCAGGATCGGCGTCCCAGGATTGCGACGGAGACGTTCGACGACGAGAAAATTCATTCCGCCTAAAACAAGCAACCCGGCGAACAAAGCGATTTTGGCCATCACCATGACGCCATAGGCCGTGCCGTAAAAGGCTTCGAACGAACCGATGTAATGGACCGACATGACCGCGCCGCCGGCGGCGATTATCGCGACGCTACACATGGAGAGGAGCGAGAAACGGCGTCCAATCTGTCGCCACGCCGCTCCGTCGCTTGTCTGGGCGAGGGCTAAGATGAAATAGGGAATTCCTCCAATCCACATCGCAGCGCCAGCCATGTGGAGAAATTCCGCCGCCATGATCGTCGTCGAACTGTCCAGCCGGCTGGTGGAATGGGTTGTGGCGACCTGGGCGCTTAAGAGCGCGACGCCTGCGCTCGCGAGCAAATAAACCTTTGTCCTCGGAACGCCGCCTCCGCCATAGGCCACCATCGCAATAACGCAGGCCGGTGCGAAAACGAGAAAATCGGAGACGACGGCTTCCGCACTCAGGGCTTCTCGCGCGCTCATTTGGAATGCGCTCGTCAGCATCGCGCAAAGCGCCGCAATATTGAAAGCCTCGAGAGCCGCGAGCGCAAAGGCGCTCCAAAAAAGTAGTCTCATTACGCGGCAGGCGATCTGGCTCCCAACCGCGCCGAGCGTGGGAGCGAGCGGCAAAGCCACAAGCGCAAGGAAGACGACGCCGCCGAACGACAGAGACTGAGTCGTTAAAATAAGCCCGCGCAACAAGACGCTGGCGAATCCGTAGACCTCGATAAAAGACTGCATGGCTCAGCGACTCACGCGAAACGAAATCTCGCCTCGCGTGATATGGCCATCGACGCTGAGAACTTGCCAGCGCAACCGATAGCCGCCCTGCTGCAGATGTGTTGCTTCCGCCCTTAGCATGTTCGAAGGCGCCGTCTCGACGAGGGGCAGGACAACGTCCGGCTCGCCCATAGATACCAGCCATAGACGCGAATGTTTGACGTCTATACGGCAATTGAATTGAAGCTCGACCGGCATGCCGGACTCCTGAACCGTCTGATTGTCGACGGGAGTCGAAGCCGTGAGTATCGCATGCGCATGAGCCAACTGCGCTGCGAAGACATTGAAACCGATCGCTAAGACGAAGCGCAGCTCCAACCGCACCTTCTGCCCCGAACATTCATGCGCCGCTCGCTCGCACGCGAAACAAGGGCGGTAAACGACCAGAATCGGCTTATAAAAGCATAAGCGCATCGGCGCAAGAAACCGGGTTTCACTTGGCAGAATTGTCAACAGACAAAAGCTGCATGGGAGCAGCCCTCCATCGAGTGCTTTCGCGGGGGTCGCCTAGCCGACGACCTCGAGAAAGGCGTCCGCGTCTTCCTTTCGCTCGAAGATATGAGGCGCTATGCCGCGCTTGCTGAGCGCTTCCTTCATCTTCAGGCGAAGGAAGGCGCTTGTTGCGTAGCGCGTCGTCTTCGCGAAGTACTGACCCATCATGTCCTGGATCATATCGGCGTAGTCGTCCAATAACTGCTCGCTGATGCGGAAGCCCTCATGATTGAAGACCGCATTGACTCGCCTGCCGAGGCTTGCGCAAACGTCGACCATGATCTTGTGCAGTTCGTCGATGTCGCGCTTCGAGCGCGCGTGCCATCCTTCGAGATTGACGAACAATATGTTCCGATCCGCATCGTAGCTGACCCGCTCCTTTAGATTGAGGTTGAGCAGATCCGCTATGAGATTCATCGGCTCATCGATGAAGATGCGTCGATCCATCAACAAAGGCTCATTGATGATGGGTTTGAAGTCCATATGCGCCAGGATGTCGCGGCCGATGTCGATTCCCGGAGCGACCTCGACCAGCTCCAGTCCCTTCGGCTTCAGTTGAAACACGCATCGCTCGGTAACGTACAAAACCGGCTGATTGCGCTTTTGCGCATATTTTCCGCTGAAGGTGATCTGCTCGACAAAGTTGAGAAACTTTTTGTTGCGGCCTTCTTTTAATATCTTCACTTCGCCATCTTCGATCGCGACTTCGAGCCCGCCGACTGTGAATGTGCCCGCGAAAACGACGCTGCGCGCATTCTGGCTGATGTTGATGAATCCTCCACAGCCGTTCAGACGCCCGCCGAAGCGGCTGGTGTTGACATTGCCTTGCACATCGCACTCGGCCATGCCGAGACATGTCATGTCGAGACCGCCGCCGTCGTAAAAATCGAATTGCTGATTTTGATCGATGATCGAATGCGCATTGGCCGCCGATCCGAAGCTCGATCCGCTCGCGAGGACGCCGCCGATTGCGCCGGCTTCGGTCGTAAGCGTGATGTAGGGAGTCATTTTCTCTTCATTGGCGACAGCGGCGATCCCTTCCGGCGCGCCGACGCCGAGATTGACCACGCCGTTCGGCGGCAGTTCAAACGAGGCGCGCCGGGCGATCACCTTTCTCTCGTCGAGCGGCATTTTTGCCATGCTCTCCACCGGCACGCGGATCTCGCCAGAAAGCGCGGGATTGTGCTGCGTGCCGTAGTTCATCTTGTGATGCTCTGGCCTGTCCGCCACGACGACGCAATCGACCAGAATTCCCGGCACCTTCACATCCTTGGGCCGCAGGGAGCCGGTCTCGACAATGCGTTCGACCTGCGCGATGACCACCCCGCCATTATTCTTCGCAGCCATAGCCTGAGCGAGATTATCGAGCGTTAAAGCCTCTCTCTCCATGCTGATGTTGCCGAAGGGATCGGCGCTGGTCCCGCGAATGAACGCGACGTCGATCTTCGTGGCGGTGTAAAACAACCATTCCTCGCCTTCAAATTCGACGAGTTTGACGATCTCATCCTTCGTGACGTCGTTCACCCGTCCGCCGCCGAAGCGCGGATCGACATAAGTGTAAAGGCCGACTTTAGAGAAAAGACCCGGCTGGCCTGCCGCGCAGGCTCGGTAAAGCTGTGAGATGACTCCCTGCGGCAAATTGTAGCCGAGGATTTTGTTTTCGGCGGCGGCCTGGGCGACTTTGGGCATACGGCCGAAATTCGCCGCGATGACGCGGCGCAACAGGCCCTCGTGATGGAGGCGGCCCGTACCGAGCCCTTTACTGTCGCCCGCTCCTGCGGTCATGATCAGAGTCAAATCTCGCGGCGCGCCCGTGTCCACAAAGCGGCGCTCGAGCGCTGCGTGAAGCGCTTCGGGAATGCAGCTTTGGACAAAGCCGGTCGTAGTGACGACGTCGTTGTCCCTGATCAGAGCGATGGCTTCGTCGGCCGTGATGACCTTGTTGTTCTTCATTGGTTCGCATTCCCCCTTGACGCTCCGCCTTCAGCTCGCGGCCGCATCGAGGGCCAAGCCAGAGCGCTGATTTTCTTATTGTCGCTAGCGGAAGCGTAGAGGGGGCGTCAAGCTTTCGCAATAGTTGAGGCGCCAATGCGAGCAAACGCCAGCGCAAGCTCCGCATTTGCGCAGCGTATCTCCAAAAGAAAGGACCCGCGCTGCGCGGACCCTTCTCGCAAGACCGTTTTGCTTACGCGCTGGCGGTCACCATCCGAACCCGATGTATGGCGCGCCGTAAACCGGATAGCCGTAATAAGGGTAACCATAGACCGGGTAGCCGTAGTATGGCCGCGCATAATAGCGCGGGTAATAAGGCCGGTAATAATAACCATACGGCCGATAGCCCCAGCGGCGGCGATACCACGCCTCTTCCACCGGAGACTGGAAAGACAGGAGAGCCGGCGCTGTGAGGCCGACGGGCCCGGCCGCGGCTTCGTTCACAGGCGCAAAGGACGCGATTACGGCGCCGCACGCGCATGCCAATGTCAGCTTGGATATGGCCTTCATTTTCCACTCCTCACAATGTGCGAGAGCGCGTCAATGCCGCTGCAACCCGCGCATCCCAATTCGTCCTATTGCCCATCTACGCTTGCGACCAAGCCGTTTGCCACACCCTGAGGCCAGGATGAAAAGCTTGCAACAAGAACTCGACAAGATCGTAAACACGAATTGCGACGATTTTCGTCATCGACGTGGAATCGATCTCCGAAGCTGATCGCCGATCCGCAATTTTCTTGCACAAGCGAAGAATGATTTTTCTATGCCTTCGACTGGCGACGACGACAATTTTCCCTATGTTTTACTCGTTCCGGCACGATCCGTTTTCTTTTCGACTACGAGTGTTCTAAACGTTGCGTCTGCTTATGTTTTCACGGATGTTGAAGACCGCTTTCTCCAAATAAGGAGGAGCGACGAAGCAAATGCAATTCTCAGGAGGATGCACAATGACGCGTAGATTCGCCATCGCCATAATGGGCCTTGCTTTGGCTTTGTTCCTTGCGCCGCGCCTGGCGCTTGCCGAGGACCATCTCGCCGAAGCCATCGCACATACGAAAGAAGCGATCGCGGAGGGTAAGGCCGGCAAGGCGGATGGCGTAGCGACCCACGCCAACGTGGCTCTAACACATGCGGAAGCGGCCGAAAAGGAAAAGGCCAATCCGCATACCGAAGAAGGAATTAAGCATCTGAAGGCGGCAGTGGATACAGGCAAGAATGGCAATGCCACGGAAGCCACCAATCATGCGGATCAAGCGCTGACGCATTTGCAATTGGCGAAATGATCGCACGCTGTTTACGAAGGCGGGGGGACTCCGCCTTCGTGACATGACGCACGATTGCGATTGACCTTTGCTCATCAATTGGCTTAACGCTATCGAAGATGCGACGCGGCGGCGCGCAACCAGCCAATGACTGCAGACAATGGGCGAAGAGATCAGGGCGGCGAGGTTTACGGAACGCGACTTCGCCCAATTCGCGGAACGTCTTCGCAAAGAAACCGAATTTGCGAATAATCTCTTCTCCTCGAGCGGATTTTCCGACGCGGGTTACACTCTCGGATTTGAAATCGAGGCCTGGATCGTCGATCACAACTACTTTCCAGCTTCCATCAATCAACGTCTGCTGGAAACGCTTGCACATCCGCTCGTGGTGCCTGAACTGTCGCGTTTCAATGTCGAACTGAATTGCGAGCCTTTGCCCTTGTCGGAGAATGTGCTCGATCTCGCGCATGACGGACTGAGCCGCCTGTGGTCGCAATGCAACGCCGTGGCGCATCGACTCGACGCGAATATGGTGATGATCGGAACGCTTCCGACCATTCGCGACGAGGATCTCACGCTGCCGAACATGTCGCCGTTGAACCGTTTCTACGCGCTTAACGACGAAGTATTGCGGCGAAGAAGCGGCCGCAAATTGAAAGTAGATATTGCGGCACGAGATCACCTTCTCTCTGAGCATGCGGACGTCATGCTCGAAGCGGCGACGACGTCGTTTCAAATTCATTTGAAGACGCCGGCGTCTGTGGCGCACCTCTATTACAACGCGTCGGTCGCGGCTTCGGGCCCTATCCTCGCCGCCTGCGGCAATTCGCCTTTCCTGTTTGGAAAATCGCTCTGGGACGAGACCCGCATTCCGCTCTTCGAGCAATCGGTCGACGTGCCGTGTGCGCGGGGCGACATCAGCCGCGTCACCTTCGGCGGCGGCTATCTACAGCGCTCCGTTCGCGATATTTTTAACGAGAACCTCAACGAATATCCGGTGCTACTGCCGATCGCCTACGACGATTCCGCTCCGAAAATGCGCCACTTGCGATTGCATAATGGTACGATATGGCGGTGGAACAGACCTTTGATAGGTTTCGAAAGCGACGGAACGCCGCATTTGCGCATCGAGCACCGGATCCTGCCAGCTGGGCCGTCCATTCGCGACATGATCGCAAATACCGCGCTCTATCTTGGCCTCGTGCATAGTCTCGCGACGCTTGGCGGCGACGGCGCCGGCGGGCTCTCGCATCAGGAGGCGCGGCGCAATTTCTACTCCGCGGCGAGGAACGGCCTCGACGCGACGCTCTCTTGGCCAGGCGTCGGCGCGATCGCCGCCGACCGGCTTCTCCTCGACCATCTCCTCCAATTAGCGCGTCGCGGGTTGGACCTCCTGGGCGTGGATCAGGGCCAGGACAGCTGGCTCGACATTGTCGAAGCGCGGGTAAGGAGCAAGCAGACAGGCGCCGCATGGCAGCGCGGAGCATATGACGCCCACGGCCGGGAGATTTTCGAACTAATGGCGACCTACTGCGAACGGCAGCGCAGCGGCGCGCCGGTTCATCAATGGGAGCTCTGACGCGTGAACGCAAAAAGCGCAACGCTGACTGTTCTGGACGCCATCCCCGACGGCTTTCTCGACTGCGCCGCGGAAAAACTCGTCGACGTCTTGCCCGGCCCCACGCTCTTCGATCTGCCCGGACGCGACATTCGGCCGCTGTTCGTTTCGGTCCTCCTGCACGGAAATGAGGATAGCGGGCTGAGGGCCGCACAGCAGACGCTAAAGCACTATAAGAATCGCGAATTGCCGCGCTCGCTGCTGCTCTTCGTCGGCAATGTTGCGGCTGCGGCCGCCAATCTGCGCACCCTGCCCGGCCAGCACGATTATAATCGCGTATGGCCCGGAACGCCGACCCCCTCGGCGCCGGGGGCGGAGCTCGCGCGTCAGGTCTTCGAATTCGCCGCGGCTCGCCGGCCGCTCGCAAGCATCGACATCCATAATAATACGGGCTGGAACCCACATTACGCCTGCATCACCTATCTGGACCGCCCCTTTGTCAATCTCGCGCGGCTCTTCAGTCGCACGATCGTTCATTTTCAGCGGCCGCTCGGCGTGCAGTGCGCCGCCTTTTCCCGCCTGTGCCCGTCGATCACCGTAGAATGCGGGAAGGCGGGCGCAACGTCAGCAACCGAGCACGCCACCGAGCTGATCGAATCCTGCCTCTCGATGGCCGATATCCCCAATCATCCGGTCACGGCTCGGGACGTCGACCTGCTCCGCACATTTGTCATCGTCAAGGTTCCTTCCGGGGCAAGTTTTTCCTTCGACGGAAGCGCCGCCCAGTTTCGCTTTCGTTCAGACATAGACCATCTGAATTTTAGCGAACTCGATGCGGGCGAGTCGTTTGGAAGGCTGGGGGACAGTTCGGCCCGGCTCGAAATTGCGTCGGGCGACGGCGTGCCCGATCCTGGCGACTATTTCGACTATCGCGACAGGAGCATACGTCTGACCCGCAGCGTCATTCCGGCGATGCTCACGCTGGACCTGCGCGCCATTCGTCAGGATTGTCTATGTTATCTGATGCACAGGATACGCTTGGACGGAGAAAGGCTCTAAACGCGCGTCGCCGCGATCTTCGATAGCCGCTTCACTCCGAAACCATCGCCAAAAATTGGATCTTCGACACAATATTCAGTACGGCGAAGGACAGGCCGAAGAAGATAGCGATGGTGAGCAAAATAAGCTTCGTTCTCTCGGACAATTGCGCTTCCTCCCGTGTTCGAGATTATCATGACCCTTCTTGCGCGTGAACTCCTCTTAATGCGCCACCCGAGTTGAGACTGTGATGACTATCGTGACTAAAAATGCCTTCAATAACGCCCGCTTTAACTCCTCGCCCATAGATGCCCCAATTGCGCAGCGTAGACCGACGGAGCGCCATTTTCACGGGCGCTTACTACGAGACGACTACGCCTGGCTGGCAGCAGAGAATTGGCGCGAGGTGTTGCGAGACCCGACAGCCTTGCCCAAAGAAATAAGAGCGCAGCTTGAAGCGGAGAACGCCTATTGCGATTCCGTCCTCGCGCCGCTGGGACCGTTGCGAGCTGAGCTCGTGGCGGAGATGCGCGGCCGCATCAAGGAAGACGATAGCGAAACGCCCTGGCCGGACGGCGCCTATGAGTATTACGACCGCTACCGCGAGGGCGGAGAGCATCCGCTTTACTGCCGAATTCCGCGCAGCGGCGGCGCCGAGACGATCCTTCTCGACGGCGATGCATTGGCGGAAGGAAAGGAATTTTTCGATATAGCGGAAGTCATCCATGCGCCCGACCAAGCGCAACTCGCATGGAGCGTCGACGACAAGGGCTCCGAGCTTCACGAGATCAGGACGCGCGCGCTGGCGGACGGCGTCGACCGACGGGACGTCGTATGCGAAACCGACGGATCGATTGTCTGGAGCGCGGATTCGAAGAGCTTTTACTATGTGCGCGTCGATGAAAACCATCGCACCGCGCAAGTCTTTCGTCACGAAATTGGCGCCGACCCTGGTTGTGACCAACTCGTTGTGGAGGAGCTTGACGCTGCATGGTTCGTGGCGCTGCGACGGAGTCGCTGCGGGCGCTTCGCCATCGTTTCAATTCGCGGTCACGATGCGGCGGAATGCTATCTCATCGACCTGAGCGACAAAGCTATGGCGCCTTGGCTCGTGGCGCCGAGAGAGCCGGCACTTCGCTACGACGTCGAACCCCACGGAGATCAGCTTTTTATCCACGCCAACGCCGATGGGGCTGAGGATTTTGCGATCTTCATCGCGCCACTGCGTTCCCGCTCGCGAGAGGACTGGCGCGTTGCGGTTCCGCATGTCCAGGGACGCATGATCGTCATCAGCACGGTATATGCGGGCTTTCTCGCCTGGATCGAGCGGGAAAACTCATTGCCGCGGCTTGTCGTTCGCGATCTTTCGACAGGCGAGCAGCACGCCATCGCTTTCGCGGAAGAGGCCTATTCGCTGCGGCTTGAAACCGGCTTTGAATTCGATACGACGACTTTGCGTTTTGTTTATTCCTCCATGACGACGCCGCAGGAAACATATGACTATGACATGGCGGCGCGGACGCGCGGTTTAAGAAAACGGCAGGAGATTCCGTCCGGGCACGATCCGAAAAATTATGTCACCCGCCGGCTTTACGCCAAGGCGCCTGACGGCGAGACGGTTCCAATCTCGCTCCTTCACCGGGCGGATTTTGCTCCGGGAAAGGGCGCGCCTTTGCTTCTCTATGGATATGGCGCCTACGGGCATGCGCTTTCGGCAAGTTTCGATTCCGACGCGCTTTCGCTCATTGATCGCGGTTTCGTCTATGCGCTCGCGCATGTGCGCGGTGGAACGGACAAGGGCTGGCGCTGGTACGAAAACGGCAAGCTGGAGCATAAAACCAACAGCTTCACCGACTTCATCGCCGTCGCGCGCTATCTTGTCGAAACAGGCTACGCAAAAAACGGCGCTATCGTTGCGCAGGGCGCAAGCGCGGGCGGAATGCTGACGGGCGCCGTCGCCAATATGGCGCCGGAGCTTTTCGCAGGCGTGATCGCAGGCGTCCCCTTCGTCGACGTGCTCAATACGATGCTTCGCGCCGATCTGCCGTTGACGCCGCCGGAGTGGCTGGAATGGGGAAATCCGATCGAGGACGCTGCTGTCTTCGATCGGCTTGCGTCCTACTCGCCCTACGACAATGTCCGGTCCGCCAATTATCCGCCCATTCTCGCAGTCACAGGACTGACGGATCCGCGCGTGACCTATTGGGAGCCGTTGAAATGGATCGCGCGGATTCGAGCGTCATCGACGGGCAAGGAGCCCGCGCTGCTGAAGACGAACTTGGAAGCCGGTCACGCGGGACTGTCGGGCCGCTTCGAACGGCTCGACGAAACCGCGCTCGAATATGCGTACGCTCTCGCTTGCGCAGAGCGTCTCAAAAACTGAGTTGATCAACGTCTCCCGACTATTTCGCGCCGGCCGGCGACAGACCGCTCTGCGTGCCGGGCGAACCTTCGACGCCTGGCGAGCCAACGGCCGTGCTGCCGTCTTCGGTTTCGTCGGTGAAAGCTTCATTGTCGCGCATGTTGTTGCCTGGATTCTGCTTCTCAACGGCTGTCGGCGGGTCCACATGAGTTCCAACCGCAGGGCCTGGCGTATTGCCCGCGTCCTGCGCCGCCAGCGCAGGACCGACGGCGAGCGGTCCAATTGCCGCAACAATCGCAAATACTCGCATGGCTTTCACGACGCGAACTCCTTAACGGAAACAGATCATGGCTTAGATGGAAGCGTGCGAGCGTTCGGCAAGCAGAGAATATTTTTTCGTGGGGAGGCGAGTCATTCTTTGGGCGCGCAGTCTTGAAAGACGCTTGTTGCAGAACGACCAACCTTCTAAGCTAGGCTTTCGCTCGTAAAGAAGGGAAGATTCATGCCTATAGAGAGTAAGCGTCCGGAGACCCTGGCGCTACACGCCGGCTGGCGGGCGGACGACGCGACCGGCGCTGTAGCCGTTCCAATTTATCAGACGACCTCCTATCAGTTCCGCGACACGGAACACGCCGCAAATCTTTTTGCTCTGAAAGAGCTCGGCCATATCTACACGCGCATTGGAAATCCGACGACGGGCGTATTGGAAGCGCGTCTTGCCGCTCTCGAAGGCGGCGTTGCGGCGCTCGCGCTTTCCTCCGGACAGGCGGCTTCGGCTTTTTCGCTGCAAAATCTTGCGCGCGCCGGCGACAATGTCGTGTCCTCCACCGACCTTTACGGCGGCACATGGAATCTTTTTGCAAATACGCTGAAAGACCAAGGCATAGAGGTTCGCTTCGTCGACCCTGCCGATCCCGAGAACTTCCGGCGCGCCACGGACGATCGCACACGCGCCTATTATGCGGAAACGCTCCCCAATCCGAAACTCGTTGTGTTCCCGATCGCGGAAGTCGCCGCAATTGGGCGGGAAATCGGCGTCCCGCTCATTGTCGACAACACTGCGGCGCCGATTCTCGCGCGGCCTTTGGATCATGGCGCGGCGATCGTGGTTTATTCCACCACGAAATATCTTGGCGGTCATGGCACTTCGATTGGCGGCGCCATCATCGACGGCGGCAATTTCGATTGGGAAAAATTCCCGGCGCGCCAGCCGACGCTCAACACGCCGGACCCCTCTTATCATGGCGCGGTATGGGTCGAGGCGGTGAAGCCGCTGGGGCCGATTGCTTACATCATCAAAGCCCGAACGACATTGCTGCGCGATCTCGGTTCGGCTCTTGCGCCCTTCAACGCCTTTCTGACGCTGCAGGGAATCGAGACCATCGTCCTGCGCATGGAACGCCATGTTCAGAATACGCAGGCCGTGGTCGATTTTCTCGTCAAGCAGCCGCAAATTACGAAGGTGATCCATCCGTCGCAACAATCGGGCAAGGCGCGCGAGCGCGCCGACAAATATCTGAGGGGCGGCTATGGAGCTCTCGTCGGTTTCGAACTGAAGGGCGGCAAGGAGGCAGGCCGCCGTTTTATCGATGCGCTGCAGATGCTCTATCATGTCGCGAATATTGGAGACGCGCGCAGCCTCGCCATACATCCGGCGACGACCACGCATTCACAATTGGAGCCGGAGGCGCAGCTCGCGACCGGGGTGACCGAAGGCTATGTGCGCCTGTCCATTGGGCTCGAACATATCGACGACATTCTCGCCGACATTGATCGCGGGTTGAAGGCGGCGAGCCAATCCTGACATGCGCCGGGCGACATTGCCGCGCGGCGCATGTCAGGGAAAGACTCGCCGGCGCCGGCGAGTCTCTTAAGCTCGATATTCGGACTGCGCTTTGGCGGAGCGATTGATAACGCGATCAGACTGTGGCTGATTGCGCGAGCGGCACGATCACATTATGCGCGACGCCGGCCAACTCGATGCAACGCCAGGTCGACGGCCGATGGGGCACGGAATTTGGCCCGCTGAATGTTTCGTAGACGCCAATCGTGTGAAAGTGCACGATTTCCCCGCGCGGGACATCGATGAACGGCAGAAAGAATCCGAAACGTTCGCCGCCAGTGTCTATGCTGCTGATCAAAGGCACGGATACCATCTCGCCAAGTCCGGTGTCCTCGACTTGGATTTCTGTGACCTTGAAGCTCTTTTGGAACGCGCCGGCTTTATAAATCAACGCAGGAATAGCCTGGTTCGCTCCAATCGTGTAATCGACCCCAACGTGCGAACCTTTGAGAATAAATTTGTTTGCAGCCATTTTTCCTCTCCCTAATTTGTCCCATGCGTTCCCCAAAAGCTGGGGTGGGACCGTTGGTCGATTTCTCGGCCGACATAAAAATTGATAAAAACGGTTCAGCGTGACACCGCCCTGCACAAAAATCCGTTCCCTCAAATCTTAAAAAACATGGAAACAACATATTGCTCCAGCGTTGCGCGCCCCCTGCGCTACGAAAGTTATTTTACCGCAATCGGATAGCTCGCGACGACCAACATGACCTGACCCGCGATTTTCGCAACATCCTGATGCAATTCGCCTGCCGTGTCTCGAAACGAGCGCGCCAACGCATTGTCCGGCACGATTGAGAGTCCGACTTCGGAAGAAACAACGACAGTTGGAGCGGCGCGTCGCGAAAGCGCGTCGAGAAGCTCTGAGCGATCGAGCGAAATATCTGCGCCCGCGAGCAGTCGGTTCGATGTCCAAAGCGTCAGGCAATCGACAAGCAGCGGCCGCTCGGCCGGCGCCTGAGCGACAGCCTCGGCGAGCTTCTGCGCGGCCTCGATTGTCAACCATCCATCGCCGCGGCGAAGGCGATGCGCATCGACGCGCGCACGCATTTCTTCGTCCAGAATTTCCGCCGTCGCAATATAGGTCCAGGGACCCGGATGCGATGCGACGAGCTTTTCGGCATAGGCGCTCTTTCCGGAGCGCGCGCCTCCGAGCACAAGCGTGAGACTAGCGTTTTCCCTCATGCTTCAGCTCTTCGGAACGGCGTCGCCGCGAGCAATGCTCCCTCGCGATCGAAAATCAGAATATTCAGCGCGCTCTCCGCAGTGTCGAGCGCGCGAGCCGCGGTCGCCCAGGCGTCGCGCGCAATGTGCGCGGCAAGATCGACTCCTGCCCATTGCGCAAGTTGCAAGGCCGCGAGCGCGCTATTCGCTTGTGCGATTTGCGCTGCAAGTTCTTCGCTCGCTTTCGCTTCCAGCGCTGTCTGCGCAAGGCGCACAAAATCGACGCTCGAACGTCCCGAATGAAGATCGAGCCTCCCTTGCGCGAGCTTCGTCATCTTCGCGAAACCGCCCGCGATGGTGACGCGCGGAACGGCCCGCTTATGCAGATATTTCAACAAACCGCCGACGAAGTCCCCCATTTCTATCAGCGCAGCCTCCGGCAAATCGTAGAGCGCGCGCGCCGAGGCTTCCGATGTCGATCCGGTCGCGCCGACGACATGCTCCAACCCGCTGGCGCGTGCGACATCAACGCCGCGATGGATGCTGTCGATCCATGCCGCGCAGGAATAAGGCACAACAATTCCGGTCGTGCCAAGGATGGACAAGCCTCCCACTATGCCGAGACGCCCGTTGAGAGTATGCGCCGCCATTTCCTTTCCGCCGGGAACCGAAATTTCTATATGCGCATCCGCGCCGACGCCGAAATTTTGCGCCGCTTCTTCAATCGTCCGCCGCATCATGGCGCGAGGCGTCGGATTGATCGCGGGCTCCCCGGGCGGCAAGGGCAGCCCCGGGCGGGTAATCGTTCCCACGCCCTCGCCCGCCGCAAAGACTACTCCGGAGCCGGCCGCGGCCAGGCGAACCGTTGAGACAATGAGAGCTCCATGCGTCACATCCGGATCGTCTCCCGCGTCCTTGACGACGCCAGCGCTGGCGCTACCTCCCCCGTTCTCGAAAGAAGCAAGCGCAAAAGCCACGCGGCGCCCGCCGGGGAGTTCGATCTCAACCGGATCGGGAGGCGCGGCGTGTGTGACCAGAGATTCGAAGGCGGCGCGGGTCGCCGCCGTGGCGCAAGCCCCGGTGGTCCAGCCGCGCCGCAAAGGCGGATTCGCCGAAACGTTATTCATGTCATAGGTTCAGAGGCGTTTCGAGAGCCTGCGGTGAGAGGAAGCGGATATGATGCGAGCCACTCTAACGTTTGCAGCCTTTTTGTCTGGAACATCCGCAGCCATGACGTTCGAGGTGACCAGTCCCGATATTGCCCCCGGAAAACCTGTTCCGCAGAAATTCATGTATAACGCTTATGGTTGCACCGGCGAAAACATATCGCCCGCTCTTTCATGGAAGGACGCGCCCGCCGAGACGAAAAGTTTCGCCGTTCTGGCGCATGATCCCGATGCGCGCGCGGGCGCCGGTTTTTGGCATTGGCTCGTGTTCAATATCCCTGCCTCGACAACGAGTTTATCGCAGGGCGCAGGTGAATTGGCGGGGAAGTCCCTCCCCCCAGGAGCGATACAAGCCGAAAACGACTTCGGCGACCATTCTTGGGGAGGCCCCTGCCCGCCGCCGGGCTCTGGAGCGCATAATTACATTTATACAGTCTATGCGCTCGGCGTAGAAAAACTGGACCTCCCAAAAAGCATCACCGCCGCCGTCGCCGCTCAGTCGATCATGAAAAACGCGATCGGCAAAGCCTCCATAACGGTCCCAATCACACGCTGAAGCGGTGCGCACGGCTCTTTTCGATCAGTTCATGCTGGCGTTGCTCGCGCTGGCGATGGAGGCCCTCGCGGGCTATCCGAGCTCCCTGTTCGAGCGGATCGGCCATCCGGCGATTTGGCTCGGGCGGTTTGTGGCGCTTCTCGACCGCGCCCTCAATCGTGACGATTGGGGGCCCTCGCTTCGGCGCGCCGCGGGCGTCGCCGCTGCGGCGATAATCGCCTCGACGGCGTTCGTGGTTGGCGCAATCATCCAATACGCGCTTCTCTCGCTGCCTTTCGGCATTTTCGCGCTCGCAGCCGTAAGCTCGACTATGCTTGCGCAACGCAGTCTCTACGATCATGTGGCCGAGGTGGCCGATGCGCTGGAAAAATCGTCGTTGCAGGATGGGCGCGCCGCCGTATCGAAAATCGTCGGCCGCGACGTTTCCTCTCTGGACGTCTCCGGCGTGAGCCGCGCCGCGATTGAAAGCCTTGCGGAAAATTTCTCGGATGCGGTCGTCGCGCCGGCTCTTTGGCTCGCACTGTTCGGCCTGCCTGGCGCTCTGGCCTATAAAGCAACAAACACCGCCGACAGCATGATCGGCCATCGCACGTCGCGCCACGAAGCCTTTGGTTGGGCGGCAGCGCGCGTCGACGATTTGCTCAATCTTCCGGCGTCGCGACTTTCCTCCATTTTGCTGGCGATGGCGGCGACGGCGCGTTCGCCAGCGAGCTCCGCTTCCGCGATGCAAGCAATCCGCCGCGACGCACGAAAGCATGTTTCGCCAAACGCAGGTTGGCCTGAAGCCGCAGCGGCCGGGGCACTCAAGCTGAGGCTCGGAGGACCACGATTTTATCGCGGCGTGGAGACGAAAGGCGAATGGCTCGGAGACGGCCGCGCAGAAGCCGGCGCGCAGGACATTCGGGGAGCCCTAAAGCTCTATCGGATCGCCATTGCCTTGCTTTGGCTTGGCTTTACGAGCATTATCATGATTGCTCAACTGGCCTGACCGAACCCTGACAACGTCCGCAGGACGGCCAACTCGACCGTTAAGCTAAAGCCGCGCCTTTTTTTTTTCCCCAATTTTGCATATGTTATTAAAAGATATTGTGCGGCGCAACATGGCCGACTCGGCGATACGCGTCGTCAAGTCGCAGGAAAGTGACGGGAATGGAGAGGTTTTCATACCAGCTATACGAAATGTTGCATCTCGCCTTCACGCCGATGCGGGCCCTTTCGGACGCGACTCTCCACACGTTCAAAAATCCGCTCAACCCTATTTCGCATACCGCCTTCGGACGTAGCATGGCGGCCTCGGCCGAATTGTTCGAGCGAATGACGCGGCGCTATGGCAAGCCCGCATTCGGACTCGACAAGACCGTGATCGGCGACCGTGAAATTCCGATCCTCGAAGAGGTCGTGTGGGAGCGGCCCTTCTGCCGTCTTCTGCGTTTCCAGCGATTGTTCGACGGCCGTCCGCCACGACAATCTAAAATGCTGATCGTCGCGCCGATGTCAGGTCATTACGCGACGCTTCTGCGCGGGACTGTGGAAGTTTTCCTGCAGACACATGACGTCTACATCACAGATTGGACAGATTCGCGTAACGTTCCGATCTCCGACGGCGCGTTCGATCTCGATACATACATCGAATATTTGACGGATATGTTGCGCCGTCTGTCGAAAGAGCAGGACGGCGCTCCGCTTCACACGCTGGGCGTATGTCAGGCGTCGGTGCCGCTCGTATGCGCAATCGCCGCGCTCGAAGCGCATGACGATCCCGACGCGCCGGAATCCATGGTTCTGATGGGAGGGCCGGTCGATCCGCGCGTCAATCCGACGGGCGTCAATCGTCTGGCGGAACAGCGCGGCATTGAATGGTTCCGCAGCCACTGCATCCACACCGTGCCGTTTCCTCATAACGGGATGGGGCGCCAAGTCTATCCGGGCTTCTTGCAATTGTCCGGATTCATGGCGATGAACATCGAGCGCCATGTGTCCGCGCATATGGAGATGTTCAATCACCTCGTGGAAGGCGACGGCGATTCCGCAGAAAAGCATCGCGAATTTTACGATGAATATCTCGCGGTGATGGATTTGGCCGCCGAGTTCTATCTACAAACCGTGGAAAAAGTCTTCATCCGACATGAAGTGCCGCGCGGGCTGCTGAAACACAAGGGGGAGGCGATCAATCTCGCCGCCATCAAGCGCACGGCGCTTTTGACGGTCGAGGGGGAGAAAGACGACATATCGGGCGTCGGCCAGACGCTCGCCGCCCAGGACCTTTGCTCCGGCATACCCGCCAGTCGCAAATCGCATTATTTGCAGCACGGAGTGGGCCATTACGGCGTATTTAACGGATCGCGTTTTCGTAAAGAGATCGCCCCGCGCATCATGTCCTTTACGAACGATATGGAGAAGAAGCGCGTAAAGCTTTGACGCCGCTTACCGCACCGGCAGCTTCCCGGCCTTCATATTTTCCTTCGCGAGCTCGACAATGGAGCCTGCCATTGCGCGATCCTTTCGCCAGGCGTCGACGCGCAGCTGGGTGATCCGAGAGGGATGATGTCGCGCATAGACCTTGTAGCTTTGCGCGATGAACTCCGGCAACGTCAGAACGTCGCCGACGCTTTGCGAGAGATGGAAATTCTTTTTCTTGAATAGATAGCTCCCGCGCACCCCAAGCAATTCTCCGACAGGCGGATAGATCGGGAAGATCTCGCTGCGCGCGAGATCGTCGATGGCGTAATAGTCGAAGTCCACGTCAGGGACCGTGAGTTTCGCACCCGCAAAGAGTCGCTTCGCGAGATCGAACAGCACGAATGGTTTGGGATGCGCGAGCGAATACATGAAGGCGCCCCGGCGCGACCAGTTCATGAGTTCTCCGCTCAAATCCAGATTGAAATGGCTCTTCGACGTCTCCAGAAATTCGGTCGCAGCGCCGTTCCAGACATCAAAATAGCCCAGCGTCTCATAGACGTTGCGATTATAGAGCCCATTCGCCTCCTCCACACTCAGCCCTTCGCGGAAGGCGAAAACGCATAATGCCGAATGGAGCAGTCCGAGAGGACCTATAATGGGGGCGTCGGCGCGGGAAGGATCCTGAAGATAGATGAGATCGGGATGAAAACCCGCAAAAACGATGGCCGGAAACAGCCGCAGATTCTTGACCATTCCCGACAAATCATGGACGTCGCCGCCATTGACGTGACCTTTTGGGAAAAGATGCGAGAAAACGTAGTCATATGTCTGGAGCGTCTTCGCGAACATCGAAATATTCGCCCGCACACGACCGATGACCGTGAAATGATCGACCGTTGCGCTAGGATCGAGCATCTTCATCGCATAAGCGACGCCAAAGCTTTGACAGTTGCCGAGGACGGCGATTCGCGGACCGGATCGGGCGGGAGGCCTTCTCGTCAATTTGTCTAAATGCGGAGCAATGAGATATTGCCGCCACGATCGGACGATCTGTTTATCGAGCTGTGACAACATGTCGAAAATTTCGTCTTAGAACCGGCATCCCGAGAAGCGAGACCGCCGCCTAAACGTGACAAGCGACCGCGCGCCGTTTATTCTCCCTTAGGAGAGTTGCGGAGCCGGGCCCCTGCGATCCGGCCTATCCAGCGGGAGATCGACCAGTGGCGGACAATCCCTATAGCTCCCTACCCGACCATCGCTTCTGGCGCAAGGCTGTCACTTCCTTGCCGCCCTTTGCGATAAAGCCTGTCCTCGATTCGCCTTTCAGAATCTCGCGTAAAGACAAAGTCGCGACCGGCGGAAGTTGTTTCGCCCAGGAGATCGCCAATCGCCTTCAGGCGAGCGGGTATCATTATTATCTTGCCGAGCAGCCCCCAGAGGGGATGTCCGCCGAAGAGGCCAATCGCCGCAATTATTCGATGTACTCCTGCCGTTACGGCAACATCTATACAACGGCGCAGTTCTTACAGCTGATTGATCGCGCATACGGGCGCTTCCAGCCGAAGCTCGATTATTGGACAAGGCCGGAAGATGGACGAATCGTCGATCCCTTCCGGCCGCGCATCGAGCCAGACGGATATTCGACCGTTGACGAGATGCGCGCCGACCGCGAGCGGCATCTCGCCTCCGTGCGCAAAATGTTCGAAACGATGGATGTTTTCGTCTTCACCTTTGGCCATACCGAAACATGGCGCCACAAAGCGGATGGCGCGATCCTGCAGCTCGCGCCGGGAGTCGCGGGCGGCGAGTGGGACGAGAACGTTTACGAATTCTACAACATGACAGTGAGCGAAGTCGTGCGCGACTTTCTCGCCTCCGTGGACGCAATCCACGCCATCAATCCGAATGTGCGGATCATCCTGACTGTATCTCCCGTAGGCATCATCGCCACTTATGAAAACCGCCACGTGGTCGTTTCAAATTCCGCCGTGAAGGCTATCTTGCGCGCGGCGGCGGACGAGGTCGTGCGCCAACGTCCGAATATTGCTTACTTCCCTTCCTACGATCTTGCGACGGTTTCGCCGAACGTCGGGCGTTTCTATCGGGAGGACACACGCCGGATCACATCGCTTGGAATCGATCACACAATGCGCATCTTCTTCGAACATTTCACCGATCGCGCAAGCGAAGCCAAGAGCCCCGTCAAGGCGCTCAAGGTGGATGTGGCGGCGGAAGCGGACGCCTCATCGAAAGTCATTTGCGACGAGGAAGCCATCGAAGCTGCGTGATCTTCGCCCTTCTCAAACTCTCTCTTGCTCAGGACCAATGCAATGATCTCGGGTACGCTCGCGCTCGCCGCAGCCGGCGCTTTCACCGGCGCGTCGCTTTACGTCAATTTTGTCGAACAGCCCGCGCGTCTCGCGCTTGACGACGAGGCGCTCGCCAGGGAGTGGGAGCCCTCGGATCACCGGGGTTTCATCGTGCTCGCGGGCCTTGCGCTTCTCTCGGCCTTTCTCGGGTTCATCGCCTATCGCGAACTGAACGACGTTCGCTGGCTCAGTGGCGCAATCGTCGTCATCGCAAGCTGGCCCTATACCTATTTCGCGATCGTGCCTCTCAACAATCGCATCCTGGCGCTCATTTCCGCTGACGCGCTGAGCGACGCCCGCAAGGTCATAGACCTATGGGGACTACTCGAAATCGGTCAGACTGCTTTGGGCGTCCTTGCGATTCTTCTCTACGTCTGGGCGGCCGGTTAACGAAAAAGATCTGCGCGCCAGCATGAGACGCGCGTGAACCAATGAGCCTCGGCTATGGCATATGATCTCGTCGTCGTTGGAACCGGGCCCGGCGGCTATGTTTGCGCTATCCGCGCGGCGCTGCTCGGTCTCAAGACCGCCGTCGTGGAAAAACGAACCGTTGACGGGAAGATGACCTTCGGAGGCACCTGCCTCAATATTGGCTGCATACCATCGAAGGCGCTGCTTCACGCTTCGCATATGTTCGCAGAGGCCGGCCATGGGCTGGCGCCGCTCGGCGTTGTCGTCGACGCCCCGCGCCTCGACCTCCCAACCATGATGAAGCACAAGGACGAAACGGTGACAGCCAATGTCAGCGGCGTCGCTTTCCTTCTCAAGAAACACAAGATCGACGCGTTTCAGGGCGTGGGTCGCATCGCCGCTCCCGGCAAAGTGGAGATCGCGGCGAGCGACGGCTCAAAGCAGATCGTCGATACAAAAAATATTGTGATCGCGACGGGCTCGGACGTCGCGCCTCTCCGCGACGTCGATGGCGCCAGGATCGAGTTCGACGAGAAAACGATTCTGTCATCGACCGGAGCGCTGGCGCTCGACAAGGTCCCGGAGCGGCTCGCCATCGTAGGCGCGGGCGTAATCGGCCTGGAGCTTGGCTCCGTATGGGGCCGGCTCGGCGCCAAAATCTCGGTCGTCGAACTCCTCGACCGGATTCTGCCGGGCTACGACGGCGAGATCGCCTCCAAGTTTCAAAAGCTCCTTGAGAGACGGCAAGGCTTCTCGTTCAATCTTGGCTCGAAGGTGACGCGCGTAACGAAAGCCAAGAAAGGCGTAGCCGTCTCTTACGTTCCCGTTGCGGGGGGTGATGAAAAAACTCTGGAGGCCGACGCTGTTTTAATCGCCAGCGGGCGCGTTCCCTTCACAGAGGGTTTGGGGCTGGAGCAATCCGGCATTGTTCTGGAGCGCGGGCGCATCGCGATCGACGAGCGGTTTCAAACCAATGTTCCTGGAATCTACGCGATTGGCGACGTCGTGCGCGGACCAATGCTCGCGCATAAAGCCGAGGACGAGGGAATTGCAGTCGCGGAGATTCTCGCCGGTCAGGCGGGCCACGTAAACTATGGCGTCATTCCAGCCGTCGTCTACACCAATCCCGAAGTGGCGATGGTGGGGCTTACCGAAGAAGAGGTCAAAGCGACAGGACGCCCTTACAACGTCGGGCAGTTTCCCTTCTCGGCTAATGGGCGCGCGCGGGCCATGCGCGAGAAGGACGGCTTCGTGAAAATTATCGCCGACGCCGAGACGGATCGCGTCGTCGGCGTCCATATTTTCGGACCAATGGCAGGCGAGTTGATTGCGGAGGCGGCGGTGCTGATGGAGTTTTCCGGGTCGGCGGAGGACCTTGCGCGCACATGCCATGCGCATCCAACGCTTTCGGAAGCGGTGAAAGAGGCGGCGCTCGCCGTCGCAAAGCGCGCGATACACATTTAACTTCAACTTTGAATTTCATCCGAGCGCATCGACGGCTGATGGGCCGCGCAAATGTTTTCCTTCTTCCGGCTTGTCACGAGTCCGCGAGAGTGATTCGATGAGCGGAGCTGATTCGATTTGAAGGAGCAAAAAATGGAAGCCGTCAAGCAGCATATGGTCCGCACGTTCTGGTTCATGCTCGCCGTCATTTTTCTTGTCGAAGCATGGTTGTGGGATCATGTGAAGCTCTGGCTGCGGGCTCTTGCCGAGGCTATCGGAGCTGAACGCTACGAGGCGAAGCTGCGAGATTTCATTGCTCCGCTATCGCCCTATCCGACGCTGGCCGTATTTGCGGTTCCCGCTCTCATCGTCCTGCCGCTGAAGATGCTGGCTCTCGAGGCCATCGCCGGCGGGCATGTCTTTTTCGGTCTTATTTTTATTCTGACCGCAAAGACGTTGGCGCTTGGAGCAACCTCTTATCTCTTCGATCTCTGCCGGGAGAAGCTGATGCAAATCCCGCGGTTTTTGCAGTTTTACGACCTCGTGCTGCGTGTCAGCGCCTGGGCCCACGCGCTCATCGAGCCGGCAAAGCGGCAGTTGGCGTTTATTGGCTTCGCGCAGGAGCAGTTCGACGCGATCCTCGGCGCGGGCCGCACGCGATTAGAGCGGAGATTGGCCCATATCCGCAGTCTTGCAGCGCGCCGAACGAACTCCGCCTGAAAACTACCTGCAAATCGCGTAACCGGCGCAGAAATCGTGGGGGTCGTTCGTCTTTGTAAGGACGCCGGCCCCTGCAAATTCAAGCAGCAGTGTCAGCATCAACACCGCTAAGACGATAATCGAACGCATATTCCCCCCTCGGCCGATTCCCCCCTCGGCCGACGACAATCGAGCGTCGGAACCGGTCCAGCCGAAATTAATCCTTTTGCGCAGGGAGGCCGTTCCGCTGCGCAGGCTCGAACAGGAATTTCGGTTTGCCCCCCGAAGCCGCTTCGTCGATCACTGCAAGCCTGCCGACGAGGGCGCTCACATGCAATCGTCCATTCCTTCCAGCGTTAACGCGTAAAATTGGAATTCGGTTCCAAACGCCTTCTTCAGGAAACGGGGGATATCCCCAGCTCAATGGCAGATCGCGTAGCCGAAACAATAATCGGCCGGACTGGGCTGCATCGAGCCGGCGTAAGCGCCCGCGCCAGCGAGCTCCAGCAAGAGAACGATCGCCAGCATCACGAAAATCTCGAAATTCTCCGGAAGTCGCATCCTTGCCTCCCCCCTTTTACTGCGCTCGCTTGGCCTGCAAGCGGCTGCACGTTAGGAGATTATTTGCGAATCATCTGTGCGCGCACGCACCAAGCGGCAAGCGGAGCAGCTGAGCAAATTTGCGCACTTGGGAGACGGCCCCATGGTTGCCGAGTTCGCCACGGCCTTTTGGATCGTCGCCGGATTGGTAGGCCTTGCCGTTTCGATATTCGCCTTTTCGAGCGGCGGCGTGCGCCGGGCGATGTTTCTCTCGCTCATTGAACGAAGCGGCGGGAGACTTTCGCCCCGATATGTCGTCGTCGGCGACAGCCTGGCGGCTCAATGTCCCTGGAGACGAGGGCTCGCGGCGCGTCCTTTCGGGGTCCTCAGTCTCGCGACAGGCGGCGCGACTTTGAAAGAAATCGGCGGCCAGATCGTTCGGGCGCGTTCGATAGGCAAGCGATTTCTGCTAATCAATGGCGGGCTGAACGATTTACTGTTCGACGACGCCTCCCCTGACCAAATTGAGCAAGATTTCAGCGCGCTGCTTCGCCGTATCGACTCGGAGGCAAAGGTCGTGGTGACGCTGATGCCCTATGTGGCGGATCCAGCCGCCGCCAGCCGGATCGACGAGGCGAATGAGATTCTGCGCCGTCTAGCCGCTGCAAACGGCTGTCTCGTCCTCGATCTCAATCCCGAGATTTCTTCCAACCGCGTCCGCAGGCCGCAGATGACGAACGACGGACTCCATTTCACGGCGCTCGCGGATGAAATCTGGATCGAAGCGATGCGCCGCACGATCGCCGCGGCGGGCCGCGCTCGTTCGGCCTAATCGGCGCGCGGATGCGCCTGCCGGTAGGCGTCGAGCAGGCGCGCCTTGTCGACGGACGTATAAATTTGCGTGGTCGAAAGGGAGGCGTGGCCGAGAAGCTCCTGGATGGTCCTCAGATCGCCGCCTCTCCCGAGGAGATGCGTCGCGAAGGAGTGGCGCAGGGCATGTGGCGTTGCGCTTTCCGGCAGGCCCAGAGCTCCCCGCATGCGCTGGACGGCGAGTTGCACGATCCGCGCCGCAAGAGGGCCGCCGCGAGCGCCGACAAAAAGTGGGCCCCCTGCCAGATCGTATGGACAAAGTTCGAGATAGGCCTCGATCGCTTTGCGTACCGGCTCGATCACCGGAACCGTGCGGGTCTTGCCCCCCTTGCCGAGAATGGTGACGCGATCGACCCCGCCGACGGGCGCATGCGCGCGTGCGATTGAGAGAGCCTCGGAAATCCGCAGGCCAGCCCCATAAAGCAACGCCAGGACGGCGGCGTCTCGCGCGAGGATCCATGGCGCGCGCTCCTCACCCGCGCGCGATTCCGTATCGATCAAATCGCGGGCGTCTCGCATGGGAAGCGCCTTAGGCAGATGATGCGGTCGCTTGGGCGGCCGGATCGCCCCGAAGACGTCCGTTTTGGCGAGGCGTTTCTTTTCCAGAAAGCGGAGAAAAGACCGGACGGCTGCAAGCGCGCGGAGCAACGACCGCGATTCGAGTCCGTCGTTACGCCGCTTCGCGAGGAATGCGCGCAGATCGGCGGGCGCCAAAGCTTTCAGCGCCGCGGAATCCGGCGGCGCGCCAAAATATTCGGTCAAAAACGCCAGGAAGAAGCGCAAATCGCCCGCATAGGCCGCAATCGTATGTTTGGAGGCGCGCCTTTCGCCCGCCAGATGCTCGAGCCAAACGCCAGCCTCTCGCCTAATCTCGGCGGAGGCGCTGAATGCGGAGCCCGAACGGGGCGGATGCACATGGGCCTTTGGCATAGCGCCAATCTCGCCCCTCTCGGCTAATGAAACCTTACGCGCCGGGCGCCAAAGCCTACTGTCCCGCCTGCACCTCGGATTTCGCCTGGGCGAAGAATTCGTCCATCGTGCGCCGTATCTGATGTTCGGATTGCGGGACCCCGGCCGCCTGAAAATCGCTCAGCACCCGAGCGACGACTGTCTCGCTTGCATGAGGAGTGACCTCAGCCGCGACGAGCGCATCGGCGTAGGATTGCGCTTCGGCGCCGCTCTTGCCAAGCTTTTCCGCCGCCCATAGCCCCAGAAGCTTGTTGCGGCGAGCCTCGGCGCGAAACTGCAGCTCCTCTTCGTGAACGAAGCGCTTCTCGAATGATTCTTCCCGCTTATCGAATGTGCTCATGCCCGCCTCGGTTTACCTTACGCCGAGCCGCGCGGCGCCGCCGCGCTTCAAGCTCCGCAGTGATATATTCGGATTCGCGAGAAAAACCAACGCCAACAGCCGGATTGTGCCAGGATGCGGCGCACATTGTGTCGCAAGGGGGTTTCGGCTAGTCTCTTTAAACGGCTTGTCTCAATCCTGCGAACAGGATAGGACCCACTCACCCGCGGCCAACGTGAACGCCGCTCTAAAAGAGCTGTTCTCAACTGAGGACGCCAGGCCTCGATTTACAAACAGCCCGGAGCGAAACCAGGAGCCACGGCAAAATCCATGGATTTTCTCAAGCCACGGTTAATCCCCATGAATCGCCGCCGTCGCATTTACGAAGGCAAGGCTAAGGTCCTCTATGAGGGTCCGGAGCCCGGCACGCTGATCCAACATTTCAAGGACGACGCGACCGCCTTCAACGCCAAAAAGCATGAAGTGATCGACGGGAAAGGCGTGCTGAACAACCGGATTTCCGAGTTTGTTTTCCAGCACCTCAACGACATCGGCGTGCCGACGCATTTCATCCGCCGGCTGAATATGCGGGAGCAACTGATCCGGGAAGTCGAAATCATTCCGCTCGAGGTCGTTGTCCGCAATGTCGCCGCGGGTTCGCTGTCCAAGCGGCTCGGCATGGAGGAAGGCACGCAGCTGCCCCGCTCCATCATCGAGTTTTACTACAAGAACGACGCGCTCGACGACCCGATGGTCTCCGAGGAGCACATTACGGCCTTCGGCTGGGCGAGCCCGCAGGAAATCGACGACATCATGGCCCTGGCGATCAGGGTCAATGACTTCCTTTCCGGACTTTTCCTCGGCGTCGGCATCCGCCTCGTCGACTTCAAGATGGAGTGCGGCCGGCTGTGGGAAGGCGACATGATGCGAATCGTCGTCGCCGACGAAATTTCGCCCGACTCTTGCCGGCTCTGGGACATCAAATCCAACGACAAGCTCGACAAGGACCGTTTCCGCCGGGACATGGGCGGCCTCGTCGAAGCCTATACGGAAGTCGCGCGGCGTCTCGGCATACTGCAGGAGAACGAGCCTGCCCGCACCGGCGCGCCAAAGCTCGTGCAATAGGTTTCGACGACAGGCAGGATCGGAAAGCCCGTCCCACAAAGACGGGCTTTTTCATTCTCGCGATGTGTCCGCCAGAAGATTCGGGTGGCTTGCGCTTTGACCGCAACGCCGTTAACCGTGACGAAATCCCATTCGGCCCGAGATAGCGCCCCATGAAAGCCCGCGTCATCGTCACCCTGAAGAACGGCGTCCTGGATCCGCAGGGCAAGGCAATTGAAGGCGCTCTACATTCGCTCGGCTTCGAGGGCGTCGCGAGCGTGCGCCAGGGCAAAGTGTTCGACGTGGAGCTGGAAGGCGCCGATAAGGACGCAGCGAAGGCGCGCCTTTCTGCAGCCTGCGAAAAACTGCTCGCGAATACGGTCATCGAGAACTACAGCATCGACATCTAAGCCATGAAAGCCGCCGTCGTCGTTTTTCCAGGCTCCAATCGCGAAGGCGATATGGCGCGCGCGCTCACGCAGGCGATTGGCCGCGCTCCGCAGATGCTCTGGCACGGCGATCATGAGCTTCCGGCCGGGACCGATCTTGTCGTGCTTCCCGGAGGATTCAGCTATGGCGATTACCTGCGCTGCGGCGCCATCGCCGGCCGCTCGGCCATCATGAACGCCGTGCGCTCCCATGCCGCGCGCGGCGGCTTAGTGCTCGGCGTCTGCAACGGCTTTCAGATTCTTTGCGAAAGCGGCCTGTTGCCCGGCGTATTGATGCGCAACGCCAACCTTCGTTTCGTCTGCAAGATGCAGCATTTGCGCGTCGAACGGAACGACACCGCGTTCACGCGACATTATGCAAAGGGTCAGCTGATCAAAGTCGCGATCGCTCATGGCGAAGGAAATTACGAAGCCGACGACGCGACCATCGAAAGGCTCGAAGGCGGTGGGCTTGTCGCATTCCGCTATTGCGACGAGGCGGGAGCGCTCGGCGGCGACGCAAATCCGAACGGTTCGCGAAACGACATCGCCGGCATTTATTCAGATAAGAAAAACGTGCTCGGCCTCATGCCGCATCCCGAGAATCTGATCGACCCTCTGGTCGGCGGAATTGACGGGCGCGGTCTGTTTGAAAGCCTCGCGCACGCGGCGTAAATCTCAGCGCTTGGCCGTCGTTTTGGCTGGCAGTGGAAACAGCCCAACGAACCGCACGCCGAGGCGGCGAAAAACGGCTGCCCACAACAGGGAGCGCAACAATGAGCTACGTTGACGGATTCGTCATTCCGGTGCGGACGGACAAGAAAGACGCATACGAAAAAGTCGCGTCGGACGCTTGGCCCATCTTCAAGGAACATGGCGCGCTGCGCGTCGTCGAATGCTGGGGGACGACGTCCCGGACGGAAAGGTCACAGACTTCAAACGGGCGGTGCAGGCGACGCCGAACGAAAACGTCGTCTTCTCATGGATCGTCTGGCCGTCCAAAGCGGCGCGCGACGAGGGAACCAAGAAGGTCATGGATGATCCAAGAATGAAAGGCTTCGACATGCCTTTTGACGGCAAGCGAATGATCTATGGCGGCTTCGCCGTCTTGCTCGACTCGAAGGAATAAAGCCGAACGCGTCAGCGGGACGCCACTTGGGCGACGCGCAACAGCGCGCGTCCCGCCTCCATCTCGGCGACATTTGCATTGGCGCGTGCGCGGGTTTGCGCCAGACGAAGCATCTCGAGCAATCGCTCGATCTTGGCCGCCGACCAATGACGCAAATGCCACTCGAGCATGGCGCGATGGCCAAACCCCCAGCCGCTTCGCGTGAGCAAGTTGACGCCGGTTTCGAGCCGCCCGTCCCTGTCCGCTGACAAGCGCGCGCGATGTAAGGCGAGCGCGTAACGCAGCGCGCCGCCAAGCAGTTGCGAGCCGTCGCCTCCCGACGCCAACACATGGTCGAGGGCCGCGCCGGCGGCGCGCGTCTCTCCCGAGAATGCGTCGAGAACGAGCCGATCCCCGGCGATGTTCGAGGCATGGGCGACGACGTTCTCAACGTCCTCGGCTTCGACGCGCTCCCCACCGCGCATATAGAGCAGCAGTTTCGAAAGTTCCGACCGGCTCATCAGCCGGTCTTCGCCGAGCGCCGTTTGGAGTAAGCCGCGCGCTTCAGGACTGATCGACAGGCCCGCTTCATGCAGCGTCGAATCGATCAACGCATGCAGATCCTGCTCCGTATCGGGATAGCACTCGATTGCCGCGCCTTGCTTTGCGCCCTCGATCAGTTTGCGCAGGGGAGCGTCCCGCCGCAAAGCGCCGGCTGTCAGAACGACGCTGCAATCCTTGGGAGGCGCAGCGAGCAGACGCTCGACCGCGGGCGCGATGGATTTCCCGCCGACGTCGACGAAAATAGCGCGCCGGCCGCCGAAAAGCGGAATTGTGTTCGCCTCGTCGAGCAGGATGAGCGGGTCGGCGGCGATGGCGTCGCCGCTTATTTCCACACATTGAAACGGATTGCGCCTGTCGTCGACGCGTTTTTCGAGAAGGCGCAACGCGCGCTCGCGCGCCAGCCCGACGTCGGCGCCATGAACAAGGAATATGAAAACAGAGTCCGGCGGGGCGGCGACGAACCGCTCCGCATCCCGATTCTTGACGGCGACCATTTGACGCTAATGGAGCGCGGCGAGCGCCATCGATACGCGCGTTCGGATGTTATCGGCGAGAACCTTGGCGTCGCGAATCTCGGCGTCGCGCGCGGCGCGAACGTTGGAGAGACGGTTGCTGAAACGATCGTAACTCGCGATGCCCGACGCGACGCCCTTGGTGATTTCCTTGCCTTCCGGGACGGTGACGAGCTTGTAATCGACGTCGACGATCACCGTGGCCGAGGTCGCGCGACCCGTCACCGTATCGAGAATGGGCGTCTGTACGCGCTCTTTCAGCACGACCTTCAGATGATAGCGCGGCGGAACATTGGAGCCCGTGCCGTTAAATCCGAAGATCAATTCATTCGTCACGTAATGGCCGATTCGGTCTGGAATGGGCTCGACCTCGATCGCCTGCAGCTCGGCGGCGAGCGGCGCGCCCATCCCAATTGGGCCATAAAGAGGTTCGATGCAGCCGGCGAGCGGCGCGGCCAAAATGAGAGCGAAGAAGCCGCCGAGAAGGCGCGCCGGTTTAGACGACGACATTGACGATCCTCTTGGGCACGAGAATGAATTTCTTCACCGGCTTGCCTTCCATGGCGCGCAATACGCCGTCCTGTTTCAGGGCCTCTTCGCGCACGGTCGATTCGCTGGCGTCATGGGCCACGAGAATCTCCCCGCGCTTCTTGCCATTGACCTGCACCGGCAAGCTTATCATTTCCTGAGCCACGAGTGTAGGATCGGCCTTCGGCCAGGGCGCCTGCGCCGCAAGCCCCGGATTCCCAAGATCCGCCCAGCATTCCTCGGCCACATGCGGCGTCATGGGCGCAATCATCAGTACCAGCGCATTCGCCGACTCTCGGAAAGCGAAGGCCAGGTCCGCGCCGATTTGCGGATCGGCGACTGTATCGAGCGCAGACGTCAATTCATTGGCGAATTCGCGGATTCGGGCGATGGCGCTGTTAAAGCGAAGCCGCTCGATATGCTCTCCAACCGACGCAATCGCCCGATGCGTGGTCTTGCGCAGCTCGAGCGCCTCGGCCCCGAATTCCGCAGGCGGCGCAGCGCCGAGCGCCGCCGCCGCGTTTTTCAGCTCGACGGTCAGGCGCCACAGGCGTTGCACGAAACGCCAGGCGCCCTGCACGCCTTCGTCGGACCAGATGACGTCGCGGTCCGGCGGCGAATCGGACAAGACGAAGAGCCGCGCCGTGTCGGCCCCATAGCCTGCGATGATGTCGTCGGGGTCGACGGTGTTTTTCTTCGATTTCGACATTTTCTCGGTCGCGCCGATCGCAACCTCTTGCCCGCTCGTCAGCAGAAACGCCTTGCGGCCTCCGTCGACGCTGTCGATGCGGATATCGGCCGGCGAAACCCAATCGCCCGTCGACGAGCGATAGGTTTCATGCACGACCATTCCTTGCGTGAACAATCCGGCGAAGGGCTCGGACACGCCTCCGTGACCGGAATCTCGCATGGCGCGGGAAAAGAAGCGGGAATAGAGCAGATGCAAAATCGCATGCTCGATTCCGCCGATATATTGATCGACTGGCAGCCAGCGCGAAAGCGCTTCGCGAGAGGCCGGCTCAACGGCGTTGTGCGGGTCCGTGAAGCGCGCGTAGTACCACGACGAGTCGACAAATGTGTCCATCGTATCGGTTTCGCGCCGCGCCGGCGCGCCGCATTTTGGGCAAGCGACATGTTTCCACGTCGGATGGCGGTCGAGGGGATTGCCAGGCTGATCGAAGGACACATCCTCCGGCAACGTCACGGGCAGATCGGCGTCCGGCACGAGAACCGGCCCGCAGGCGTCGCAATGAATGATGGGGATAGGACAGCCCCAATAGCGCTGGCGCGAAACGCCCCAGTCGCGCAGCTTGTAATTGACCTTGCGCGCGCCCTGGGGTCGGCCGAAGAGCTCTTTCGATTCGAGCCGTTTGGCAACCTCCTCCTTGGCCTCGGCGACCGTCATTCCATCGAGAAAGCGCGAATTGATCAATCGCCCTTCGCCGTCAAAGGCTTCGTCTGTGACGATAAGGTTCGCAGGATCGACGCCCTCGGGACAGACCACCGGCGTGGCGCCGAGCCCGTATTTATTGGCGAAGTCCAGGTCGCGCTGGTCATGCGCCGGACAGCCGAAAATCGCGCCCGTCCCATAGTCCATGAGCACGAAATTCGCGACATAGACAGGTAGCGTCCACGCGGGATCGAAGGGGTGGCGCACAGCAAGGCCGGTGTCATAGCCCTTCTTTTCGGCGGTTTCGATCGCCTCCGCCGAGGTTCCGCCGCGACGGGCGTCTTCGCAAAAGGCGGCGAGCGCCGGATCTTTTGCGGCCAGGGATTTCGAGAGTGGATGGTCGGGCGCGAGCGCAACGAATTTTGCGCCAAAGAGCGTATCGGGACGGGTCGTGAAGACTTCGATTTCGCCGGGATTTCCCGCGAGCTCGAAGCGCACCAGCAGCCCCTCCGACCTGCCGATCCAGTTGCGCTGCATGAGACGCACTTTTTCTGGCCAGCGGTCGAGTTGATCGAGCGAGGCGAGAAGCTCGTCGGAATATTTTGTGATGCGCAGAAACCACTGCGTCAGCTCGCGTTGCTCCACAAGCACGCCTGAACGCCAGCCGCGTCCGTCGATCACCTGCTCATTGGCGAGCACAGTCTGGTCGACCGGGTCCCAGTTCACCTTCGACTGCTTGCGATCGACGATCCCCGCGTTGAGGAAATCCAGAAACAGCTTCTGCTGGTGCTTGTAATAGGCGGGATCGCAGGTCGCGATTTCGCGGGACCAGTCGAGCGAAAGCCCCATGGACTTCAGCTGCCCGCGCATGGTCGCGATATTGGCGTAGGTCCATTCGGCGGGGTGCTTCTTGCCCTGCATGGCGGCGTTTTCCGCCGGCAGGCCGAAGGCGTCCCAGCCCATGGGGTGCAGAACGTCGTAACCCTTGGCGCGCATGTAGCGAGCGATCACGTCGCCCATCGAATAATTGCGCACATGGCCCATGTGGATGCGCCCGGAGGGATACGGGAACATTTCGAGCACGTAATACTTCGGCTTGTTCGACACGCCGGCCTTAAATACCTGTTCTTCTTCCCAAATCTTCTGCCATTTCGGCTCGGCCGCGGCAAAGTTGTAGCGATCGGCTCTCATGATGGCTGGCGGTCCGGGCGGAATGAAGATTCGGCCCTGTAATGACCGGCGGATCGAACGATGTCAAAGTCCTGCGCTCCCTCCTGCTCGGTCCGCCGCACCTTCGCGGGCTCCGCCATGCGCCGGTCGCAGAAAAAAGGGGGCTCTCGCCCCCTTTTCTCGCCACACAACGGGAAGCCCTAGGCGCTGGCGCCGGGTTTGGCGGCGAATCCGACGGTCATCCAGCCGACGCCCTCGACGATGAGATTGGCGGCGAGGAATAGCCCAAGCGTGTAAATGCCCGAAATGGGCCACTGTGAAACAATCACCACGCCAATGACGATACTGACGAGGCCGGAGAGGGCCACGAGGCCCCACGGACCGATCTCACGAATATGGTATGCGAGGATGAGCCGGAAAATTCCGGACACGATTAAAGCAACGCCTATAATCGCAGTCAGCGACAACGCCGCAATGATCACGAAATGCGAGGACGCCGGCAAAGAATGTCAGCGCCCCAATCGCCGCCCACAGTATGGAGCGTCCTAAAGGACGAATCTGGAACGCGGTGACGATCTCCATAGCGCCGGCCACAAGCATTGCGGCGCCGACATAGTACACCGTCACGAGCGTGGCCATGGCCACGTCGAAAAGCGCAATAGCGGCGCCGATGATGAGAAGCGCGCCGAGCCGACAATCCAACCCCATTTGGTTCGGAAATGCGCCAAATCGGCGGTCGGTCCGAACGAAAACGTCGTTGTGCTGCTCATATTTTTTTCTCCCAATGGCAAGAGGGCCGACCGCCTGTCAAAAAAGCTCAAGCGCAATATGAAAATGGTTCAGGGAGCCGACGCCTATATGCGTGAAAGCGCATTTGCCGCATTTTGATTGCGCTTTCGAGCTAACGCCGAGGGACCACTCTGGTTCCGGCCCGGAGTGCGGCGTCACCTCTTGAGAGCGCCGCCATTGGCCTTGACGTCTCGCTCTCGCTTCTCTTTTCGGCTTTCATGATATGAAACGCGGCAGCGTTCCGCATGGCCTGCCAAGATTGCTTGAGCAAAGGCCGTTCGGACAGTGATTATCGGGCTCGAATCGAAATACGCTTCATGACCATCGTCGACCGTTTGAACGCCACAAAGGACGCTATCGCCCGCGCCGCCAGGGATTGCGGACGCGATGCGGGCGAGATCACCCTCATTTGCGTCGCCAAGACCTTTCCCGCCGAAGCCGTGGTTCCGCTGCTGGAGGCCGGTCATCGCGTCTTCGGCGAGAATCGGGTGCAGGAAGCCAAAGCGAAATGGGCCCAGCTTCGCAACGCATACCCGGATATCGAGCTTCATCTCATCGGACCGCTGCAATCCAACAAAGCGCGCGAAGCCGTCGAGACATTCGACGTCATTGAAACCGTCGACCGGGACAAGATCGCTCAGGCCCTCGCCAGCGAAATCGCAGCGACGGGCAAGCATCCGCACCTTCTCGTGCAGGTGAACACTGGCGCGGAGCCGCAAAAAGCCGGCGTGCTTCCGGAAGACGCAGACAATTTCATCAAGGCATGCCAGGAACGCCATGGATTGAAGATCGAAGGTCTGATGTGCGTTCCGCCTGTCGGCGAACAAGCCTCGCCGCATTTTGCTTTGCTGGCGGAAATCGCCAAGCGCAACGGCCTCGCGATTCTCTCGATGGGCATGAGTTCGGATTTCGAACTCGCCGTTCAGCAGGGTGCAACCCATGTGCGCGTGGGCTCGGCGATCATGGGCGAGCGGGATTATTCCCCAAAGCAAAAGTGAAACGCCAAGTTCAACGCATTGCGATCCGCAGCCTCCACGATGTCGCGGATCGGTCTGAAGCGTCAGCGCCCTTGGCAAGGCCGCGAGGGCGCGGCCTTGCCCTGGCGATCAGCGAATGACCTTAATCGCGCTTGAGTTTGGCCTTTCGTCAGCCCTAACACACGACCTAAACTGACGCCGCGGCCATTCCCGACGAAGCGTTAGTCGGAGGAGATTTTGGCCGCGTCAGCCAGCTTTTTCCGGAGACAGGCCGCAGAACCAGAAAACAAACAAAAAACGTCGTGGTCACGACGTGCGACGTCAAAGGAAACCAAAACGGCAACATGCCGGTGTGCTTATAAAACAGCGTCGGAACAACGTACCAGTAATAGGTGCTGACGGCGCCCGCCGCAAAGCTCCTTGCGATTACGCCGCGCACCTTCGGAAAGTCGTTGAATAAGACGTTAAGCGCCTCAAACACCACATACGACGCCAACGCGCATCCCAACGGCCATGCGTAGGTGTTCACAATTTCATCGACGCCCACGAGCCCAGTATAATTGGGGACCTGGAACCAACCCCATACGAAACCAACAAAACTCCCAGTCAGCAGACGGCCAATCTTTTCCTCCAGCCATGTCGGCCCTGTAATCGTCGGGGTCATCCCCGGGGTCGAATCCGGACAAGGGTCTGTGCATTGTTGGCAGGCGCGGCATCGAGCATTCTTGAGCTCAATTGCGGGAGAGGTTCCGTACAGCTTCTCAACGGCATGGATAGGACACAACGACGTGCACCATCCGCTGCGCCACTGGAACACCATCCCCATTGAGAACGCAACTACCGCGGCCGCGACCAGCATGATCGCAGTCGCTGGTCCGTTCATGTTCAGCAAGACTTGGCGCAAAGGCACGATAAAGTACAAGCCGGCGACGCTCAGCGCTCCCATCACGGCGACGCACTTACGGGGCATCGTCACCTCTAATGAAAATCCCAATAGACGCGGCAGGAGACCAACCGTCGCCATCGGACAGATGTTGCGCCATAGCCCAGGGGCCACCGTCACCAAAAATGGAGCGACGGGAATGATCACCGACCACATTAAATTGATTCCAATCTTTGGCTCGAACGCCAGCAGCCAGACCAACGTCAGGCCGACTGCAAGAACGATCGATTGCAGGGCTCTCCAAATCCCAAGCTCCGTCGCTGAGATGACCCGTTTGTCCGGTCGATAGGTCTCCGCCAAGGCATAGGCCGACATCCATCCGGGAACGGTTTTAAGAGAGAGCCGTCGATGATTGCGCGGCGGCGCCTGTGGTCGCGCTGTCGTGCGCGGTTCGCTGTGAGGCTGCGACGGCGCGAAGGCGCGATTGTGAGTTTCGATCGTTGGGAAGTCGTCGAGCATCGGCTGCAAACCAAGTCGAGGCGATGAGTCATCCCGCGGGGCGGAACCCACACCGCCGGACCGCGCCACATAGTCGAGCAGCTTATCGTCTCGAATTATGCGTGAACACTCAGGCCACCTCTCAAAAGCCATAGATACTCCTCCTCGTTTCGAACATCAGCCTAGAAAAATCTACCGCCGATTAGCAAAGCCCCTCACAGCGCGCCCGCTCGCTCTCGGTTGTCGCTCAATCGAATCGCGTGGTCCCCTGCGAGGGGCTGACGAAAGAAGACATATTTGGCGTTTGCGGCAGGAATTTTATCAATTGGCGTCCAAAAAAATAACGCCACAATTGTCGCTTATCAGAATGCTCCGCTGGCTTGGTCCAAATGACGCTGAGCGCGATCATCGCAAGCTGCCAGCCGCAAGCGCGGAGCGCCTCGCTCAGGCGACGTCGAAGTTGTCACGCTCAATCGAAAGGGGCCTGTGATCGCATTGCAGGGCCGCGCGTCGCCTCAATTCAAAGCCTGTCGCAATTTGTTCTGACTTGATGTCGTAGCGGCGAAGCGCGACGATGCGCATCTCGGGCGACGCATGTGGAAAAAAAGTAATAGGAGGGGATGTTATGGTTGAAAAAATTCCGCTCGGCGCATTGATAAATCTTGTTCAGTCGGGCTTGATCACAAAGGAACGATTTTCGGACTACTTCGAACTCGACCCGGATAGAACAAGACCCTTCCGGCCTGTCTTCAGACTCCGCAAGGACACCGTCGAATTCGATCTGCTTGAGAAAACGGCCTCGGAGATCGGACATTTCCTGGCGCTCGACGCGGAGCGCACTCAACGCCTGCGCCGAACTCCGCAGCTCCTTCCCGATTCTTTTCACTCAATTCTCGCGGTTGGAGATTCTTGGTTCTCGGATCCGCGCACCAGGACGGTGATAGACGTTCTTCAGGACTCCGGCTATGCGATTAACAATACGGCCGTCGCCGGCTTGCTTCTGGAAGATATCGTTGCGCGCAAGGACTATCTGAAACCGCTATCGACAGGCCGCGTTCGTCATTTCTTATTATCAGGCGGCGGAAACGACGTGATTGGAAGACTGCCTGAATGCGTGAAGCTTTTCAATGTCGACTATGTGGACCCCGAAAAGAAGTCCGATGTCAAACATTACATAAAGAACACTTTCAATTCCACAATCATGCCTCTGGTGAAGCGCCAGTATCAGCAAGTGCTCGACGATATTAAAAGAGCTTCGCCTCAGACACAGCTTCACATTCACGGCTATGCCTACGCAAGGCCGGCGCCGCATGGGCCGTTTCTCGGAGGGCAATTTGAAGACGATAGAGGTTTTGACCTTACCAACGACGAGCGAAAGGCGTTGGCATGGCGCGTCATTATGAGATTCATCGACGCGTTTAACGACTTTCTCAAGGATTTTGCTAAAAACGCGTCGGGCGTGCACTACCTCGACTTCCGAGGCACGGTCAAGACCACACTTGGTCCGCCGCATAATCGAGAGTTTGGCGTGAATGAGTTCTGGTTTGACGAAATACATCCATCTCCACTCGCGACGAAAGACATGGCCGACAAATATAAGGCGGTTCTGCCTCTTCTGGTCGCCCACGAAGGTTGACAGATTCTCCGAAATCCTCGCCATTGCAGGCGTACTAGCGCACCGTCACTGTAATGCGACGCGCGAGCCTGGGCAGGAGCCGCGCCATGTCGCGCGCCCGAAGCGCCACACACCCCGTCGTGGGCCGGAGATCTTCTGTCGCAATATGAAAGAAAATCGCGCTCCCGCGTCCGAGCGCGCGGGGACATATGTTGTAATTCAACACGCCGATGACGTCGTAGAGCCGGTCGACGCGCCACAACTCTTCGTGACCAAGCCTCGTTGGCGCCCTCACCGGCCGATTGTAGAGCTGCGAAGCGCGGTCGTCGCACCAAAGATCGCCGCGGCGAATAAAGCGAACAGGAGCGCGCACTCCGGCCAAAGAGAACCGCCCGCGGCGCGCCCAAAGCGACAGTAGCGCATGGTTTCCCACCGGGGTTGCGCCATCGCCCTCTCTTTTGGCGCAGGCGAGGCCCGACCGACCCAGAGCGCAGCGCAAGACCAGCGCGCCCGCAATCAGGCGGCCTTCGTGAGGCGCTCCGCCCACAATCCGCCCGACAAGCAGGCGATTCAAGCCGCTCCTGACGTCGTACGAGGCGGGAGGTCTTTTCTGCATTTTCTGCTTTGAGAGCGGGACGGACGGCAAAGGCGTTTTGGGATAAACTTTCCGGCGCCGCAAGACGCAGCCCCGGAACGCAAAATAATATGACGCAAATTTGCAAGATCCTGCTCGTCGGCGACGCCAATCTCCGCAGGACGCTCGCTGCAGAGTTTTCGGCCACTCAAGAATTCGTCCTAATTGAGGCCGACGACCTCGAAAGCTTGGCGCAAAAAGCCAAAGCCCATGTTCCGGATCTGATCCTTTTGAGCGGTGAAATCGCGCCCGACAGCGACATTGTTATCGACGCTTTGCGAAAAGACGGATTTTGCGGTCCCGTCTTGCTTCTTTGCTCGCAAGAGTCCGCGAAAGCGCCGGCGCGGCACGAACAGATTTCACGCCCCTTCCGATTCGCCGATCTGATCTCCCGCATGCGGCGCCTATTGCAATGCGACCGTGGATATGAGGAAATTTTCTCTATCGGTCCGTTTCGATTTAGCCCACGATCAAAGGCGCTGATTCGCGATGAGTCGGACGTGCTGCGGCTCACCGACACGGAAGCGGCGATTCTCGCCCGACTGGCGCAAGCTCAAGGAGAAAGCATTTCGCGAAACATATTGTTACGCGACGTGTGGGGTTATAGTCCTACCGTCACAACGCGCACATTGGAGACTCACATTCACCGGCTGAGACAAAAGATGGAGCGCAATCCTGCAAAACCTTCGCTTCTCGTGACCGAGCACGGCGGCTATCGCCTGATGCGGGACGTCTCAGCAAGAACGGCCAAGGATGACGAGCTTCCGCAGCTCAGGGAATTAAATGAGCATGGCCCTCGAAAGTGACGTGAACAAGCTGTGCGAAATCGAACTGTTTCAGAGCTTCGAACCCGAGGCGCTGCGCCTCTTCGCATTCGGCGCCGAGATGCGTTTGCTGCGTTCGGGCGACACTCTGTTCCGCCGAGGCGAGCCTTCCGACGGCGGCTATATCTTGATGAGCGGCTCCATCGCCATTGCGATCGCGGATGACGGGCGGCCGTCGGAAAAGATTGTTCGCCCTATCGCGCTGATTGGAGAGGTAGCTCTCATGGCTTCCACGACGCGACCTGCGACGGCAATCGCCCGGGAGCCAACCACTGTGTTAAAGGCGCCGCGCGCGCTTTTTCATCGCGTTCTCGAGGAATATCCGATCACGGCCTCGCGCGTGCGCACATTTCTTGCGGCAAGGCTGAAAGATTTGGCGCAACTTCTCACTTTCGAGACCAATTCGCGCCGTTAGCGTTGATCGGCGGCGATAATTCCGCGATTCAATCGGCCGCTCGAAAAGACCGGGTTATGCTCCAGGTAAATAATGTCGCGCGTTTGTCGAGGAGGGCTCGCCAAATCGCGCAAGCAACCGGAGGCAAGCCGCTTGCGCAAAATTCGATACCCCATCGCTGGCGTTACAAGCGCGACGCTATGGGCGATTCTCGCGCCCACCCTCGTTTTTGCGGGGCCTACTCGCGCGACGCCGCCGCACGCCGCGCAGCTCTCGTCTTCAATTGAGCGGATTAGCGATCGCGGATACCAAGCGCGCTATTACGGTCGCAGCCGCTACGGCTTTTACGCCTATGAATATGATCCGGGACTTTCCATTCTGGGCGCCGAACTGGCGACAACCGCAACGACGGGTCTCTACGGCTATGGCTACGCATTCCCCGCCGCCAATGCTCACGGCGACCCATGGCCTTACGATCAGCGCTACCCGTTCTACAACGACCCTTACGCCAGCTACGGCTATGGTTACGGTTATCCCATTTATGGCGGATTCCGTCATCGATACTGGGGTCCCGGTTATCCGGCGGCTGGCGGCGGTCCCGAATGGGTCCGCGGTTACGCCGGAAATGGCGGCGCGCGCTGGGCGGGATGGGTTTACCGCCCATGGGGCGGCGGTTTTACCCATCGAGGCTTCGACGGCGGCGCCTACCAGGCCGGATTGCGACGGCGTCATTGACGAGGCGTCTTTCCGACGGGCGCGCCGAAACGCGTTTCTGTTTCTATCGAATCGAGCCTTCCCGCAGTATACGCAGTATAGAAGCGCCACGCTTAAACCGACCGTATCTATGCGGCGCTTGAAGCGGAATGCATGTGAAATCGAAGGCTCGATCCTCCATGATCAAAATCGTCCGCACTGCGCCGTTTCAGGATCAGCGACCCGGCACGTCGGGTTTGCGAAAGAAAGTCGCCATATTTCAGCAGCCGCATTACGTGGAGAATTTCGTTCAGTCGATCTTCGATAGTCTACACGGCTTCGAGGGGCGAACGCTCATTGTCGGCGGAGACGGACGCTACTTCAATCGCGAGGCGATCCAGACGATTCTGAAGATGGCCGCAGCCAATGGTTTTGGACGCATCATCGTCGGCCAATTCGGGATCTTGTCGACGCCCGCCGTTTCCGCTCTCATCAGATATTCCAACGCGTTTGGCGGCGTCGTGCTTTCGGCGAGCCACAACCCCGGGGGCCCCCAGGGCGACTTCGGAATAAAATACAATGTCGCGAATGGCGGTCCGGCGCCCGAAAGGATCACCGACGAGGTCTTCAGGCGCACGCAGGAAATTTCTTCCTATAAAACCATTGACGCGCCTGACGTCGACATCGACAGAATCGGTCGGACGAAGCTTGGCGCAGCCGAGATCGAGATCGTCGACAGCGTCGCAAATTATCGCGCCCTCATGGAGACGCTGTTCGACTTCGATCTGATCCGCGATGCGTTTCGGGGCGGCTTTTCGCTTGTGTTTGACGCCATGTCGGCTGTGACGGGTCCTTACGCTCGCGCGATCTTCCAGGGCGCCCTCGGCTCGGGCCCCGACAGCGTCCTCAATGGCGTCCCGCTTCCCGATTTCGGCGGCCATCATCCCGATCCGAATCTCGTTTATGCAAAGCATCTTTACGATCTCGCCATGTCGCCTGAGGCACCGGACCTCTGCGCTGCGTCGGACGGTGACGGCGATCGCAATCTCATCATCGGGAGAGGCTGTTTCGTCACGCCTTCGGACAGTCTCGCGATCCTTGCCGCCAACGCGCATCTCGCGCCTGGCTATAAAGACGGCGTCGTAGGCATAGCCAGATCCATGCCGACGAGCGCCGCCGCCGACCGCGTCGCCGAGAAGCTCGGCGTCAAAATGTTCGAAACGCCGACGGGCTGGAAGTTTTTCGGCAATCTTCTCGATGCCGGTCTCGTCACTCTCTGCGGAGAGGAAAGCGCCGGCACCGGCTCCAGCCATGTGCGCGAAAAAGACGGCCTGTGGGCCGTGCTGCTATGGCTGAATGTGCTGGCGGCGCGGCGGCAAAGCGTCTCCGAAATCGTCCGCGAACATTGGGCTCTGTACGGACGAAACTACTATTCGCGTCACGACTACGAGGAAGTCGACGCCGAAGGCGCCAACGCTCTAATCAAGACGCTGCGCGACCGCCTGCCGAAATTGCCGGGCGAAAATTACAGCGGCCTCGAAGTTCGCGACGCCGACGATTTCTCCTATCACGACCCCGTGGACGGTTCTGACTCCCAGCATCAGGGGCTTCGCATCCACTTTACGGACGGCTCGCGCATCGTTTACCGGCTTTCGGGAACGGGAACGGCGGGCGCCACTTTGCGCGTCTATATCGAGCGCTACGAACCCGACGCCTCGCGCCAGGGGCTCGAGACGCAAGCGGCTCTCGCAAGTCTCGTAGCGCTCTCAAGCTCGCTTGCCGATATCGAACGATTCACTGGACGCGTTCGACCAAGCGTCATCACCTGAACGGGCCTATTCGACGTCGAGCGAACTGACGCCTTTGATCGCGCCCTCAGGGGTCAGGTTGATCTTCTGGATGCGCGCCTCCGCCTCCTGCAGAAGCGTCTCGCATCTTTTTTTCAGCGCTTCTCCGCGCTCGTATAGCTTCACCGATTCGTCGAGCGAGACGCTTGCGGACTCGAGCTTTGCGACGATTTGCTCGAGTTCCTGAATGGCGCCTTCGAACGGAAGCGTTTCGATGTCCGCTTGAGGTGCTAGCACGGCGGTCCCTTTGAGTGTGCGCGGTCGGGCGCCGCATTTTGGGAGCAGCGCCGTCCTTCGAGAAGATTAGGGCATTCCTGGCGGAATTGCGAACTTCCGTGTCGGCCCTCTAGCCGACGCGTCAGTCGCTTTCCAGAACAAAATGCTGAGGAAAGGGAGGCGTGTCGCCGCCATCGATTTGGCCGGCCGCGCCCTCCGCCCGGCGCAAATTGGGCCTCGCAAGCACTGGCCTGAGCATCGCCGGAATGACGAACCGATTGATGTAAGCGCCGAAACACGTGTGCAGGCCGTATCCCCAGAGTATGTAGTCGCCCCAGGGACGATCCACGCGGAATGCTTCGGCGTCTGGTATGTGCAGTGGATCGAACATCGCTGAGAGATTGGAGGCGAGCACCATTACGCCTTCGGGTATGCGTCTCGCGCGCAGGGTCGAGGCTGCGATTGTCGTGTCGCGTGTCGCGCGCCGATAGATCACCGGATTCACCGGATTGAACCGCAGCGCTTCGAACACATAGGCTCCGAGTAAGGCCTCGTCTCCCGCTTCCGCCGCCGCGCGTGCGCCGGCGAGCGCCTCGGGCCGGTCGAGCAATTGGTCGACCGCCTGGACCGAGGCTTTTGAAATCGTCGGAATGGCGCCGATGACGAGACCTACAAGATTGTTGCGAATCGCAAGATCCGTGAATTCGGGCGAGGAAGCCTGCAACTTCAGCGCGCGGCCAAGCACATCGTCTTTCCTTTGGCCGCTCTTTTTTCGAGCGGCGATCGCCGTGTCGATACAGTCGCACAGGCTCTTCGCTGCAACGAGCGCCTTGGTTTCGACGGCTTTGGTTCCCTCTATGTCGACAAACAAATACCAGAACAAATATGTCGCCCAGGATATAGCGTCGCGCTCGGTTGGACCCGGCGTTCCGAAGTAATCCGAAACGATCGCGGCGGGGATGCGTAGCGTCAGGTCCTGAGGAAGATCGATGCGCTTCGGATGTGCGTTTGCATATTCGTCTGCCTTCCGGCGCGCCAATGGCGTCACGACGCGCTCAACGTCGTCTCGTGGCATCGCAAGCCGCATGATCGATGTGTCATGCTGATATTGCGCGCTGTTCTGCATACCAAGAAAGAAATTCTCGCCGCCGGTGATGGCGCGCATTTTCGGCTCGTAGACGACAGCGAAATCCGATTCCCGATCCAGCACTTCGATCACGTCGCTCGCGCGAGCGACAAAGGCCGTGCCCATGCTCTCATAAGCTTTCACGGCCTTGAATCTAAAGACGGCGTTTGGCAGGACGCCGCGAGCCAAAGCGAATGCCGCGCGTTGCGCCTGCGGCGCTTGCAGGACGGGAGCGAAGATCGCTTTGGCGTCAGGCCGCTTGCCGGTCACAAAAGCGACTACATAATTCTTGACGGCCGGCGCGAGCAGCTTGATCAGCGTGAAAAGCCCGATGACCGCGCCCCACGCGAGCAGCGCATGCGCCCGCACCAATTCGTAAATGTTGCGAAAGAAGCTCATGGGCGTTCCTCTTTTCGGGCGTCAAGTCGGGTCTATCGCCCCCGCCCCTATCATGCGCAAAGCGGTCAGGCTGGGCGCGAAGAAATACTCGCCTCCGCGCGTCTCGACGAATTGAGGCAGCCCTTCCATAATAAAGGGGGGATGTCCCCGGCTCGGGTCGGCGGGTATTACGAATTTCGCCTTGGGCCCATTTCTCTTTCGCGCATCGGGATCGCGCGTATTCTGCCCGAGCGAATGATTTCCGACGATGGGACATGTGTCGCTTCCCGAGCGGGCGTCGAGTCCGTAATTCACCCATTGCTGCTGCACGAATTCGAACTGGCGGAACAAGTCGGCGCACATGACGAGCATGACGATGCCGTGATCGTCCTCGTCGCGGGAGTCGGGGCCTGACGTTCCGTAGGGGAGCCCGCGGCGCAGGATGCGGCGGCGATTGTTGAGCGTCGAACCGCCGCGCAATTCCCTTGGCCGTATGGCGCGTGGGTCGAGCCCATCCCGCGTGTTCATGCGGCGAATGTGCGACCCGACCGGACAGCGGTGGCCTTCTGCATCTTCCTCGAGGAAAGTGAAACTCGACAAAATTTTGTTGCGTTCGTTCCGCGGCAGCTCCCACAGCCGCGCGCTTAGATCTCGCCATTCTTCGAGAGTGGGCGCTTTCGACAAAGGCACGCCGTTTGACCAGCGGCCGACCATTTTGGCGATCAGCAACTCGCGCGCATCATTCGCGTCCGAAATCTTGAAGACCTTGCCAAAATTCTTCGCGGTCTCGCCGATAAAGTCACGCCAGCTTTTTACGTTCTGATGCAGCTTGCGATAGGCGACGAATGTTCCATTGCGGCTAAAGGGTATCGGCATGGCCGCGCCGGCGATCTCCTGCGCCTCATCTGGATATCCGAGCAAGAACTCGCCTGTAGCGAGCGGGCGCCATCCGCCGAGACCGTCGACCGCTCCATTGCCCGTCGCCTCCAGCTTTTCGGACTCGTCCGGATACTGTCCGTCGAACACGGGATCGCTAATCCCGTCGGCGAGGCCAAAATGTTCCGTCGGCGCCGGACCGGACCCGTCGGCTTTCCAGATCGCCGATACTTCCTGATAGCGGAGTTTCGGCTTGGCGCGACGATTATGCCCTTCGACGACGATGACGCCGTTGCGCTGCGCCGAAGCCTCCAACTCCTTGGTAATCGCTTCGAGAGCCGGCAATGAGGACGCCTGCGCATTGACCGTCACAAGGATATGCGCGGGCTTTGCGTCGGCCTGCCAGACTTCATCCCAGGAGGAGCGCCAGTCGCCGCCGGCAAAGTCGTCTCCAAGCAAGCGAGCGCGCGCCGACATGCCGTCGATGTAAGGGTCCGGCATTCCGCGCAAGGTGCGCGTGGAGACGCCAAGCGCCACAAGACCACGGAATGTGAAGGCGATATTGATCGCGACCTCCGGCTTCGGCACGACAAACTCGCCCGGCCGGTGTGGCTTCTCCTCCCAGCGCAATGCATTGGTGACGCGCGGCCACCACACGTTGACGAATGCGCGCCCGTTGGCCGCCCTACGCGCTTCATCGTCGCCATCTATATGGAAAAGAATGTAGCGGCCCTTTGGAAAACCCTGTTTTCCATAGCCAGCGAGAATATTGCCTTGAATATCAGCAAGGTCGAGTGCGACTGCCATCGATTGCCCCTAAGTTCCCACCACGCCGGGCTCCTGAGTCGGCCCATCGAGATCGTTCGGTTTGTTGGCCGCCGTGAAGGCGGCGAAGCGATCGTAAAGCTCCTTTTGCGAGGCTGGTTCGTCGCTCACTGAAAGCAACTGGTTGTCTATGACAAATCGTGTGAAGTTCTTTCGGAGATGCAACGCTTTGAGCACGCTCGGCAGCGTTGAGTCTGGCGCCGGCGGATAAGACTTCGCCCCGGCCTTCGTCACCATGAAATAGACGACGAGCGCGCCGACGATGGTGCCCGCGATCAAACCGAAAAGCGTGTGGAAAAACGAGGGCGCGCCATCGAAGTATCCCCAATAAACGAGCGCGTAAACCAGAAACGCCGGCCCAAAGAACGCCGCAAGAAGCTTCGTGTTGGAAATCTCCGGCAATGCGTCGAGCGGCACGCCGTCCATGAAATAATCGTGGAACGGCATCGTTGTCTCGACCTGACAACGCGCGATGTATTTTGCGAAAGAGGGCCCGTCGTGCACCTGCTTTTCGAAGTCGTAGCAATATTTGAATATGCTCGAGAGCTCGGCTTGCGACTTATCCCAAAGATCGATCAGGAAGGAATCGCGTTCGCTGTCGTCGCCGCTTGCCGCATCGAAGTCGGCCGAAAATAGTAGAAACGGATTGGCAAGATGGTCTTGCGGCTGCGGATTGACCGGATTGATATGCCAAGCGGCCGGCAGAAATAGTTCGGTCAGCACTGTCAGCAAGGCGTTGATCGGTTTGCGTCCGACATAGGCCACGTCGTCGATGACGACGAGACGCGAGAAGTGGAGGCGCTTGCTGCGCGCAAAAGGGCTGTGCGCATTGCACAACGGCGATTGCATCGCCGTTGGCAATTTCGCGATAGCGCTCCGAAGCTCGTGGATTGGAGAGATTCCCGATTTATTCGCGCTGTCGGAAATAGCATCGGTGCGAATTGGAACGAGCGTCGTAAGAAAATAAGCTCCGCAATCGAAGTTCGGCATGCAACCTCCCCCTCGAGGCGTTTGTCGCGACACGGCAATCCTGCAGCAACCGCCCGCGCGGCGTCGCGCTATGCGCGATTTTTTTCGGCGTTGTAAGTGTCGTTGCTGGCGATCGGCGCATAACCCTGATAACCAAAGTCGCCCTGCGTCTTGATCAATTGCTCTACATAAAGGGCCTGGAATTCTTTCGGCGTCAGCTTTCCGTGCTGCTCCGTGAGCAGGCGCAAAGCCCGTTGAACGCGCAATGCGGCTTTTACGTCCCACTGCGCGGCGCCGGGAACCGAGTTGTAATAATACTCCGTGTCGATTTGATTGAGCCTGATGTAGTTTTTAAAAGGCGTGATCGGGATCGATTGTGGATATTTCGTGCTCGTGTGCCAGAAAAAATCCAATCCGCTCGGAAAGCCGTCCGCGAACGCGTCGATATACTGATCCCAGGTGCCGTTGAAGTTGCTGCAAAACAAAAGGTAATCGTTCTTCAGATTCTGCTTGCCCTGCCCTAGGTCGGGCCATTGATCGCGCCGAATGATCGCCCATCGGGCAAAGTGGATAAAAGACAGACCCAAGAGCGAAATCAGCGTGGACGGCTTCGAGCGCGCAAACATGAAAGTGAATTGGTTGAAACGCGTAAACCAAGGTTTCATGGGTGTAATTGCATTAAGCGCGTATGCTTTGCCTGCAACATTCGACATGGCGGCGCCTCAAACGGAAATATTCAACGTTCCAAAGCTAGGCTAAAACGTTGCAAAACACAACAGCCCGATGCATCTGAAATCCTTGGCGCAAGTCGCGCAGCGAGAGCGCGCCGATTAGGAGTCGCGCGGCTCAGCGTGGCTTACAAGTCGCACAATCCGCGGAAATTGCTGGCGCACGCCGCGCTCGATTTCATCGACTGCCGAATGCACTGCATCCACCGGCGACGCAGCGTTCACATGGCAATGGTAATTCACAATCAATCCATCGTCGGTTTCCCGCACGCGCACGTCATGAATATCGGAGGCTTCGCCAGAGACGGCGCAGTGGCGGATCAGCGCCAATTCAACTTCGCGGCGCACCGGCTCATCTGCGTCTCTTCCTCTACGCAAATGCGGCTCCAGGGGCTCGATATGCGTCTCGATTTCCACCGAGGAACCGAATTCGTCGGCGATGGCCTGTTCGAAAGCCGTTGCAATGGCGTGCGCGCGCCCGTGCTGCATGGTGCCTTCGACCTCTATGTCGAGACTAATGGCGAGCCGATCATCGAGCTGTTGCGCAATGATGTGATGCACTGGCAAACATTTGCGCCCCGCTACGACCCGTATCCGCTCCGCGACCGTCTCATCATCGAGTACGCGCGGATTGACGGTGAAGGTGATCAGCGCGTTGGGCGCTTCCGCGAGCACGGCTCTTTCCGCAGCCTGTTTGATGCGCGCCGCATGCTCGAACGGAAGAGTTCGGGACACGCCAAGGGCGGCTTCGCCGATGATCTGCGGGCCGACTGTCCGCAGCCGCAGTGCTTCGACCTCGATCACTCCGGGCACGTCCACAATTGCTTGCTGCAAACGCTCCGTCATGTCCCTCGGCGCGGCGTCGAGCAGAGTCTCGACGGTTCGGCGCCCAAGTCTAAATCCTGCGACAGCGATGAACAGCGCAACCCCGAGCGCGGCAAGCGCATCGCCACGAGCAAAGCCTGCCCGCGTCGCGAAAAGTCCGATGGCTACCAAAATAGACGAGATAAGGTCGCTTGAAAAATGCAGAGCGTCAGCGGCGAGCGCGTCGCTGCCTTCTTCCCGAGCGATACGTCCCAGCTGACGCGATCGAAAGAAATCGACAGCAATGGAAAAAGCCAAGACGGCAAAGACCGGCCAGGTCGCATCGACGTCGGAATCGGAGTCCGCAATGCGGCGGAACGCCTCCACCACAACGAAGAGCGCCAGACCGAACAGCAGCCCTGTCTCCGCCAAGGCCGCAAGCGATTCATATTTCGCGTGGCCGTAATGATGCTCGGCGTCCGCGGGCTTTCCGGCCTCCCTCACGGCGAAATAGGTGAGAACGGCCGCGCCTGTGTCCACGGCGGCGTGTCCGCCCTCCGACAAAAGCGCGAGCGAACCCGACAACCAGCCCGCTGCAAATTTGGCGATCGCGAGCACGGCGCTCGCTGCGATCGACGCACGCGCAGCGGCGATTTTTCGCGCTTGCGCGCGTGCGTCAATAATGTGGAAATCCCGCATAAATGTCATCCGCCCGGAACCGAAAGCAACTATCAGCCCCGTCGAGCTCGCGCAATCCGGCGGCGCTTTTCGGCTCGCCCTCCTTGCGCCATCCGAAACCACGTGAAAGCATGGAACAGAACCGTCTTCGCCATATTTCATGCGTGTTTTCGCTACATCCCCCCGCTAAATGATCGATTGGAGTTCACATGCGATATCTGCACACTATGGTTCGCGTCGGCGATCTGGAAAAAGCGCTCGATTTCTACTGCTACAAGCTTGGCCTGCTCGAAGTCGGGCGGCAGGACAACGAAAAAGGGCGCTACACTCTCGTCTTTCTTGCGGCGCCAGACGACATGGCGCAAGCGAAGCAAAGCCGCGCGCCGCTGCTGGAGCTCACCCATAACTGGGACAAAAAAGACTATGATGTCGGACGAAACTTCGGACACGTGGCCTTCGCGGTCGACGATATTTACGCCACTTGCGCCCGTCTTCAGGCCGGCGGCGTGACGATCAATCGCCCTCCGCGCGACGGCCATATGGCCTTCATTCGCTCGCCGGACAATGTCTCAATAGAACTCCTCCAGCAAGGCGAACCGCTCGGACCGGCGGAACCGTGGGCGTCTATGCCGAATGTAGGCGTCTGGTGAGAACAAAAGCGCTCGGTTGTTTTTCGTTTTGCGGAACTTTCGCTCTTTCCGTGCGTTGTCGCATACAGAGGGACCGCGTACATCGTCGCGTTAGCGCGTAGCAGCAAAACTTTTCAACAGGCGCCGCGCTGCAAAAAATTAAATATTAATCCTTTAAAGCGGAGCGATAGTTCGACCGTCACATGAATGTGGTACAAGCGAAGCGATTTAATCGATCCATTTTTCAACTTTTATAAGAATTGGCGTCAGTGTTTTTCGGTCGGCGTCGCCTAAGGCGGAAAGCCTTACACCGGGATAAGCGCAGAGTGAGCTTCGAGGGAGAACGTCATGCTTATTTCCGACCTGATCCACTCCTGCTCCAACGAGAAAGTCGCGTTGGCGGCAACAGCGTCGATCGGAGGCGCATTCGCACAACGGGTCCGCGGAGCGGCGCAGGAGAACGGAGTGCCCGCCGGCCGGTATGTCGCCTGCATTGTGCGGGACTTCGGACGTCGGGCCGGCGATGATGCGCGTCGCGCGCTGCAAAGGAAGATCGCGGGAGCTGATCAACCTTTGCTGCACGCGCTGCGGCACATAGTAGAAGGCGCAATTGAGAGCGGCGACTTATTTTTCGATGAGGAATCCCAGTGTCTGGACTCGCTATCCTCAAGCGGCTGTTGGGTCCGCACACAAATCAGCCTGTTCCAGTAACAACACCCTAAGCAAAAGCACTTCGACGCAGCTCTGGGTCGTCAGGGTATTTGTCCAAAGGCTTATTCCGCACCGTCCGGTTCAATCAACATCTTGTATGTGACTGGCTTTGCGGCGAGGGCGATGGAGAAGAGCGAGCTGAAGGCGGCGTGAGGTGATCGGCGTCGGTTGAAGCGAAAGACGAACTCATCGAGATAGCTCTGGAGATGCTTGTCGCGCAGCCCGTGATAGACGCCGAGCGCCCAGGTCTTCA
>Ga0209048_10000341_pt1 | contig 50760 bp, 40 predicted proteins | sample FrelakmetCRP12CR_FD_187146 | JGI IMG/M metagenome (GOLD analysis project Ga0209048, IMG submission 187146) | Freshwater lake sediment microbial communities from the University of Notre Dame, USA, for methane emissions studies - CRP12 CR (SPAdes)... | ecosystem: Environmental > Aquatic >...
AGCGGCAATGATTGCAGGGGAAACCAAGCCAGGGGACTCCGACACGGTCTCCCTCGGAGAATCGCTCCACTTTCTCACCTTTGGCGATCACCGTACCGACGATCTGGTGGCCAAGAATAAGCGGAAGCTTGGGGTCCTTCAATTCTCCGTCAACAACATGAAGGTCGGTACGGCAGATTCCGCAGGCGTGGACGCGGAGGAGAACTTGTTCAGGACCCGGTGTTGGTGTTGCAACATTGGCAACACGCAATGACCTGCCTGGTCCATCAAGAATCATTGCTTGCATGGGTGAATACCTCTTCTCAGTATAGTTTACCCACAAATCCGGTAAGGGTCACGGCATCATCCTCGACAGTGGCACCGAGGTCCGTCCCATCAAAGTTTGGTTAAGGAATTCTCGGAGGCCCATGCACTGGGGCTCAAATGCGAAGCAAGGCGCCGGCGCACATAGATACTTATGGAATTAATGTTGGCACGGAACTTAAGAAATTCCATTTTAACCTTTTCTTAACCTTGTTCGTGCAACAACTCTCGCCAGGTTGGTTCCCGCCATCCTATACGCTATAGGCAGGGTCATCGTGGCTCTGCCTTTCCTTTTTGGCCATTCCGTTCCTGCCCACAAGGGCGCCGTAAACAACCAGTTCAATTTCAATTCTGGCGCCTCCCCCGTTGAAATGCTGTTGAATTATCAACAAACGAGAGGATCCCTGTCTTCATCATGTGACAATCTAATGAGAAAATTCCCAAATGTGCCCGAAAAGCTTTCGTGATTGGAATCCAGGTAGGATCACTACGGTCCCTCGAGTGGTCACAACCGCAGTTGTTAACCATCCGTCATCATAAACTAAATTGACCTCAACATTCCCTCTGCAGGTCTTTGGCATAACATATGCTTACACAAGTTGGAAGAAGAAGTCCTAACGATTCCATTTCTTACCTCTAGAGTGAAGGCAGGGATGCGCCCCCTGCCTTCTATTTTTTCCCCCTATTTGTACCCGCCAAACAAAAAGTCCTGCCCGGATAACTCTTGTGGAACAGAGGAGTTGAATGCTTTCGCGAAGGGTATGTAGTGATATTTACCGGTGTTTAGTAGCGGGGCCACAGCGGCGGTTGATGCCCAATTTCATAGTTCGTGGATGCTGCTGCGGTTTGAAAATTCTTGACCAAGTCGCTTCGTAAGTATGATACATGAGTTGCCGCGACTTTTCCACTTTCGTTCGAAACCAAAAAAATAGAACTGGCTGAACGCCCTTTTGGGAATATCGGGGAGAGGATAATATGGTTCGAGTCTCTTGGAAAATAAAGGTTGCGCTCATACTCGCCTTGACGTCGGGGCTTTTGAGTCTTGTTCACATTCTGGTCTTTCACGATGCCGGCACGCTTTTCTTTTATCTGGCCCTGGATCTTGTTTTTGTGCCGTTTCAGGTCTTGCTGGTCACCGTCATTATCGAACAACTCCTGAACGAGCGCGAAAGGCGGGCCGTTCTTAAGAAGCTCAACATGGTCATCGGGGCGTTCTTCAGTGAAGTCGGCAGCACTCTGATACGACACATGGCAAAAACCTGTGCGGACTTCTCGGACCTGCAAGAACGCCTCTCCATCACTACCAAGTGGACAGGGGACGAGTATAAGACCGCCATGGTTTTCATTGAAACCTATGAGTGTCGGTTTGATTCCCAGAAGTTTCGACTGGACAGGCTGCGCGGGATTCTTGTCGCGAAGCGGGTGTTCATCCTCGGTCTCTTGCAGAACGCCAATTTGCTGGAGCATGAGCGCTTCTCGGACCTGTTGTGGGCTATTTGCCATCTTACAGAAGAACTGGAGGCGAGGGAGAATCTGGACACGTTGCCACCGTTGGACCTGGAACACCTCGAAGGAGACATCCAGCGGGCTTTCGGTTTGCTGACCCGGGAATGGCTCTCTTACATGGAGCATTTGAGGATGAACTATCCATACATGTACTCGCTGGCTGTGCGAATCAATCCGTTCAATCCGAAAGCGTCCGCCATTGTCGGACCATAGCCTGCGAAGCGCTGCATGCGAAGGGGCCATGTTTCAGTTTTAAGACATGAGGAGGATTGGACCGAATGAGCAGGTCCTTGATTGTGGACATAGGCGCCGGCACGATGGATATCCTCTATTTCGATGAGGCAGCGGGCCAGCACTACAAGGCAGTTGCAAGATCCCCGGTCCTTGGACTGGCGGAAAAGGCAAGAGACATCCCCGGCAAGCTCCTGGTGACCGGATGCGAAATGGGCGGAGGACCCCTGACCCAGGTCTTGAAGGAGCGGGCGTTGAGGGAAGAAGTAGTCATGTCCGAGTCTGCGGCACGTACCCTCAATCATGACCTGGAGAAGGTGCGCTCATGGGGGATTGCGGTTCTCAGCGATGAAGAGGCAGGGGCCCTGCGGCTGGATCCCGTTTACCATAGCCTGGTTATCGGTGATTTGGAGAGAGAACGACTGAGGCAAATCGTAGAGGCTCTGGGGGTCCCCTTCGAATTCGACGTGGTAGGTCTCTGCGCCCAGGATCATGGCATGCCGCCACCAGGAGTATCGCACCTCGACTATCGTCATACCCTTTTCAAGGACCGTTTGGATGAAAACCCTTATCCGCATGCCTTATTGTATGACAAAGTCGATCTTCCCAAGACTTTTAATCGCCTTAGGTCCCTCATGCTGCTCGCGGAGATGCTGCCGGCCCATGAAGTCTACGTGATGGACAGCGGCATGGCGGCAATTCTTGGGGCTTCCATGGATTCCCGGGCGAACCGCAAGGAACGCATAATCGTGCTGGATGTCGCCACTTCGCACACGGTCGGCGCCGCCGTCGAGAATGGTGAGCTTGCAGGCTTTTTTGAGTACCACACCCGGGACATCACTCCGGAGCGCCTCGAAACGCTTGTGGTGGAACTGGCCGAGGGCAAACTGGAGCATCACCGAATCCTCGAAGAAGGGGGACACGGCGCGTATACGCGCAAGGCACTGGGGTATGATTCCGTCGAACTCATCCTCGCCACTGGCCCAAAACGCCGATTGCTGGATAAGTCTCGCTTGCCTTTGGTAATGGGGGCGCCATGGGGCGACAACATGATGACAGGGACCGTCGGCGTGCTGGAAGCAATCCGAAGACGCAAGGCCTCTGCACCAATTGTTTATCTCTGAAACATATGTCGGCGAAGCTTTATAGGGACCGTTCTTTGACGTTGCCAACCGGTGATTCCGCTTGTATAGTCGGCCAATTATATCGACACACGGGAGGAGTGAATGATGAGAGCTTTAAGAATCGTTTTCATAGGGTTAATGATTGTCTTCGCGGCCGGCCTGACGGGATGCTGCGGTGGGGGTTCCACGGTCAAGAGCGAAACCAAGACGACCACCACCACTCTGGGAGATGAGTTGCAGGACCTGAAGGACGCTTACGACAAAGGCATCATCTCCGAGAAGGAATATAACGAATCAAAAGAAAAAATCATAAAACAGAGGACTGAAGGCAAGTAGTTTGGAAGCCGTGAGTTGCCAAGAAAGACGCGGGTTGCATTGGCCCTGGGCACAATTCGGAGGAAAGGCAAGGAGGTTTGCTTTGGGCGTCCTCACCGTGCTTTGTACGCTTGGTTTTGCCATTTGCGCGTGCGGGTCGGAGGCAAAGATGAAAGGGCCTCATGCCAAATCACAGCAACCGGTCTCATACCATGAAGATGAGACTTCGACTCTTCAAATTGCCTTCCTCCAGTCTATCAGGTTCTATCAGAAGTGGATATCGCCTATCGGCGGGGGGCGCTGCGGTTTCCGTCCAAGCTGTTCTGCCTATGGATATTCAGCCATAGAGCAACAAGGCCCTATCGTGGGGATCATGATGACGGCAGATCGGTTAACGCGCTGTAACATCTGGAAAGCGCCCGGTCCCGACTACACCCTGCTCCCCAATGGGAAGCTCTTCGATCCTCTTTCAAAAAACCTTCTGCCCGAGAAATGAAACCATTGACCAAACTGATCCTGTTGCCGCCTTGTCTATTGCTGTCCTTTTTCTTTTCCCCACTCCTCGGCTCTCTCTATGCCACAGAAAAAGGGATTCTGCTGACAGAAGAAATGCAGTTACAGATCGCCGATGCCTTCATGGATGAAGGAGAGTACTATCGGGCAATTACCGAATATAAGAAGTTCGTGATCGTTTTCCCTGACTCCGAGAAGACTGACTACGCCTTATTCAAAATGGGCATGGCCTATTACCACGGCGAAGAATATGAGTCTTCCGTCCGCTCACTCGGTACTCTGCGGCAGAAATATCCGGAAAGCAGCTATGCAGCGCAGTCGGAGTACTTTGAAGGGCTCGCTTATTGGAAGCTCAAGAAATATCAGGACGCTAAAACGGCCTTTCAAACGCTCGCTGCTGTCTATACGAATTCCGACTATGCTCCTCTGGCGCTGCTAGCGGATGCCATGCTCGGGCTCGATGAGGAAAATGTGGGCGCAAGCAAACTGGGTCTGGAAAAACTCGTCACTGCCTACCCCGATTATCTCGGCTCAACAAAGGCGACGGATGCCATGAAGCTGCTGGACCAGTATCAAAACCGGCCAGCGAAATCAGAAGCCCTCGCCGGTATCATGTCCGCAGTTGTGCCCGGGAGCGGATACTTTTATGCAGGACATTACGGTGACGGGATTACCGCTTTTCTGATCAATGGTCTGGCTATAGCAGGAACAGTAACTGCGATCTATCAGGAGAATTATGCCGTAGCAGCCATTGTTGGCGGAATCGGGCTGCCTTTCTACTTCGGCAACATCTATGGTTCGGCAAATGCTGCAAAGAAATGGAACATTGCTGTCGGGAAAGACCTGCGAAACAGGATCCGTATGACGCTAAACTATGATTTCTAGACGGCCGCCTGAGGGTGTCCTATCCAGCCGAAGGCGAAAAACCCAGGTGAGCAGATGCGGCTTACGCCGTAACCATGATTGAAACAGTAGCCCCGCCGTGGAAGGCGGCGCTACCAAGGATGTGTGATCAAATGGGCAAATCACTCTCACCTTTGATTGGGCTCGTTTTCCCCGGGGGCGATTAAAAGCGTTCATGTAAGTTGCTGTATCTGTTCTAGAACAGACCAAATACAGCGTGCATACATGATTGAGGCGGGAGTGTCCGGTCAAAATTAGAATTGCTGCAAATCGTCCGAGCCTCTTGCAAGACTACTCCCATTCGTGGTTCGATACCTCACCACGAAAGGAAATTCAACACATTACAACTCCAAAAGTCCGTTCGCCCTGAGCAAGGTATCGAAGGGTGAAAAGGACTTTTGCAAGAGGCTCATCCATTAGAGTTGAAAAATCTTCAGCAGGACAGTAAGATTACGCGCTGTTTTTCCGATCAGGCAGGCAGCTGCGCCATTGAAGCGAGAATTCCTCACCGCCCTAGTGGTTGCAGCACCACGGTCATAGTCTGCAATGGCCAGGGTCCATCGTTAGGCTGAAACCTGCAAAGTTGGTGAAAGGAAAATGTCCCAATTGGTTCAACGACAGGTTGTTTTGCCATTTGGTCAGGTGGTGAGGATATCCTTCAATTCCATGATCGTCCGCCTGTCCCGGTCGCTCATTACCACCGCCACCCTCGCCCTTGCCATTGCCTTTGTGGCTTACATCTGGTCGGGTTATGAAATCCTGAACTCGGTCTGGCCCCATGTCGATACTGCTCTACAAGGGAACATACTTGCAAGCGGCTATGAAATGATCGACGGCCGATTCGGCAGCAGTCCCAAGGATCGGTGGCTGGCCATTCTGTCTCTGATCGTCTGTGTTGTGGGCATTGTCAATGCTCAGCTCATGGCGGTCACGGAAAGATTCAGGGAAATCGGCACCTTTAAGTGCCTCGGTGCTCTGAATAGCTTCGTGGTGCGTATTTTTGTCCTCGAAGGGATTTATCAGGGAATCTTCGGAGGGTTCATCGGGAGCGTGCTGGGCATTCTAGTATCGACTCTCTCGCTAACCTTGAAACTTGGATGGTGCGCCATTCTTTTTTGGCCAGCCCCGGGAATGCTTCTCACCATTGTTTGGGGCTTGTTTCTTGCCGCACTCCTCTCGTTGCTGGGCGTCATGTATCCGGCGCTGGTGGCGGCACGGATGGAACCGGCTGTAGCCTTGCGTGCGGAACAATAATAGAGGAACCCCATGGAGTTGCAGGGCAACCATAATGTTGTCAGACTTGCCGAAGTGACGAAGGTCTTTCGGATGGGAAATAACCGTGTTGAGGCCCTCAAAGGGATCAATTTCGCCATCAAAGCCGGCGAATACCTTTCCATTATGGGACCGTCCGGTTCCGGGAAATCCACTCTGTTCAACATGATTGGAGCGCTCGACAAACCCAGTTCGGGGAGAGTTTTCATAGACGAGGTCGACGTCGCTCAGCTCGATGCTTACGAGCTGGCCTGGCTGCGCTGCCGAAAGATCGGCTATATCTTTCAGACCTTCAATCTGATTACGGTCATGACGGCCATCGAAAACGTGACGCTTCCCATGATTTTTGCGGGAATGAGCCGCGATGAATACATGGAAAAAGGAATGGAACTCCTGGGACTCGTGGGACTGGCAGAGCGCTATCAGCACAAGCCTTCGGAACTGTCAGGCGGGCAGCAGCAGCGGGTCGCGGTGGCCCGCGCTCTGGCCAACAGTCCTGCCATTATTCTCGCCGACGAACCTACCGGAAACCTCGATCTTGTCACGGGCGAGGAAATTATCACCCTTCTTAAAAAACTATCCACAGAACGTGGCGTCACGATCATCTCGGCAACCCACGACATTAAGATGCTGAACGTTTCCGACCGGATCGTCTGGATTCGTGATGGCCGAATCGACCGTGTTGAGGAACGCCGAGACCTGAAGATCTCCGTCGGCGAGGTCGGCTAGAGCGGAGACGCGGAGATAGGGAGACGGGGAGATAGGGAGACGGGGCGACGCGAAGATGCCAGGGCCAGGGAATACCGAGACGCGGGGATGTGGAGATGCGGGGATGTGGGGGTGCTACGGAAGCTGGCCGTGCGAGAATTTCCTGCAACGCCTGGGTCACCATGCCCAAATACTTTGGACAGTGGAGTATTCGCTAATGCGACCCTGCCCTTCTTACCATCCCCCCTTCTCCGCATCCCCCCTTCTCCGCGTCACCCTTTCACCGCGTCTCCCCCTCTCCCCTTCTCCGCGTCTTCTTTTGTTTGTCGCATTCCTCTGCCTGCTGCTGGTCCTCCCCCGCTCCAGCTCTGCGGCCGACGCTCAGGGAGTAATGAATGACATTGCCTTTTTCGGCAGCCTTAAGGACCGATCCACCGGCAGCGAGGGCGCTGAAGCTGCCGCAGATTACATCCTGAAAACCTTCTCCGATGTTGGTCTTGCCGGCGTCGGTTCGCAGGAGTTTCTCCTGCCCATTCCTGAAATGGCATCCGCCTCCATTGAAGTGGAAGGAGAAAGCCTCGGTCTTTACCCATGGGGTCCCAATCTGGTCTACCTACCCATGACCCCTGGAGAAGGGGTCCGTGGTCCTCTCATTTACGCCGCCGACGGAGGTTTCGAGCATTTTGACGGAAGAAACATCAAGGGCAGCATCGTACTCATGGAGATGTCGTCCTGGAACAGTTGGACCAATGCCGCCATGCTGGGAGCCAGCGCCCTGATCTTTCTCGGGGACCCAACTTCCATCAAAGGCGAATTCCAGCAGAAGGACATCCCTACGCCTGTTGCGTTCCCGCGATTTTGGGCCGCACCGGAAATCGGGAAAAAGCTAAAAGAACTTGCTTTGCAGAAGGCTCCCGAGGCAACGGTCAAGTCCCGAACCAAGTGGCAGAACCGCATGGTCCGCAATTGCTATGGCTTTCTTCCGGGCAAGAATCCTCAACTCAAGGCCAACCTGATCGTTGTGGAAGCTTTCTACGATTCATCCTCCCATATCGTGGGGCTGGCTCCGGGAGCTGATGAATCCACTTCTATAGCCCTGCTCCTTTCGGTGGTGCGGAAGCTGGCCCTTGATCCCCCGGAGCAAAGCGTACTCTTCCTGGCTACTGCCGGCAACGGGCAAAGTATTGCCGGCATGAGGCAGTTCATCTGGTCGGTAACGGCACGGAAGAAGCTCCTGCGGAAGGAATCCAAACAGCTGCTGGAGCAGAAACAGCGCGTTGACCGTCAGCTTGATCTCTTGCAAAAAGAAGATCCACTCGCACCGGAAGATCCTAAAGACCAGGATATGATTCTGCAAATCGTACTCGAAAAAGCGAAAGACAAAGCGGATGCACTCATCAGGGAAATCCAGTATCAACAGGCCTTTCACGGAGAGGGACTCCGGACTGACATCGAAGACTCAAAGCCCTATCGGCACCTTTCCTGGATTACCAATATACGGGAACTGACACCCGAGCAGCGTCCCTTGGCTTTGGATCTTCTCAAAAATGCACGGCCCAGCCTCAAAGTCAGACAAAAAGAACTGAAGCTCCGGCGCCAGGCAATAAAGACCAGTGAGAGTCTGAGAAACCTGGTGGATGAATACAATCCGGTGCTCTACCTGTGTCTGAATCTCTCCTCCCATTCCCCCTATCTGGGTTTGGCGGAAGCGGGAGAGACCTATCCCCTCCGTGAGAACGTGAAACGGATGGTGAGGGCCGGCCGGCTCAACACGATGCTCAACCAGATTGCATCAAAGACGGCCGCTGAAGAGAACCTGACAAACATGCTCAGGGATGCTGCCAGAGGCGGCTCGGGGCAAGAAGGTCCCGGCAGGATGGCCACGGCCTGCTCGCTCTGCTGCGATGTCGGCCTGCTGGCTGGTCTTCCGGCAGTTTCCCTCATGACCCTGGATGACGATCGCTCTCTTTGGTCCACCCCGCACGATACTCTGGACCGTCTGGACCAGAAGAATATCGCAGCTCTATCCGAGTTCCTCCCTCCCCTCCTTTCCAGACTTTTTTCCCACCCTTCGCTGCACACTGGCATTGAGGGAGGCATCGCCGGTATAGCAAGCCTGGAAGGCCAGGCCATGTTTATTCGTCAGGGGGAACTCTTCCCTGACCAACCGGCTCCGGGAACGATCATCTCGCTCATCCAGGGTGACAGCGTTTTCCGGACAATGGTGAATGAGGATGGGACCTTTTTTATCCCCGGTTTGGCGAACAAGCGGGTGTCGCTTGAAAAGCTTATTCTGGAACCTTACGGATTGGACCCGGAAACGGGCCGAGTGGCCTGGACGGCAGATAAAGTCCAAACCCGCAAGGTCAACTACAGGATCAAGGTGAAGGGTGATTTGGCTGTTACCTCGCTGGTCATGTTTCACTGTCTGCAGACAGACATCATCAACGTCTTTAATCCACAGAATATGGGCTACCTTACCAAGGCAACCCTGCTCGACTCTGCCACCGAGGCGACCCCCCTTCGCTACTGGTACAGCCGCGTGGATGGACGGGACAACATGGCGGTTTCCATCTTCCTGGAAAAGAACACCCGGTTTAAGCTCATCATGGCAGAGTCTCTCCTGCGTAAGGAATTGCTGCTCCTGAACAATTCTCCGGAAAGCACCATAGGAAAAGGGTTTCTCATCGGCGATCCCGCCACCATTTTCGTGGCGCCATACCAGGCCGCGAAGGATTTGAAAAACCTCGTGGGGGAGCGCCTTGGCAATCTATTCCTTCATGGCATTATGAATTGGAACCTGGAGAACCTCTACAAGACATCGCTGCAAGGGCTTCAGGACTCTCAGAATGGCTTGATCAAGAATCAATATGGACAATTCTGGGAAAGCGTAGTTTCCGCATGGGCGGAGCTGGATGGGATTTACAGTGAAATCGAAAGCACCCAGCGTGATGTTTTGACCGGAGTCATGTTCTTCATTGCGCTGTTCATACCCTTTGCTTACTGCATGGAACGCTATCTCTTCTGTTTTCGCAATATCTATCAGCAACTTGTGGCGTTTCTCCTGATTCTGTTAACCACCATTTTCATTATCCGCGCCTTGCACCCGGCGTTCAAACTTACTTACAGCCCAATGGTGGTGATCATCGCTTTTTTCATTGTGGGATTGTCCCTTCTGGTATCATGGATCATCTTCATGCGGTTTGAAGAAGAGATGGCTAACCAGCAAGGCCGGGCACAGCCCGGGACACCGCAGGCAAGCAAATGGAAAGCCTTTGGGGCCGGATTTGCCATCGGCGTATCCAATCTCAACCGGCGAAAACTCCGGACAGGGCTTACCTGTATCACGTTGATTATCCTGACCTTCACGGTCATGTCCTTCACCAATGTAAAGAGCCTGCACAAAACCACGGATACCAGGATTGCCGATGATACTGCATACGAAGGCGTGCTGTTGCGTCATCAGTACTGGCTGCCACTCACGCCCATAACACTCGAGTATATGAACGCACGATTCGGCGGGGATTCGACCATCTGGCCGAGAGCCTGGATAGACCCCCGCACATCCTCGGAGCGCAACATCGCCAGGGCTTATGCCAACGGGAAGTCTGCCCCGGTTGAAGGCATTCTGTGCCTGGGGCAGGAGGTCCCCGAATACTTCCTCAAGATGGTGACGCATGGCCGCTGGTTTCAGACAGACGGTGAAGAGGCCATCCTGATTTCGGCTGCCATGGCCAGACAGCTCGGTTTGGACCCGGAGCGGGACCGGGACCCCCAGGTGCAACTCCTGGGTTCACCGTTTAAGGTAGTGGGCTATTTTGATGGGGCGCTCCTCGAGTCCTTAAAGGATTTGGACCAAAACCCCATCACTCCGGCTTACCTCGAAGTAAGTCAAAGCGAGGAACTGTCGGAGGTGGAAATTGAGGCCATCCAATCGGGAGAAGAGGTGCTCCCTAAAACCGAGCGTTTTCGGTATGCAAGAGCTGAGGCCACCATAATCCTTCCCTTCAGGAAGTGCATCGATTACGGCGGGACGATGAAGGCGATTGCCATCATCACCAAGCAGGGTCAAAGCCCCCTTGGGGTCGCTGCCGACCTTTCCTCGTGGCTTGCCTTTCCTCTGTTCGTAGGCGAGCACGGCACCTGGTATCACAGCGCCAGCACCACCATGCGGTATCAAGGGGTGGCGAACTTGATCGTGCCCATCCTGATCGTGATTTTCATTACCTTGAATACCATGATTGGCCACGTCCATGAACGGCAACGCGAGATCGCCACTTACACTTCAGTCGGCCTGGCTCCCACTCACGTGGGCTTCCTCTTTATCGTGGAAGCCCTCTCCCTGGCAGCTATTTCCACGGTCGTTGGTTATATTTTGGCCCAGTTAAGCGCGAAATACCTCGGGCACACCGCTCTCTTCTCACAACTGACCTTCAATTATTCATCCATGGCAAGCGTCGCCTGCATGTTCTTGGTTTTCTCGGTGGTTTTCCTGGCGGCCCTCTACCCCGCGCGTCTCGCCGCAGAAATAGCGATGCCCGATGTCAACCGCTCATGGACCCTTCCGGACGCCGAAGGGGACATGATTCTCATGAACCTTCCTTTCCTCTTAAAGCACGAAGAAGAAGAAGGGGTCATGAGGTTCCTCTTCACTTTTTACAGGTCCCACCAGGATATTGCCCAAGGGGCATTTATCGTGGATGAAGCTAATTTTGATATGGAGGTCCCCGATGTGAAACCGGGGCAGATGCCTGCTCCTTTCTGCCCCCTTATAAGGATGAACGCCTGGCTGGCGCCTTTTGATTTTGGCATCAAACAGCGCTTGCAGATCCACTGCTGCCCATCATCGGACAATCCGAATTACCTGGAAATCAGTTTGCTGATGACGAGGCTTTCCGGCGAACGCTCGGCGTGGGCCCGAGCCAACAAAAACTTCATTAAAGCCCTGCGCAAGCAGATGCTGCTCTGGCGGCTGCTGGACCCAAAAGCCAAGCAAGCCTATTTTAGTGATGAAGGGCTAGTGGTTAGTGACTAGGTGTAGGGTGGGTTCGGCGCGTCTTTTTGCGCCGTAACCCACCAAAAGGTTGGGTTGGGTTTCCCCCGCTTTTCAGCGGGGTCAACCCAACCTACAGAAAGTAATGCAATGACGGAGCCAGGAATGCTGTCTCTCCCGCCCGAACGGGAATTTAATGTGAGTCTGTGTCGTTTCCTGCCCGCTGAATTCCGGTTAGCAAAGCAAGGAAATGCTGAATGAAAAAAACTCCCATACGATTTCCGGCGCTCATTACGGGTTTGATCTTCGTCGTTCTTTTCTGTGCCTTCACGCCATACAACAATGTCAAATTGCAGAACAGCCCTCTTGCCGGCGGTCATTTTCCTCTGGCCTCTTTCGGATGCCTCCTGTTTCTCCTGGTGGTCATCAATCCTCTTCTGTCACTGATGAAAAGGAATTGGCGTTTCCATCTTCACGAAGTCCTGCTTGTCTGGGCAATGGTTACAGTGGCCACAGGAGTTGCCTACACAGGACTGATGCGAACTTTCATCATTAATATCACCACGCCCTTGTGGTTCAGCACTACCAGCAGCAACCTGGGCCAACTTCTGCCTCAGCTCCTGCCGGCTTCCCTCTTCCCCAAAGACCCGGATATGGTCCGTACGCTCTACGGGGGACTTGAAGGTGGGCTGGATATGAGCTGGTGGCAGGTACTCTCCCAAATACCCTGGGCAAACTGGATCGTACCCATGGTCTGGTGGGGTATTTTCATAATTCTCGTCTATACGGCCATGGTGGGAATAGTGGGGATATTCTCCCACCAGTGGGTGGAAAACGAAAAGATGAACTTCCCTTTGCTCAGAGTCCCTGAAATTCTTGGCGCAGAAGCTGAGGCGGGTCGTCTTTGGAAGTATTTCACACACCGGTATTTTATTATCGGGTTTGGCATCCCGCTACTCCTGCACCTTCTCAATGGCCTCAACACTTACTTTCCACAGGTCCCTCAAATTCCCACTCTGGTTCTTGCTCAACCCTACATTCCCAGGGAAGGCCTCCTCTCCGGTTTTTATAAGGCGAAAATCTACATCTATCCGGCATTCATCGGGTTCGCCTTTCTTACGTCAAACCAAGTCTCTTTCAGCCTCTGGAGCTTTTTCATCCTTGGAGGCCTCTTGCCTGGGTTGCTCCAATCGCTCGGTTGGCACCTACCGGCGGCTGCCCTTGGGACAACCTTCGGACCGGTCGTTTCACGAGTGGAAGAGATGCAGATGGTAGGAGCATTTGCCGTTTTCTTCCTGTTTATTCTCTGGCTTGCCAGAGATCATCTTAAACTGCTTTTCCGCTCCGTCTATCAGGGTCGTGAGATGATCCAGGAATGTCACGGCCTACTCTGTCCAAGGCTTGCATTGTATATCTTCCTGGCAGGATTCATCGGGGTTACCGTCTGGCTGAACCTTTTTGGAATGGACCTTGTACCAACACTTATGTTCCTGGTCATATGCTTCATGCTCCAACTGGTCAACTCTCGGCTCATCTGCCAGGGCGGCCTGCCCTATCTCACCTTGCCCTTGGCTCCTCCTGACGGTTTCATGGCCTTTTTCCACACTAATCTCATTGCCCCTCTGACTCTCTATCTGGGGATCGTCGTGCAAAAGGTCGTCTTCCTCGACATTAGAGAGTCCCTGATGCCCTCTCTTTTTCATTCAGCCAAACTCTCGGAAGGGAGCAGCCCGAGGTTCCGATTTCTGCTGGGCATTCTTTTGGCTATCGTCTCAGGGGTGGTGATCTCATTCGCCGCCTATCTGGCGCTTTACTACAAGTTCGGGCTAAACACCCTCCCGGATGAATGGGCCGTTGAAACCGCCAGAAGGGTCCATGAAAACTTTGCGCAACTGCTGAGTCACCCTGAAGAGCCAAAGCGCTGGAGCATCATTTTTACCGTGGTTGGTGTCGGAGTTATGACCTTTCTCGTTGCGGGTTTCCACCATTTTATCTGGTGGCCGCTCCATCCCATCGGGTATCTGACGACGTATACCTCTGCCATGCAAATCCTGTGGTTCGGGTTTTTCATCGGATGGCTCTGTAACGCCCTCGTTCTGAGGTACGGTGGAGTGGCCCTTTTCAGGGAGGTCAGGAGGCTTTTTATTGGGTTGATTGTGGGTGACATAACTATGGCCATCGTGTGGTTAATCGTCGGTATATTCACTCCCTTCAGTTACCACGTGTTGCCTTTGTAAAGCAGTGATCAGTTTGTTGGCTGGGTTGAGGGACGAAACCCAGCAATCCAGTGTTGGGTTTCGCTACGCTCAACCCAACCTACTCCTAGTCACTAACCACTAGCCACTCAGAGAGGTTGGGGATGTACGAAGATAAGGAACTCAAGGAGTACCGTGATCTCCTGACAGCGCCTGAAAAGTTTGAAGATGGATTCGGGTGGAAATCCATTATCGGGGCGATTTTCATTGGGTTTCTGATGATGCCCGGATCCATGTACCTCGGGCTGGTAATCGGCACTGGGATTGGCCCGGCAGCCCGGTGGGTTACGATCATCCTCTTTGCCGAGGTTGCCAAGCGTGCCTACACCAGGTTGAGCCAGCAAGAGATCTTCGTGCTCTATTATATGGCGGGAGCCGCAATGGCTTCGCCGTTTTCGGGACTGCTGTGGAACCAGTACCTGGTGCAGTCGGAAGCGGCAAGAATGCTGGGGCTGACTCAGCACATCCCTGCCTGGGTGGCCCCCGGGTTTGGCTCCGACGCTCTGGTCGATCGCAACTTTTTCCACCGGGACTGGCTGATTCCCATTTTGCTGATGATCGGCTTTGAAATCATCTCCGCTGTGGACCACTTTGGTCTGGGCTACGCCCTCTATCGGCTCACCTCCGATGTGGAAAAACTCCCCTTTCCCATGGCTCCTGTCGGCGCGCTGGGGAATATGGCCCTGGCGGAATCCACCGAGCGGGACACAACCAGCTGGAAGTGGCGCATCTTTTCCATCGGAAGCATGATCGGCCTCACCTTTGGGGCGCTATACGTGCTGCTCCCTGCCGCGTCGGGGGTGATCCTTTCGGAGCCCATCCAGATTTTCCCCATCCCCTGGATTGAACTCACCCCTGTTACCGAAGATCTCTTTCCAGCGGTCGCCACGGGCATCCAACTCGACTTGGGACTGTTCTTCATCGGGATGGTGCTCCCCTTCTGGGCAGTTATCGGTGGCGGGATCGGTTTCCTTCTTACCCTCATTGCAAACCCTATTCTCTATCAGCACGGCATTCTGCATCGCTGGCACAAAGGCATGGCAACGGTTGATACCATTTTCGCCAACAATTTCGATTTTTATATGAGTTTTGGCATCGGACTGGGTTTGGCTATTGCAGCCATAGGGATTTTTCACGTGTTCTTCAGCTTTAGACAGAAACATCTGGGAGCGCTCCGGGAACGGTTATCCATCCTCTTTTCCCCGCCAAAGGGCCGCGGTGATTTTAGTGTCTGGATTGCACTGGGGATTTATGTCCTCTCCACCACTGCCTACATCATCGTCTCTTCCATGCTGGTGCCGGGATTCCCGTGGATTTTTCTGGTCGCCTATGGTTTCATCTATACCCCTGTTATCTCTTACATCTCCGCCAGAATGGAAGGGATTGCCGGACAATTCGTCAGCCTGCCCATGGTTCGAGAAGCAAGTTTTATCGCTGCGTCAAAATTCTTTGGGTACACCGGCATCGGCATCTGGTATGCACCCATACCCATTCACAATTACGGTAAAGCCACCCAACGGTGGAGAGAGATTGAACTCACCGGCACCAGCTTCAGAAGTATCATTAAGGCAGAGATCCTGGTTGTTCCCATAGTCTTGATTGCAAGCCTGCTCTTTTCACAATACATTTGGCACCTGGCGCCAATTCCCTCCGCGAGTTACCCGTATGCGCAGGAATTATGGCATCTCCAAGCCTTGAACACACTGCTCTTGCAGAGCGCCACCCTGGAGGGCAATTCGCCCTTTTTCGAGGCCCTCAAAGTTGACTATATGGCTATCGGCATGGGGATGGGAGTCATAACCTACTGGGGTCTGGCAGCCTTCAAGCTGCCGGTCATGCTCATCTATGGAGTCATCCGGGGCCTCAGCCACTCCAGTCCCCACGGTATGATTCTTGAGATTATCGGAGCCTTTGTAGGACGATACTATTTTCTGAAAAAGTACGGCCTCGCCTGGCGACAGTACGCCCCGGTGCTGCTGGCAGGGTTTTCCTGCGGTATGGGTCTGATGGGGATGCTTGCCATGGGCTTCACGCTCATCCTCAGGTCTTTGCGAAGCCTCGCTTACTGACGGCATGAAACCTTCCAAAAAGGCTTTGATCCTCTTCATGCGCTACCCCGAACCGGGTTGCGTGAAATCCCGCCTGGCCGCTGTCATTGGCCCGGAAGAAGCAGCCCGAGTCTACGAAAAACTCATCCGGAGAACTCTTGGCGTTGCGGCTGACTTCAAGCGTGAAAGGCCGGAAGTCGATATTTTCATCTTTTTCACTCCTCCGGACAAAATGCCCCAGCTTGAAGGCGCTTACCCAGGTCCATGGAGCTTTGTTTGCCAACAAGGTTCGCACCTCGGCGAAAGGATGGAGGGAGCCATCCGACAAGGCATGGCTTGGGGCTATTCGGATGTTTTGCTGGTGGGAACGGATCTTGCCGATCTTGAAACTGTGGACTTCACGGATGCCTTTCAGGCCGTTGAAAACGGATACGCGGCATTAGGGCCTGCCGCTGATGGCGGTTTCTATCTCATCGGGCTCAATCACCCCTGCCCTGCGGTATTTCAACGCGAATGCTGGGGAACGACGGAAATCTTTGCCAGAACAGAACGGTTGCTCTTGAATTCGGGATTTATGGTAAAGTGCTTGAAAGAGCGAAGAGATATTGACTGCCCCGAAGATCTCCCGTTCATCCGGAGGAAACCATGGTTCAGCGCAAGCCTATCAGTTATCGTCCCAACGCTAGGTTCAATCGATCGACTTGAGTCTTTTTTACAGAGCCTTCAGCAGCAAATCTGGCCGGATGATGAAATTATCCTTGTACAAGCAGAAATAGGCGACCAGCAGACAGGTCTTCTCGAGCCGAAACAAATCACGCCACAAATCCTTTCAGTTCACGCCCCACTGGGGCGAGGCCTGCAGCTAAACAGGGGTGTGACCACGGCAAAAGGGAATCTCCTTTTTTTCCTCCATGATGACAGCACACCACCCCCTAATTTTGCCTACTCCATCCGTAAGATTTGCGAAGAATCGGCAATGAGCCTTGGATGTTTTCAACTGGCCTTTTTTCCTCCCAACCCTTTGCTGAATGGGATTGCCCGATGGGCGAATTTTCGCAGCTGCGTTTTCGGGCTTCCCTATGGCGACCAAGGACTCTTCTGCCGTCGTGATAGCTACAAGAAAGTGGGAGGATTCAGGAAACCATACCTGATGGAGGATGTGGATTTCGTGCGCCGTTGCCGGCGCCGGGGTCAACTCATGGTTCTACCTGACAGCATACTGACCTCATCTGAAGGATACATTCGTATGGGGATTCTCCGGGCATCAGTGCGCAACCATCTGACGATGCTCTTATATCACCTGGGGGTGAATGATAGGATACTGTATCGATTTTACTACCGAAGCCGCTCCCGCGCAATGGGCGGAAATCGCTCTAACGTGAACTTACCGCAACAAGCAAATCCGGGCGATGCGAGAGCCTCTCGCGAATTAATACACTGAGATTGTTAGGAATATAAATGAGCCATTCTTATGCAAAAGAACTTGCGTCTTATCTTCTTGAACGTTGGGATGATACTCAGTTCCCTGAACTGAATGATGTGATTGGCTGTCGCTTTGCAGATCCTCTACCGGAACAGTCCACTCTCGAATATCTCATCTCGTCCTGCTACCAGGCAAGTCTTCTAAGAGAAGAAGGAAGACCGGTAAGGTTCCGGCTCATCTTGAGAGAGCCCCACTGCTTCAGCAGCGAAGATGGGCCGCCTACAGGGATTCATCGAGTGATGTTCAGTGAGCCTCTGCCTTTTGACGAGAACGAACTTCTGCGGCTTTCTCCCGCGGTAGACTTCTACCGTTCCTTGGTTGGAGTCAAGCTGGATGATGCAGATGGTCTGCGAATCTGGGGGATGGTCCATTCCGGTTCTCGATGGGTCCAAAACATCTATGGCGGGAGGCTGATCGCGCCACCTCTGCCCTTCTCACTGGTAATCTGTGTAACCGACCCCGGGCGGATTACTGTCTGCAAAGGTTCGTTAACCATCGCAACGCTGAATCGTGGACGAATAATTTCCCCTTCAAAAGAAGTCTTTGACTCCGCCTGGCTCCCTGCGAGTTTTACGTCGGTGCGCTCGAAACTACTCGACCTGCATGCGGTTTGTCGCGCTCGATCAAATAAACCATGGGCAGCACTCGATCCCAATATCGTGAAGACGATTGCCCAACAAGTAGTCAGACGCATCATCAGCTCTGTCAGAAACTCTGGGCACGGTGGCACCATTCTGATAATCCCTCCTGAAATGGAATCCCAAGTATCTGAAGAAAACCCGTATCTGACCATCAAATACAGAGTGACCGATGAGGAAACGCGACGAAGATTCCAGACTCTCATAGTGAATCTTATGAATACGCTCGCAGAGGTGCACGGACATGAGGCTGCCTCGGAAAAGCTCGTGGGATGGGACGAGTATGTCGCCAGCAACCATGAGTCTATTGTCCATTTGGATGAGGCAATTTTCGGTCTGGCACATCTTTTTGCAGATCTGACATCTGTCGACGGCGCGGTAGTGTTCAGCGGAGGGTTTGAGCTGCTGGGGTTTGGCGCCGAAATATCAGGAGAACTGGAAAGAGTGAGGACTGTGGCGCGAGCGCTTGATGTTGAAGGGATTCGCACTGAGCAAGTCTACGCAGAGAACTTTGGCACACGGCATCGCTCTGTTTTTCGGCTGTGCAATGCCGTGCACAGGGTGTTGGGTGTGGTGATTTCCCAGGACCGGTTGGTGCGCTTCGTTAAATGGAAAGATGGTTTCGTAACTTATTGGAATCATGTTGCCACAAGCATCCTGGATTTCTAGCCGGCAGAGCGGAACTGCCTACTCTGCTAGGGTTCGCTCGCACAATTCTCCTTTGGTGTCGTCTTCATCAAACCACCTTGGGAGAATTCTGTTCCCCCATTGCTCAAGGCTCTTCAAATCTGACTCGTCGAACCGATGGCTCGGATGTTTCAGTCAGCCGAAGATCGGTTACTAATGCCCGATCAATGACCGGTGTCGGTGACACCTGCTTCTGCGAAGGTTTTGATTTCCATGAGCACCTTGGCGGCGGCTTCGACAATGGTCATGGCAAGCGCCGAACCCGTTCCTTCCCCCAGGCGCATTTTCAGGTCAAGAATGGGTTCAAGCCCGAGCAGCTCGACCATGGTGTTATGGCCAGGTTCCTGGCTCCGATGGGAAACGAAAAGGTAATCTTTGGCCGCAGGCGCCAGTTGGCAGGCAATCAGCGCTCCGGCGGTGGCGATGAATCCATCACAGATCAGGGGCGCTCTGGCGGCAGCGGCCCCAAGGAGTGCGCCAGCCAGGGCGGCAATTTCATAGCCTCCGACTTTGCACAAAATGTCCAGGGGATCTTTGGGATCGGGTTGATTGACAGCCAGTGCCTTTTCGATGACTGCTATCTTGCGTTCGAGGCCTGCATCGTCAATGCCGGTGCCGCGTCCAGTCAATTGGGCCACCGGTTTGCCGCTGAGCACTGCAATGATCGCAGTGGACGAGGTGGTGTTGGCAATACCCATATCACCGGTGCCCATTAGCTGATAGCCCTCCGTGGTGCTTGCCTTCTCGACCAGTTCCGCCCCCAAAAGCAAACCGGAAACGGCCTCTTCACGGCTCATGGCTGGACCGCGGGTGAAAGAGGCCGTACCTTTCCCGATTTTTCTATGGATGACCGGCCAATCGCCAGGGAGATCACTCGCCACGCCGCAATCGACCACGCGAACCTCGGCGCCGACGTATCGGGCCAGCACGTTGATTGACGCCCAACCCTGCACAAAGCTGTAAACCATTTGTGCGGTAACCTCCTGGGGATAGGCGCTTACCCCTTCACTAGCAACACCATGGTCGCCCGCCATGGTGAAAATGAGTTTTCTTCCAAGATCAAACGACAAATTTCTTTCGATCCCCGCCAGGCGCGAGGCGATGGTTTCCAGTAGGCCGAGAGAGCCACGTGGGCGGATTTGTGACCGCAATCGGTCCCAGGCTTTTTCCTCCCATTTCCTGTCAACAGGCTCAATTCGAGCCAGCAATTGGTCGAGCTCTGACATCTCTCACTCCTTCTAAAATAGAAAATCCTTCAAACCTCCACACGAGGTCTGAAGGATTGCTTAATGGTTTCGGCAATCAAACAGCCTTACTCCACGTAATGTGGATTTCCTCTTCCTGGCAGGTCTTCTGACTTGCGGTTCGCTTTACTCTCTGAGCCTTCCCGCCCCTGAAAGCAGGTGTTTGCTTCCGGAACAGTGGCGTATATCAGATTTCATCCCCGCTTACAGCGCTGACCAAACGTGCCGGTGTTTCACCGTCTTCCCTATTAAGCCGGGTTTCGGCACCACGAAGAGGCAAAATTAGCTCTTAGCTCCTGGCTTCTAGCTTACCCGTTACTAGGCCTTTTTGGTTCTCTTTAAAAACTTTATTGCCTTATCCGTTTCCATAACCGGGATGATTTCCGCGACACCGAGATCGGTCCAGTTGTAGATTGAAGAGGCAAGATGGACGTCGTCATCGGCTTCGAACAGGCGAAAGATGCGGTGGCCTGAAATGTCGAACCACTCTCCCTTGATGTTCACTCCGACATCCTTGTCCATTCCTTTCACCCGCCGTTCGATAACTACATTCCTGTCTTCGGGGGCATAGTTAAAGATCGCCATGAACAGCATCTCTAGTCTCCTTTCCTGATGGCAGAATTGACGCAATGCAAGGATTCCATGAGAATCCAGCTGATGTCAGCAGCAACGCATGTTCCCCTAGCTGACCATCCTCGACAACCACACGTTATGTCCAAATGACAAAGCTTTCTGGGTTACTCACTAAACGACTCACTGCCATTGGTGCACATTATAATAGATGAATTCATCAGCACATTGCAAGTCTTCCCGGCGTCTTCCCTGCGGATAAGCCAGGATTTAATCAATAGAAAATGGTCCGGCAGCGATGGTAGGGTCTTTTTCTGAAGGGTTCGAGCTGCCCGAGCTGCCAAAGCCATTGATCGACCGAGACGCTAGTCACTTCTTTTCCCATGCCTGCAAAGGCCTTCTTCACCTCTTCCACGGCCCAGATGGTCATGGCCCTTATTTCGATCTCTTCCTCACTGCCGGTGGTGAGGTTTTGTCTGAGGTCGATTCTCTCAGCGAGGTTGGGATGGTAGGAGAGGATGCCCAGCTCCCGCAACACTTGCGGCAGTTTGTAGTCGGCAAATGCAGTCAGCTCATGGATATCGTCGTATCGTCCCCATCCCCGCCCGGAAAAGGCAGCATGGACATCGGCCACAAAGAGCTGCGCCCGCTTCCAAAAAAAGACCGTCTGCCCTCGGTATTGGGCCTGGTCCTGAAAACTCGGAAATGAAGAGACCACCTGTTGCACCGTCTGAACGGTGCTGCCATTAGTTTCTTCAAGGAGATGAACGAGGTCTCCGTTCCAGCGGGACATAAGAACCCGACCTGCTTCTCTGAGATTCAAGAACCGCGCCTTAAATAGAGGAATTTCACCTTCCCCGGCGAAGATTTCTTTTAGATCCGCGTCTGAAAGCTCAGCAAGGAATTCCGGATCAGTAATCCTGAAGCCCTTTTCAACAGCCCGCTTGAGACTTGCCGCCAGGCCCCAGTAGCCTGAATAGTCCCGGCCTTGATACCTCACTGTCCAGGTGGGTTCACCCTCGTCCGGCCAGAAACAGTGATTGAGCACGTCCAGGACAAAAATCCAGCGGAGTGTTTCCACTCTTCCATCGAAATAGTGGCAGGGATGATGCCAGGCATTTTGCCCTGCCAGGGAATCGCCCCATTTTCCAATGGCAACTGCAAGCCGCTCCGGATGGAACTCCACCCAGCGACATTGGGCCAAGACTGGTTCAAGGGAGGGCACAACGGGCAGTCCAGTAAGGCGACTTCGCATGTAGAGTTCGCTCCTTTCGTTTTGAAATAAATCGAATCAAATGAGCCCAAGACCCTTTCTCGGCTCATCCTTGGCTTGACTTTCCCTTCAATTCTATATTAGTTTACATCTTCTGTCGGTTTGATTTTCCATTTCCCACTCCTTTAGAGATCTGCTCTGTCGAATATGCATGAACTAAACGCTCTTTTGTGAGCAGTCCCAGGTGTGGTGGGGCATTCACTCAAAGGTTTCCTACATAAGGAGAAACGAACATGAAAAGGACTGCAATCATCCCGGTCGCTTTGCTTTTTTCCTTAGGCATGTTCATCAGCCCTGTTCTTGCTCAGGAAGCCGTCAGGGTCGGAGTCATCCTTCCCGTTACCGGTGAGAAGGCCAAGTTCGGGGAGATTGAGAAGAAGTCCTTCGAAATGGCCCTGGAAGAAATCAACGCCGCAGGCGGTATTAATGGCAAAAAATTAGAGTTCCTCTTTGAAGACGACACCGGCCGACCGGATGTGGCCAGATCCGCAGCCGAGAAGCTCATCACCAAGGACAAAGTGGTCATGCTCGGGGGCGGCTACGGGAGTTCCGAAACCTTTGCCGTTGCCAATGTAGCCCAGGAGAGCGGCATGCCGTTCCTGGTCGCGACGGGTTCGGACAACAAGATCACCGCACAGAAATGGGAGTATATCTTTCGTATCAATCCACCGGTCAGCGACTACCCGAAAGGACTGGAATCATTTCTAACAGAAGTGGTTAAACCCCAGACGGCCGCGATCCTCTATGAAAACACCAATTTCGGTTCTTCCGGACAAAAAGAATTTCAGCAAACCTGCGACCGCCTTGGAATCAAAGTGGTCATGTCGGAGGGCTATCAAAGCGGCGGCATGGACTTCAAACCGCTTCTGGTCAATGTGAAAAAGGCCAATCCCGACCTCATGTATCTGATCTCCTATGTAATGGACGCGTCGCTTTTGATGAAACAATCCATGGAATTGCGGTTGACACCCAAAATTTTCGTGGGTGGCGGGGCCGGCTACACCCTGCCCGAATTCCAGAAGAATGCCGGCAAGGCGTCTGACGCGGTGTTCTCGGCCACGCTCTGGTACCAAACCCTCCCTTATCCCGGCGCCAAGGAATACTTCGATAAGTTCGGAAAAAAATTCGGCATTGAAACGGAATACCATGGTGCAGAAGGTTATGCTTCCGCTTACGTCATTGCCGATGCGCTCAAGAGAGCAAAATCCATGAAACAGGATGATGTTCGGGAAGCGCTTGCGGCTACCGATATGATGACGGTATTCGGCCCGGTCAAGTTTATCGCCTACGACAAAATGACGAACCAGAACAAGCTCCCCACTTACGTGGTCCAGTGGCTTGACGGTAAGCTGGAACTGGTCTGGCCCAAGGAAGTGGCCTCCAAGCCTTATTTCTACCCCGTTGATTGGGAAAAAGTTTGGAAGTAAAGGACCGTTACTTATGGACGTCTTCATCCAGACATTGGTGTCGGGAATTCTCATAGGGGGCATTTATGCCCTGGTGGGCCTGGGCATGACTTTGATCATGGGCGTCATGAGGATCATTAACCTGGCTCATGGCCAGTTGATGATGGTGGCCATGTACATCACTTTTGTGCTCTATGAATTCCTCCACATAGACCCATATTTTTCGCTTTTGGTATCCATGCCTGCCCTTTTCCTTGTGGGAGTGCTGATCCAGAAGTACCTTCTAAACCCCTTGTTGAGAATCGAATCGATTATTCCACAGAACCAGATCCTGATGACGGTCGGAGTTGCCATGGTGTTGACGGAAGTCATGCGCTTTATTTTCCACTCCGACTACAAGTCGGTTAAGACACCTTACAGTTCTGCCGTCCTGTATATAAGCTCCATAGCATTTAATTTTCCGATGCTCATTGCCTTTGGAATCGCTATGATCCTGACGGCGGGACTGTTTTTCTTTTTGCTCAAAACCGACACGGGCAAATCCGTTCGTGCAACCGCGCAAAACAAGGATGCGGCCCTGCTCCTGGGGGTCAACGCTGAATGGATCACGCAGCTCACTTATGGTCTTGGCGCTGCTCTGGCCGCGGCCGCCGGGACCTTGCTGCTGCCTATTTACTATCTCTATCCGGATGTCGGCGGGCAGTTCACCCTGAAGGCCTTCGTCATCACGGTTCTTGGCGGCCTTGGAAGTACGGTTGGCGCGATCATGGGGGGTCTGGTGCTAGGGGTGGCCGAATCTCTCGGGGCAACCTACATCTCCATGGCCCTGAAAGATGCTGTGGGGATGGTGATCTTCGTCCTGGTGCTGGTGTTCATGCCGGGTGGCCTCAAGACATTGACCAAAGTTTAGCAGGGGAAGTGACATGAAATCCAGCCACTGGTCGAAACTTAGCGTTGTCCTCTTGCTTGCCGTCTTCCCCATCATTGTCCCGTCAGACTATTATCGACATATTTTTATTATGGCCTTGATGTGGGTAGTGATTGGATCCTCATGGAATTTGCTTGCCGGATATACCGGGCAAATCTCTTTCGGACATGCAGCCTTTTTCGGGGTGGGCGCCTATACGGCCGGCCTCTGCGTCACCAAGCTGCACATTTCCGCGTGGTGGGGAATGTTGCTTGCAGGACCAGTCTCAATGCTGGTCGCGTTTCTCATCGGCTGTGTTTGTTTTCGATTGCGAGGGCCCTACTTTAACCTGGCTACGCTCGCGATCGCGGAAATCTTCCGCCTCACCGCCATCGTTTGGCGAGACCTCACGGATGGCATGCAGGGAATTCTGATCATGAGGACTTTCCGCAACAAGGCTTATTACTATTACCTCGCCCTTATCCTTGCAGCAGCCTGTATCTATGCCATATACCGGGTGATGCGTTCCAAATGGGGCTATTATTTCGTCGCCATCCGGGAAGACCAGGATGCCGCCGAATCCATGGGGATCAGTGCGTTCCGCTACAAGACCTTTTCCCTCTTGATCAGTTCCTTTTTTACCGGACTGGCCGGCGCGTTTTATATGAACTATATGGGGTTCATTGACCCGGAAGTGGTCTTTTCCCTATATTTCATCTCGATTATGGCCATTCTCGTGGCTATTATCGGCGGCGCCGGAACCATTTGGGGACCTGCAGTGGGAGCATTCATCATGGTGCTGCTGCAGGAAACCTTCCGCAGCTCCTTTTTCGGTATTTTTCCCAAATGGGTGAGCGAAGCCCACGCACTGGCCTTCGGATTGCTTGTCATTTTTGTAATCCGCTACATGACCAACGGGATCGTAGGAGACTGGGTAAAAGTACAGCGGCTTTGGTCCAAGAACAAAGAACAGCCTTTGGCAAGCACTGGAAGCTGATTATGCACTTCTTCGAAACACAACATCTCACAAAAGCCTTTGGTGGCTTAATTGCCGTTAATGACGTGAGCTTTCAGGTCGAAAAGGCTGAAATCCACGGTCTGATCGGTCCCAATGGTTCCGGTAAAACGACAGTCTTCAACCTCATCAACGGCTATTACCCCATAACTTCGGGAACGATCCTTTTCGAAGGCAAAGAGCTGAATAGCCTGCCAACCTGGAAAATCTGTAAACTCGGAATTGGGAGAACCTTTCAGGTCGTTAAGCCCTTGCGCCGCATGACCGTGCTTGACAATGTTATGGCCTCGGCTTTCAATCTGACAACCAAGCGCGATGTGGCGAAAGAAAAGGCTCTGGAAATCTTGGAATTCTGCGAGCTTAGCAAGAAGCAGGACTACGAGGCAAAGGGCCTCACCATCGGGGACCGCAAACGCCTTGAGATTGCCCGCGCCCTTGCCACCGGTCCGCGACTGCTCCTGCTGGACGAAACCATGGCGGGACTCACGCCCCAGGAACAGGCCGAGGGCGTGAAACTCATCCGCAAGATCCGTGATTCGGGGATAACGATCATTATCGTCGAACACATCATGCAGGTGATCATGAATATCTGTGACCGGATTCTTTGCATAAATTACGGCCAGGAGATTGCCCGGGGAACTCCCGTCGAAGTAGCCAACAATCGAGAAGTCATCGAGGCATATCTGGGAAAGGAATAGGAACATGTTGCGGCTGGAGCGTGTCAATGCCGGCTACGGAGACATTCAGGTGCTCTGGGACGTCTCTTTTCAGGTGAAAGAGAATGAGTTCGTCGTTCTGGTAGGGGCCAATGGGGCAGGCAAGAGCACGATCATGCGAACCATCTCCAGCCTTATCCGCCCAACGGATGGGGAAGTCTGGTTTGAGGAACATCGGCTCGACCAGATCCCTCCATATCGGATCATCGATCTGGGCATCGCCCACGTTCCCGAGGCCCGCCAGTTGTTCCCTGAAATGACCGTGTTAGAGAACCTGGAACTGGGATCACTCACAAAAAAAGCCAAGGCGAAACGCAAGGAAACCCTCGCATGGGTCCTGGAACTCTTTCCTCGGCTTCATGAACGGCAGAAGCAACTGGCCGGCACTCTCTCCGGAGGCGAACAGCAGATGTGCGCCGTCGCTCGGGGGCTCATGTCGCGACCCAAGATGATGATCTTTGACGAACCCTCTCTTGGTCTTTCGCCACTACTCACCCAGGAGATCTTCCGGTTGCTTCAAAAAATCCACGGCGATGGCGTAACCTTGCTCATGGTGGAACAGAACGTCAAACAAACCCTTGCCATCTGCGACCGAGCCTATGTGCTCGAAAACGGCAGAATCGTCCTGGAAGGCAAAGGCCGGGAATTGCTGGAGAATGAACAGGTGAAACAGGCGTTCCTGGGGATCTGATTTCGTGTTTCGGGTTTCGGATTTGCATGATCGGAAGTAAGGCATGACTTGACAGGTGCAGTGCTCCGAAATTGAGAGTCAAGAAAAGGCCTTCTCCACCCAATCTTTCAAGATTTTTCGGTACGAGGGATCGGTAATTCTGGTTAGAATCCTATTGTATGGATCAGAATACAGTTCTACCTGCCCGGCAGCCAGCCAGTTGATGCATTGAGCGTACATTTCATATTCAAGGCATAAACCACGTTTGCGGACTTTTTCCAGATCATCATTGGGCCAAATGGGGTACGCCGCCTGAGCGATAATCGGGCCGGTGTCTTCGCCCTCATCCGCAAAGTGAACTGTAATCCCACCCCACTTGCAGCCATAAGCAAAAGTATCATCATAGCCATGCGCCCCCGGAAAAGCCGGCAGCAGAGCCGGATGAATGTTTACCACCCTCCATTGGCCTCCGCTATTGAAGTGACCGAGAAAATAAGGGCTCAGCAGCCTCATGAAGCCAGCCAAACACACATAGTCCGGCTGATAGTTGTCAAGTACCCGGACCATTTCATGCTCGGCAAGCACGAGTCTTGCCAGGCGCTGGAGCATCCGGCCAGGATCTTGTATTTTCAGGATCTTCTGGCGCCGTGCCAGTTCCTCAAGATCCACCGGCAAATCAAGTTCGAGCGGCTTTTCGATAATGCGTTGCAGGTAGGCCTTATAGTCAACAACATGAGTGGGAACCCCTGCCCTTTCGGCACGAACCAAACCGTAAGCGTCAGCACGGTCGCTTGCCACTAACACAATTTCCGCCGCGAGGCTCCCCGCTGCAGCATGGTCCAGGAGGGCTTGCAAGTTAGTGCCGCCACCCGATACGAGGACTGCGATGCGTAGTTTGTTCGTGAGTTGCTGTTGGATCATTTAACAAAAGCCTCATCCACGAAGTCACACGAATTGACTCCATAAGTTCTTTGGGAGAACATCCTACTCCCGACCTCACATGAGGTGCTTTTGGGGCATCTCGATGTATACGTCTTGTCTCTATTAGTGTGTCTTCGTGGTTCTTTTTCGTGTTCATTCGTGGATAAAAAAATTTACGGCGTTCCGGAATAGCTGGATACCGAGCCCTTCCTCGGGGAGAGGTTTTCCTTCACGAAGGTATTTCTCCTTCAGATAGGTCCAGTCCGGGTGGTTGGTAAAGTGGTTATACGCTTCCGGGTGCGGCATGAGTCCTGCAATGCGGCCAGTGGGATCGCAAATGCCGGCAATGTCATCTTCTGAACCGTTGGGGTTGTCCGGAAAAGCTCCTCCGGCTGGCTGGCCGTCGGGTTTTGCATAACGCATGATCACTTGATTCCGCGCCTCAAGGTGTTGAATGATGGAGGGTTCCGCATAGAATTTGCCTTCACCGTGCCGTATTGGCAATTCGAGGGAATCCATGCCACTCGTGAAGATGCAGGGGGATGATGGATTAATTGCCAAATTCACCCACTGGTCTCGGAAGTTTCCGCAGTCGTTGCAGATCAAAGCGACATCCCGCCGCAGTTCGGGCGGATCAAACAAGGGCAGCAACCCCAGGTTAACCAGCACCTGGAAACCGTTGCATATGCCGAGGACCAGCCCACCTCGCTCAACAAAGTCGAGGACTTTATCGCTCATGCGATGCTTCATGCGCATGGCCATGATCACTCCCGCACCATGGTCATCCCCCCAGGAAAAACCTCCACCGACGACAAAGATCTGGAAATCATGAAGGTTCCGTTCACCCTTGATCAAACTGTTGAGGTGGATGCGCTCGACGCCGGCGCCAGCCACTTCCAGGGCGTAGGCCGTCTCGCCGTCACAGTTGAGACCAAAACCGGTTAAAATAAGAGCTCTTGGGGGACTCATTTACTGCTCCAATTGTTTCCAGGATCGTTTGAGGTTGGCAACCGGCTCTGCCACAAGTGTTTTCCCTTCCTTCCCCAGGATGACCAGGCGCTGATCTACCGTGACTTCCCCCACAAGCGCACAGGGCAAGCCCTTGAAGAGCGCCTCAAAAGCCTGCTGTTGGCGTGGAGAAACCGTCACCAGAAGACGCCCGCACGATTCGCTGAAGAGTATCTGATCATCTCGCAGGTTGCTTTCTTGAAGGACTTTCGCTAGGTCCAACTTCAGCCCAAGGTGGCTGCCGAACGCTATCAATGCAGCATGGACCGCCAAGCCCCCCCGATAGATGCCATGGCATGAAGCAATCAGCCCCGAGGCGATGGCTTGCTCCAACACTCTGTACAGAGGCAGGGTCGCTTGTGGGTTCAGTCGGGGAACGTTGAGACCTACATAGTCAAAAAGATCATAGTATTCAGAGCCACCAAGTTCGTTGGCGGTGGTCCCCAGGATGTACACCAGATCGCCAACGATCTTGCTTTCGAGGCTCAGGCAATCGAGAATGTTGGGCACAACCGCGGTGGCGGTAAATTGCATTGTCGGCAGCCCGGAAACCTTGTGTCGCTCCCCAAAAGCACCCGGAAGATGGCCATCCACGTACATGCTGTCCTTTCCGGACAGGAGCGGTATGCCGTAGGCGAGGCAAATATCACGCAAGGCCCAATTCGCTCGCACCAACTGTGCAGCCTTATACCGCCCGTCTGGATTCTGCGTTGGATGGTACTGAATATGGGGCCAGCAGAAGTTGTCAACTCCACCTATTTCATCGAGCTTTCCGCCGACTGCCAGCACCCGGCGCACGGCCTCATCGATCGTTACCGCAACCATGTCATAGGTGTCGATTATCGAGTAGGTGGGATTGAGCGCCTGAGCGACGGCAAGTCCTCGCTGACTTCCCAGGACCGGCCGCAGGACGGCGGCATCGCTCGGTACATCCCTGTCCCGCCCGGCCATGAACTTGATGACACTGCTTCCCTGCACCTCGTGATCGTACTGGCGCTGGATCCATTCCCGCGAACACACATTCGGGCGCCGCAAGAGTTTATGCAGCAACTGCGAATAATCCTGCGGTTCCCCCAGCACCGGCTCGCACAAGCCTCTGGCTCCAGGAGCAAGCCAGTGAGCCTCGAACTCCCACTGAGGAAAGGCTTCCTTGAAAAAGCTCAGATCCAGGTACGCACAGGTCTTGTTGCCATAGGCCAAATGCAGCGTTCCCTTTCCCTCGTAGCGCCCGATAACAGCGCTTTCCACTTCGTGTTGCTGTGACAATTTCAGGAAGCGATCCAGGCGCCCGGAAGGGACCGCAACGGTCATTCTCTCTTGCGATTCAGAGACCCAGATCTCCCAGACATCCAGACCTTCATACTTCAGTGGGACTTTATCCAAGTCCACAAAGGCCCCCCCTGAAAACTGGGCTGACTCGCCGACGGAGGATGACAGCCCGCCACCTCCGTTATCGGTGATGAAGGAAATGAGCCCTTCATCGCGGGCTTCAAGGAGGAAATCGTGCATCTTTTTCTGGGTGTAGGGATCGCCAATCTGGACGTGACCTGCAGGCGTGCTCTCAGAATAAATCTCGCTGGAAGCCGTCACGCCGTGGATACCGTCTTTTCCGACGCGCCCGCCGCACATGACGATCATATCACCAGGCTCGGGGCGCTTTTGATCGGTTGGTTCGCCCAGGATTTCCCGCGGCATAATGCCAAGGGAGGCGACAAAAACCAGGCATTTGCCAAGATATGAATGATGGAAAAAGAGGTTGCCAAAAGGCGTTGGGACTCCGTGTTTGTTGCCGCCGTCCTTGACGCCTTCAACAATACCATCCAACAACCGCCGTGGATGGAGATGGGGTCGCAGCGGTCCGGCGTAGTCTCCGGGTCCCACGCAGTATCCGTACAATCCGGCAAGGAGCCGGGCGCCCTTACCGGTTCCCATGATATCCCGGTAAATCCCGACGATGCCGGTTAGCGCCCCCCCGTAAGCTTCCATGTTCGAAGGGCTATTGTGGGTCTCTCCGGTGATCGAATAGTTGTGGTTTTCATCGAAACGAGCAACTCCCGCGTTGTCCCAGAGAACCGAAACGACCCAGCCTTTTTCTTTCATGATGGTAAGAGTGGGTTCTTCAATACATGTTTTAAAAAGGCTGTCCACGACTTCCGATTCGCCTGTCTGAAGGTCAAGGTAATGGAATTTCCCCCGAAAGGTATTGTGGTTGCAATGATCGCTCCGGGCCTGAGAGATTGCCTCCAGTTCGACATCGGTCGGGAGTGACAACCCAACGCTCTGACGCGCTTTGAGTACTTCCGGCCGCAGGAAATACTGCCTGATGACCGGGACGTCCTGGGGATTGAGAGCCAGGTTTCGTTCCTGACTGAGTTTCATCAAATCGTCATCAGATGCAATCGGAATCTCGGTTACTGCGGGGGTATGCGCCAACACGACCTTGGGCAAAATGAACCCGATGCCAATTTCACTGTCCCATTCAGACCTGGAATAGACACGCCATTGCTGGATGATGTTGTTTGCAAGCAACTCTTGCGCAACGGTTTCGACCTGTTCGCGATCAAGCGAAGTGTCATTCAGCATGTACAACTTGGAAGTGTAAACCGCATCATCCGTTTCCATGGGCCTTCCCAAGTAGTCGGAAATGGCCTCCATGGCGACACTCCCGGCGGTATCTCTTACCCCTGGACGAAACCCCACCCAGATAGCCCAATTAAAATCTTTCGCCAGGGGTCGGAAACTCGAATCCTGAGTCACCGGGTTGGAGAATATCTCTTTGCGAACCGCCTCCAATTCCTCAGTCGCAAGGCCAGTGTCCAGAGTGAGAATATGGATGACACGAGCATGTCCTGCATCCAATCCAAAGTAGTGGTGGATCTTGCGACACAGGCTCGCCCCTTCGGCATCGAAGAGATGCTTTTTTAGGGTTATTTCCAGTCTAGCAACCATAAGGTGAACCCATAGTTATTGATCATTGCGTTGAACGGTGCCCTGCATAATAGGCCAGCACGCGGCGCTTTCTTCCCGAGGATCCATCATCTAGGAAACGAGGAGTTTAAAGGCAATTGCGATGAGAACTACCCCCCCTGCAGCTTCCATCCTTTGGCCGAATTTCCTCGAAAGTCGATTCCCCAGTTTCATGGCAATCCACGTCATGCTACAGGCAACAAGACCGATTATCAATGCCGAAAAGAGCAGACCCTGCCCCAGCATTCCAAGGCTAAACCCCACTCCCAAGGCATCCATACTGGTGGCAAGCGAGAGCAAAATGAGGCTGAATCCACGGGTGGGATCGGGGCAATCGTCGGGTCGCATGGATTCATCAGGGCGGAGACTCTCATGGATCATTTTTAAGCCAATAATAAAAAGCAACCCGAAGGCAACCCATGGCGCCCATTCAATAGCGAGTCCTACGACATTTTGACCGATGAAGCAACCGAGGAGTGGCATCAAGAACTGAAACAAACCGAAGTGGAAGGAGAGTCGAAAAACCTGGCGCGGTGAACAAAACCGCGTTCCCACCCCCAACCCCACGGCAAAAGCATCACAACCGAGGGCCACCGCCACCAGGAGGGTTTCAACCGTTTTCAAAGTCGCTTACTCACTAGCCTCTAAGTATAATAGCAGCTATAGCTACCGGCATGCGATTCGTAATTCCTGGCCAAATCCATAAGCAGCTTTTCCGTATCTCGGTCGAGGTTCACGAATTTCACCCCCATCCCCCTGGGAGATAGCGAATCACCCGGACCGTGAATGTTGGTCCAGACCACTTCGCCACTGACTTTGATGGGATTCTTCATCCCCGGAAACTTCAGAGCCAGCTTCAGTTTGGCATTGAGCTGGGAGGGATGCGAGCAGAGAATCAGCATTCCTCCATCGTTGAAGTGAATCGCCGTCCCGGTGCTTACCTGATCACCAACGATGAAGGTGACCTGACAGGGAGCAGCTTTCTCAGGAGGCCGTTCTCCGGGAGTATGATTTTCCTTGCTCGCCATAACCGTCTCTTACGAACGCAACGTAGCGTGGAAACTTTTCAGAACTCGTTCCACCAGCCTGCCATGCATTTCATTAACCTCAGCATCGGTAAGACTGCGCTCAGCTGAGCGATATAGCAGGCGGTAGCCGATACTTTTTTTCCCATCGCCGAGTTGTGAGTTGCGATAAATGTCAAAAATTTCAACCCGTTCCAGCATGGGTTCTTGGAGCTGCCAGATGAAGTCTTCCACCCTTTGAACAGGAAGTGACTCATCTACAATTACCGCCATATCTCTTGATACCGAAGGAAACCTGGGAAGACTACGGTATAGCGAGTGCTGACGTCTGAGTCGGTAAGCCGTCTCGAAATCTATCTCAAAAATATAAGTGGGCTTCTTCAAGTCGAAAGCATTCTCAACATCAGGGTGTACTCTTCCCAAAGCTCCGAGAAGTTCTCCATCATGGAAGATGGCTGCGGCATGAAATGAATCCAGGTATGGCGGCACCTTCTCTGCAATAAACTCAACCCCCCGGAAGTGAAAGAGCTCTAAAACTTCTTCGACCACTCCCTTAAGATCAGCATATTCAATACCACCTAGTCCACCATACAGCGTTTGAGGAACACGTTCTCCAGCCATGAGGCCGACAAGATGATGCGGTTCTGCAGGCAATAGCTCTTCTTTTCGGGGCAGGAAAACTTTGCTTAACTCGAAAATCCTCAGGTCTTCATTGCCATGATCAAAATTGTAATGAGCTGTCTCCAGAAGACCCGGAACCAAAGTGGTCCGCATTACCCCCTGTTCCTCACTCAGCGGGTTCAGCACTGGAATCGGGTTCAATTTCGGGTCATCTTGAGAAAAGCTAAGTTTACCCAGGGATTCATGAGAGATAAAGGAATAATTCAGTGCTTCAAAGAATCCCGCTCCCCGGAGGAGCTCTTTGATCTCTTGTCGCAGATTCAAATGCGGATCAACAGGTTCCGCTTCGATGGAGGCTTCAGGGCAGGTTACCGGCACCCGGTCATAGCCGACGAGCCGCGCAACTTCTTCTGCCAGATCAACTACTCTTGTAATATCTGGTCGAAAGGACGGCACCGATACCTGAAGCCGGTTGCTGTCAATCGTTTCGACCTGCAGTTCGATTCGGCCAAGGACCTCTCCTATTTCCCCTGGTGAAAGGTCCGTCCCCAAGAATCGGTTGGTGCGATCAACATCAAGGACCAGCAATGGTGCTGTGATGGGTCGCGGGTAGACGTCAATCCGCCCTTCGGCAATTTGGCCTCCCCCCACCTCCATCATCAATTGAGCAGCTCTATCCAAAGCCCGAACAACCCCTTCGGGATCGACTCCGCGCTCGAACCGGTAACTGGACTCAGTTCGGAGCCCCAAATTTTTACTGCTTCTGCGAATGGATCGAGGATCGAAGTAAGCGCTCTCGATGAGCACCCGTGTGGTAATAGAGGCGATCTCGGAATCCAAACCTCCCATGATACCCGCGATGGCCACCGGTCCCTGGCCATCGCAAATGAGCAGCGTATCGTCGAAGAGGGTCCGTTCCATTTCATCGAGCGTCGTGAACCGCTCTCCCGCTCTTGCCCTGCGGACGACGATCCGGTGTTCTCGCAGGCGGTCGAAATCAAATGCATGCAGAGGCTGTCCCATCTCCATGAGAATATAATTGGTCACATCCACAATGTTATTTATCGATCGAAGCCCCACTGCTTCCAGCCGATCTCGAAGCCATTTGGGAGAGGGGCCGACCGTTATGCCCTGAACGATTCGCGCTGCATACCTCGGGCATCCTTCCGGGTCATCAATGGTAATGTTGCTGAGGGTAGTGATTTCCGGACCCGTCTCAACGACTGAAATCGCCGGGTACTGCAAAGCCACTTCACATATCGCCGCAACCTCTCGGGCAATGCCAAGGATAGAAAGGCAGTCACTCCGGTTTGGTGTCACGGCAACATCGATGATTTCATCCTCAATACCCAGGGCATCTCTAACGGGGATGCCAACCGGAGTTTCCTCCGGCAGAATCCAAATGCCGCTCGCATCTTCGCCCAGTCCCAATTCTTTCCGGGAGCAGAGCATTCCCTGAGAAAACTCACCGCGAATCCGCGTTTCCTGGATGGCCATTCCGCTTGCCAGTTGTGCCCCGGGAAGGGCCAGCGGTACGATGATCCCTTCCTTCACATTGGGCGCTCCGCACACGATGTGGTATTTGGTCTTCCCATCCGACGCCTGGCAAAGGTGCAGACGATCAGCACCGGGATGGCGCCGAACGGAGCCCACCTTCGTGGTCACGACTCTCTCCAGGAAAGGATTGAGCCGTCGAACAGCCTCCACTTCTAGCCCTGCCATCGTCAGGCGATGAGCCAATTCTTCGACCGGTAAGGAAACGTTCACATAATTTCGAAGCCATTCAAGACTGACAATCATCTCTGGTTACCTCATCCCAATCCTAACTGATCAGGGCGGCGGAGTCATGTTTTAGGATTGCGGATCGTGGGGATTATGGCTTGTTGAATCAGAGTCAAATCAGCCGGAATGGGGCTAACATTCTCCCTGAACAAAAGCCTAAAATTGCCGTAGGAAGCGAAGATCGTTTTCGAAAAAAAGCCGCAGGTCGTCGATTCCAAATTTCAACATGGCAATTCGCTCAATTCCCATCCCAAAAGCAAAACCGGTCACCTTATCGGGATCGTATCCGACCATCTTGAACACTTCCGGGTCAACCATTCCGGACCCGAGGATCTCCAGCCATCCCGTCTGAGAACAGACCCGGCATCCCTGCCCGCGGCACATGACACACTCGATATCCACTTCGGCACTCGGTTCAGTAAAGGGAAAGAAGCTGGGCCTAAATCGCAATGCAACATCAGCACCGAACATCTGATGCACAAAAACTGTCAGAATCCCCTTTAGATCGCCAAAGGAGATGTCTTCTCCAACCATCAGGCCTTCGACTTGGTGAAACATTGGAGTGTGAGTGGCATCTGAGTCACACCGGTAGGTCCTGCCTGGTGCGATGATCCGAATCGGAGGACGACGCTTTTCCATGGTTCGCACCTGGAGCGGAGAGGTATGTGTGCGCAAAACCACGTCGTCCGAGATATAGAAGGTATCCTGCATGTCCCGAGCAGGATGGTCTTTGGGGATGTTTAGCGCCTCAAAATTGTAGTAATCCAGCTCGACCTCGGGCCCCTCCACCGTTGCAAAACCCAGCGCATGGAAAATCCTTGAAATTTCGAGAGAAATCTGGGTGACAGGGTGCAGTCGTCCCCGCAAAGGCCTGCGCCCGGGGATGGTCACGTCGAGCTGTTCTCGACGTTCGAGCAACCTTTGTTTGCTTCGATCAATTGCTTCAGAAAGTCTGTTTTCGAGGTCGACTTTTATCTCGTTAAGAAGTTTTCCAGCCGAGCGACGGTCGTTTTCCGCAACGCTGCCCAACTCCTTAAAAAGTTGGGTGAGCTCTCCCTTTCTCCCCAAGTAACGAATGCGAAGTTTGTCCAACTCTTGAGGATCGTCTCTTGAGGCCTCTATCTCCGCGACCGCCGCATCCAGGAGCCTGCGAACAGCTTCTTCCATGTCTAAGCCGCTTCTTTTGCCATCTGGGCCAGCCTGGCAAAAGCCTGAGGGTCGGTCACTGCCATGGAAGCCAAAACCTTCCTATCCAGGACGATATTTGCCTTCTTCAAACCGTTCATAAACCGTGAATAGCTCAGTTCATGCAACCGAGCTGCCGCGTTGATCCGCATGATCCAGAGACTGCGGAAGGAGCGCTTGCGCACTTTGCGGTCGCGATAGGCAAACTTAAGGGCGCGATCCACCGTTTCAGTAGCAGTCCGAAAAAGCCTCCCGCGGCCACCCCGATATCCTCTGGCCATATCCAAAATGTTTTTTCGACGCTGGCGCGATTTGACAGCCTTTTTGACCCTCGCCATGAATATCTACTCCTAACTTGATTGGTCACTAAAGATAAGGAAGCATTCTCCTCAGAGCGCTCACATTGATGGCGTCAACGACGGTTGTTTGCCGCAGTCGGCGCTTTCGTTGACGATTCTTCTTGGTCAGAATGTGACTCTTATTGGCTCTTGCTCGCAGGAACTTCCCTGTTCCTGTGCGCTTAAAACGCTTTGCTGCTGCTCGGTTGGTTCTTATTTTGGGCATTCTATTCTCCATAAAACCAGGCAAGGACCTGACGACTCACGCCAGAGCCCCGCCTCTTGCTCCCGCCAGGTCTGCTTACGAGCAAACGGACTAACCCTCGGGAGGCCTATCCGAGCGATTCGGTTACCCACAGAACCCTTGCGCCTCGGAATTTAGCTCAATGATAAAAGACCCGAGTCAGTTCGACTACAAATTGGAAACAACGGAATATATTGATGTCCGAGGGATGCGTCAAGCTTTTTTCTCTGAGCCCTGCTACTTAGGGGCCAAAATCATGACCATGTTGCGGCCTTCCATTTTAGGCGCCTGTTCCACAACGACATCTTCCTTGAGTTCTTCCCTGATGCGTTCCAGAACCTTCATCCCCAGCTCGGTATAAGCAATCTCCCGTCCTCTAAAAAGAATGGTAACCTTGGCCTTGTCTTTCTGCCCAAGAAAGCGTTTGATGTGGCGGATCTTGACCTGCAGATCGTGTTCATCGGTCTTCGGACGGACTTTGACCTCTTTTACCTGGATGACGGTCTGTTTTTTTTTGGCCTCCTGAGTCCGTTTGTTCTGCTGGTACTTGAACTTGCCAAAATCCATGATCTTGCAAACCGGAGGGTCGGCATTCGGGGCCACCTCGACAAGATCCAACTCCTCTTGAGTAGCCAATTCCAGGGCCTTCTTCAACGACAAAACCCCCAGTTGCTGGCCTTCCTGCCCGATCACCCGAACTTCCAGGGCGCGAATTTTCTCGTTGATATTGATCTGTTTCTCCAGGACCACATCCTCCTTTCCGATTGCTACAATCTTCTTCTCAAAACCACTAAATTATTCCCAATCCCACTTTGCCTCTCGTGGCATCAAGGCATTCCTTTTCAATCAACATTGCGAGACTCTCAGGACTCATCATCTCAAGCTGAGTCCCGTCTCGCCGTCTCGGGCTAATTCCGCCGGCCGCAACTTCACGGTCTCCTATCACCAGCATGTAAGGGATCTTTTGCATTTGAGCTTCGCGAATCTTATAGCCCAGTTTTTCATTTCTATCGTCCAGTTCCACCCGCACCCCAAGGTCCCTCAACCTTTCGAAGGCTCGTCTCGCAAAATCCAGCTGCGCATCAGACACGGTTACGATAACCGTTTGCACCGGGGCCAACCAGGTCGGGAAAGCTCCCGCATAGTGTTCAATGAGCACTCCAAGGAACCGCTCCATAGCGCCCAGAATCACGCGATGCACCATTACCGGGCGATGGCGCTGGCCGTCAACCCCGATATAAGTCAAATCAAAGCGCTCGGGCAGGGTAAAATCACACTGAATAGTGGCGCATTGCCAGCGGCGATCCAACGCATCTCTCAATTTCACGTCAATTTTCGGACCGTAAAAGGCGCCCTCCCCTTCACACATGGTGTAGGGGATTCCCTTATCTTCAATGGCACTGATCAAGGCATCCGTAGCCCGCTCCCAATCCAGATCGGTACCAATGGACTTTGTGGGGCGGGTGCTGATCTCCATATCATAGGAAAATCCAAAAACCCCCATAACCTCGATTACGAAATCGATGATGTCCTGAATTTCCTTGTGGAGCTGCTCCGGCATGCAAAGTATGTGGGCATCATCCTGCGTGAACTGTCGTACTCGCAGCAAACCATGCAGAACACCTGACTTTTCGTGCCGATGCACCGTGCCCAGCTCAAAAAGGCGCAACGGAAGGTCACGGTAGCTTCTGATCCTGGACTTATAAATGAGCATATGAGCCAGACAATTCATAGGCTTAATGCCGTATGACTGCTCTTCGATCTCCGTAAAGTACATGTTCTCACGGTAATGGTCGAAGTGGCCGGAACGTTTCCACAGCTCGGTTTTGAGCAGGGTTGGCCCAATGACAAGCTGATACCCGCGGCGGAGATGCTCCCGTTTTTCAAAAACCTCAAGAATATGGCGAAGGATGGCGCCCTTTGGGTGATAGATGACCATCCCGGCTCCCACCTCGTCGCTGAAACTGAAGAGATCCAGCTCCCTCCCCAATCGGCGGTGGTCTCGTTTATGGGCTTCCTCCAGAAAATGCAGGTATTTCTCCATCGCCGCCTGATCACCGAAGGCCGTTCCATAGATCCGCTGGAGCATGCGATTCCGCTCATCCCCTCGCCAGTATGCCCCAGCAATGCTGGTCAGCTTGAAGGCCTTGAGATACCCCGTATCAGGAATGTGAGGGCCTCGGCAAAGATCAACAAAATCACCCTGTTGATAGAGTGACACCATGGCATCCGGAATCTCTTCCAAAATCTCCACCTTGTATGCTTCACCACGCTTCTCGAACTCGGCAATGGCTTCTTCCCTGGGGATTTCCTTCCGGAAAAACGCTAGATGCCGGGAGATGATCTCGGCCATCTTCGCTTCGATCCGAGTCAAATCTTCCTCGGAAAATGGCTTCTCCACGTCAAAATCATAATAAAAGCCGTTTTCTATGGCTGGCCCAATGGCAATCCTGGCTTGCGGGAACAGTGCCTTGACCGCTTGAGCCATGATATGGGAAGCACTGTGGCGCAAGATATCCAATCCCTTCTGGGAGTCCGCGGTAAGGCCCTCGACGGTTGCATCCGCTTCCAGGACTGTATTCAGATCTACGAAGATGCCGTCTAATTGCGCTGCAATCCATGCCTGTTCGGCCTCATCCGTTGCCTTCAAGGCTTCTCCCAATGAAATACCCTTTGGAAAGACCCTTCGCTTGCCGTCCCCAAATGTCATCTGAATGCTATCGGAACCCATATCCCCGCCCTAAGATGTGCGACAAAATAGAAAATGTTAAAGAATTACTTTGAATTAGCCAACAAAAAAGCATCCTCCTCCGCGCATTGGGATGAGGATGCCCCATATCGAAAGAACTTCGGTTTCTTTTTTGGGAGACTCTTCTCGCTGCAGTATTTCACATTCAACCGAGCCAACCGGATGCCCTATCTCAATGCTCCTTCTGTCTGAGTAAAAAAACCATTGACTAACCTGGTAGGCACGGGCGGCTTCGAACCGCCGACTTCTACCGCGTCAAGGTAGCGCTCTCCCCCTGAGCTACGTGCCTACAGAGCTGAAAACTCTATAACGATCTCGCCAAGTCATGTCAAGAGAAATGCGGAGCGATCTCCTGTTCACGGCTTCAGGTTCATCCTCGTCAATCAGGATTGCACCAATAAAATCCCCTTCCTCACATACTGGAGGCCGCTAGCAACGCAAATAACAGCTGTAACTGCAAACACCAGTGAATGGATCCATGCAGCCACCATGACGAGCGAAGAACTCAGGGCAAGCAACACAGCCAGTAACTGCATGAGGGTGGTGAGCTTCCCCAGGAACGTGGGCCGAATCTTGACCTGATATCGCAGCACTAGCAATACGGTTGTTCCCGTCACGATCACAACATCTCTGGCAACTGCTACGACCACCAGCCAAGCGGGGATCAATCCGATACGGCCGAGAATCAGCAATGAACTGACCAGAAGCAGCTTATCCGCCAGCGGGTCCAGGATGGCGCCAAGGCGAGATTTTTGATGGTAAAGCCGTGCAATAAGCCCGTCAAGGCCATCCGTAATGCCTGCAATGAAAAACACAACCAGGGCCTGGTTCAGTTTCCGCTCAACCAGGAACCAGATTAGCAGAGGCGTCAGGAGAATGCGGCTGAGGGTGAGAAGGTTCGGAACAGTCATTGTTTGGGCTCTGCAGGGCTCACTTCCGATTTGACAAAGGTTACGGAAAAAGAGCCGCTTCCCTCGCCAAGGCTGGAGATCTGAACCTGAAGACCGTTTGGAAGTCTAGTCCCATTGAGATTCAAAAGGCTGGTCCCATCTGCTCCAAGAACCCTCACAATGCTCACTTCGGGTCGAATTTCAAAGCCCTTCACCTGCATATCCCTAAACTGCTCACGGAGCGTCTTTTCAAGGGTAAGCCAATCAATGTAAGCATCTCTGGATCTGATCTGCAGCACCAACTCTCCAGCTTCCTCAGGGGTTGCTGCGCTGTCGGTGCCGGGAATGGCTTGGGATGAGGCTCGGAGCTGTTGGTCAAGCCGGGGAACCACGAAATCCGCCAATTCAATGGCAGCCTCATGGACGGAGAGGTCACGAATCGCCAATTCCTTATGAATCTCCCCTTGAGCCTTGCCGGAAGAAACGTTCAAAAGACGCAATCTTGCCTGCAGGCGAACCTCATCGCCCTGACCCGGCATCAATCCAACACTACCGACCACCACATGATTAAGCCCAAGCGCTTTGGCTAGAGCAAGAGCCTGACCTGTCGAGACTTCTCCATCGCCATCCGGGGCAAGCGTTCCCATTTGGGGTAAACGTATGGACCACCCATAATCCCGAGATCCCTGAAAAACACTGGCTGCCAAAAACCCCTCGGGATCCTGACTGTCGCCAGGCATTTGCCATTCTTCATCCCACTTTTCAGAGACAACCCACAGGATCTCCTCTCCCGACCCTGAGGCTTTATCCGGCATCCCAGCCTTTTTGCCAGGTTGCCCAACAGCTTGGCGTGATGGGGTTGCTTGAGCTTCTGGTGGAGCAACCCGAGGCTGAGATGTCTCTGCCTCCGAGTGCTCCAGTCCAAGAGTCATGAGATCTTTTTTCAGTAGATCCATACTGACCGTAGCTTGTCCGGTGATTCGATACAGACCTCCTTGGTCAGCGTTTTCTGAAAAAATCTCATACGTTTGCACATAGCGGTCCGCTTGTTTCAGGAGCTTATCCTGGATCACCTGATAATCCTTGCCTATTTGTCCAGGCGAAAGGAATGTTGCAGCGGCCTGAACAACGGCCTGAGTCAGGAAATCCCGAACTGCCGCTTGCTGACTTTTTGAGCGATTCTGGGGACTGTAAATCGCCTGACCCTGACTGAAAAAAACCCGCGGGGTTCCCTGAGGTGGGGCAGTGGCCGACCAAGCTGCGAAGCCCTGCATCAATATGAGGACCACTCCCAGGCAAATTGAAAACTGTCGTTTCGTCTGCGACCGCATTGAGTTCATCGTATAAGAATTTCCATTTAGGTCCTTGGCCCTTCACTTTTTCGAGTATTATTTGGTAGCATAGAGTGTTCTGAAACGAAAGGGGATACTTGCAGAAACCGGTAAAAACATGTTCCAAATGGCTTCTCATCATATCTCCGCGCGAGATTCACATGCTTCGGTTCATCCTGGAGGCATACGAGGGAATTGGTTTCGTAACCACCCTCGATTCACATCTGGGTCTTGTAGAATTGAGTGTCGCACCAGGATGTGAGGAAGATGTAACCCAGGTCTTGAATAGTGAAGAGCATAATCTGCAATTGAGGCCGGTTTGGCCGGAAAATGTGGGAATGGATTCTGACGTTTTTCGTGCCGGAAGTGATGACAGCCCTTCACTCATTCGATAGAGCAGTTGAAGAACCGTTTACTTTTCAATGCGAGTGGATTAGGATTTCCGCTAATATGAACTGGTTATCCAGTTTGAATAAAGTGCAGCAGAACTACTTCAATACCCAGGCCCATAAACTGTTTTCCAGGGTATTCGCCAATGCATAGTGCTTTTCAGAAAAGCGATGATAAGAGCGATTCTCGCTCGCACCAGGCCCTCGGGCTGCATTCTTATCGATACGGGGACGAAATTGCCCAAGAGGGTGACGAATCGCCCTGTTTTTATGTCATTTTGAGCGGCCAGGTGAAGATCAGCAAACGGGGAAAGTTCATCCGACTATTGCGAGAACAAGATGTTTTCGGGCTGGAGAGCATCTTGTTCAAGCAAACCTTGCCGTACACGGCTAAGGTTATGACGACGTCCAGGATTGCATCCTACGGTCCTGAAGCCCTTGATCACTTTATTCGTGAAAATCCGCGAATGACGGCAAGCATCCTAACTTCGACCATAGACCAACTGCTCCAAACCACCAACAATTTGGCACAAGAAGGGGGGTCATTCGGCCTAGAAAACGCTCGCGTCGACTTCTACTCTGATGGCGACATTATTGTCCATGAGGGGACTCCCGAGACGGACTTTTTCAGGCTTGTTTCCTCGCAGGGAGGACTAAGGGTTACCAAGGCAGGTAAGGAAGTCTCGCGAATCGAGAAACCCGGCGAATTTTTCGGTGAGATGGCCGGGCTCTTGAACCTTCCTCGGGTCGCCACTATCACCAGTATGGGTGAAAGCGTTGTAGAGAGGTATGGCTTCGACGATCTCGATGTGATTGTCAGAGACTACCCTGAAGTGGCCTTGCATATCATGAGAACACTGGTTGTCCGACTCGCGAAACTGACCAGCAAATACACCGATGTTTCAGGGCATGAGAATGACACCTAAAGATCCTTGGTCCCTCGTTTTCTGACCATCACCCACGGACCGCTGTTTTTTTAAATATGACACTAATTGAACACCACATCCTGAAATCGATCCCTGAATCGCGCTTCTTGTATGTCAAGACGTTTGGCTGCCAGATGAATGAATATGATTCCCTTCGTGTGCAGCGGATCCTCCATTCACACGGATATGTTATTACATCTGATATGGCTTCAGCAGACATTATCTTTCTCAATACCTGCTCCGTTCGGGAAAAGGCGGAACAGAAGGTCCATTCTTTTCTGGGACGCTTACGCTGCTTGAAAATGCGGCGTCCCGATCTCAAAATAATCGTTGCTGGTTGTGTGGCCCAACAGCTCGGGAAGCGCCTCCTGGAGCGGTTTGAACATCTCGACCTGGTGTTGGGGACCAAGGGGATTTCAGCGATTGCAGAACTCCTTCAGGAAATTCTGGAGACTAACGAACGCCAAGCCTATCTGCCCGAAGATGAAGCGCTGCGACTCCCATTAGATCAGCACTTCACATCGCTTCCCGAGACAGTTGGCGTGGTCGCTCCGGTAACCATTATGCAGGGCTGTGACAACTACTGCACCTATTGCATCGTGCCGTACGTTCGCGGGCGTGAGCGAAGCCGTCCCCTGAGGCATATCATTCATGAAATCCAGTCGCTTACCGCAAGCGGCGTCCGCGAGATTCTCCTTCTGGGCCAAAATGTCAATTCCTACGGACGCGCTTTGGATGAGAAAACTGATTTCGCTGATCTGTTGCACCGAATTCGGGAGGAAACTGACGTCCACAGGCTTCGTTTTACCACATCCCATCCCAAAGACCTGACCATGAAATTGCTCCAGTGTTTCGCCGATCTACCGTGTCTCTGCAGATCTCTGCATTTGCCTGTGCAATCGGGATCCGACACCATCCTGTCACGCATGAACAGGGGCTATACCGCGTCCCAATATCTGGATAAAATCAGTCTGCTGCGCCAGGTCTGCCCGGATATCGGTTTATCTTCGGACGTCATGGTTGGATTTCCGGGAGAAACTGAGGATGATTTCCGGCAAACCATCCACCTGCTCGAAGCTGTGCAGTTTGACAACCTTTTTTCTTTCCGGTATTCCGACCGCCCTTACGCAAAATCTTCGGATTACCTGAACAAAGTCGATGCGCAAACCAAAGCTGAACGCTTGATTGAACTGCAAAGTCTTCAGGCGGAAATTACCCTGCGGAAGAACCGGATGGAAGTCGGCACAATTCGAGAAATCCTCGTTGACGGGCCAAGCCGGGCATCCAACGGTCAATTGACCGGAAGAACGCAACAGAACCGGGTGATCAATTTTGTTGGTTCAAAAGAGTTGATTGGGGAAACCATATGTGTGAAGATCACTTCGGCCTTATCCCATTCATTGAAAGGAGAGCTCTGGCGCCAAGGGGCAAATTCCTGAGTTCCTATAACCGGATGCTCATTCCTAAAGGCTTCTGCTTTCCATTTTACTCCTGTGGGGCGGCCGAGTTTCAGATACGGAGGGTAATCCATGTTTAGACAGATGAAAGTGGCGGCATTGGTCATAGACCCCCAGAGTAACACCCCGATCGTAATCTTGAAAGATCTCCAGACCGAGACCTCCCTTCCCATATGGATCGGCCTTCTCGAGGCGACAGCTATCGCCACTGAACTCGAAAACATTCAATTTCCACGGCCCATGACACACGATTTGATTAAGAACTGCTTCGATTATCTGAAGGTGAAAGTCGAACGGATAGAGGTTTGCGATCTTCGCAATAATACCTACTATGCCCTGATCTATATCCGAGACCGTGAGGGGGTGAGCCCCATTGATGCCCGTCCCAGCGATGCCATCGCTATCGCGCTTCGCACCAATGCTCCCATCTTTGTCAAAGAGGAGGTAATTTCCAAATCCCAGAAGTCTGATGAGGCTGCTCGACCGTTATTTGATAAGGAAAATAAAGAGCAATGGTCCGAGCTTTTGGAGAACCTCGATCCGAAAGACTTCAGCAAATACAAGATGTGACCGAATCTCTGGGTGAAGAGGGGGAACGATTATTGATGATGTGGGATAGTGAGCGTCTGGGCCGCATGGTCGAAACTGCTCAGGGTAAGCGGCCGGCAGATCTGTGCATACGGCAATGCAGCCTTGTTAATGTGATTTCCGGGCAACTCGAGAAAGTCAACCTGGCTATTCACGACGGCATGATCCTGGGGTGGGGGGATTACGAGGCAAAGGAAGTTATCGATGCATCGGATATGTATGCTTGCCCGGGTTTCATTGACGGTCACGTCCACCTCGAAAGCGCTATGTTGAGTCCGGCCCAGTTTTGCGCTGCAGTCCTTCCTTGGGGAACCACCGCAGTCGTTGCGGACCCGCATGAAATCGCCAACGTCCTGGGACTGGATGGCATACGCTATTTCCTGGAAGCTACCCGAAACCTTCCTGTCGACGTCTATTTTAATCTGCCAAGCTGTGTTCCTGCTACCCCTCTCGAAACTTCGGGAGCCCATTTGAGAGGTGCTGATCTTTTGTCTCTTCTACCGCACCGGCGCCTTCTCGGGCTGGCGGAGATGATGAATTTCCCCGGGGTGCTCCAAGCTTCTCCGGAAGTCATCGACAAACTTGTGCTCTTTCAGGGACACAATCTTAATGGCCATGCTCCCTGCTTGAGCGGTTTGCAGCTCAACGCTTACCTGTCAACGGGAATTGCTTCGGACCACGAATGCACCTCATTGGCAGAGGCCCGGGAAAAGCTTTCCAAGGGAATGAACATCATGATCCGTGAGGGCAGTCAGTCGAAGGACCTCGCGGCCCTGCTTCCCCTCGTGGATGAACACACCTGGCCGCAATGCATGTTGGTGAGCGACGATCGCCATCCTGATGATCTCCTTCGGGAGGGCCACATGAATGCGATCGTAAACCAAGCTATGGCAGAGGGGATGAATCCTGTTCGGGCTCTGGTGCTGGCGACCTGGACTCCCTCCAGATACTTCCATCTTGTGCGCCAGGGGGCGCTTGCCCCTGGTTTCCAGGCTGATTTCACGTTGAGCCCAACGCTCAATCCATGGAATCCGCATCGGGTGTTTAAGCGTGGCGTTGAAGTGGCAAGAGAGGGACGACTTCTTACAGATCCCCAATCATGGCCACAGCCACCTCATCCACCCAGCCCCATGAAGACTTCCCGTTTGTCTCTTGAAGATCTGGCAGTTCCAGCACAATCCGGAAAGCTTCGCGTTATCGGGGTGCAGGAAGGAACGCTTCTCACCAAAAAAATATTGCTGCCCCCCAAGATCACCGGCTCGAATGTCATGGCGGATGTTGAGCAGGACATCCTCAAACTGGTGATTTACAACCGTTACGTGCCTGATCGGCCGCCGGCCGTTGGTTTCGTTCGGGGTCTCGGACTCCGTAGAGGAGCTATCGCCACCACTGTGGCCCATGATTCCCATAATCTAATGGTTGCTGGCGGGAGTGATAATGACATCCTTTATGTGGCGGACGCTGTCAGAAAAACTTGCGGGGGGATGGCGATCGGCGCCGAAGGCGGTCCTTTGCAGTTACTGCCCCTGCCCATCGCCGGGCTTATGTCAGATCAGCCTCTTATGAGTGTGGTCGAACGTTTCGAAGCGCTGAAAAGTCTCGCTGCATCCTGGGGCTCGACACTTTCCCATCCTTTCATGGCACTCTCATTTCTTGCTCTTCCCGTGATCCCTGAATTGAAGCTCACTGACTTGGGTCTGGTGGATGTCTCTTCTTTCTCTGTAGTTCCGCTCTTTGAAGCGGACTAAAAGCGTATTGCATTTTTTTGTTCCCTCATTTGAGTGGAACTTTACCAGGACACACTAGACAGGAGGAAACAATGACCACCGTTTCGTGCAGCTCAGTTGATAACGTTATCAGCTTCGCCATGGAAAAAGAAGAAAAGGCCATGCATTTTTATCAGAAATGTGCTGACCGTGCAAAAAACCCCGGCATCAAGAAGTTCTTCCAGGAAATGGTCGAAGAGGAGAACAGGCACCTGAAGCTGCTGAAAGACCTGAATCCGTCTGCCCTGGGCGATATCAAGCTGGTAAAAGTTGAAGATCTGCATATCAGCGACTATCTGATCGACGTTCGGTTCCACGATGACCTGACATATCAGGAAGCATTGCTCTTGGCCATGAAAAAGGAGGAAAAGGCTCACGCCTTCTACTTGGGGTGGAAAGACAAATGCCTGCACGAAAAGACGTCCAGACTTTTTGAGATGCTTGCCATTGAAGAACTGAAGCACAAACGCAAAATCGAAAATGTTTATGACGAAGAGATCCTCGCCTGGGATTAGACGGTTCCTGTAACTATCTCTTTTGCACCGTAGAGGCGCAGAGATCGCCGAGGAAAGCACTGAAAATCATTCGTCTTGATTTTCTCTCTACACTGCTAACGTGCAGTTTCTTGAAACTTTTTCAAGATTTTTTCGTAACTTATTGTCTTCTCTGCGTCTCTGTGGTGAATTCTTTCCTTGGGTGGTTTGTTACTTGGCTGGCATCACGAATGGGGCCTTTTGCTCTTTTCGCCGCAACAGCACGTAGAAAGCACCAGCCCCACCATCATAAGACCGTGCCGAAGCAAAAGCCAGCACCATCCGCCGCAGAGGAGCATGGGTCAGCCATCGCACCAATTCCTGCTTCAACACGGGCTGGCGCTCACGGGAATTGAGTCCACGCCCCGAAACAATCAGAATACACCGAAGCTTACGGGCAAAACTCCGTTTTACAAACCGGTCCACTCTCTCCTGCGCCTCCTCACGTTTACATCCGTGAAGATCAATGTAGTCTTGATAACTGAAATCCCCTTTTTTCAACTTCTTGACAATCTCGGGAGAAAGCCCGACAACAGCCCCATCCACATATTCATCGGAATACCAGAGTTCAAAAGGAATCTCACCACTCACCAAACCGACCAGGTGCTTGAAGACGTCACTGTTTTCATTCTCCAAAAAACGGGGTGACTTCTTTACCCGAGGCGGCAGCGGAATGCGTCTCTGCCCGTCGTGGCACAGTGGTTCAACACCGGCCATGGCAGTGTGAAAGAGCAAGTCGGGGTCTTCCGGGGGCTCGACGTGGTATGAAACACTACAATGAGGAGGAGAAGGCTCGTCTTGGCTCTTACAAATTCGCGTGAGTTGTTGATCTAAGTCTTTAAAGGGAGTATAGAAAGCCTGCGTGCAGCGTTTCCTCTGGTGGGAGTCAGGCATCGAACGGGCGATTTTGCGTTTGCTGACAGTCATAATTTCGCCTCGCTTTCGGGCCGCTTATATCACAGAAGCAGCTATAAGAAAAGTTCTTCATGGACTCAGTGACGGTAATCGAGACTGCGTCTCAGTTTGCAGATATGATGGAGCAGTTGTCCCATGCCCGATATATCGCCATTGATACTGAGTCAAATAGCTTTTATGCCTACCATGAGCGAATCTGCCTGATTCAGATTTCCACCGTCTCAAACGATTACATCCTTGACCCCTTGGCATTGAAAGATCTGGGGCCACTAGGCCGGATTCTGGGGGAACCGAACATCGAGAAAATCTTCCACGCTGCCTCCAATGACGTTCTGGGGTTGAAACGCGACTTTCAATTCAAGGTTGAGACTTTATTCGACACTGCCATCGCCTGCAAACTTCTCGGGTACAAACAACTGGGATTGGCCAAGATTCTCGAACAGCATTTTGGAGTTATGCTGAACAAGAAATGGCAGCGCTACGACTGGGGAAAACGCCCTCTTAAGGAAGAGCAACTGGTTTACGCCAGCCTGGATACCCACTATCTTATTTCCCTGCGTCATAACCTGGCTTCAAATTTGGTTACCAACAATCTGTGGGATACCGCAAAGGAGGCCTTTGAGAAAGCCTCCGAGCAAGAACTTCAGGTACGGACATTTCATCCCGAAGCCTTCATACAGATCCATGGAGCTCAATTGCTGGACCCGAAGGGAAAACGCATTTTGAAAGCTCTCTATATTTATCGGGAACGTGAGGCCCAGCGGCGGGACCGTGCTCCTTTTCGGATTCTTTCTAACGAAACCCTGGTGCGCCTTGCACACATCCGTCCTCAAAGCATAAACGACTTTTCGAAGATTAAGGGGATGCCCCACAGCTATCAGCAAGGGCATGGAGCATACAACCTGCTTGGTTTAATCCGCAAGACAATCGGGTATAATGTGGAATCTGGGGATCAACCTGAATGAATTGATTCATGGTGAAAGCAATTTGGAGATTTTATGAATTCCAAGATTGTCATAGGCAACTGTTTCAAGACTTACCGCCACGATCAGGACAAGGTCAAATCCCCCGAAGAAACGGTGCGCTGGGTGAAGGATTGCCTGGTGCAATCGAATCTCAAGATATTGACCGAAACCAAGCGCATTGATACCGGTCGCCTCGGTATTCCGGTCTACATCAGTCTTTGCGGCGAGGATGCCACCCGGTTCACCGGCACCAAGAAACAGATGGGAAAGGGGGCCACACCTATTCAGTCAGAAGCCAGCGCCTTAATGGAACTTATGGAAAGGTTCAGCTTCTTTTCATTCATCCAGGACCATCCCTTCCCTCTTTACAATTTCTGTGAAATACAATCCCGTGCGGTCTCTCCGGCCGCACTCAAACTCTCCCTCCACGATGACCATTCTCCCGTGGAGCTCTGCCAGGAATTCCTGCAGGAGTTCCCCATGCGGTGGGTGGTTGCGCACAACTTGACGCGCAACGAGGACCAATGGGTCCCCATCGATTGGTTTTATCTCATCAACGAATACAATGGACCGGCGGCGGGTAACACCATGGAGGAGGCCATACTGCAAAGCCTCTGCGAAGTGGTGGAAAGGCATGTGGGATCGATCATCAGCTATGAACACCGCCCCACTCCAATGATAGACCTTGAATCTCTCAAAGACCCTGCCGCTCTGGAACTAGTCGAGAAATTCCAGCGACAGGGGATTACAATCTACTTGCGCGACTTCTCGCTTGACACGGGAATCCCCACTGTGGGAGCGTTGGCCTACGACCTCGAAACCTTCCCTCATAAAAGCGAAATTGTCTTTACAGCCGGAACGACTTCCAATCCCGAGAAATCATTGTGCCGAGCCCTCACGGAAATTGCTCAACTGGCGGGCGATTTTGAAAGCCACACCTCCTACCGCCCCACCCTTCCCAAATATGCCACCCTGGAAGAAGCCCGCTACCTCATGGACAATCACCCGTCTGTCTCAATTGAGGACCTTGCGAACCTGGACAACGACAATCTAAGAGTCGAAATCGACCGCTGCGTCAAAGCCCTGGAGAGGATCGGCCTGGAGGTTCTGGTGGTCAATGTAACCCATACAGAGTTGCGCATTCCAGCGGTTTACACGATCATTCCAGGGGCCCATTTTTTGGACCGGACGCGGGACACTGACTTTGCTCAACATGCTGCCCGCACCCTGCTTCGCGGCGCTCCACCCGAAGAGATCGTACCGCAAATGCAGCGTTTATTGGGCTTGTTTGGGCCGCGCTATGACCTGACTTTTTTCCTGGCTCACAGTCTGGAACTGCAAGGCGAACCAGCCGGCGCCCTGGAACTCTTCCTGCAGGCA
>Ga0209048_10000342_pt1 | contig 50760 bp, 48 predicted proteins | sample FrelakmetCRP12CR_FD_187146 | JGI IMG/M metagenome (GOLD analysis project Ga0209048, IMG submission 187146) | Freshwater lake sediment microbial communities from the University of Notre Dame, USA, for methane emissions studies - CRP12 CR (SPAdes)... | ecosystem: Environmental > Aquatic >...
GTTGGCGGCGCGTTGTGCGGCTTGGTCATGACCGATGTCGGCACATGGACGGGGATCGCCGCTCTCACTGCATCGCTTGTTGCCCTCGACGTGTTCGTGATCTCGGTCCCGGCCGGTCCAGCGGTTCTGCGTTCGGCGTGGAAGATGTTGCTGGGTCGGGTGATCGGCGGAGTCGCATCTGGGCTCGTTGCCGTCGCGGTGACAGTGTCGCTTTCGGGAGCGGTCGGCGGGGCGGCCGCTGGCCTGGTTGGAGGCATCGTGGTCGGGAGCCTCATCGTCGTGGGGATCGCTGTCGGGCGGCTGGTGCATGCGCGCTACGCAATTGATCTGTCGTTGCTCGCCGGCTTCGCGCTCGCCGAGCTCCCGCTGATCGCCATCGCAGCCATTGCGGGCGTCGTCGCTGCTCTCGCGGGCGCGGCTGCCGGAATCCTTGTCGCCTCCGCGTTCGTCAGCCTCGGGTCGGTCGTCACCGCTTGGCGACGGCGCTACGAGGGAGCGGTTCAGGTCGACGACGACATCCTGCTCGCGGCGGTGACCGAAGCGATCCTCGACGGCATGCCGGACTCTGCTCCGCGACACTGACCGACGGGTGGGCCCTTCGGGATGCCGTGCGAGGATGGCTGCATGAGTGAGAAGCGGGACAACGAGCAGCGAGTGAGCGCGACTGGTGGCGGAGACGTTCACGAGTGGGGTCCATTGGTCCAGGATCTCGCCGCGCGCCGAGCGCGTGCGCTCGAGATGGGTGGAGACGATCGGGTCGAACGCCAGCGTTCCCTGGGGAAGCTCACGGTTCGTGAACGACTCGACGTGCTCCTCGATGGTGGGACCTGGGTCGAGTACGGGATGCTCGCCGACAGCATGGATGCCGCCTACACGGGCCGATACATGGCTGCCGACGGTGCAGTCACAGGCATCGGGGAGATCGACGGGCGTCGAGTCGCAATCGCGGCCTACGACTTCACCGTCTTGGCCGGATCGATGGGTCGGGTTGGCGAGCAGAAGGTACGGCGGATGCGACAGTTCGCGCTCCGCCAGCGGATCCCGATGGTATGGCTCCTCGACTCGGCCGGAGCGCGGATCCAATCCGACGCCGGCTCGACGTTCGCCGGTGCCGGCGATCTCTTCCGCGAGCAGGTGGCGATGAGCGGGGTCGTGCCCATGGTCGCGGCGATGCTCGGTCACTGCGCAGCAGGTACCGCCTACATCCCGGGGCTTGCCGACTTCGTGCCGATGGTGAAGGGCACGTCCTCGATGGCGCTCGGCGGGCGGCATCTCGTGAAGGCTGCAGTCGGCGAGGACGTGACCGAAGAGGAGATGGGTGGCTCCGCGGTGCACACGAAGGTGTCCGGCTGTGCTGATCTCGAGGTCGCCGACGATCGCGAATGCCTCGCAATCGTTCGGAAGTACCTGTCGTTCTTCCCGTCGCACAACCAGGAAGCCCCTCCCGTTCGAGCCACGACCGATCCGGTCGACCGGAGAGTGACCGAGCTGTACGAGATCGTTCCGACCGCGCCCCGACGGGCCTACGACGTCCGGAAGGCCGTCGTGGCGATCGTCGACGACGGCGACATCCTCTGGATCAAGCCGGACTGGGCGAAGAACCTGGTGACCGGGCTGGCAAGGGTAGGGGGCACCGCGATCGGCATCGTGGCGAACCAACCGATGGTGCTCGGTGGCGCACTCGATGTGAACGCTGCCGACAAGGCTGCCCGCTTCGTCTGGCTCTGCGATGCCTTCAACATCCCGCTCGTGTTCCTCCATGACGTGCCCGGGTTCATCGTCGGCTCCGCGGTGGAGAAGCAGGGGATCATCCGCCACGGAGCCAAGATGCTGTTCGCGGTCAGTGAGGCGACAGTGCCCAAGATCAGCGTCGTCATGCGCAAGAGCTACGGCGCGGGCTACTTCGTGATGAACGGCTACGCGTACGAGCCCGACTATCTCGTGGCGTGGCCCACCGCTGAGATCGCGGTGATGGGTCCCGACGGCGCCGTCAACATCATCCACCGCAAGACCCTCGACGCGGTCCCCGAGGAGGAGCGGGTCGCCAAACGCCTCGAGCTCGCCGAGGAGATCCGACAGAACATCAACCCGTACCTCGCCGCCGGGCACGCGCTCGTCGACGCAGTGATCGATCCGGCCGACACCCGCCACGCGATCTGGCTCGGGCTCGAAGCATCGCGGAACAAGCGCGTCGATCGCCCGTGGCGCAAGCACGGGGTTCTGCCGGTCTGAGCACGACCGCCGGCGAACCCGTCGGGCGCCCGCGCCCCGTTCGGCCGGGACGAGTGTCGGGGCGCCTCGGGTCGCGGTACTGGCGCGTCTGGCTCGCGACGTCACTCTCGAACCTCGGCGATGGTCTCACCCTCGTTGCGATGCCCCTGCTCGCAGCATCCTTCACCCGTGACCCGATCACGATCGCGGGGATCGGGGTGTTCACTCCTCTGGCGAAGATCGTGGTGTCGCTCGGTGGTGGGGTGCTCGTGGATCGCAGCGACCGGCGACGGCTCATGCTCGGCGCCGACATCCTGCGCCTGGTCGTGATGGTCGCGTTCGCAGCGCTCGTCGCGTCGGATCAGGTCTCGTTCGCCGTCGTGTACGCCGTCGTGTTCGTGCTGGCGATCGGGGAGTTCGTCTACGACACGTCCGCAACCGCGATCGTGCGCGACATCGTCCCTCGGAGGCGGCTCACCACGGCGAACGGGTGGCTCTACGCCGCGGAGGACGGCGCACAGGACCTCGCGGCCCCTCCGCTCGGCGCTGTGCTCTTCACGCTCGCCATCTGGCTCCCGTTCGTCGTCGATGCGGCCTCGTTCGCGGTCTCAGCGCTACTCGTGCTGACTCTCCGCGGGCACTTCCGAGCCGAGCGCCCCGAGCAGCCCACGTCGGTCCGCGTCGAGCTTCGCGACGGTTTCGGTTTCATCCGGGCACGTCCCTTCTTCCGGGCCGCGGCGGTGGTGTGGTCGACGCTCGGCTTCGCGCTGGGCCTCACCCTCGCGACGCTTGTTCTGTTCGTCCTCCAGACCCTCGGCGGTGGCTCGCTCGGGTTCGCCGCCGTCGTCACGGCCGGTGCCGTCGGCATCGTGCTCGGCAACCTCTTCGCCAGCCGACTCGAAGGCAAGCTCGGGCCCGGCGGCTTGCTCGTCAGCGCCGTGACCGTGGGCGGTGTCGGGCTGCTCGTCACCGGCGCGGCCCCCGCGCTCGGCGTCGCGGCGGTGGCCCAGGGCGTCTGGGGGATGGGATTCGCGCTCGCGAACACCGAGATGGTGACCATCCGTCAACGCTTGGTGCCGGACGCGCTCCTGGGACGAGTCACCGGGGTGTTCGGGCTGGCCAGCAGCGTCGGGATGGTCGTGGGCGCGGTCACCGGGGGTCTGCTGACCGATCTCGGGACCCCCCGGGTCCCGCTGCTGGTGGCTGGCGTGGTTCAGGTGGGCGCGGGCCTCGGGTGGTGGCTTCTCCTGCGCGTGTCGGGCGGGGTGGAGGGTGGGTCCAAGCCCGACGATGGGAGCATCGCGGCCTGACCGCTACGCTGCCGCGCCATGCACGAGATCCGGGCCGAGATCACGGCGAATGTGTGGCAGGTCAGCGTCGAGGAGGGCCAGCTCGTCGCCGAAGGCGACCAGCTCGTCATCCTCGAGTCGATGAAGATGGAGATCCCCGTCACCACCGAGGTCCCCGGCGTCGTGCGTGAACTCCACGTCGAACCCAACGATGTGGTGCAAGAGGGGGATCTGATCGCGCTCATCGACGAGTCCTGACGTGCCCATCCTCTGGGAGGTCAAGGCCGGTGTCGGCATCGCCTGCATCGACCGACCCGAGCGGCGGAACGCCCTGAACGCAGATCTCTGCGGCGACTTGCTCGGAAGGCTGCACGAGCATCCCGATCTGGGTGCGGTCGTCATCGGTGGCACCGGTGATCGTGCATTCTGTGCCGGTGCCGATCTCGGTCGTCGCGCGGCCGACACCGAACCCGGTGGGCTCGAGCACGGTGGGGGCGACACGTTCCGACCGGCCTTCGAGGAGTTGCTCGACGCGATCGTCGGGTATCCCGCGCCGGTGATTGCTGGCGTGAACGGGGCCGCGCTCGGCGCGGGTATGCAACTCGCAGTCGCGTGCGATCTTCGCGTCGTTGCGCCAGGCGCCCGGTTCGGCATCCCGGCCGGTCGCCTCGGTGTGGTCATCAGCGGCGCGAACGTCCGCCGCCTCGTACTCACGGTCGGCCAACCGACCGCTCGGGACGTGCTTCTCACGGCGCGGACGCTCGATGTCGACGAAGCCGAACGCGTCGGACTCGTGCAGCGGCGAGCGGTCGACGCCGTCGCGGGCGCGGCGGAGCTCGCCGAAGAGGTCGCGCTGCTCGCGCCGCTGAGCGTCCGGGGACACAAGCACACGCTCAACGTCGTCGCGGCGACCTCGATGATCCCCGCGGCCCAGGTCGAGGATCTCAGCCGACGGGAGTCCGAGGCCTTCGCCAGTCGTGACCTGCAGGAGGGACTCGCCGCATTCGCGGAGAAGCGCCCACCGACCTTCGAAGGTCGCTAGGTGACCTGCAGCGAGGTGGCGATCACGTCCGGTCGTCCGTGCACTGCGTGCGCAGCGTGCTGAAGCGCTTCGCCTGACCGAAGAGATCGCCGGCTTCGCCGACACGGAGACCCTTGACTGCGTCGAGCGCGGCGCGGCCGTTGTCGGCGACGGCCGTGCCGGTCGCGAGTGGCGCATCGGCGCGTCGGATCGTCTTGAGGCACGATGCCAGCAGTGTCGAGCACCGACTTCCCGAACGGCGCACCCGCGCCGATCCCGATGAGGAGCGAGATCGCCGTTGCGACGCAGCCGGTTCTTGATCGGGCCCGATGGCGCAGTCTCGGTCGATGCCTCGGACGTGGGCTCGACCGAGCGCTCGACGATGTCGGTGCGGAACCTAGTAGTTCGCGGGCAGGACGCGTTCGAGGTACGAGTAGAAGATGAACAGCGCGATCGCGAACGGGATCGCGCCGATGATCCAGGTCGTCCACCGTGGGTGGCGGTGGAAGAACAGCCACCACAATGCACCGATGAGCAGCGCGACGAGGCCGCTCACGAGCGTCGGGAGCTTGGACCCTGCCTCCCCGGACAACCCTGCTTCGGCGATCGCCGGCGAGACCTTCCTCTTCGGTGCCGGGAGCGCGACCTGGTCCGGTTCGAGGTCGGCCTTGATGACGAGCCGTTGTGAGGCTGAGTACTTCGGATTGCACGTCGTGAGCGTGAGCGTGGCCGCGAGGCCGCCGCTCGGATTGTCGGGGGACTTCGGCGTGGGGTCGAGGACCGAGACGTCCGACGGTGCCACGATGCGCTGCTCGGTGACCCGGAAGCGGAAGTTGCCCTGCAGCGTGCGGACCTCGATGAGATCGTCGGGGGCGAGCTGATCGAGGTTGCCGAAGGGTGCGCCGTAGGTGGTGCGGTGCCCGGCGATGGCGGAGTTCCCCTCTTGGCCGGGGAGGGGCGTGTTGGGATAGTGGCCCGGGCCTCTCCGCAGGTCGTCGCGGCTGACACCGTTCACGACGATCGCATCGACGCCGATCTTCAGGATGCGGATACGGGCGACGGCACCGCCCTCCGGGGGCGGCGGCGGTGCCGGCTCGGTCGTGGTGGTCGTTGTCGCGGTGGGGCCGGGGAGCGTCGTCGTCGGCGTGGTCGTCGACGTTGGAGCAGCCCGCCCCTCGGAGCGAAGCGCGGCGTTGAACTGCTGCTCGAGCTGGTCCTGCTCGCGGGCCGTGTAGATCCCCGTGCCCCAGAGCTGGTAGGCGACGAAGAGGAGTATGAGGATACCGACCGTGATGAACGTGCGCCCGATTGCCCCAATGACACGTCTCACGGGCCCGATCCTACGGTCGATTCGCCGGGGAATCGTGCCGCTCAACCCCACCCACAGGGTGCGGGTTCGCCGGACCGCCAAGCCGCTTCGTACACTGCGATTCGTTTCCCGGCGGAGCAGCCGGGCGTCCCGAAGGGCGGCGCCCGGTATCCCGGCGGCGAGCGAGCGCGATCGCGAAGGAGGCGCTGTGCAGCCCGTCGTTCGTCTCCGCTCGGCCGTGTGTCTCCTCGGCCGCTTCCCGGCTCTTGCCGACGTCGACCTCGACGTTGCCGAGGGCGAGGTGGTCCTGCTCTCCGGGGGCAACGGAGCCGGCAAGACCACGCTCCTGCGCCTGCTGGCCGGACTCGTCCCGCTGCATTCCGGTGAAGCCGAAGTGCTCGGGTTCGACCTCACGCAGGACCGGCGCAGCCACCGCCGCGAGCTGTCACTCGTCGGTCACGAGACCGGTTGCTACGACGACCTGACTGTCCGCGAGAACCTGCGGTTCGCGGCGCGTGCCGCGGGCGCCCGGGCGAGTGCCGTCGACGACGTGCTCGAGGGCCTTGGGCTTGCGCGGCTCGCGGCCATCACCCACAGTCGACTCTCCGCCGGGCAGCGCCGGCGCCTGGCGCTCGCCGTCGCGATCGCACGCGAGCCTCGACTCCTGCTGCTCGACGAACCGCACGCCGGTCTGGATGCAGACGGTCGTGAAGTGCTCGATGCGCTCCTGGGCCAGGCTGCGAGCGACGGCAGGACGGTCCTGCTCGCATCCCACGAGCTGGACCGCGCTCGCGTGCTCGCGGGACGCGAGGTCGTGCTGCTCGCCGGGCAGGCGGACGGCATCGCCGATGCCCGCCGAAGAGAACCGGCGCCGACATGAACCTCGTCCAAGAAGCTGCGCTCGTCGCCGGGAAGGACCTCAGGATCGAGGCTCGTTCACGGGTCACGCTGCAACAGGTGATCCCGTTCGGGCTCGTGGTGCTCCTGCTCTTCGCGTTCGCGCTGGATCCGGACCGTGGCATCCTGCGCCGAGTGGCGCCAGGGTTGTTCTGGATCACCGTGCTGCTCGGTGCGCTGCTCGCAGTGTCGCGGGCATTCGCGGTCGAAGCCGAGAACGGGGCGAGCGATGCGCTGCGGCTCTCCGGTCTCGACCCGGCCGGGGTGTTCCTCGGCAAGGCGGCGGCCGTCGCAGTCGAGCTCGCGGTCCTCGAGACGGTGCTCGCGGTGGGGGTCGTGATCCTCTTCGATGTCGGCATCGAGTCCATCGGACCGCTCGTCCTCGCCACACTGGCCGCGACCGTCGGCGTCGCCGCCACCGGTACCCTCTACGGCGTCCTCGCTACCGGACTGCGCGTGCGTGAGACGCTGGTGCCGATGCTGCTGCTCCCCGTGGTGTCGCCGGTGCTGCTCGGGGCAACGCGCGCGTGGGAAGCGGCGATCGACGGTGTTCCCGGTGACGCATGGCCGTGGGTCGGGTTGCTCTCGATCTTCGCGGTTCTCTATGTCTCCGTGGGAATGCTCGCCTTCGGGCCCTTGCTGGAGGAAGCATGACGTTGCTCAAGCCGGCGATCAGCCGGGCGCTCGGATGGGCGACCCTCGTCGCGGTCGTCGTGCTCGCGCTGTTCGGGCTCTGGGGTGCCCCACCCGACAGCGTGCAGGGTGACGCGCAGCGCCTCATGTACCTCCACGTCCCGGCAGCATGGATCGCCTACCTCGCGTTCGGCGTCACGGCGATCAGCTCTGCGCTGTGGCTCTGGCCGCGGACTCGCTCGGAGGTGTACGACCGGGTCGCCGGGGCTTCGGCCGAGCTCGGCGTGATCTTCACCGGACTCACGCTCGTCCTCGGCTCGTTGTGGGGACGTCCCGTCTGGGGCGTGTGGTGGGCATGGGACGCTCGCCTCGTCACCACGGCCGTCCTCCTCTTCCTCTACCTCGGGTATCTGGCGCTGCGAAGCGTTCCCGCCTCGCCCGATGCGCGCGCGAAGCGATGCGCGATCGCCGCGCTCATCGCCTTCGTCGACGTACCGATCGTCCATTTCTCGGTGACGTGGTGGCGCACCTTGCATCAACAGGCGACGGTGTTCAACCCCGAGCTCAAGGCGAACATCCACGGCGTGATGGCATTCACGCTCTGGTTCGGCGTGTTGGCGTTCACGCTCCTCTATGTGTACCTCCTCGATCGCCGGTACCGACTGGCGGTGCTCGAGGACGATCTCGACGAGCGTGAGCTCGAGCGAGCGATCGCGGAGCGTGTCGCCGGCGCGGGGACATCCGTTCGCGCGAGCCCCGGCGATGATGCCGACAAGGTTCCGGCGGAGGTCACCCCGTGACCAGCGCGGAATTCGTGATCGGGGGTTGGGTGCTCACCGGCGCGGTGTTCCTCGCCTATTGGCTCCGCATCCAGCAGCGGATCCGACGGGCCGAGCGACTCGAGCGTGATACGTGACCGATCGTCGTCGGCGGCGAACGTGGCTCGCCGTCGGGCTCTGTGGTGCGGCACTCGTCGCCATTGTGGTGCTCGGGGTGGTGCTCTCCGAGAACGTCGTGTATTTCCGGACGGTCTCCGAGGCCGTCCATCAACGTGCCTCCCAGGGGAGCGATCGGTTCCGCCTCGCCGGCGCGGTCGTCGCGGGGACGGTCCACAAGACCCGTGACGGTGTCGGCTTCGAGGTCACGGACGGCAAGGCCACGGTCGCGGTTTCGCATCGCGGTGATCCGCCCGACCTCTTCAAGGCGGGCGCACCGGTTGTGTGCGAAGGCCAGTGGGGTAAGGGTCGCACGTTCGACTCGGATCGGATCATGATCCGCCACGGCAACGACTACCGCCCGCCGAAGGTCGACGCGAACAAGGCGCCCCACGCCGCGTGAAGGCATCGCTCGGCGTCCTCGCTCTCGCGCTCGGTGCGAGCTTCGCGGCGATCGGCATCGTCACGCTGGCCCTGGGCATCCGGCGCCGAGACGACTCGCTCCTCCGACTCGGTCGACGCTTCGTCTTCGGCGTCCTCGTGGCCGGGATCCTCGCGGTCGTCGCCATGGAGTGGGCACTGCTGAGCCACGACTTCTCGCTGCAGTACGTCGCGCAGAACAACGCCCGCTCCACGCCGCTGCTCTTCACGATCACCGGCCTCTGGGCTGCGCTCGAGGGCTCGATCCTGCTCTGGATCCTCGTGCTCGGCGGCTTCCTCGCGTTCGCCGCGCACAAGTTCCGTGCCCGAGCGACAGATCCACTGGTGGCGTGGGCGACGCTGGTCGGACTCGTCATCGCGTTGTTCTTCTTCGCGTTGGTGCTCGGGCCGGCGAACCCGTTCAAGACGCTCGCCGTGGTCCCAGCCAACGGGAACGGACCCAACCCGCTGCTCCAGAACCACCCGTTGATGGCGTTCCACCCACCGATGCTCTACCTGGGCTACGTCGGCTTCACGATCCCGTTCATGTTCGCGATCGCGGCGCTCATCACGGGCCGGTTCGGTGAGGGCTGGCTCACCGACACCCGTCGGGCGACGCTCGTCGCGTGGGGCTTCCTCTCGGTCGGCGTGCTCCTCGGTGCGTGGTGGAGCTACGAGGTGCTCGGCTGGGGCGGCTACTGGGCATGGGACCCCGTGGAGAACGCGTCGCTGCTCCCCTGGCTGACCGCGACGGCCTTCATCCATTCGGTGATCATCCAAGAGCGGCGGGGGATGCTGCGCGTCTGGAACCTGTCGCTGATCATTGCGACGTTCTGTCTCACGATCCTGGGCACGTTCCTCACTCGCTCCGGGATCATCAACTCCGTGCACTCGTTCACCGAGTCGGGCATCGGGCCGTGGCTGTTGACCTTCCTCGGGTTGGTCGCCGCGACCGGCATCGGGCTCATCGCGTGGCGAGGCGATGCACTGCGATCACCCGGTCGACTCGACTCGCCAGTCTCACGCGAGTCGGCGTTTCTGGTCAACAACCTCTTGTTCGCGGGCCTCGCCTTCGTCGTGCTGCTCGGTACCGTCTACCCGTTGCTCGCCGAGGCGCTCCAGGGCAGGCGGCTGTCGGTTGGGGAGCCGTACTTCGAGCGCATGACGACCCCGATCGGCATCGCGCTCCTGTTCCTGATGGCCGTCGCGCCGGCGCTGCCCTGGCGAGTGACCCAGGGTGAGGTACTGCGCCGTCGACTCGTGATCCCGGCGTGGATCGGCGGCCTCACGATGGTCGTCGCGCTCGTCCTCGGCGCGCGCGGTGTCACCGACCTCCTCGTGTTCGGCCTCGCCGCGTTCGCGCTCGCGGCGATCGTCCGGCAGTTCTACGTCGGCGCCAGAGCCCGTCGGATCGCGCACCACGAGGGGTGGGCTCGTGCGACCGCCCGTTCGGTGCGCTCGAACCCGCGCCTGTACGGCGGGCTCATCGTGCACGTCGGCGTCGTCCTCATCGCCGTCGCGCTCGCCGCGTCGAGCTCGTACTCCACCAAGGCGGAGTTGAGACTCGCCAAGGGCGAGTCGGCCACCGTGGACGGCTACCGGCTCACCTACCTCGGCAACACCGTGACCGTGTCGGATCAGAAGCGAGTCGTGAAGGCGCGGGTCCGGATCGAGCGCGGCGGCGATGACCTCGGTGTGTACGCGCCCGCGGTCAACATCTTCCCGAACTCCACGAGCGCGATCGGTACACCGTCGGTGCGTACCGGACTGTTGCGCGATGTCTACCTGACCCTGATCTCGTCGCCCGTCGATGGTGGGCGCGTGACGCTGGGGGTGGCGGTCAACCCGATGGTCGTGTGGCTGTGGATCGGCGGAGGATTCCTCGCCGTCGGGACGACGATTGCACTCCTGCCCGGGCTGCGCCGGCGCCGTCCGGAGGCGCCCGTCGAGAGCCCGGAGGCAGTCGAGCCGGACCCGGTGCCCGCATGAGCCATCCTGCACGTTGGATCGCGATCGCCGTGGCCGTCGTGGTCGTGGGTATCGGGGTCGTGCTCGCGACCCAGGTCGGAAGTGACCCTCGAGCCGACACCACCACGAGCCAGCTCGTCGGCGGCCCTGCCCCTCGGCTCGCGCTGCGTGATCTGGATGGCCACACCGTTGACTCGACGAGCCTCACCGGGAAGGCCGTCATCGTGAACTTCTGGAACACGTGGTGTGTGCCCTGCCAGGAGGAGCTCCCCGCGCTGCAGAGCTTCGCGGCGAGTCATCGCAACGATCCGGACGTGGCGATCGTCGGCGTCGTACGCGACGATACGAAGCCAACGGTTCGCGACTACGTCAAGGCCGAAGGCATCGGCTGGACCATCGCGATGGACCCGGGGTCCCAGGCCGCCCTCGCGTTCGGTACCCGCGGCCAACCCGAGACGTTCGCCATCTCGCCTGACGGCATCGTCGCGGGAGCCCAGATCGGACCCGTGAACGAGCACTCCCTCGAGAAGATGCTCGCGGCAGCGCGGCGCCAGGGGACGTAGCGGTGCGGCGCGTCCTCCCGTGGGCGGCACTGGGTGTGGTCGTGCTCGTCGTGCTCGCCTGGGCCGCGTGGCCCGATGGTGGCACCGCGACCCCACGAGAGCGAGCGCGCGACCTGGCGACCGAGCTCCGCTGCCCCGACTGCGAGGGTCTCTCGGTGGCCGACTCGTCGACGAGCAGCGCGCGGGCCATTCGTGCCGACCTCCGACGACGGCTCGCGGCCGGCGAGACCGAGGATGAGGTGCGTCGCGCGTACGTCGATCGCTACGGGGAGTCGATCCTCTTGAAACCCGAGGGTCGCGGCCTCGGTGTCCTCGTCTGGGGCCTCCCGGTGGTGGTGTTCGTGTTGGGTGCGGGCGGCCTCGCGCTGGCGCTCGCTCGGTGGCGTCGGGAACCGCAGCTCCACGCCACTGCCGCCGACGAGGCCCTCGTCGACGAGACGCGGCGATCGGATCACGCGTGAGCGACCGCTCGCACGAGCAGCTCGGCGCCGAGCGCGACTTCCTCCTGAAGTCACTCGACGACCTGGAGGCGGAGCGCGTCGCCGGCGGCATCGACGAAGAGTCCTATCGTGCGCTCCACGACGACTACACCGCTCGGGCTGCGGCGACGATTCGAGCATTGCGTGATGGGGTCGATGCGCGACCGGTGGTGCCAGCGACGTCGTGGCAACGACGCGGTCTCGTGATCGCGGCGATCGTCGGCTTTGCGGTCATCGCCGGCGTGACCCTCGCGTTCGCACTCGGTGCGCGCCTGCCGGGCCAGACCGCCAGTGGTAACACGAACACGAACACGGGCACCGACCGCACGCCGTCGACCGCGGCCCAACGCAAGCGGCTCGAAGCGGCGGTGGCAGCCAACCCGAACGACATTGCCAGTCGGCTCCTGCTCGCTCGATTCCTCGAAGCCGACAATGACGTCTCCGGTGCGCTGAAGCAGTACGACGCGGTCATCGCCGTGGATGCCAACAACGCCGAGGCCTTCGCCCAGTCCGGTCGCCTCCTGTATGTCACCGCGAGTCAGGCTCCGGCGGCCGACGCGGCTCCGCTCGTGGGCAGGGCCTCGCAGCGCCTGGACCGGTCGATCGAGCTCAATCCCGAGTACCCCGACGCCCGCTTCTTCCGTGCCATCGTGCGGGCGAACGAGTACGGCGACTTCACGGGTGCACAGCAGGATCTTCAGCGGTACCTCGTGGCCACACCGAACGGTACGTTCGCGGGCCAAGCACGCCAGCTGCTCGCCGACGTGACGAAGGCCCTGGCGCCCTCCGGCACCACCACGACCAATCCGACCCGCAAGTAGACCGAAAGGCACACACCGATGGCCCAGCAGCCCGAATCCCAGACCGACGCGAGCAAGCTCTATCGCACCACGATCACCACCAGTCGCGGCACGATCGTGATGCATCTCGATCCCCAGCTCGCGCCGAGCACCGTCAACAACTTCGTCGGCCTCGCGCGCCAGGGCTACTACGACGGCCTCACGTTCCACCGCGTCGTCCCCGAGTTCGTGATCCAGGGCGGATGTCCCCAGGGGAGCGGGACCGGCGGACCTGGATACAAGTTCGCCGACGAGCCAGTCCAGGGTGAGTACGTCCTGGGCGCGGTGGCGATGGCGAACTCCGGCCCGAACACCAACGGCTCGCAGTTCTTCATCTGCATCGACGACTGCACGCGCAAGCTGAGCAAGGACTACAACCTGTTCGGCTTCGTGGTGGAGGGCATCGACATCGCCCAGTCCACTGCGGTCGGCGACACCATGCAGACCGTCGTCGTCGAAGAGCGCGAACGATAGGTCGACGAAGAGCGAGTGAGACCGATGGGCTTCTTCGATCAGAATCGCCAGGATCTGGTCCGGCGGGGATACTCGCCGGACCGGCTTCCTCCCGGTCAGTACTTCACCGATCGATTCCCGGTCCTGCACGTGGGCGACGTGCCGACGACCGACCTCTCGACGTGGGATCTCCGGCTCTTCGGCGCCGTTGCTCGGGAGGAGCGGCTCACCTGGGACGCGCTGCGCGCAATGCCCGAGACCGATGTCGAGTGCGACATCCACTGCGTCACGAAGTGGACCAAGCTCGACACGCACTGGACCGGTGTGCGCTTCCGTGACGTGATGGCATCGGTCGACGTCGATCCGAACGCCGACACCGTCATCGCGCACGCCGAGGGGGGCTACAGCGCGAACGTCCCGCTAGCGGTCCTCCTCGACGACGACGTCGTCCTGGCATGGGGCTACGACGGCGCACCGCTCGCGGCCGAGCACGGAGGGCCATTGCGGTTGCTGGTGCCGAAGCGCTACTTCTGGAAGTCGGCCAAGTGGCTCCGTGGCCTCGAATGGCGCATCGGAGACGAGCCCGGCTTCTGGGAGCGCAACGGCTACCACAACGACGCGGAACCGTTCCGCGAGCAGCGCTACTGGGGCGATTGACCCAGCGGCGTCCAAGGCGCGAAGGCCCGCGGTTTCGGACAGCCCGACGCACAGAGAGCGAGCGCAGCAGCCGGATAGCCTGCGAGGGCACACCCCTCGCGATCCGGAGCGTCGCCATGGCGGAGACCCCCTCGATCGGCCCACGGGTCGAGCCCACCACGCCCGTCGAGCTCGTCGAGTCGCTGTACGCGCGCTACCCCGCCGCCGTGGCGATCGCGAAGCGTCGACTCGGCCGGCCACTGACGTTCGCCGAGAAGGTGCTCATCGCCCACTCGGATGACCCTGAGACGGTCGGGCTGGAGCGAGGTGTCGACTACGCCGACTACCGACCCGATCGGGTCGCGATGCAGGACGCGACCGCCCAGATGGCCCTGCTCCAGTTCATGACGGCTGGTTTGGCGAGGGTGGCGGTCCCGTCGACGGTCCATTGCGACCACCTGATCCAAGCACGTGTCGGAGCCGACGCCGACCTCGAGACCGCGATCGACACGAACGCCGAGGTCTATGACTTCCTCCGCTCGGTGTCGGCGAAGTACGGAATCGGCTTCTGGAAGCCTGGCTCGGGAATCATCCACCAAGTCGTGCTCGAGCAGTACGCGTTCCCCGGCGCGATGATGATCGGCACCGACAGCCACACCCCGAACGCGGGTGGGCTCGCCACGGTGGCGATCGGCGTCGGCGGTGCCGATGCGGTCGACGTGATGGCGGGGTGGCCGTTCAACACGCGCGTCCCCGAGCTCATCGGCGTGCACCTCACGGGGAACCTCTCCGGCTGGGCCGCCGCGAAGGACGTGATCCTCAAGGTCGCCGGCATCCTGACCGTCAAGGGCGGCACGGGCGCGATCGTCGAGTACTTCGGTCCCGGCGCGGCTTCGATCTCGGCGACCGGGCGGGCCACGATCTGCAACATGGGCGCCGAGATCGGCGCGACCTGCAGTCTGTTCCCCTACGACGAGCAGACCGCGCGCTACCTCACGGCGACGCGACGCGACGCGACCGCGGCGCTGGCCGACCGGATCGCCGAGCACCTGCGCTGCGACCCCGAGGTGGTGGCGGACCCCGAGCGGTACTTCGACCGGGTGATCGACATCGACCTGGACGAGCTCGAGCCGCACCTCGTCGGTCCCCATACGCCCGATCTCGATCGGCCCATCTCCGATGTCAAGCAAGCAGCCATCGAAGAGGGCTACCCGCTCGACATCTCCTATGCGCTCGTCGGATCCTGCACCAACTCGTCGTATGAGGACATCGGGCGCGCCGCGCACGTCGCGCGACAGGCAAAGGCCGCGGGCTTGAAGGTGCGCACTCCGCTGCTCATCACCCCCGGATCCGAGCAGGTCCGCGCCACGATCGAACGCGACGGGCTCCTCGAGGACCTCGAGTCGATCGGCGCAACTGTCCTCGCGAACGCGTGTGGCCCGTGCATCGGTCAGTGGAAGCGCGACGACATCGACAAGGGGGACGTCAACACCATCGTCTCGTCGTTCAACCGCAACTTCCCGGCGCGCAACGATGGCAACGCCGCCACGTTGTCGTTCATCGGGTCGCCCGAGACGACCGTGGCGTTCGCGCTCAGTGGCCGCCTCGACCACGACTTCGTGCGGGAGCCGCTCGTTGGCGATGATGGGACGGAGCTGCTGCTCGAGGCGCCGACCGCCGATCAGCTCCCGGCCCAGGGCTTCGACCCCGGCAAGTCGGGGTTCGTGCCCCCGGCCGATGACGGCTCGAAGGTGGACGTCGTGGTGGATCCGGACTCGGAACGGCTCGAGCTCCTCGAGCCGTTCCCCGCTTGGGACGGCAACGACTACCGCGGGCTGCGCGTCCTGATGAAGGCCGTCGGCAAGTGCACGACCGACCACATCTCGCCGGCCGGACCGTGGCTGCGCTTCCGTGGCCATCTCACCAACATCTCGCGAAACCTCTTCATCGGCGCGAACAATGCGTTCGCGCTCGACACGCCCGGTTCAGGGGTCGACGGACGCGACGGTTCGGTGAAGCCGTTGCCCGACCTCGCCGCGGAGTACAAGAAGGCCGGCATCGCGTGGGTCGCGATCGGTGACGAGAACTACGGCGAGGGATCGTCGCGCGAGCACGCGGCGATGGAGCCGCGCTACATGGGCGCCCGAGCGATCATCGTCCGATCGTTCGCACGGATTCACGAGGCGAACCTGAAGAAGCAAGGTGTGCTCGCCCTCACGTTCAAGAGCCCCGACGACTACGAGCGCGTCCGCGTCGACGACGAGATCGACATCGTCGGTCTCGTCGATCTCGCGCCCGGCAAGCCGGTCACGGTGGTCATCCGGCACTCGAACGGGCAAGTCGAGCAGATCGAGACCGTGCACACGATGTCGGAGGAGCACATCCACTGGTTCCGCGCCGGCTCTGCCCTGAACGTGCTTCGGGCGGAGCGATCCTGACCCGGCGCGGGACCCCGCTCGCAGTGGTGGTCTTCGTTGTTGCGCTGGTGAGCGCGGCGTGCAGTGGGAGCGGCGACTCCGACAGCACGACCGGGTCGTCGACGACGCGCTCCTCGAGCACCACGACCACCACGACCGCCGTCAGTTCCTCGACCGTACCCGACACCACTTCGGTGACCGTCGGTATCATCTGCACGACTCCCGAGGACGCGGTGCAGGCGATCGTCGCGGCCTGGGGTGCGAACGAACGGGCTGCGGCGAGCCGGTGCGCGAGCGTCCCGGTGATCGACCGGCTCTTCCAGGCCAGCGGTGTCGGCAACTCCTGGTTCTTCCAGGGCTGCGACCGGTCGGATCCCGGCGTGCCGGTCTGTGCGTTCTCCTACAAGGGTGGCGCGGCGTTCTTCACCGTCGAAGGCACGCACGCGTCGGGGTGGAGGGCGACCAAGCTGGCGTTCCTCGCGGACTGAGCGGTCGATGCCGGCGCGGCGCCGAGCTGGAGGGCCGTCGGCTCGGCGCAGCAGAACCAGGATTCGGTGAGGCGCGGCACGTCGTCGGCCGCGTTGGGCGCGACGCCGAGGGGAGCAAGGCCCACGGCCTCACGGACCGCGTCGTAGACGACGGGGATCGCGTCACCCGCGCCGAGGCGCGCTTCCACCAGGGCCGCGAGCTGCTGCTGGAGCTCGTCGACTGCGGGATCGGCGGCGTGCCACCGGTACGAGCCGCGATCCACATCGTAGGCGTCGAGGCAGTCGGAGAGGTCGGGGTGCTCGAGGAGGAGTGAGCCGCGCGGGAGGAGGAGGCGGATCGTGTAGTGCACCGGGTCGACGTTGCCGATGAGGCCGTGCTCGGCGACGAACTCGAGCAGATCGCGGATGTGCCCGGGCGCCGTCCAGGGCGTGAACGGCATCCACGATGGTCGGACCTCGATCCCGTGCTCGCGCAGGACGGCCACGGCGCGGCTCATGTCGGCCACGGTATGACCCTTGTCGAGGTTGGCCAGGGTCGTGTCGTCGACGCTCTCGAACGCCGACACCACGAACAGGCACCCGGACGCGCCGAACTCGGCCCAGATGTCGTCGTGGCGAAGCACGTGCTCGACCTTCACGGTGCAATCGAAGGTGATATCGGGGAATCGCTCGTGCACGGCTCGCACGACCCGGACCGAGTGGTGGATGCCGTTGAGGAAGTCGGGGTCGCCGAAGGTGATGTGACGAGCCCCTGCCTCGACCTGCTGGGCGATGTCGGCGAGGACGGCGTCGTGGTCGACGATGCGGATCCGACCGTCGTAGACGACGGGAACCGGGCAGTGCCGACAACGGTGCGCGCATCCGTGGCTCGCTTCGACATATCCGACCGTACGCTGCGCGCCGCCGACGACGAGGCGCGCGTACCTGTCGAGCGTCGGCAGGAGATCGCGCGCGGGAAGTGGTGCATCGGACGCCGCGGCGTCCCGAGGGAGGTGGACGACCACGCCGTCGTCGACACCCTCGACCCCCTCCATACCCTCGACCCAGGCGACGAGCGCCGCGTCGGTCTCGCCCGCGAGGGCACGGTCGGCGATGCCCTCGAGCATCTGGCCGTACAGGCCATAGCCCGCGATGGGCAGCTCGGGACGCTGAGTGCGCACCCTCGCGATCACCGGGCGTGCGATCTGGGTGGCGGTGTGCATCGGGACGGAGAAGGCGACGTGGTCGGCCCACGCGATGAGCTCGGGATCCCATTCCTCGACCTGGAGATCACGGCAGCGGACCTCATGACCGCGTGCGCGCAAGCGCGCCGCAGGAACCGCCAGACCCAACGGCTGATGGCCGAGCTCGTACGTGGCGATCAGGAGGACGCGCATCACCTCAGGCTAGGCCCGCTCGACCTACGTCTCGCATTCTCGGCGAGCACGGTGAGAGACGGATCCAAGGACGCAAAGCCGGGTCAGTCGATGGTGATCTCGAGGGACGCGTGGGCCGCGCGCAGTGCGTGCTCCACCTCGTCGGGCGTCGATGCACGGGCGAACAGGAAGCCGAGGTAGCGATCGCCCTCGGGGAGCGTCCGCACCGCGCGCCCCGGCGGGATCGTGATCTCCAACCCCACGATCCCCGCCACCGCGAGGGCGGCGTCGCGACCACCCACGTCCGCGAGCGTTCCCGTCCGCGGGATCGGGATCATCATCACGCCCGAAGCCGCGGCTTCCCGTTCGAGTCCGTCGAGCGACATGCCGAGCGCGTGCCGCAGGATCACCTCCTCGAGGCTGATCCCGGCGCCGAAGCGCAGCGCCCGCGCGCACAGTCCGCCGATCGAGCGGGCCGCGACCTCGAGGATCCACAGCCGATCGCCGTCGACCCGGAGCTCGGCATGGATCGGACCCTCGGTCAGACCGATTGCCGCGCACGCCGTGGCGGTGACCTGGGCGATCCGGGCCAGCGCCGGATCGCCCAGGCGTGAAGGCGTCACGTAGATCGTCTCTTCGAAGTACGGGCCCTCCATCGGGTCGGGCTTGTCGAAGACCGCGAGCACTTCGAGGGCACCGTCGCGCAGCAGTCCTTCCACGGCGACCTCACTCCCGGCGACGTACTCCTCCACGAGGAGGCGGCCACCACCGGCGATCGTGAGAGCTCGCTCGGTCGCCGCGAACGCGGCGGGGGCGTCATCGGCGCGGATCACGCCCTGGCTCGCGGAGAGGCCGACTGGCTTCACGACACAGGATCCGCCGCCGATCTCCTCGAACAGTCCCGCGACGTCGGCCGGGTCGTCGAACGCCGCGAACCGAGGCTGGGGCACCTCACCGGCTGCGAGCGCGTGGCGCATCGCCTCCTTGTCGCGGGTGCGCGCGACGGCCTCGGGCGGGTTGTGAGCCAACCCGAGGTGGGCCGCGGCCCGGGCCGCCACCAGGACGCCGCGGTCGTCGAGGGCAACGACCGCATCGACACCGCGGCGCTCGTCGAGGTCGACGATCGCCCGGGCCGCAGCCTCGGGATCGTCGAGCGGAACCCCGATCGATCGCGTGCCGGTCCCGTCCGGGATCACCGGGGCGACGTCGGAGGCCACGACGATCTCGGCCCCGATCGCCTTGGCTGCGGCGACGAAATCGGCCGCCCGGTAGGTCGCGCTGGGTACGAGGAGAAGGACCCTGGCCATGACCCGTATCATGACCACATGGATCAGATGGTGGAGCCCATTCTCGATATCACCGATGCCGCCCGGGACAAGATCCTGGAGGTGCGAGCGGCCGAGGCCGACGCCGAGTTCCTCGCGCTCTGGGTGGAGGTCTCCGGCGAGCAGGCCGGTGCCTACACGTACGCGATGGAGCTGCGCCTGCTGTCCGGCGCCGCCGACGGCGACGTCGTGCAGCGCCACGACGACCTGTCGATCGTGCTCGGTGCCGAGAGCGTCGAGAAGCTCGTCGGGGCCATACTCGACTTCACCTCGGCCGGCATGGTCATGCAGAACCCGAACAAGCCGGCACCGCCGGCGGCGCGTCGGCCCGACATGCCCGAGCCCGATCTTTCCAGCCCGCTCGCGCAGCGGGTCGTCGCCGTGCTCGAGGAGCAGATCAATCCCGCGATCGCATCGCACGGCGGACGAGCCGACCTGGTCGCGGTCGAAGACGGCGCGGCCTACCTCCGGCTCTCGGGTGGTTGTCAGGGTTGTGGGATGGCTGCCGCCACGCTCTCGCAGGGCATCGAGGTCGCCATCCTCGAAGAGATCCCCGAGATCGATCGCGTCATCGACGTCACCGATCACGCGTCGGGCGCGAACCCGTACTTCGAGGCCGCGAAGAAGTAGCCCGAGCGAAGAGAGCCGGAGCCGCCGACCTCGGCGCAACCGTCACACCGCCGGTCATCCGGGGGACATGTTCGAGATCGAGCGGATCGCCGAAGGCCTCCAGCGGGTCGTCGCCGGACCGGAGTCGACGTTCCTCAACGGCGAACGCCGGACCACAGCACTCCTCGACAACGTCGATGGTCACTCCCGCGAAGCGAAGCGCAGCGCGTCCTCGCCCGCGTAGCTTGCGACCTGGCCGTCGGCGGATGCGGTTGTCGCGAGTGCGGCGAGGACGTGCGAAAGCTTCCCCGCGGGGATCGCGCACGTCATCTCGTTCGCGGACATCCCGGTGCGGACGCGGCTGAGCGCGCAGCCCACACTGGCCGCGACGACGTTCTGCTCCTTGGCCAGCGCAACGATGTGGCACTGGGGCTTGCCCTCGAGGTGCATCTCCGGCATCGCGTCGTGCAGCACCATGAGCTGCTTGCCGTTCACGCGCAGGAGCACGACGTCGGGATCGACCGGCGTGTCGGCGAGTGGCCCATAGGTGACCGCGCCGGGCTTCTCGGTGACCACCGGGATCCCGGGGACCACGTCCATCGTGACCCAACCGGTGTCGAGGAGCGCGGCGACGTCGGAGTTGCCTGCCACCTCGTCGAGCGTCTTGAAGCCGTGGGTGAGGCTCCCGACCGAGCAGTTCCCGTGATCCTCGGCAACCGTCGAGAACGTCCGGTCGACCGACCGGATCCAGAACGCGCAGCCCGCCGGCACCCGGCCGGTTCGGCCATCGGGCATCGGCTCGGGCATCGGGTCGTCGAAGGCTTCGACGCCCGCGGGCGGCGCGTCGCCAAACGTGATCGCGATCGGTGGCGTGGCGAGTGCGAGCACATCACCCAGCCGGTGGGCGAGCTCGGTCCAGTCCTGAGTGGTCGTCATGGTGGCGAGACTACCGGTGAGGCCGAGCGGTGGCCGCCAACGAGTGTGGTGAGCCAGCCGTGGCCGCGAGGTGTGGACGTCAGGTTCGCAACGCCCGCAGCCGTGCGACGACATCGGGGAACGCAACGGAGAACGCCTCGACGTCCGCGTCGGTGGTGCTCCATCCCAAGCTGACCCGGAGCGACTTGTCGGCGTCGACGCCCATCGCTTCCAGTACCGGTGACGGCTCGAGGGCCTCACTCGAGCACGAGGATCCGGAGTGCACCGCGACACCTCGCTGATCGAGTGCGAGCAGGATCGGCTCGGCTTCGACCCCGCCGACACCGAGACACACCAGGTGGGGAAGGCACGCCTCGGGGTCTCCGAAGCGCTCGACGCCCTCCACCGCGAGTGCCGCAGCCGAGACCCGCTCCGACTGCGATCGGGCCCGCTCGGCCTCCACCGAGAGCCGGTCGTCCTCGGAGAGCTCGGCCGCGGCGGCCCCGAACCCGACGATGGCCGGCACGTCCTCGATCCCGCCCCGCCGGGCTCGTTCCTGCATGCCACCCACCACGAACGGAGGTATCCGCAGCCCCCGTCGCACGAGCAACGCGGCCGCACCCTTGGGGCCACCGAGCTTGTGGGCGGTGATCGAGCAGAGGTCGGCGCCGAGCCCACGGAAGTCGAGCGGGACGTGGCCCGCGGCCGCGCAGGCGTCGACGTGCACCAGCACCCCTCGCTCGGCCGCGCCCGCGATCACCGCGGCGAGGGAGCCCTGGACCGTCCCGACCTCGTGGTTCGCGAGTTGGATCGAGACGAGCACCGTGTCGTCGCGCAGCGCGTCGAGCACGGCGTCAGCGGCCACCTGCCCCATCCCATCCGCCCCGACCTCGGTGAGCGCCACCGGGGCGCGTCGGCACGCGTCGTGGACCGCGGAATGCTCCACGGCGGTCGTGACGACATGAGCCTGCTTCCGGTTGCGCTGCTCGAGCCCGCGTTCCACCGCACCCCAGATGGCGGCGTTGATGCTCTCGGTCCCGGTCGCGGTGAACACGACCTCGCGTGGGCGTGCGCCGAACAGTGTCGCAACCTGCTCGCGAGCCGTCTCGACTGCAGCGCGCGTCGTGCGTCCCTCACTGTGGATGCGTCCCGGATCAGCCGCGTGCGCGCGCAGGTACGGCAACATCTCGTCGAGCGCCACCGCCCGCAGCGGTGACGACGACGCGTGGTCGAGGTAGGCGCGCGCCACGGCTCGATCAGCCCTCCGGCAGGGTCAGACGCGAGCGACGCAGTGGTCAGCGCCGTCGGGTCGACTCGACTCGAAGTGCGGCGTGGTCTCGCCGTAGAGGCCGGCGAGCATTCCCCGGATCATCCCCCGGTCGAGCGCGCACACGACGTGCGGGTACCGCTGAGCGGTCTCGCCGAACGGGCAGCACTCCGAGACGATCGACAGCTGGTTCCCGTCGGACTCGGCATGCGCAGCGAAGCCGTGTGCGGTGAGTGCGTCGGCGACCGCGCCGATTGCGGTGCGTGCCGAACGGTGGCTCTCGGTGGGGTCCATGCGATCGGCGAGGGTGCGGCCGTACTCGTAACCGACGTCGCCCGCGAGCAGCTCCGCCTGCTCGGGCCCGAGGGTGTCGAGCGCACGCGCGAGCAGGTTGGCGAGGACGTCGTCGTGGCGCAGGGGCAGCGTGAGCGGGCCACCGTCGATCTCGCTGGCCTGGTACCGCTTCGACGGCCTCCCGGCCGGGCGTGTGCTGCCCGCGACGGCGGGGCCGGCGATCGCGACGGTGAGGTAGCCGCCACTGGTGAGCTTCTCGAGGTGGTGGCGGGCCACGTTGGGGTGCAGCTCGACGTGCTCGGCGACCTCGGTCGCGGTGACCCCGGACGCTGCTTCCCGCACGAACAGATAGATCTCGCGCCGGGTCGGATCGCCGAACGCGTTGGTGACGGCGGTGACCGTGGCATTGAACTCGTCGGGTGAGAGGGCACGGTCGCCGGCGCCGCTCTGGGGCTCAGGGCGTTGCTCAAGGCGTTGCTCGGGGTGCTGGTCAGGTTGGGCGATCTCGGCGTCCACGCCGATATTCTACCTATCCCCGTAGTGGAAATCGCCCGTTCCCCGTCCCGTTCCGGGTTTCCCGTTCACTTGTCGGCTGTCGGAGGCCCCCCAATGCCCGCCACTGAGGCCGAGGTGCGCACCGCACTCGCCAACGTCGAGGAGCCCGAGCTCGGGCTCCCCATCGTCGAGCTGGGCCTCGTGCAAGGCATTGCCGTCGACGGCGCGACGGTCGTGATCGCCATCGCCGAGCCCTTGGCCGATCGTGGCCGGTGGGCTGAGCTCGAAGCGAGGGTCCGAGCCGCCGTGAGCGACCTCGACGGCGTCGATCGGGTCGAGGTCGACCTGCGTTCGATGACGAACGACGAGCTCGCCGCGGTCGCTCGCGTCCTCAAGGGCACCCCGCCACCGAACCCGCTCGCCGTCGTCGACGCCAACGCCCCGCCGCGTCCGGCACCCCGGATCAACCCGTTCACCGACAGCCGCACCCGCGTGCTCGCGATCGCATCCGGCAAGGGCGGCGTGGGGAAGTCGTCGGTCACGACCAACCTGTCGATCGCACTTGCGCAGCGTGGACGGCGCGTCGCGGTCGTCGATGCCGACGTGTGGGGCTTCTCGCTGCCGCGCATGCTCGGGGTCGCTCATCCGCCCGATCTCATCGACGACGTCATCGTGCCGCCGACGGCGCACGGTGTCCACGTCATCTCGATGGGCTTCTTCACCCAGGAGGATCAGGCCGTCATCTGGCGGGGCCCGATGCTGCACAAGGCACTCGAGCAGTTCCTCACCGACGTCTACTGGGGCGCGCCCGAGTACCTGGTCGTCGACCTCCCACCCGGGACGGGCGACATCGCACTGTCGATCGCCCAGTTCCTGCCGCGCGCCGAGGTCGTGATCGTCACCACGCCCCAACCGGCTGCACAGAAGGTCGCCCAGCGCGCCGCGTCGATGGCCGACAAGGTCGACCTCGAGGTGGTCGGGGTCATCGAGAACATGTCGTGGTTCCGGGGCGATGACGGCAAGGCCTACGAGATCTTCGGCGCGAACGGGGGCCAGGAGCTCGCCGAACAGCTCGACGTGCCGCTGCTCGGTCGGATTCCCCTCGTACCCGCGCTGCGTGAGGGTGGCGACAGCGGCCGGCCGATCGTTGTCGCGGACCCCGACGACGAAGCCGCCGCGGTGTTCCGCTCGATCGCCGAGCGGCTGGACTCCGTCACCCCGGTCGAATAGTGCGCACGTAGCCCAGCCGGGGTGTCACCTCGGCGGTGACGAGCTCGCCCTGGGCGTGGTCGCGCCACAGCACCTCGCTCACGCGCCACGCGACGACCCGGTCGGCGGTGCCGTCGTCGACTGCTTCGTAGAACCAGTAGCGGGGCTCGTCGCCGGACGCGAACCACTGTCGGAAGCGACGGCCGCGCACGATCTCTCCGGTCACCGTTCGGGTCTGCCAGAGATCGGGAACCGCGCGTGCGAGGACCCACAGCGCCCAGGCGATCACGATGACGCACGGAACCATCGCGAGCAGCGCGCCACGTTCGAACCAATCCCACGCCGACGGACCGATCCCGGAAGGCCGGTCGACCTTCGAGAGCCCACCGAGACCGTATGCGACGACGCCGGCCACGGCGCCCCAGAAGAGCGCGAGGGCGACCGCGAGCAGCGGATGCTTGCCCCACGCCGGTGGGAAGGCTCTCGGGTAGCGGACGCGCACACGACGCCATCGCCCACCCGTTCGACTCCACGCGCGGTGGTCGTCCTCGGCTCCCATCGGAAGGAGAGCGACCGCGCGCGGCGCGGCACCGAACGCGGCCGCGTACGCGAACAGCCGGTCCCACAGCTTCACCCCTGCGGGCGGGAGCTCGACGATGCTCGGGTCGGACCGGAGCCGACGTGCGAGCGCGTCGGCGTGTGCGGCCGCGGCGCGCCCGGTGGCGGTCGGAAGCTGCGCCAGGGAACGGCCGAGCCGACCGATCAACCCGATTCCCGCGACGAAGCCCACCAGTGCCGCCGCCGCGGCGACCGCGGCGAGGACCGGACGGTCGGTGTTGGTGTCGCCTTCGAACCTCAGCCCCGCGACGAGCAGTGCCACGATCCCCACGAGCGCGACGCCGAGTGGACCGATGATGCGCTTGGGCCACCGATCGACGGTCAGGCCGCGAGCGTGCGCGTCGTCGACGATCTCCTGGGCGAGCACGCGGTGCCAGCGCTCGGACTGGTCCTCGGGCCCGGTCGTGAGTGCGTCGGTGGGCACGACCCCGTCGATCGCCTTGTCCCCGAGCTCGGCGAGCACGCGGTGCTCGTACGACGACCACGTCGCGCCGCCGGGATCCCGGAGACGGCAGATGGTGCGCCCCGGCTGCACCTCGTCGAGGTCGAGCGCGCCACGGGCCGCGAGGTCGAGCACCGTCGCCGGTGCGACCTCGCCCGGGACCATGAAGTCGTTGGCGAGGAGCCCAGCGAGCGCGGGTGGCTCGTCGGGGAGATCGAGTCCGGCGTCACCCGGGGTCGGGGCGACGCGCGGTGGGTGACGAACCACGAGCAGTGTCGCCATCACGAGCCACCAGGCGGCGGCGGCGGCCGCGGCCGCGAGGAACAGAGGAAGCGACAACGCAACGCTGGCGAGGAGGGGCACCGGGCTCACCCTGGGCGCGACGGGGCCCGTTCGTCAATCCGCCCCGACCGGGTGAGCCGGCGATCGCGCGGCGGCTTCGGAGAGGCTGCCCGCCGGCCGATAGTGTCCGCCCCATGGAAGTGCGCATCGGTGTTCTGCATACGCCCAAGGAGCTCGAGGTCGATGTCGACGGTTCGGCCGACGACGTCGTGAAGGCTCTCGATCGGGCGCTCGAGAAGGATGACTCGGTCCTCTGGCTGACCGACACCCGGGGGCGCCGGATCGGCGTGCCCGGGGAGCGGATCGCCTACGTGGAGATCGAGGGCGACCACGACACGAAGCGGGTCGGGTTCGGCCCCGCCTGACGCCATGACCACGCCCGGTGGGCAGGGGAACGGCTGGTTGGACCGGCGGCTGCTCTTCTTCACCGGGAAGGGGGGCGTCGGCAAGAGCACGGTCAGCGCCGCCACGGCGCTCTTCGCGGCCGAACGGGGAAAGCGCGTTCTCCTCGTCGAGGTCGACGCCAAGGGGAACCTCAGCGCGCTGTTCGAGCATGCACCGGTCGGGTTCGACCCGGTCGAGGTGTACCCGGGCGTTCACGCGATGCAGATGCGCACCGAGGCATCGCTGCGTGAGTACCTCAAGCTCAACCTCAAGGTGCCCGTCCTCGGGCGCCTGGGTCCGATGGCGAGCATGCTCGAGTTCGTCGCCACCGCGGCGCCGGGGGTGAAGGAGATCCTCACCGTGGGCAAGGTGTGCTGGGAGGTGCGCGAGTCGATCGAGGGGCGCGCCGACTGGGACCTCGTGATCGTCGACGCGGCGGCAACCGGGCACATCGTCGCGCAGCTCGATTCACCGCGGGCGATTCGCGAGCTCGTGCAGGTGGGCCCGGTACGCACACAGACCGACTGGATGGTCGAGCTGCTGGCCGACCCCGCCATCACCGCGCTGAATGTGGTGACCACGTCCGAAGAGATGCCGGTGAACGAGACGATCGACCTCGTCGCCGCAACCAGAGCCGGCCTCGAGGTGCCCCTGGGCGCAGTGGTGGTGAACCGGGTTCTGCCCGAGCCGTTCACGCACGCCGACGAGCCGGTCTTCGCCGCCCTGCGCGACCCGCGCGCCGAGGCTGCCCTCTCGGCGCAGGTCGGCGCCGGGGCACGAGCGGTCGTGGACGCGGCAGGCCTGGCCGTCGCCCTGCGGCGCTCGCGGGCAGTGCACCTCGCGCGGCTCCGAGAGTCGGTCGATCTCCCCCTGGTCTACCTGCCGTATCTCTTCGTCCGCGACCACGGGCTGCGCGTGACGCGGATGGTCGCCGAGGCGCTCGCCGATGAGCTGGTTGCATGAGTCGCGGCCGCGCCGATCGATCACCGTCGCGGGAGACGAGCCTCGAGGCGCTGCTCGCCACCCGAGAGATCGTCGTGTTCTGCGGGTCCGGTGGAGTCGGGAAGACGACCGTGGCGGCCGCGGCTGCGCTCGGCGCTGCGGTGAGCTCCGGGGGCAAGGTCCTGGTGCTCACGATCGATCCGGCCCGCCGTCTCGCCGACGCGCTCGGCCTCGAGGCTCTCGGGAACCTCGAGCGGCGCGTCCCGGACGACGTGCTGCGCGCCGCCGGGCTCGAGCCGCGTGGCGAGCTCTACGCCGCGATGCTCGACACCAAGGCGAGCTGGGACGAGCTTGTCCTGCGTCACGCCCCCGACGAGGAGACCGCGTACCGGATCCTCGAGAACCGGCTCTACCAGAACATCACCGGCCGCTTCGTCCAGAGCCACGACTACATCGCGATGGAGCGGCTCTTCGACCTCCACTCGACCGGGGCGTACGACCTGATCGTCATCGACACACCACCGACCCGGAACGCGATCGACTTCCTCGAAGCGCCCGCGCGCATGGCCGACTTCTTCGGGGGTCGGCTCCTTCGGTGGCTGACGATGCCATACCGCATCGGCGGGAAGCGCGGAGCCCGGTTCGTCAACTTCGCGAGCCGTCCCTTCTACCAGATGGCCGATCGGATCCTGGGGAGTCAGTTCCTCCACGACATTGCCGAGTTCTTCCTCAACTTCCAGACGATGTACGACGGGTTCGTCGAGCGGGCTCATGCGGTCGAGCGGCTCCTGCACGATCGCCGGACTTCGTTCGTCGTCGTCACGACGCTCGAGGGTGCTCCGTTGCGAGAAGCGCAGTTCTTCTGTGAGGTGCTGACGAAACGCGACTTCCACCTCGGAGCACTGGTACTCAACAAGGTGCTCCCCGAGTTCCTGCGTTCGGTGGACGGTCGGGCTGCGGCGGATGCCGTGCTGGCCGATCCCGGCGCCGCGGCCGCGGCGCTCGCCGGGCTGGGCATCCCCGAGCTGGAGGACCGCGAGCACACGGTTCGGGTGCTGCGCACCGTGGCGAACTCGTTTCGGGACTACGCCGTCGTTGCGTCCCGCGAGCTCGAATTGCGTGACGAGCTCGGTCGTGTCCCCGATGTGGTGGCGACGGTCCCGGCTCTCGAAGACGACGTCCACGACATCGACGGGCTCGCGTGCATCGGGAAGCACCTCCTCGCCCCGTAACCTGGCCTGGTGTCGGTTCCCCTCTACGAGCTCGCCCTCGCGAACACCGGACTCACGGGCGCACCGCTGCGACACGCGCAGCGCCTCGTCGCCACGTGGCAGCCGCTGGCCGACCTCTGCTTCTCCGACCTGCTCCTGATGGCGCCCGTGGACGGTGAGGAAGGGCACCGGTTCGTGGTGCTCGCGCATGTGCGTCCCACGACGGGCCAGACGCTGTACCCGGCCGACCTCGTCGGCACGGTCGTGCACGAAGTCGAGCGCCCTGTCGTCGCGAGGGCCTGGCGTAAGGGCGAGATCGTCGGCGGTGACACGACCGTGCTCGGACGCAGAGACAAGGCTCGAGTGCAGTGCGTGCCGATGCGTCACCGTGACCGCGTGTTCGCTGTGCTCACGCGGGAGAGCGCGATGACGTCGGGTCGGCGCCCCGGCGAGCTCGAGCGGCACTACATGGATGTGTTCGACCGGCTCGCTCGGATGATCTCCGAGGGAACCTTCCCGTTCGCGCGCGACGAAGTCGAGCTCGAGGAGGCACCCCGGGTCGCCGATGGGGTCATCGTGCTCGATGACGGCTTGCGCATGCAGTTTGCGAGTCCGAACGCCATCAGTGCACTCCATCGCATGGGAATCCATGCGTTCACCCAGGGACTCCAGCCTCGTGAGATCGGGTTCGACCAGGACGCGGCCGAGACGGCGCTCGGGATGCGACTTCCGGTCACGGAGGAGCTGGAACGGGGCGACACGTCGGTGCTGGTCCAGGCGATTCCCCTCATCGAAGGAGGTCGGGTCAGCGGTGTCGTCGTGTTCGTGCGTGACGTGACCGACCTGCGTCGGCGTGACCGGATCCTCATGTCGAAGGACGCGACGATCCGTGAGATCCACCATCGCGTGAAGAACAACCTCCAGACGATCGCCGCGCTCCTCCGGCTCCAGGGGCGACGACTCAAGTCGACGGAAGCTCAGGAGGCGATCGAGGAGTCGGAGCGGCGCATTCGCTCGATCGCGATCGTGCACGAGACGCTGTCCCGTGATGCGGGCGACGTCGTGTCGTTCGGCGACATCGTGCGACCGCTGGTGCGGGTCGTCGAGGAGACGGTCTCGACCGATGAGCAGCGACTCCGGTTCGTCGTCGAGGGCGACGCCGGCGATGTTCCCGGTGAGGTCGCGACGCCGCTCGCGGTTGTGCTCAACGAGCTCATGCAGAACGCGGTCGACCACGCGTTCCCGCATGAGGACGGCGAGTCGGTCGACGGCCACGTCCGTGTGCTGCTCGGCCGGGAAGAGTCCGAGCTCGTGATCCAGGTGCGCGACGACGGGGTGGGGCTCCCGAGCGACTTCAGCCTCGATACCTCGCGCGGCCTCGGTCTCTCGATCGTGCACGCGCTCGTGACGAGCGAGCTCGGTGGCTCGATCGAGATGCGCGACGTCAACGGGACCCAGGTCGACGTCCGCATCCCCATCAAGGCTGAAGGCCCCGACCTGTAGGGACCGCTCTTGGGGGCTGGTGCCGACCGGTGCCTGGGGACCGGTCGTGGGGAGACTCGATCAGGCGGTCGCGCGCTGCCGGGCGAGCCAGGCCTTGCGGAGCTTGCGGCGCTCCTCTTCGATGGTGCCGCCCCAGATCCCGGCTTCCTGGTTGGTGGCGAGAGCGAACTCGAGGCACTCGTCGCTGACGAGGCACGCAGTGCAGATGCGCCGGGCGGTCTCGATCTGCTCGAGGGCGGCGCCGGTCGTGCCGATCGGGAAGAACACGTCGGGGTCAGAGTCGAGACACGCGGACCGATCGCGCCAGTCGTCGACGTCCCAGTCGTGCGTGCGAATCCAAGTGAGCGCCAACGCTCTTCCCCCTCCTGATGGCTCGAGGGCCGCACCCGCCGGCGGGGCGCTCGAGCGTGAGTGCGCCGACCGCACCGGGTCCCCGGGGCGAGTCACCCTCGAGGCACCCCGAAGAGTACGGGTCATGTGACCCCAGGCACAAGGGCCCTGACCTGCGGTTTCGTGCCGTGGCCGGGGCCTCGACCCCGCCGCGTAGGCTCTGGCGCCGTGCCGCGCTCGCCGCTCGTCCCCCTCGTCGGGCCGCTGGTCCTCGCGCATCGGGGTGCCCGCATGGTCGCCCCGGAGAACACCCTCGAGGCGTTCAGCGTTGCGTTGGACCAGGGTGCCTCCGGCGTGGAGCTCGATGTCCACCGCACCGCTGACGGCGGTCTGGTCGTCCACCACGACGCCGACGCGATCGGGCTCGGGGTTCTCGCCCAACGGGGCCTGCGCGAGATCCGTGAGGTCCGACCGGACATCCCGACGCTCGACGAGGTGCTCGACGTCTGCGAAGGCGCCCTGGTGAACGTCGAGATCAAGAACCTGGCGACCGACGCCGACTACGACACGGCCGACCGGGCTGCCGAGCTCGTCGTCGAGCTGCTGGATGCTCGCGACCGGCGTGACGACGTGCTCGTGTCGTCGTTCAACCTGGCGACGGTCGACCGGGTGCGCGCGCTCGAGCCCTCGATCCCGACGGGGTTCCTCTCCATGCTCGATCCGTTCGACGGCATCGCCCTGTGCGCCGAGCGGGGCCACTCTGCGCTGCACCCGTTCTTCGCCCTCCTGGGCGACGACACGGCGGTCCCGATCGTGACCCGGGCGCGCGAGGTCGATGTGGCGATCAACGTGTGGACGGTGAACGACGAGCAGGAGATGGTGCGCCTCGCGGCGGCAGGCGTCGCTGCGATCATCACCGACGTGCCCGAGGTTGCTCGCCGGGTGCTCGCGGCGAGCTGAGCTACGTCGGTCCCGGCCGGTTTCGGGGCACCACCAGGGTGAGGCAGTCGGGCACGTAGCGCACCTCGAGCCGTTCGACCTCGCCGAGGTAGTCGCCGTCGACCTGCCACGGGAACGGGCCCTGGTACGCGACGAAGGTGAGAGCCTCGAGGTCGGCCCGCTGGAGGACCGCATCGTTCTTGGCGAGTCGCTTGCCACCCGCCAGCGCAGAGCCGATCGCAAAGATCGTCGGAGCGATCTCGAGCCGGGTGAACATCGTGAGGGCCAGCGCACGGTCGAGTCCGGCCTCGTGCGTGACCATCAACGGCCGGGGACCGAAGAACGCGTAGGGCTTGGTGTTCGACACGATCGCGAAGTACCCGTCGGCGATCGGCGTACCGTCGGCGCCCTCGACGCGGTACGCCGGTCGCTGGCGATCAAAGCCGCGCAGGAACGTGGTCGCGGCGGTCACCGCGAAGACCGGATGCGCGAGCCAACGCTTGACCCAGTGGCGCCGCTCCACCTGCTCGATCACTTCGGCGTCGAATCCGGCCCCGAGGTGGAAGAGGAAGTGGCGATCGTTCCCAGCGCCCACACCGACACGCTGGAACGACCGCGCGTCGAGGGAGACCATCAGCTGCTCGGTCGCAGGGATGATCGAGTTCGAGATCCCGAGCGTCCGGGCGAACACGTTGGTCGAGCCGCCCGGGAGCGGTGCGAGGGCCGTCTCGGTCCCGATCAGACCGTCGGCGGCCTCGTTGAGCGTCCCGTCCCCGGCGGCGACGACCACGACATCGATGCCGTCCCGGGCCGCGGTGCGGGCGAGGCGAGTCGCGTGGCCACGCCGGTAGGTCTCGGCGACCTCGAGGCGATGATGCTCGCCGAGCAGCTGCTGCACCTTGACCCGACGTCGGGGCGTCATCGACGACGCGGTCGGGTTCACGATCAGGAGCAGCCGCACGCGGGACAGAGGCTAGAGCGACGCGGGCAAGCGGGCGACTTCTACGATGCACCTCGTGGCGAAGCCCGACGCGCTCGAGACATTGGCCGGGGAGATCGCGGCGTGTCGCGCGTGTCCCCGACTCGTCGAGTGGCGTGAGCAGGTCGCTCGGGAGAAGCGGGCCTCCTTCCGCGACGAGGAGTACTGGGGTCGCCCGGTGCCCGGCTTCGGCGATCCGGGCGCTCGGATCCTCCTGCTCGGGCTCGCGCCCGCGGCCCACGGGGCGAACCGCACGGGCCGGATGTTCACCGGCGACCGTTCCGGCGACTGGCTCTTCGCCGCATTGCACCGCGTCGGCCTCGCGAACCAGGCCGAGTCGGTCAGCAGTGGTGATGGCCTCGCCCTGAGCGGTGCCTACGTCGCCTCCGCGGTGCGCTGTGCGCCGCCCGACAACAAGCCGACGACCGACGAGCGGGATCGCTGCCTCCCGTTCTTCTCGAGCGAGCTTGCGCTCCTCGACCGGGTACGGGTGATCGTGGTGCTCGGCGGGTTTGCCTACCAAGCCCTCTGGCGCGTGCTCGGCGCCGACGGTGTGGCGTTACCCCGCCCCCGCCCTCGCTTCGCCCACGGGCTCGAGGTGCCGACGACGCGCGCCACCCTGCTCGGTTGCTACCACCCGAGCCAGCAGAACACGTTCACCGGCCGGCTCACCGAGCCCATGCTCGACGCGGTGCTCAGCCGAGCCGTCGACGTCGCTTCGGGGTGAGCGGGGCGCGGTGAGCAAGGCGAGCTGCGCAGGGTGAGCGATCAGAGGATCGTGAACAGCTCACCGGCGAAGTAGATCATGGCGATCGTCCCGAGGCCGAAGCCCACGATGAGGCGCAACGATCGGTCCGACGAGCGAATCGCGAGGTGTGAGCCCAAGCGAGCGCCGGGGACGACGCCGATGCACAACGGAAGCGCGTAGAGCCAGTCGATGTGCCCGAGCAGCATGTGGGTGATGGTGCCGGGGATCGCGAGCACTGCGACACAGGCGAGCGACGTGCCGAGCGCCACCTTGATCGGCAGGCGAACCCAGCCGGTGAACAAGGGGACGAGGACGAGCCCGCCCCCGATGCCGAGGAGTCCCGAGAGCCCGCCGGCGCCGAGCCCGATCAGCACGAGCCGCCACCGTTCGGTGTGGCGAGCGCCGTGCGCGGAGAGCTCGGCGCCGGGTCCGGCGTCGGTCGCGCCCTCGACGGCGACGTCGGCGGGCTCCTCGACTCGACGTACCGGCCGGCCGAGCCGGTACGCGCTGAACGCGATGAGTCCGGCGGTGAGGAGCATGAGCGGATGGCCGTTGCCGGGGACGAAGTCGGTGAGGAGGGCTCCGCCGACGGCGGCGAAGATCCCCGCGCCCGCGGTCCAGGCGGCGACCTGGAACTCGACGAGGCCGTCGCGGGCATAGCGCAGTGCCCCACTGATGGCCCCGGGGATGATCGACGGCAGTGTGGACGCGACCGCTGCGATCGGCGTGGCTCCGAGCGCCCGGATCGCGGGGGTCGAGACCACCGCGCCGCCGACGCCGAACATGCCCGACAGCACGCCGGTGGCGAAGCCGGCGATTGTCGTGAGGACAATGATCCAGAAGTCCGACATGGCGAGCGGAGGCTACCCTTCGGCCCATGGGAAGCCCCGTAACGCTTCGCGGCGTGTACGTCCCGCTGGTCACACCGTACGCGGCCGACGGCTCGGTCGCCCTCGATGCCATCGAGAGCCTCGCCCACGGGTACCTCGACGCCGGCGCCGCCGGCCTCGTACCGCTCGGCACGACCGGTGAGTCGCCGGCGCTCGATGCCGACGAGCAACGAGCGGTCATCGACGTCTGCGCCAGGGTCAGCACCGAGCGGGGCACGCAGATGATCGTGGGTGCCGGGACCAACAGCACCCGTACCACGATCGCCGCGGTGCGGCGGCTCGCCGACGTCCCCGCCGCGACCGCCGCGTTGGTGGTGGTCCCGTACTACGTGCGCCCGAGCCAGGCGGGCATCGTCGCGCACTACGCCGCGGTCGCGCAGACGAGCCCGGTCCCGATCATCGTCTACAACATCCCCTACCGAACCGGCCGCGCGCTCGACGCCGACGGCCTGCTCGAGCTCGCCCGGACCCCGAACGTCGCCGGGTTGAAGCAGGCGGTCGGCAGCCTCGACGGCGACACCTTGCGCGTCCTCGCCGAGTCACCCGACGACTTCCACGTGCTCGGGGGCGAGGACCCGTACCTCTTCCCGACCGCGCTCCTCGGTGGTGCCGGCGCGATCTGCGCGTCGGCGCACCTCTGCACCGAGCGGTTCGTCGCGATGATCGAGTGCGGCCTCGCCGGCAAGGTCGACGAGGGGCGGGCGCACCACGAAGCGCTCGGGCCGGTCATCGCGGCGGGCTTCGCCGAGCCGAACCCGTGCGTGTTCAAGGCCGTGCTGCACGCCCAGGAAAAGATCCCGACGCCGGACCTGCGCCTGCCGATGACCCCGGCGTCGCCGGCGGCCCGGGACCGGGCGCTCGCCGCGGTCGAGGCCGCGGGGGGCTGAGGCACCACGCCGCCAACGCGGTTGCGCGACGGCCCCCGAGTTACGATACGTTACCGTTTCGGAACTTGGAGGGCGAGGAGCAAAGATGACTCGGCCAGACCCGATGGGGCCAGACACCACGGGGCGACGGACCACGCTCAAGGACCGGGTCGCAGCCCAGGCCGAGGCGCGACGGTGGTGGATCCTGGTCGTCCTGTGCTTCAGCCTCCTCGTGATCGTGCTCGACAACTCGATCCTCAACGTGGCGATCCCGACGATCGTCCGCGACCTCGACGCCACGAACAGCCAGCTCCAGTGGATCGTCGATGCCTACACCCTCGTGTTCGCCGGTCTCCTGCTCACGGCCGGGAGCCTCGGTGACCGGTTCGGGCGCCGCCCCGCGCTCCAGTTCGGGTTCGTCGTCTTCGGGCTCGGTTCGATCGCCGCGGCGCTCGCGAGCACCGCGAACCAGCTGATCGCGACGCGCGCGTTCATGGGCATCGGGGGCGCGTTCATCATGCCGGCGACGCTCTCGATCATCACGAACGTGTTCCCGGCCCGGGAACGAGGCAAGGCAATCGGGGTGTGGGCCGCGACGGCCGGTGTCGGGATCGCGCTCGGACCGCTCACCGGCGGGTTCCTCCTCGAGCACTTCTACTGGGGCTCGATCTTCCTCGTGAACGTCCCCATCGTCGTCGTCGGCGTCATCGCCGGGGTGTTCCTCATCCCGGACTCCAAGGATCCGAACCCGCCCCGTCTCGATCCCGTCGGTGCCGTGCTCTCGATCACGGGGCTCAGCGCGCTCCTGTACGCCATCATCGAGGCGCCGTCGAAGGGCTGGACCGCGTCGTCGACGCTCACGTCCTTCTTCGTCGGTGGGGTGCTCACCGCGGCGTTCTTCGTCTGGGAGGTTCGCAGCGACCATCCGATGCTCGACCTGTCGTTCTTCAAGAACCCCCGCTTCTCGGTCGCGAGCGCGGCGATCATGGTGACGTTCTTCTCGATGTTCGGGTCGATCTTCCTGCTGACGCAGTACTTCCAGTTCGTCCTCGGCTACTCGCCGTTCGAGACCGGTGTGCGTCTGCTCGCGTTCGCGATCCCGATGATGATCCTCGCTCCGCTCAGCGCGAAGTTCGTCGAACGGTTGGGAACCAAGGTCGTGGTCGTCACCGGACTCGGACTGATCACGACCGGGCTCGCGCTCTCCACCGGGCTCACGACCACATCGAGCTACTTCGAGATCGCGTGGCGGATGGTGATCATGGCGTCGGGGATGGCCCTCACCATGGCCCCGGCGACGACCTCCATCATGGGTTCGCTTCCCCTCGCCAAGGCCGGCGTCGGGTCCGCGGTCAACGACACCACCCGTCAGATGGGCGGCGCGGTCGGCGTCGCCGTCGTGGGGAGCGTCTTCGCATCGATCTACGGCGCGCAGGTGCGCGATGCCGTCGCCGGCAAGGGGCTTCCACCGGCCGCGGTCGAGGGGGCCAAGGACTCGCTCGGCTTCGCCCTCGTCGTGGCCAAGCAGATCGGCGGGGTCGCCGGTGACGCATTCGCGGCAGCTGCGCGTGGGGCGTTCGTCGACGGGTTCCACGCCGGGCTCTGGGTGGGTGCGGGCGCGGCGCTCCTCGGCGCGATCGCCGCGCTCGTGTGGCTGCCGGCGCGCGCGCGGCGGGAGGACGAAGAGCGCCAGGACGCGGAGTACATCACGGAGTGGTCTCGGCCCGACGGCACGGCTGATGACGAGGTCGTTCGGGAGCCCGTCCCGGCACCGTGAGCGCCCCTGCCCGCACGCCCGGACGACCCCGGAGCGAGCTCGCCGACCGCGCCATCCTCGACGCGGCGATGGAGGTCTTTGCCCGAGTCGGTCTCGACGGGGTGACCATCGAAGGGGTCGCGGCGCGCGCGGGCGTGGGGAAGGCGACCATCTACCGGCGGTACCCGTGCAAGGTCGATCTCGTGATCGCGGCGGCTCGCGCCCTCACCGAGGCCGAAGCGCCGAAGTCCGACACCGGGACCGTCGCCGGCGACCTGCATGCCATCGCGCGGAACCTCGTCCGCCTGCTCACCGAGACGGTCGCCGGACAGGCCATGCCGCAGATGATCGCCGACGCGGTCCTCAACGACGAGATGCGCGACGCCAACCGCCGCTTCTTCGCGAGCCGACGCGCCGGCACCGCCGAGGCGGTTGTGCGCGGCGTCGAGCGGGGGGAGCTCAGGGCCGACACCGACGTCGACCTGGTGGTGGACCTGATCAGCGGCCCGATCTTCTATCGACACCTGGTCAGCGGGGGTCGGCTCGACGGGGCGTTCGCCGACCGCATCGTCGCGTCGGTGTTGATGCCCTGGCGGGCCGCGTCCTAGCCGATGCCGTTACCGATGGCGGCCGCGAGCAGCTCGTCCTGCTCGCGCTCGTGCACGGTGTGGCTCCCGGTTGCCGGGCTCGCACTCTTGTGGCGGGCGATGTGGTGGAGCGCAGCGTCTCGGGTCCCCGCGATGCGCAGCAGCTTGCCGCGCACGTAGTTCCAGGCGCCCATGTTCCCGGGTTCCTCTTGCACCCACCACACCTGCGCGACATTCGGATAGCGCTCGAGCACTGCGAGGAGCTCGTGCTCGGGGAACGGGTAGAGCTGCTCGAGGCGCACGACCGCGACGGGTGCGGATGCCGCGTCGCGGTGGTTCATGAGCTCGTGTCCGACCTTGCCCGAGCAGAGCACGACACGGGTCACGTCGGCGGCGTCGATCGTTGCGGAGGCCCGGTCGTCGAGCACGGGGTGGAACTCGCCGTCGCTCAGCGCGGTTCTGGGGGAACGGGACTCGGCCATGCGGAGGTAGCGCTTCGGGGTGAGGCAGATCATCGGCACGCGGCGCGCTGAGCGGGCCTGGCGGCGGAGCACATGGAAGTACTGCGCGGCGGTCGACGGGTACACGATGCGAAGGTTGTTCTCGGCCGCGAGGAGCAGGAATCGCTCGAGTCGGGCGCTGGAGTGCTCGGGTCCCTGACCTTCGAACCCGTGGGGGAGCAGCAGCGCGAGTGACGACCGCTGGCCCCACTTGTCTTCGGCGGCGACGAGGTACTGGTCGATGACGATCTGGGCGCCGTTCGCGAAGTCGCCGAACTGGGCCTCCCAGGCGACGAACGCGTCCGGGTCGGCCACCGAGTAGCCGTACTCGAAGCCGAGCGCCGCATACTCGGAGAGCACCGAGTCGTAGAGGCGCAACGGTGCCTGGTCCGGGGAGATGTGCGCGAGCGGGAGGTATTCACCCTCGGTCTCCTGATCGACGAGCGCGCCGTGCCGTTGACTGAACGTCCCCCGGCGCGTGTCTTGACCGGCCATCCGCACCGGCGTCCCCTCGAGCAGCAGCGACCCGAGCGCGCACGCTTCGGCGAGCGCCCAGTCGACCTCACCGGCCTCGAACGTGGCGCGGTTGGCCCCCAGGAGACGCTCCAGCTTGGGGTGCACGTGGAAGTCGTCCGGCCAGGAGGTGAGGGCGGCCACGATGTGGTCCAGCATCTCGGGCGCGACGGACGTGGGGACGGGCGCGCTCTCGAGGGGCGGCTCCGGTTCGTCGAGCGTGAGGCCGACGCCGTCGATCCCCGTGTCGTGCGGCTCGTGGGTCTCTTGGAAGGCGCGCTCGAGTCGAGCGCGGAAGTCGGCCCGGGCCGCTTCACACGCTTCTTCGGTGAAGTCACCCTTGGCGACGAGCTGCTGGGTGTAGAGCTCACGCACCGACGGTCGCGCGTCGATGAGGGCATACATGCGTGGTTGCGTGAAGGCAGGCTCGTCACCCTCGTTGTGGCCGTAGCGGCGATAGCACACGAGGTCGACCACGACGTCCTTCTTGAACGCCTGCCGGAAGGCGAATGCGAGCCGGATCACCCGCACTGCGGCCTCGGGGTCGTCGCCGTTCACGTGGAAGATCGGCGCCTGGACCATCTTGGCGACGTCGGTCGCGTACACCGACGAGCGACCGGCCTCGGGTGAGGTGGTGAACCCGAGCTGGTTGTTCACGACGACGTGCACGGTCCCTCCGACGTCGAAACCTTCGACCTCGGAGAGGTTGAGGGTCTCGGCGACGACGCCCTGACCGGCGAACGCCGCGTCGCCGTGCACCAGCACCGCCAGCACGGCGGCACCGGAGGTGTCGCCGCGTCGGTCGCCCTTGGCGCGCGCCATGCCCTCGACCACGGGGTCGACCGTCTCGAGGTGGCTCGGGTTGGCCGCGAGGCTGAGATCGACGGTCGCGCCGTCGGGCGCCACGTGCTTCCCGGTTGCGCCCAGGTGGTACTTCACGTCACCGGAGCCCTGGGTGCTCGAGGGGTCGAGCTCACCCTCGAACTCTCGGAAGATCTGCGCGTAGGACTTCCCGACGACATTGGCGAGCACGTTGAGGCGCCCGCGGTGCGCCATCCCCATCACCACCTCGGCGATGCCGGACTCGGCCGCGACCGAGTGCAAGGCATCGAGCATCGGGATGAGCGTCTCGGCGCCCTCGAGGCTGAAGCGCTTCTGCCCGAGGTACTTCGTGTGGACGAACCGTTCGAACGCCTCGGCCGCGTTGAGGCGGTCGAGGATCCGCTGCTGCTCCTCGGGGCTGGGCTGCGCGACCGGGACCTCGACGTGCTCCTGGATCCAGGCCTTCTGGTCGGGTTCCTGGATGTGCATGTACTCGACGCCGACGGTGCGGGCGTAGGCGTCGCGCAGCACGCCGAGGATCTCGCGCAGCGGCATGCGGCCGCGGTCGAGATTGCCCGCACCGAGGCTGCCGAGCGGGAACTCGCGGTCGAGATCCCAGATCGAGAGGTCGTAGTGGGTGATGTCGAGCTCGGGGTGTGTGCGCGGTCCGCGTCGTCCGAGTGGGTCGAGGTTGGCCATGAGGTGGCCGCGCACCCGGTACATGTTGATGAGCTGGTGGACCTTCACGACCTTCTCGTGCGCGGCCTCGCCGTCGAGCGGGGCATGGTCGCGCACCCAACGGGCCGGTTCGTACGGCACTGCGAGGCTGTGGAACAACGCGTCGTAGAACCCGACACCGTCGCCAGTCGGGCCGCCGAGGATCAGATCGTGGAGGCGACGCAGGAACTCGCCGCTCTCGGCTCCCCCGATGATCCGGTGGTCGTAGGTGCTGGTGAGCGTCGTGACCGTGCTCACCCCGAAGCGGGCGAGTGCCTGGGGGTCGGCCCCCTCGTACTCCGACGGGAAGCCGATCGCGCCGACCCCGAGGATGAAGCCCTGGCCGGGCATCAGTCGCGGTACGGAGTGGACGGTGCCGATCATGCCCGGGTTCGTGATCGTGGCCGTCGTGGCGACGAAGTCGTCGGGTGACATCTGCCCGGCCCGCACCTTCTTGATGAGTGCCTCGTAGGCGTCCCAGAACCCGGCGAAGTCGAGCGTCTCGGCGTGCTTGACGTTGGGGACGAGCAGTGAGCGCGTCCCGTCCTTGCGTTCGACGTCGACCGCGAGGCCGAGGTTCAGGTGCGGGTGACGAACGATCGTGGGCAAACCGTCGGTCTCGGCGTAGCTCGACGTGAGGTTCGGGAACTCGTCGAGCGCGCGCACGACCGCGTACGCGATGAGGTGCGTGAAGCTCACCTTTCCTCGACCCGTTCGCCCGAGGTGGTTGTTCAGGATCTGGCGGTTGACCTCGAGGAGCTTTGCCGGGACCGAACGCACCGACGTCGCGGTGGGGACGGTGAGGCTCGCCTCCATGTTCTCGACGATGCGTGCGTGCACGCCTCGGAGCGGCTCGCTGCGGTCGACCTCCGCGGGGGACAGGTCGTCCACAGCCGGGATGGCCGGTCGCGGGACGGGCTGCGGCGCGGGTGGCTGCGGCGCGGGTGGCCCCGGCGTGGGTGCCGCTTCGGGTGGCGGTGTCACGCCCTGACCGTCGCCGCGATCGCGCGCCGCGAAGTACTCCCGCCACCGCTCGGGCATCGAAGCGGGATCGGCCCGGTACTGCTCGTAGAGGTCCTCCACGAGCCCTTCGTTGGTGCCGACTCCCTCGAAGTTCACGTCCCCATGCTCGCGCGGCCGTGCCATCGCCGAAATGTCCGGCGGCTGACCACCAGGGGGCTCAGGGCGCTTGGTCTAGCGACGGAGGAGCTCGGCGACCTCGAACGCGAGATCGAGGGACTGGCGGGCATTGAGCCGGGGATCGCACATCGTCTCGTAGCGCCGTTCGAGATCGGCGCCGAGAACGGCGTCGGCGCCACCGAGGCACTCGGTGACGTTCTCGCCGGTGAGCTCGATGTGCACGCCCCCGGGCCACACGTCGGCCGCCTTGCACGCGGCGAAGAAGCTGTGGAGCTCGCGCATGATGTCGTCGAAGCGTCGGGTCTTGTACCCGCTCTCGTGCTGGAACGTGTTGCCGTGCATCGGGTCGCACGCCCACAGCACCGGGTGGCCGGCGGTCTGGACTGCGTGGAGGAGCGGCGGGAGCGCGGCGTCGATGGCGTCGGCACCCATGCGGCTGAAGAGCACGAGACGTCCGGGTTCACGAGTCGGATTGAGGCGCTCACAGAGCGCGATCACCTCTTCTGGCGTCGTGGCCGGTCCGAGCTTCACGCCGAGCGGGTTGCGCACGCCGGCGAGGAACTCGACGTGCGCGCCGTCGCGGTGGCGCGTGCGCTCGCCGATCCAGAGCAGATGGGCCGAGCAGTCGTACCAGTCGTCGGTGATGGAGTCCCGGCGCGTGAGCGCTTCCTCGTACCCGAGGAGCAGCGCTTCGTGCGCCGTCCATACGTCGACCTCGTGGAGCTGGAGCTCCGCCTCGAGGTCGATCCCGCAGGCGCGCATGAAGCGCAAGGCGCGCTCGATCTCGGCGGCCACTGCTTCGTAGCGGCGTCCTTCGGTGCTGCTCGCGACGAACTCCTGGTTCCACGCGTGGACCCGCGAGAGGTCGGCGAAGCCACCCTTGGCGAACGCGCGCACGAGATTCAGGGTCGCGGCGGACTGGTGGTACGCCTGCACGAGGCGCGCCGGATCGGGGCGACGGGCGAGCTCGTCGAACGCGAAGTCGTTGACGGTATCGCCGCGGAAGCTCGGCAGCGTGACCCCGTCGCGCGTCTCGGTCTGGGACGACCGCGGCTTGGAGAACTGGCCCGCAATGCGACCGACCTTCACCGTCGGGACACCGCTGCCGTACATCAGCACCACGGACATCTGGAGGATGACGCGGAGCTTGTCGCGGATCGCGTCGGCCGAGAAGGCGTGGAACGACTCGGCGCAGTCGCCCGCGACGAGCATGAACGCGTTGCCCTGCTGTGCGAGCGCGAGCTGGCCGGTGAGGGACCGGGCTTCGCCCGCGAACACGAGGGGCGGCATGGCGCGCAGGTTCGTCAGCGCGGCCTCGAGGGCATCGTCGTCGGGCCACTCGGGTTGCTGCGCCGCGGGACGCGCCCGCCACGTGGCGGGCGTCCAGCCGTCGTCGAAGAGCTCGGCCGTGCTCATCACAGGTAGCCGCTGGGTGGGACCGCGGGGCCACCCGGACCGTCGGGGTTGCCGAGGCCGGGGTCGGCGCCACCACGCTGGAGGGCACGTTGGCGCACTTGCTCCAGCTGGCCCTGGGCCATCGTCTGCTGGGTGAACAGGGTCGCCTGGATGCCGTGGAACAGGCCTTCGAGCCAGCCGACGAGCTGGGCCTGGGCGAGGCGCAGCTCTGACTCGCTGGGCGCCTCGGTGGTGAAGGGCAGCACGACCTCCTCGAGCTCGGTTTGGAGCTCGGGCGAGAGCACGGTCTTGAGCTCGTCCAGCGACTTCTCGTGGATCTCGCGCAGGCGACGTCGGCCGGCGTCGTCGAGTGGGGCTCGGCGCACCTCTTCGAGCATCTGGCGCACCATCGACGCGATCCGGATGAGCTTCGTGGGCTTGGTGACCTGCTCCACCTCGGCGTCGGTGGGTCCGGCCTCAGCGCCGCCGGGCGCCGCGGGACCACCGACGTCGAGCACCTCGGGGGTGACCGGCTCGGAGGTGGCGTGCGTGGCGTCCATCGTGGCGGCTCTCCTACGAAGGGGGACTCCCCAGGATAGGGACCGCGAGGGTCCTGCGGCCTACCGACTTGCGAACCGTCGTCTCCCTCGGGGAGGGTCGGTCGCCGGCCTGAGCGCCGCTCGCCTGCCTTAGGGTTGGGCCATGGAGATGTTGGTCGGCGCGCTGCGCCGCGCGCTCACCGAGATCGGCGTCGACGTCGAGGGTGTGCCGATCGAGCTCACCGTGCCGCCCCGGCCCGAGCACGGTGACTGGGCCACCAACCTCCCACTGCAGGTGGCCAAGCGCGCCGGTGTCGAGCCCCGAGAGCTCGCGGCGCGGCTCGTCGCCGCGCTCGAGGCCGATCCGCCGCCGCATGTCGACCGGGTCGAGATCGCCGGTCCCGGCTTCCTGAACTTCTTCCTCACGCCAACCTGGCTGCACGACGTGCTGCGCCTCGTCGTCGCGTCCGGCGACGGGTACGGCTCGGGCCGCGCGCTCGCCGGAAGCCGGATCAACCTCGAGTTCGTCTCGGCGAACCCCACGGGACCGTTGCACGCCGGCGGTGGCCGTTGGGTGGCGGTCGGCGACGCGCTCGCGAACCTGCTCGCGTCACAGGGCGCCGAGGTGCACCGCGAGTACTACCTGAACGACGCGGGCACCCAGCTCGCCACGTTCGGCGCGTCACTGTTCGCGCGCTACCGGGGTGAGGTGCCTCCCACAGACGGGTACCAGGGCGAGTACCTCATCGAGATGGCGTTTCGGATGCGCGGCGAGCTCGGCGACCATGCGACCGAGGAGCAGGCGCAGGAGTGGGGCTATCGCGATGTGGTGCGCCAGCTCGAAGACGACCTCGCTCGCATCGGAGTCGAGTTCGACACGTGGTTCTCGGAGCGGACGTTGCACGAGCGGGGCGACGTCGAGCGCGTGCTCGGCGAGCTCGGTGCGCGCGGCGTCACCTTCGAGGCCGATGGCGCCACCTGGCTCCGCACGTCCGACTACGGCGACCAACGCGACCGGGTCCTGGTCAAGTCCGACGGTTCCACCACCTATCTCTGCAGCGATCTCGCCTACCACGAGGACAAGTACGCCCGGGGCTGGGAGCACCTCATCGACATCTGGGGTGCGGATCACCACGGTCAGGTGAAGAGCCTCCAGGCCGGACTCCTTGCGCTCGGTCACCCCGCCGGTGGGCCCGAGGTGCTGCTCGGACAGCTCGTGAAGCTGGTGAAGGGCGGCGAGCCGGTGCGGCTCTCGAAGCGCGCGGGCGACGTGGTCGCGCTCGCGGACATCCTCGACGAGGTCGATCCTGACGTCTGCCGGCTGACGTTCCTCCTCCAGGGCATCGACACTGCGCAGACGTTCGATCTCGACGTCGTGACCGCCCAGTCGATGGAGAACCCCGTGTACTACGTGCAGTATGCGCACGCACGAGTGGCCTCGATCACGCGGCGTGCCGAGCAGGCAGGCATCCGACGCGTGCCGATCCTCGATGCGAACCTCGCGCCGCTCGCCCACGACCGCGAGCTCGAACTGCTGCGCGCGCTCGCGGTGTACCCCGACGTCGTCGCCGAGGCGGCCCGGATGCGCGCACCCCATCGCGTCACCACCTGGGTGCGCGACTTCGCGAAGAGCTTCCACGGCTTCTACCGCGACTGCCGGGTGATCTCCGATGACGCGGCGCTCACTCAGGCGCGGCTCTGGCTCGCCGAGGCATGCCGCGTCGGGCTCAAGAACGCGCTCGACCTGCTCGGCGTCCGTGCTCCCGACGAGATGCGGCGCATCGACGAGGCGGATCCTGATGCCCCCGAGGCCGAGGCCCCGGTGTGATCAACGAGGCACCGCTCGACCCGTCTTTGCTGCCGCCGGGGTTGCGGCATCTCGATGCGGCGAGGGTGGCGGCGGAGTTCGGAACACCGACGTTCGTCTACGACGAGGACGAGCTCCGTCGGCGCTGTCGGGAGTATGTCGCCGGCTTCGGGCCCGACGCGGTTGCGTACGCGGGCAAGGCGTTTCTGTGCACCGCGATGGCTCGACTCGTTCTGGACGAAGGGCTGCACCTCGATTGCGCCACCGGCGGCGAGTTGCACGTCGCGCTGCGTGCGGGAGTTCCTGGAGCACGGATCGTGCTCCACGGCAACAACAAGTCCGGTCGAGAGCTCGCGGCCGCCCTCGACGCAGGCGTCGGCCGTATCGTGGTCGACTCCTTCGACGAGCTCGACCGACTCGAGGATCTTGCCCGGACGCGGGCAGTGCAGCCGACGGTGCTCGTGCGGGTCACGCCCGGAGTCGAGGCCCACACACACGAGTACATCGAGACCGGCACCGAAGCCTCCAAGTTCGGCTTCACCCTCACCGACGGCGTGGCGCTCGCTGCGGTTCGTCGCGTCGTCACGAGCGAGGTGCTCCGGCTCGCGGGGTTGCATTGCCACATCGGATCGCAGATCTCCCGGCTCGACGCGTTCGGTCGCGCGATCGAGCGGTTGGCCGCGCTGGTGGCCGAGCTGGACCGCGATCCCCTGCTCGGGGTCGGGTTCGGCATCGATGAGCTCAACCTGGGCGGGGGACTCGGCGCCCGGTACCTCGCCGACGATCGTGTGCTCGACATCGCCGACTACGCGTCGTACCTGCGCACGACGGTCGAGCGGGCCTGGAGCGCCGAGGGACTCGGCGCGCGGCCGCGGGTGATGGTGGAGCCGGGACGCTCGATCGTCGCGCCGTGTGCGATCACGCTCTATCGCGTCGGCACGGTGAAGGTGATCCCGGGCATCGGCACGTACGTCGCCGTCGATGGGGGCATGAGCGACAACCCGCGACCGGTGCTCTACGGGGCCGGGTACGAGGCCTACCTTCCCGAGCGCCTCGACGAGGCCCGTCCCCTGCACTGCGCGGTCGTGGGGAAGCACTGCGAGCAGGGCGACGTCCTCGTGGCCGATGCGTGCCTTCCCGCCGACGTGGGCGTCGGGGATCTCCTCGCCACGCCGACCACGGGCGCGTACGGCTACTCGATGGCATCGAACTACAACAAGGTCACCCGCCCCGCGGTCGTGTTCGTCCGAGAAGGCGAGCCGCGCCTCGTTGTCCGGCGCGAGACCGACGACGACCTCACCCGCCTCGACGTCGACTGAGTGCGGTGTGGATCCGGCGGGCTTCCCGGTCCGGTCGCGTGGGAGACTGAGGCCGATGGCTGATCCAGTTCGCCGTGATCCCGTTCGGGTCGGGCTCCTCGGGTGCGGCAACGTCGGTGCCGCGTTGGTGCGCCTCGTCGACGAGCACGCCGACCTGATCTCGGCACGTGCGGGGGTCGGGATCGAGATCACCAAGGTCGTGGTGCGTGACCTGGGTCGCGACCGTGACGTGAAGCTCCCCGCCGATCGGTTCACGAGCGACGCGGATGCGGTGGCGCGCGACGCCGACATCGACATCGTCGTCGAGGTGATGGGTGGTGTGGAGCCGGCGCGAACATTGATCACCGCCGCGCTCCGGGCCGCCAAGCCCGTCGTCACGGCCAACAAGGAGCTGATCGCTCGCCACGGCCCCGAGCTCTTCGCGGTCGCGGCCGAGTCGGGTGTCGACCTGCTGTTCGAAGCGAGTGTCGCCGGCGGCATCCCCCTGATGCGACCGCTCCGAGAGTCGCTCGCAGGTGACCGCATCCGGCGCGTGATGGGGATCGTCAACGGCACGACCAATTACATCCTCACGCGGATGGCCGAGGCCGGCTCGACGTTCGCCGATGCATTGGCCGAGGCGCAGGACCTCGGGTACGCCGAGGCCGACCCCACCGCCGACGTGGAGGGACACGACGCGGCCGCGAAGGCCGCGATCATTGCCACGATCGCGTTCGGTGCACGCGTGAGTCCCGACGACGTCTACACCGAGGGCATCACCGCGGTCACCGCCGACGACATCGCGTCGGCCGAGACCCTGGGCTACGTCGTCAAGCTCCTGGCGGTGGCCGAAGAGCGCGAGGGCGCGATCGCGGTGCGCGTGCACCCGGCCATGGTCCCGAAGCGTCATCCCCTCGCTTCGGTGCGGGAGTCGTTCAACGCGGTGTTCATCGAGGGCGACGCAGTCGGCGAGCTCATGCTCTACGGGCGGGGTGCCGGGGGCGGCCCGACGGCGTCAGCAGTGCTCGGCGACCTCGTCGACGCGGTCAAGAACCTCGTGTCCGGCGCGAAGGGCGCCACGATCGGCGAGCTCGTCGATCGCCCGATCACGCCGATCGACGAGACCGAGTCGCCCTTCTACCTCCTCATGGAGGCGGCCGATCAGCCGGGGGTGCTCGCCGCGATCGCCGGCGAGTTCGGGAAGCGTGGCGTCTCGATCAAGTCGATGGAGCAGCGGGGCATCCGCACCGATGCACGGCTCGTGTTCATCACGCACAAGGCGCGCGAAGCCGATGTGCGCGCCACGCTTGCCGCGCTGCGCGACGTGGACCAAGTCCATCGTGTCGGCTCGGTGCTGCGCGTCGTCGGGGAGGACGATTGAGCCCCGGGTTCCGAAAGGGTGATGTGTGGCCCGGGCTCATCGAGGCGTACCGCGAGCATCTCCCGGTCAGCGACGCGACGCCGGTGATCACATTGCTCGAGGGGAACACCCCGCTCGTCGAGGCGCCGCGGATCTCGGCGCGCGCCGGCGTGGCGCGGGTCCTGCTCAAGATCGAGGGTTCGAACCCCACCGGATCGTTCAAGGACCGGGGGATGACGCTCGCGGTGTCCAAGGCGGCCGAGGCCGATGCGAAGGCGGTGATCTGCGCGTCGACCGGGAACACCTCCGCGTCGGCGGCTGCGTACGCGGCCCGCGCCGGCATCATCTGTGCGGTCGTGATCCCCGCCGGCCAGATTGCCCTCGGCAAGCTCGCGCAGGCGCTCATCCACGGCGCGCGGGTCGTGCCGGTGAGCGACACCTTCGATGCCGCGCTCGACGTCGTCCGGGAGCTCGGTGAACAGCCCGGTGTCGAGGTCGTGAACTCGGTGAACCCGGTACGCATCGAGGGCCAGAAGACGGCCGCGTTCGAGATCGTCGAGGCGCTGGGCGACGCGCCGACGGTGCACTGCATCCCGGTGGGCAACGCAGGCAACATCACGGCCTACTGGCGCGGCTACAGCGAGTTCGCCGACGCGGGTCGTGCGACGCGCCGCCCGCGCATGCTCGGCTGGCAGGCAACGGGCGCGGCGCCGATCGTTCGGGGCGAGCGGGTCCTGCATCCCGAGACCATCGCCACCGCGATCCAGATCGGGAACCCGGCCTCGTGGCGCCAGGCCATCGACGCCCGCGACGAGTCGGGTGGCCACATCGGCGCCGTGACCGACGGCGAGATCCTCGAGGCGTACCGGCTGGTCGCCGCCGAGGAGGGCGTGTTCGTCGAGCCGGCGTCGGCCGCGTCGGTCGCGGGCCTGCTGCGGGCCGCGACCGAGGGCCTCGTGGCATCCGACGATGTCGTGGTGTGCACGCTCACCGGCCATGGTCTCAAGGATCCGCAGCGGGCCATCGACCAGGTCGAGGTCGGCGAGCCGGTCCCTGCGGTTGCCGCCGATGTCGCGGCCGCGATCGGGCTGTAGGCCAGCTTCGACAGGACGTTCAGCACGCCACGAAGACCACCCAAGGAGCTCAGCGTGGAGAAGTCGGTCGCGCTCGTCACGGGCGCATCATCGGGCATTGGTGAGTCGTTCGCGCGCCTGCTCGCGCAGCGAGGGCACGACGTCGTGCTGGTCGCGCGCCGGGCCGATCGCCTCGAGGCGATTGCCGAGCGAGCGACGAAGGAGCATGGTGCCGCGGCCGAGGTGCTCGTCGCGGATCTCGAGACGGATGGCGGTGTGGGCATCGTCGAGGCGCGTCTCACCGACCCGACGCGTCCGGTCGAGCTCGTCGTGAACAACGCGGGCTTCGGGACGAGCGGTCGCTTCCACGAGATCGCGGTCCAAGCAGAGGAGGCCGAGATCCGCCTCAACGTCCTCGCCCTCGTGCGGCTCACCCACGCTGCGCTCACCGGCATGGTCGAGCGGGGGCACGGCGGCGTGATCAACGTCTCGTCCGTCGCCGCCTACCAGCCGACGCCGAACAGCGCGACCTACTGCGCCACCAAGGCGTTCGTCTCGAGCTTCACGAACGCGATCCACGAGGAGCTCCACGGGACGGGTGTGAAGGCCATGGTCCTCGCCCCCGGATTCACGCATACGGAGTTCCACGAGCGGGCCGGCGTCGCCAACAAGGACCGGCTACCCGAATTCCTCTGGCAGTCGGCCGACGAGGTCGTGACCGCCGCGCTCAAGGCCTACGAGAGTGGGCGCGCGGTCTGCGTGCCCGGCCCGATCAACACCGTGGCCGCCGCGTTCTCCGGCGCGATGCCGGCGGGCGTGAGCCGCAAGATCGCCGGCATCATCACCAAGCGCGCCGGCTGACGGAGCGCCACGCGGGCGGTGTGGTCCCCGGCGTCTTCTCGAGCTGCCCGACGCTGAGCTCGGCGTCGGACGCGCTCAGCCCGCAGCACCTGCTCCCCCGGACCGAGTCGGCGAGCCGCCTCTGCAGCAAGTGCTGCACCGAGCTTTCCGCCCGGTCCGCAGGCCCGATCATCAAGGTCGTGACGGTGTCCGGTGGGCCCCGGGGGAAGCCCTCAGGCGGGTGAAGGTCTCCGGAGGGCGAGCGCCTCAGGTGTCGGACAGGGCGACAACGGTGGCGCGGGCCGCGGCCTCGATCGGGGAGGATCCGACCGCGATCCCGTGGCGCGCGAGCGCGCTCTGGGGTTCGACGAGTGCGACCGCGACGACGAAGCTTCCGCTCGCGGTTGTCTCGACCGTGCGTACCCAGGAGGGTAGCCACGGAGATTGCGCGTCGATCTCGTGCACCGCGGCCAGCACCGCTTCGGCGGCACCGACGAGACCCCGGGAGAGCGGGGCGCGACCGACGGCGCGGGCGGTGCCGGCGGAGAGGTGAGCCTCGATCTCGCCGTCCTCGGGCACGCTGCGGACCGCGAGCAGCACCGGGCTGGCGCCGCCGGCCTCGCCGGCCCCGGCGGGTGTCGGCGTCCGTTCGTCCGTCGGTGGTGGCGGCACGGTCTCGGGTCGCCGGGCGGGAGTGTCGCGCACGAGCTCGATCACAAGACGCGGCTCGCCCGAGAGCGCGGTGGCGGCGCGGTGGGCCAGGTCGTCGGGTGCGCCCGCGCTCGCCAGCAGCCGGCACGAGGTCAGGTCGCCGGCGCGTTCGAGCACGACGCCATAGACGCCGGGGAGGCGCCGCAGCGCCAGCTCGACGGTCTCACCGGCGGTGTCGCGCAGCACGTCGACCCGCAAGCTCGCGGCGCACAGGCCGACGAGGAGCTCGGCGTCGATGCGCTCGGGCGGGAGGCCAGGATCGGCGTGGACTCCCGGGCCGGCGGCGACGACCCCCGACTCGAGGGTGCCGGCTCCGGCACGAAACGCCTGGCGGCCGAGATCGGGATCGTCGACGACCACGGTGAGCGAGTGCAAGCCGAGCCGGTCGATGATGCGCGCCAGGTGGGCTCTCAGGCCGGCGAGCCCGACGTCGGGTGGCGCGTCGGATGCGACCCAGCTGGTGGCGCTCGGCCCGGCATCGGGCGCCCCGGGCCGGTCCGGTTCGGGGGGCGGCGATCCAGGCGACGCCGAGGCTTCCACGGGCATATGAGGGTATCGGGCGTTCGCGAAGGGTGCTTGATGACCGAACCGGCCCGAACCGCCCGGGGCGCCCCGGATCCGGCGCCGGTTCAGGCGCCGGTCCCGCCTCCGGCCTTGCCTTTGGTCTCGCCCTCGGCCCAGCCATCGAGGAGGCCGCTGCCGTCACGTACCCCCGGCGGGACCCGTCCCTCGGCGCTCGCGGTCCTGGGCCCGGGCACGTCGCGGAACGCGTACGCGAGGGCGTCGCGGCCGGGCTGGCACACGAAGCACTGCCCGGTCTCCCCGCTGGTCACTGCGTGCACGACCGCCTCGGCGATCTGGCTCGGGGACATGAGCGGGAAGTCGGCCTCGGCGAGGCGTCGCTTCGCGTCGGCGCCGAGGATGTTGGTATCCGTCATGCCCGGGTTCACGCAGTTCGCGGTGACGCCCTGTGCGGCGAGCGTCGGGGCCACGGAGCGGACCAGGCCCACCACCGCGTGCTTCGTGAGGTCATAGATCGGGTCGGGCGGGAACGGGATGAGCCCGGCGAGAGACGCCGTCGCCACGATCGCACCGGAGCCCTGCGGTGCCATGGCGCGGATCGCGGCGCGCAGGCCGTAGACGACACCGTCGACGTTGACCCGCATGATCCGACGGTAGGCCTCGTCGGTGAGGGATCCGAGGTCGGCCACCCCGATGGCGATCCCCGCGTTCAGGAAGGCCACGTCGACGCGGCCGAACGTGGCGAGGCAGTGTGCGAACGCCGCGTCGACCTCCGCGGGCTCGCCGACGTCGGCCGCGAACGCCGTGCCGTCGACCTCGTCTGCGACTCTTCGGGCTGCCGCACCGTCGAGGTCGACCACGCACACCCGCATACCCTCGGCCCGGAAGCGCGCCGCGGTCGCCCGGCCGATGCCCGACCCGCCACCCGTCACGAGACCGACCCGGTCCACGAGTTCCAC
>Ga0209048_10000343_pt1 | contig 50428 bp, 47 predicted proteins | sample FrelakmetCRP12CR_FD_187146 | JGI IMG/M metagenome (GOLD analysis project Ga0209048, IMG submission 187146) | Freshwater lake sediment microbial communities from the University of Notre Dame, USA, for methane emissions studies - CRP12 CR (SPAdes)... | ecosystem: Environmental > Aquatic >...
CCGGCAAGCGCGAAGGCCGCTCCCGCCGCCGCCAGAAACCCGATGTGACGTCTTGTGATCGCCATTGCTCCGCTCCTTTTTCCGAGGCTCCAAGTTGGAGCGTCGGATCTCTTCGATCTTCTTTCGGCTGCTGGGCGTCGTATGGGATCCGCCGCGCGCTCAGAACTTCGACGCGACGAATCTCCTGCCCTTCAGCGACGCCCGGTCGTCGTACGCGCCCTTGCTGGAGCGCCCCGGAAGCTTGACCTTTTCGCGCGGCACCTTCTTGTAGTCAATCAGGCCGAGCAGGTGGTGGATGCAGTTCAAGCGGGCGCGCTCCTTGTCGTCCGACGGAACGATATACCAGGGGGCGAAGTCCGTGTCCGTGGCCTCGAGCATGGTGTCGCGGGCCTTCGAGTACTCGTACCACTTGCTCCGCGAGGCCAGGTCCGTCGGGCTCAGCTTCCACTGGCGCAGCGGATCTTCGATGCGAGCCTCGAACCGCTTCTTCTGCTCCTCGTCGCTGACCTCCAGCCAGAACTTGATGAGCAGGATGCCGTCGTCCACGATGTAGCGCTCGAACTCGGGGCAGACCTCGAGAAAGCGCCGGTACTGCGCCTTCGAGCAGAATCCCATGACCTTTTCGACCCCGGCCCGGTTGTACCAGCTGCGGTCGAAGATCACGATTTCTCCGGCCGCGGGCGCGTGCTCGAGATAGCGCTGCATGTAGAGCTGGGATTTCTCGCGGTCCGACGGGGCCGGCAGAGCCACCACGCGGAACACTCGCGGGCTGACGCGCTCCGTGATCGCCTTGATGGTGCCGCCCTTGCCGGCGGCGTCCCGCCCTTCGAAGACCACGATCACCCGCAGCCCCTTTTCCTTGACCCAGGCCTGCAGCACGCAGAGCTCCACCTGCAGTTCTCGTAGCGCCTTCTCGTAGTCTTTGCGCTTCATCGGTTCATCTCGGAACCCCTGCCGGTCGAGGGTCGTTGGCGGTCACGGGATCCTACCCCGTTTCCGGCCGTCCAGCCAGATAGGTCACCCCCGAACACGGCGCCCACGCCCTCCAGTGAGGGAGCGTGTGTCGCGGCGCGCGCCAGATCCGGGCGAACTCCCGCGCCCAATCTCTGGTTTCCGGACCCGCTAGAATCTCGCCTCGACAACCGCATGACGATCGCAACCGGGTCGCGCCTCGGCCCTTACGAGATCCTCGCGCCGCTCGGCGCCGGGGGCATGGGAGAGGTGTACCGGGCGCGCGATCGCAAGCTCGACCGGGACGTCGCGATCAAGGTGCTGCCCGAGTCCGTCGCGGCCGACCCCGAGGCGCTGGCGCGGTTCGGGCGCGAGGCCAGGGCCGTGGCGGCCCTCTCCCATCCGAACATCCTCTCGATCTTCGACTTCGGGTCCGAGGGCGAGACCGCCTATGCCGTCATGGAGCTTCTGGAAGGCGAGACGCTGAGGGGACGGCTCGAAGCCGGGCCGATTTCGCAGAAGGAGGCCATGGACTATGCGCTGCAGATCGGGAAGGGCCTCGCCGCCGCGCACGAAAAGGGGATCGTTCACCGGGACCTGAAGCCGGAGAACCTCTTCGTCACCCGCGGCGGTCACCTGAAGATCCTGGATTTCGGACTCGCGAAGCGTGTCGGCGTCGCCCAGGAGGGAGACGAGACGAAAGCGTCCACGATCTCGGGGCACACCGAGCCCGGCACGGTGATGGGGACCGTCGGTTACATGTCGCCGGAGCAGGTGCGTGGCCTCCCGGTCGACCATCGGTCCGACCTTTTTTCCTTCGGCGCGATCCTGTACGAGCTCTTTTCCGGCCGGAGGGCGTTCAAGCGCGACACGGCCATCGACACCCTCTCGGCGATCCTGAACGAGGAGCCGCCGGAGCTCGTGGCATCGGGCAGGCGCGTTGCGCCCGCGCTCGACCGCGTCGTGCGGCGCTGCCTCGAGAAGAACCGGGAGCGCCGGTTTCGTTCCGCCGCCGACGTCGTGTTCGCGCTGGAGGAAGCGGGCACGGCTTCGCCGGGCCCGGCGTCGGCGGCTGCGCCGCTCGGACGCGCATGGAAGGCGGCCGTCGCCGCCGTCGTTTTCGCAGGACTCGCGGCCGCGGGTGTATGGCTATGGCGTCGCCCTTCCCGTCCGGCGAGGCCGGCCGTTACTCGTGTGGCGGTTCTGCCGTTCGACAACCTGGGATCCCCCGAGGACGACTACTTCGCCGATGGCATGGCCGATGAGGTCCGCAGCAAGCTCGGGTCCCTGAGGGGCGTCGAGGTGATCGCCCGCTCGAGCTCCACGCCCTACAAGAAGACGACGAAGACGCCCCGCGAGATCGCTCGGGAGCTCGACGTTCAGTATCTGCTCACGGCGACCGTTCGCTGGCAGAAGGGCCCCGGCGCGAACCGCGTCCACGTGACGCCGGAGCTCGTCGAGGTCGGCGCCTCCGGCGCGCCGGCCGGGAAGTGGCGCCAGCAGTTCGATGCCGCGCTGACGGACGTCTTCCAGGTGCAGTCGGACATCGCCGCTCGGGCGGCGCAGGGTCTCGGCGTCGCGCTCGGTGCGGCCGACGCGAAGCGGCTTGCCAAACGGCCCACGCAGAACCTGGCCGCCTACGACGCGTTTCTGAAGGGCGAGGAGGCCTTCCAGGCGGGCAGCGGCGAATCCGACAGCCTGCGCAAGCAGCAGACTTTCTACGAGCAGGCCGTCGCGCTCGACCCCGGCTTCACGCAGGCATGGGTCCAGCTGGCGCGGACCACCGCGTGGATGTTCGCGAACAGCCCGACGCCGGAGCTCGAGAAGCGCAGCCGCCAGGCCGCCGAAAAGGTCGCCGAGCTGGCTCCCGGGACGCCCCAGGCCTTCTACGCTCAGGCCATCCAGCTCGCGGTCGTCGGCCACGACTACGAGCGCGCTCAGCCGTTGCTTCTCCGGGGCGTGGCGCTGGCGCCCAACGACGCAGACCTGCTGAGAACGCTCGGCTCGATGGAAAGAAACATGGGCAAGTTCGATGCCGCGGTCGGGCATCTGCGGCAGGCCGAGCGGGTCAACCCGCGCTCCGCGTGGAACCCGGACGCGCTCGCCACGGTGCTCCTCTTCCTGCGCCGCTATGGCGAGGCGCGCGAGGCGATCGATCGAGGCCTCGCCATCGAGCCCGGCAGCATGGACCTGATCATGGACAAGGTCTGGCTGTTTGCCGGGCAGGGCGACCTGGAGGGGGCCCGCGCGGTTCTCCGGGAGGCCGCGAAGACGGTCGAGCCGACGTCGGTCGTGATCGCGGCCTCGCGGGGCTGGGTCGCCTGGGCGCTCGACGAGGAGCAGCAGCAGCTGCTCCTGCGCCTGCCGTCGAGCGCGTTCGACGACGACGTGGGCGTCTGGGCGCTGGCGCTCGCGAGCGCTTCCCATCGCCGGGGCGACCCCGAGAAGGCCCGCGTTCATGCCGAGGAGGCGAGGAGGGTCTACGAAGAGGCGCTCAAGACGATGCCGGACGCGGCCCCCGGCTTCTATGCCGAGCTCGGCCAGGCGCTCGCGTACCTCGGCCGAAAGGAAGAGGCGATCCGCGAAGGCCAGCGCGCCGTGTCGCTCGTGCCCGCGAAGGACCTCACCGCGGTGGCCACGCAGCTCGAAACGCTCGCCGAGATCTACGTCCTCGTGGGGGAGACGGAGAAGGCGATCGACACCCTCGAGCAGCTCGTCGGAAAGCCGAGCGTCTTCTCGCCGGCATGGCTCGGGATCGACCCCACGTTCGCGGCGCTTCGCAAGAGCCCGAGATTCCAGAGGCTCGTAAAGGGCTGACCTGGGAGCCAAGTCTGGTCGGGGCGGCCAGGATCGAACCGCCGACCACCTGCTCCCAAAGCAGGTACGCTACCGCTGCGCTACGCCCCGATTCGTGCGATTATCCCACGCCGGAAAACCGTTCTTTCAGGAGAGGACATGCACCGCGAATACGTCGCCTGGGACTCGCCGACACTCGGCCGCCGGATGGAAATGCTCTGGTTCGGCCACGGGGGCCGGCCGATGATCTGGTTCCCGACCTCGGTCGGGCGCTATTACCAGAACGAGGACTTCGGGCTCATCGGGGCGGTCGGCGATCTCATCGAGAATGGCGCCATCCAGATCGCTTGCGTGGACAGCGTGGACGCGGAGAGCTTCTACGCGAAGACGAAACATCCGGCCGAGCGGATACGCCGGGCCGACCAGTACGACCGATACGTCTACGACGAGGTCGTTCCCTTCGTCCGCAACCGCGCAAGAACCGGCGGGCGCATCACGACGCTCGGGGCCTCGTTTGGCGCGTACCACGCGGTGAACTTCGGGTTTCGGCATCCGGACGCGATCGACAAAGTCATCGCATTCTCGGGCAAGTACGACATCTACAGCTTCCTCGATGGGTACTGGGACGAGCTTTGCTACTTTCACTGTCCGACGGCGTACGTCCCGAACATGGGCGCCGACTGGGTCGGCAAGCTCAACACGATGGACCTCTGCATCGTGACGGGGCAGACGGACAACATCCTCTCCGGCACGACCGACATGCTGCGGATCCTGAACGAGAAGGGCATCCGCAACCGCGGCAGTGTCTGGGACGCGCCCTACGGCCACGACTGGCCGTGGTGGAAGGTCCAGATCCGAACTTACGTGCCGTAGCGGGGTCGAGCGTTCAGGACGCCGGCCAGAGGCAGCCCGATGATCCGACCCAGGTGCGGTCCTTGTTGTAGTTGACGCCCATCATCTTGCCCTGCGACAGGCGGGCGAGCGTGATGACGGGGAAGGGCTTCCCGTTTCGCCAGACGAACATCACGCGGACCTCGACCTTCGAGAAGTTCCCGTCGGGGGTCGCGATCGCGGGCGCGTACTCGACCTTGCGCATGAGGAGCGTCCGGGCGCGCTGGTCGGGAGGGACGGCGGCGATGTCTTCCGGCGTGACGTCCACCTTGACGCCCGAACCCGCGAACGAAAAGAGGGGCTTCAGGACCCAGTTGGCGAGATCGTCCGGGGGCGCCGCGAGCTCCGAGAGAAAGACGGCTTCGGGCACCGTCGAGTGCTTCAACCCCGGCAGCGCGTGCTTGCTCCAGCGGAAGTACCAGTTGGGATGGCCGGCCCACGAGATGTCGAGCGGCTCACGCAGCTCGAAGGGGATCTTGCCGCCGGTCGACTCGAGCTCGTCGAAGATCAGGCGGTTGTAGATCCTGAGGATCCGCGTCCGCTTGCCGTCGCGCGAGTACCAGAGCTCGCGCCCCTTCTTCTCGATCTCCGCGAGGTCGACCGCGCGCACGCCCCAGAACTGCTCGGTGAAGGCGAAGTCGATCGCGGTTTTCTGGCGGGGCGGGTCGAGGTCCAGGAGGACTACGTTCTCCGGAGGGACGCCCGAGAGGATCGCGTCGCCCACGACCTTCTTGTAGGACGCGTCTCCGAGGCCGGAGAGGAACCAGTTCAGGCGGCCGGGTCCCGGGGACAGGTGAGAAAGCTCCTCGCACTGGGCGACCTGGAAGCCGTAGAGCGTCGGAAAGGCCTGCAGTTCGATCAGCTTCGGCGCGAGGCGGCCGCCCTCGCCGCGCGTGACGGCGAAGTCCACGGCGGCGAAGGTTGGCCAGGCGTCGCAGTTCGGAACGTCGAGGGAGGGCGGCACGGCTTCGAGCGAGCGCGCGAGGGCCTGCGGCGTCGAAAGCTGGCGGAAGATGTCGAGCGAAGCGGCGACCATCTCGTCGCGCAGCGCGGGCGGCAGAAAAACCGGCGTTTCGGCAAGCCGAAACGGGATCGGTATGCCGCCGCGCGCGGCGAGTCGGTGCGCGTAGGAGCGGTACTTCTCGTCCGAGAAGTCGGCGTTGTAGGCGGCACGCAGATCTTCGATCATTCCGTTCCCGCGGGATGCTATCCCCACGCCGCGGTTTGGGGCGAGCGCGTTTGTCGAGAACCGGGAGGAACGCCCCCCTCGGCTCCTAGATCAGGAACTTTCCCGCTTCCATGATCGGGTCGCCGTCGAACCAGATGTTGAAGTGGCGGCCGACGATGTCGATGTGGGTGGTGCTCCTCCACTTGGCGCCGGTGTGCTCGGTATACGGATGCCCGAAGGCGACATGGAGGGTCGGCAGCTTCTCGTCCTGGAGGATGTTGCCGATCACGTCGTGCACGGCGATGTTGGTTCCCATGGCGAACTCGCCGACGCGGTTCGAATTCTCGTCGGTGGCCGTGTAGGCGAGAAAGTCGCGGACGAGGTCCTGCCGCTTGCACTGGACGTCCGTGATGCGGCTGTTCTCGATCGTCACCGAGAGGGGATTGTCCTTGAGGTCGCCGTAGCGGGCGCACAGGTAGTCGCCGACGACGCCGTCCGCCACGTAGAGCCCGTCCACGCGCGCGGGCGAGGTCAGCACCTCGCCGCCCGGCAGGTTGCCCCACTTCGAAGTCGAGATGATGCCCGACGTCTTCAGCCATTTGATCGTCGGGTCGAAGGTGGCTTCGAGGTGCGAGCCGCCGGGAGAGGTCGCGAGGATCTTCTTCGCCTTCAGGGCCCGCTCGAGGACGCGGCACGAAATGGCGTCGACGTCGTCGAAGTTGGCGCGCATCGACTCGACCATGATGCGGTGCGAGATCGAGACCATGTGAGCGTGGCGGATCTGGCGCCGGTCGATGATCGCCGTCAACGCCCGGCGAAACGCGAGCTCGCCCTGCTTGGGCTGCCCGGCGTAGATCGAGACGTCGGCGCGCTCGAGCGCCTCCGCGACCGGCGGCGGCAGCGTCAGCATCGGGCGGGGCCCGTAGTCCTCCATCACGTAGACCTCGAGGGCAGAGCCGAGCTCGCGGACCTGGTCGGCCAGGCTCGCGCCGATCTCCTCGGTCTCGAGGTCCGTGACGATGACGACGCGCTCCGACGGCTGGATCCTCAGGCAGGTCCGGATGGCGTTGCGGGCGCCCGGGACGAGATCCTCGGCGTAGGTGGTCTGCAGTTCCCTCAGTTGCTGGGTCAGAGTGAACTCCTTGCCTTCACGCCCGGCGCGCCGGCGTTCTTACGATGCCGTGCGCGTGAGCGGCGTTTCAATCGGAAGCCCGTACCGTGTTTCTTCACAGATGTAATCGACGACCTTCTTCAGGTCGCCGCCGGAGGCCTCGTACACCCGCAGTTGCCGGTCGGCGCCCGTTCCATTCTCGAGGATCCAGTTTACCGCCTCGACCTCGCGGCGAGAACCCAATTCGTCGACGACGTCGTCCACGAACTCGAGCATCTCGGCGACCAGGCTCTTGAAGGGGACCTCGGTCTCCTTGCCGAAATCGATGAGCTTGCCCTCGATGCCGTAACGGGCGGCGCGCCACTTGTTCTCGAGGATCAGGGCGCGGCGGTAGCGCCGGAAGCCGAGGTTCTGGAGACGCAGCTTGTAGAGCTTGACGCAGATCGCCTGGAAGAGGGCGGCGAGCGTCACGGTCTCGTCGAGGCGCATGGGAACGTCGCACACGCGGAACTCGATCGTTTCGAAGAAAGGGTGAGGGCGCACGTCCCACCAGATCTTCTTTCCGTTGTCGATCGAGTTGGTGCCGACGAGGATCCGCACGAACTCGTCGAACTCGGCGGGAGTCTCGAAATACTCGGGCATGCCGGTCCGGGGGAACCGGTCGAAGACTTTGGTGCGGAAGCTCTTCAGCCCCGTGTTGCGGCCCAGCCAGAAGGGGGAGTTCGTCGAGAGCGCAAGCAGGTGCGGCAGGAAGTACAGGGCCTCGTTCATGATCTGGAAGGCGAGCGCGCGGTCCTTGATCCCGACGTGCACGTGGAGGCCGAAGATCAGATTCGCCCGCGCGAGCTGCTGCATCTCCTCGACCACAGAATCGTAGCGGGGGTCCGGGAAGATCTTCTGGTCCGCCCAGTTCGAGAAGGGATGCGTGCCGGCCGAGGCGACGCGCATGCCGTTCTTTTTCGAGAGGCGGATGATCTCGGTCCGCATCTCGCCGACGTCGGCCCGGACCTCCTGGATGTTCTTGCAGATGCCCGTGCCGATCTCGACGACGGACTGGTGCATCTCGGGCTTGACCTTCTCCTTGAGGACCAGCCTTCCCTCTTCGAGGATCTGCTGCACGTGGGAGCGCAGCTGCCGCGTGTCCGGATCGATGATCTGGAACTCTTCCTCGACGCCGAGCGTGAAGGCGGGTCTTTCCATGCGTCCGACGATCAGGCCTCGCTGCGCGGCCGGGGGGCCGAAGCGCGGGGCGCGGAGGGCTTCCGGGTGCGGCCGGACGGGCGCCTGGGCGCCGAGGCGTCGCTGCCCCTGAGGAAGGTCGCCCAGTGATAGTCCGTGATCGGGTCCGGCTCCTGCGCGACCCGCTCGATGAGCCACTTCGTGGCGTGGTCGAGGACCCACTCGAAGTTCTCCGGGCCCACCGACTCGACGGCCGCGTCGGGCGCCGGGTTCAGGAAGTCGATGGCGTAGGGGATGCCGTCGCGCACGGCGAACTCGAGAGTGCCGAAGTCGTAGCCGAGGGCGCCCATGAGCTTCAGGCAGTCGCCGTGAAGCCGCTCGTACATCGCCGGCGAAATCGGCTGCGGGTTCTGCACGTAGCGGTTCGCGTGCGGCTGCCGCGGGTCGTAGCGCATGATGTGCACGTACTTGCGGCCGATCGCGTAGCAGCGGAAGTATTCGTCGAAAACGATCTCCTCCTGCAGCGTCATCACGTTCTGGCCGGAGTCCTTGTAGGCCGCGAAGAACTCGTCCGGGTTCGCGACGCGGTACACGCTCTTCCATCCGCCGCCGGAGTACGGCTTGAAGTAAGCGGGGAAGCCGATGTGGTGGAAGATCTCGTCCCAGTCGAGCGGGAAGGCGAGGTTCGACATGGACTCGCCGGTCGTGTCGGGCGGGTGCTGGTTGGACGGCAGGATCACCGTCTTCGGCACGGCCACGCCGAGCTTCTTGGCGACCACGTTGTTGAAGAACTTGTCGTCGGCCGTCCACCAGAACGGGTTGTTGACGACGATCGTGCCGTCGACGACGGCCTTCTTGAGGATCGCCCGGTAGAACGGAATGTCCTGGCTGATCCGGTCGAGGATCAGGTCGTAGCGCTTCGGGCTCTCGAGGCCGATGCCGCCGACGCGGACCGGTTCGGCGACGGCGTCCGCGCCGGCGCGGTTGATGCGCTCGATGAGAGCGAGCGGAAAGGAGCGTTCCTGGCCGAAGAGAATGCCGATGCGTTTCATGAGTGGTCCTTATGCTTCTGTTTTGGTGCGGCGGATGCCGGAGAGCCGGAGATTATCTCACGGGGTCGCCGGGGGCAGGTGACGGGGAACGTATTGCAGCGGAATGGGTTATCAGCGTCCGCCCTTCACGTATTTCTCCATCCAGGCGAGGTTGCGCATGCCGAGGTCGAGGATCAGGCGCGGCTCCCGGACGCCGTGCGGCTGGCGCGGGTAGACGACCATCTCGACCGGCACGCCGAGCCGCTTCAGGGCGTTGAAGAGCTCGTAGCCCTGCGAGGTCGGGACGCGCACGTCGGCCTCGCCGTGCTGGATGAGCGTGGGCGTCTTCACGCTGGCGACGTGCCCCATCGCGGAGTGCGCGCGATACGTCTCGAAGTTTCCGCCTGCCCAGAACTCGCCGCCGAAGTAGTCGGGCACAAACGACGGGATGTCGGTGGTGCCGGTGAAGGAGACGAGGTCCGTCACGCCGGCGCCAACCGAGGCCGCCTTGAAGCGGTCGGTCTGCGTGATCGTCCACGACGTCATGTATCCGCCATAGCTCCAGCCCATGACGCCGAGGCGATCGGGATCGGCGATGCCCATGGCGATGACCTCGTCCACTCCCGCCATCAGGTCCCTGAAGTCGCCGCCGCCCCAGTCCCTGTCGTTCGCCTGCCGAAACGCGGCGCCGTATCCCGACGAGCCCCGCGGATTGGCGCGCAGGACCGCGTAGCCCTCCGCCGCGAATGCCGCGACGGGGTAGGGCCCGGGCGCGGCGATGTATGTCGCCCTGTAGACGCCGGCGGGGCCGCCATGGACGACGAGCAACAAGGGGTAGCGCCGCCCCGCAACGTAGCCGACGGGCAGCGTCAGCAGGCCCTCGATCGACTGGCCCCCGTCCCCCGTCCACGTGAGGACACGCGTCTGGCCGAGGGCGTACTGCGGCAGGCCGGCGTTCACGCTCGAGACGCGCACGGGAGAAAACGGCGCGAGCGGCGAGGCGTACGCCTCGATCGGGTCGGTCGGCGCCTGGCGCGCGAACCCGATCCAGGTGCCCCGCGCGTTGACGTTGGCGCCGTTGACGACCGTACCGGCTCCGGTGATCGGGCGTGTCGCTCCCGTCCGGACATCGAGCGCGTAGAGCAGGTCGTAGACGCCCTTGGCTTCGGAAAAATAGAGCGTCGCGCCGTCGGCCGACCACCCGGACAGCTGCGGGTCCTCGTCGAAGGGGCGCGGCAGGTCGCGGGCGGGGCCGCCGTCGGCGGGGGCAAGCCGGATCCACCGGCGGTGCGCCCAGCGCGGGGGATCGTCGGTCACGAGGTACGCGATCGACCGTCCGTCGGGGGAGTAGAGCGGCTCGGTTTCGGAGGCGCCCGTGTGGGCGAATGGGCGAGCCTGTCCCGTCGCCACGTCCACGAGCGAGATATCCGAGCTCGGCCAGTCGTCGATGACAGGCCGCGCGGTGTGGGCGAAGGCGATCGTCATTCCGTCCGGCGACCACGAGAGGGAATCGCCGGGCGCGCGATCGGAGGCGCCGCCGACCGACGCGGGAAAGGACATGAGCTGCTTTCCCACGTGAGCGCCGCCCGTCTCCGCGGGCACCGAGATCAGCCAGAGCCGGCCGGGCCGGTCGTCGCTGCCGACGACGCGGGCGTCGTCCTTCTCGCGCTCGCGGCGCTCCTTGTCCTCGGGCGCGGGCTCGGCCGCGATGTAGGCGAGGGCCTTGCCGTCCGGCGACCAGGCAGCCTGCGTCACGTCGGATTTCGCGTCCGTGAGCCGCCAGGCCTCGCCGCCGGCCGTCGGGAGAAGCCAGATGTTGGCGAACTTGTCGCCGCGCTTGGAGAGCGTCGAGATCCAGCGGCCGTCCGGCGACCAGCGCGGGCGGCTCGACGCCTGCTCGGCGAACGTCGCCTGATGCGAAGACTTGCCGTTGGAGGCGGCGAGCCAGATCTGCGTGCGGAACTCGCTCTTGTCGTGCTCCATGACGGTGTGGCCGACGACGAAAGCGACGCGAGACCCGTCGGGAGAGACCTGGACGTCGGAGACGGGTCGGTACTTGAGCATCTCCGCGGGCGTCCACTTGCCCTGCGCGCCGGCGTCGGCCGCGAGGGCGACCGCCGCAAAGGCGAGGATGGGGGTCAGGTCTCTACATTTGCGCCTCTTCTCGGCTCCGACCTGAGAGTACGCGCAAATGTAGAGACCTGACCCCACGTGCGGTCTCACCAGATCTGGCAGAGGTCCTTGCGGACCATCGGGTCGCCGGCCTTGCACCCGAAAGCCTTCGCGAACGCCGGCAGCGTCGAGGGCGGCCCGATCGCTCGGAACTGCGACAGCGGATGCGGGTTCGTGTTCATCAGGAGCTTGGAGAGCTCGGGCCGGATGTTGGCCGCCCACACGCGCGCCCAGGCGAGGAAGAGGCGCTGGTCTCCCGTCAGCCCGTCGATGGGCGCAACCGCCGGGCCCGCGAGCGCCGCCTGGTACGCGCGGTGCGCGATGGCGAGCCCGCCGAGATCCGCGGTCGCTTCGCCGAGCACCAGCTTTCCGTTGACGTGCTGGCCGTCGTAGACGTACGAGTTGTACTGGTCCTCGATGCACTTGGACCGCTCCTCGTAGTTCTTCAAGTCCTCCGGCGTCCACCACTCGCGCATGTTGCCCTGCGCGTCGAACTTGCGGCCCTGGTCGTCGAATCCGTGCGTCATCTCGTGGCCGATCACGGCGCCCATCGCGCCGTAGTTGACGGCGTCGTCCGCCTTTGCGTCGAAGAAGGGCGGCTGGAGAATTCCGGCCGGGAAGACGATCTCGTTCTTCTGCGGGTTGTAGTACGCGTTGACCGTCGGGGGCGTGATGTCCCATTCGGTCTTGTCCACGGGTTTGCCGACTTTCGCGATGTCGCGCTTGAACTCGAACTCGTTGGCGCGCTGCAGATTGAGTACGTACGGGCCGCGGTCGATCTTCAGGGCCGAGTAGTCGCGATCCTTCGACGGGTAACCGATCTTGGGGTCGAACGTTTCGAGCTTCGCGAGCGCGGCCTTGCGCGTCGCCTCGCCCATCCAGGGCAGCGTCGCCAGATCTTCGCGCAGCGCCGCGATCAGGTTCCTGACCATCGCGTCGGCGCGGGCCTTGGCCTCCGGCGGGAAGTAGTCGCGGACATAGGCCTTGCCGAGGGCGAAGCCGATGGCGCCGTCGGTCGAGGAGACGCAGCGCTTCCACCGCGCCTCGTTCTCGGGCGTGCCCTGGAGCGTCTTCCCGTAGAAGTCGAAATCCTCCTCGACGAACTTCTTCGAGAGGCTCGCCGCCGCGGCATGGATGAGATGCCAGCGCAGGTAGGTCTTCCATTGCGGCAGCGGTGTGGCGAGAAGCTCCTTGTTGATCGCCTCGAAGTACAGCGGCTGGCCGACGTTGACGGCGGCGACCGGCGGTGCGCCGATCTGCTTCAGGTAGGCCGTCCAGGAGAAGTTCGGCGTGAGCTTCGAGAGCTCGGCCAGGGTCTTGCGGTTGTAGGTCTTGTCCGTATCCCGCCGCTCGACGCGGGTCATCGAGGCCTCCGCCATTCGGGTCTCGAGCGCCATGACCGTCTTTGCGTCCTTCGCGGCCGTCGCGAGGTCGTCTCCCATGAGGGCGAACATTTTCGTGACGTGGGCGAGGTACTGCTCGCGGAGCTTCTTCGAGTCGTCGTCCGTCTTCGTGTAGTAGTCGCGATCGGGCAGCCCGAGGCCGCCCTGGTACGCGCCGACGATGACCTCGCTCGCGTCGCGGCGGTCCTGGTCCGAGCCGAAGTTGAAAACCGCGTTGACCCCCATCATCTGGAGGCGCGCGATCTCGGCCTGGAGGCCGGCGACGGTCGAGATCTTGTCGATCGCGGCGAGCTCACCCTTGAGCGGCGCGATGCCCTGCGCCTCGACGGCCGCCTCGTCCATGCAGGTGGAGTAGAAGTCGCCGACCTTCTGGTCGTCGGTGCCCGGTGCGTTCGCCGCCCGGGAAACCTTCTCGAGGACCTTGTGCAGACTTTCGCGGTTCTGCTCTTCGAGGATCGTGAAAGACCCCCAGTAGGACTGGTCGGCGGGAATCGGATTCGCCTTGAGCCACCCTCCGTTGCCGTACAGGTTGAAGTCCTGGCACGCGGCCACGGACGGATCCATGTCCGCCGGGTCGATGCCGTGGATTTCTGGCGCGGCCCACGCCGTGCTGCTCACTGCGGCAACCGCGACGACGGCCAGGAACGTAGAGATCGGTCTCACTCATCCTCCTTTTTCCAGCAGGGGATCTTACTTCCGGCTCGGGCCCGGCCGGCGGCCTTTATTGCGGGCGGCGGTCGTCCTCGGCCCCGGCGGAGGCGGTGAAGAGCAGCCGGCCGTTCTGAAGCGCCGTGTCGCGCAGCGAGACGGCCAGGGCTTCGGCGAGCGTCGTGACGGAGTGGACCTCGATCGACGCGCGCACCTCCTCCGGCAGGTCCTCGAGATCGGCCTCGTTGTCCTTCGGAATGAGGATCCGGTGGATGCCGGCGCGCACCGCGCCGAGGATCTTCTCCTTCAACCCTCCGATGGGGAGGACGCGGCCCGAGATCGTGATCTCGCCCGTCATCGCCAGGTCGTTCTTGACCGGGCGGTGCGACAGCGCCGAGATGACGGCGGAGGCCATGGCGATGCCGGCCGAGGGCCCGTCCTTGGGGATCGCTCCCGCCGGAACGTGGATGTGCACGTCGCGCTCGAAGTCCTTCTCCTCGATGCCGAGCCAGGCCGCGTGGGACCGCGCGAAGGTCCAGGCCGCGCGGGCCGACTCCTTCATGACGTCTCCGAGCTGCCCGGTCAGGATGAGCTCGCCCTTGCCGCGCATGAGGGAGGCCTCGACGAACATGATGTCGCCGCCCTGGGGCGTGTAGTACATGCCGGTCGCGATGCCGACCTGGTCCTCCCGCGCCATCTTCTCCGGGTGCACGCGCGGCCGGCCGAGCAGCGGGCGCACGTCGTCGCGGTCCACGCTCTGGCTCTCGATCTCGTGCGCGGCGATGCGGCGCGCGACCTTCCTCGCGAGCTTGCCGAGCTCGCGCTCGAGCTGGCGCACGCCGGACTCCCGCGTGTAGCTCGTGACGACCTCGCGGATCGCGTCGTCGGAGAGGACGAGCTGGCCGGCGGCGAGGCCGTTCTCTTCGACCTGGCGCCGCACGAGGTAGCTCTTCGCGATCTGGAGCTTCTCCTGCTCGGTGTAGCCGGCGAAGTTCACGGCTTCCATGCGGTCGTAGAGCGGGCCCGGGATGTTCTGGATGAAGTTCGCCGTCGCGATGAAGAGGACCTCCGACAGGTCGAACGGCACGCCGAGGTAGTGGTCCGTGAAGCTGTCGTTCTGCGCCGGATCGAGCACCTCGAGCAGGGCCGAGGCCGGGTCGCCCTGGAAGGAGACGCCGAGCTTGTCCACCTCGTCGAGGAGGAAGACCGGGTTCTTCGAGCCCGCCTGCTTCATGCCCTGCAGGATGCGCCCGGGCATCGCGCCGATGTAGGTGCGCCGGTGGCCGCGGATGTCGGCCTCGTCGCGCGCGCCGCCGAGCGAGATGCGGACGTACTTGCGCCCCATCGCGCGGGCAATGGACTTCGCGATCGAGGTCTTGCCGACGCCCGGAGGGCCGGCGAAGAGGAGGATGCGCCCCTTGCCCGAGCGCGCGGTCTCCGCCTTCGCGCCCGCCGGCTTCTCGCCGGGCTTCTCCGCGGGCGCCGCTTCCCTCGTCGTGTCGCGGTCGTGGGCCAGCTGGCGGACGGCGAGGAACTCCAGGATGCGGTCCTTGACGTCCTTCAACCCATAGTGGTCCTCGTCGAGCACGCGGGCCGCTTCGGCGACCTCGAGCTTTTCCTCGGTGCGCGTGTTCCACGGAAGCTCCGCGACCGTCTCGAGGTAGGTGCGGATCACCTGGGACTCCATGGACTCGCGGCCGATCCGGTTCAAGCGCGCCCACTCGCGGTCGATCTCCTTGCGCGCGTCCTCGGGAAGCTCGAGCGCGTCGAGCTTCGCCTTGAGCTCCTTGACGCCGTCGTCCGACGCGCCCTCGCCCTCGCCGAGCTCCTTCTGGATCGCCTTCAACTGCTCGCGCAGGTACATCTCGCGCTGGCGGCTGCCGATCTCTTCCTTGACCTTCGACTGGATGTCTTCCTGCGCCGAGAGGACGTCGACCTGCCGCTGCACGTGCACGAGCACGCGGCGCAGCCGGTCCTCGACCGAGAGCGACTCGAGCAGGATCTGCTTGTCGGTGACCGGGATGTCGAGGTACCCGGCGACCAGATCGGCCAGGCGGCCGGGCTCGTCCGCTTCGGCCAGGATCTGCTCGACCGTCTGGTCCGGAAGGCCGAGCTTCTTGCCGAGCTCGCCCGCCCGCTCGCGGGCCTCGCGGTGGAGGCCGGCAAAGGCGGCGTCCTTGACGTCGAGCGGCAGCATCTCCTGGGCGTCCTGCACGGTCGCCTCGAGATAGCCGTCCTTGGGCGCGAGACGCAGCGCGATGCCGCGCGACCTGCCCTCGAGGACGAGGCGGATCCCGCCGATGCCGCGCTGGATCGAACCGAGGGTCGCGATCGTGCCGATCGTGTAGAGATCGGCCGGAGTGACCGCCTCCGCGTCGTGGCGCTGGGCGACGGCGAAGACGCGCCGGTCGGGCGTGCTCATGGCGGCCTCGATCGCGCGCAGGGTCCCGGCGCGGCCGGCCGAGATCGGAAAGGTCACGCCCGGGAACAACACGGCGTTCCGCATCGGAACGACCGGAAGAGACAGTGGCTGTGTCATCGAAAGACTCCTTTTCCAACCGGAAATACGGGGAAAACCGGCCGGGCGGTTCAACCACCTGGCCGTCCGCGTGACGCGCGGCAAAGAACGGCAGCTGAAAGAACGGATTGCGGGGGAGCGGGATTCCCGGTGCCGTCTCGAGTGCCAGAGCGACGGCTACGCCGTCCTGCGGACCACGGCGATCGAGATGTCGTCGTCGGGGGCCTCGTCGCCACGGAAGGCGCGGACCTCTACGGCGAGGGAATCGGCGAGGTCCTGGGCGGGCAGGTGGATGCGCGTCCGCACCGCCGCCTCGATGCGCGCGTCGCCGAACTCTTCGCCCGCGGCGTTGCGCGCCTCGGCGAGGCCGTCGGAATGCAGGAGCAGGAGCTCCCCCGGCTCGAGCCGCCCGCCGGCCGTGGGCCATGCCAGCTCGGCCTTGATGCCGAGGGGATAGGCGCCCGTGCCGATGCGCTCCCGCACCGCGCCCTCCGGCCCGATCCTTAGCGCCGGGGGGTGGCCCGCCACCGAGCTCGTGAGGGCGCCGTCGGGTGACACCAGGAGGTAGACGCAGCTGAAGAAGGCGCGCGGGCTGCCGGTGCGGCAGAGGATGCGGTTCAACGTCGCGAACATCGCCGCGGGCGTTGCGTCCACCTCGAGCTGCGTGCGGAAGGCCGCGTGCGCGACCGCCATCACGAGGCCGGCCGCCATGCCGTGCCCCGACGCGTCGCCGAAGAGGACGGCGAGGCGCCCATCGGGCAGCGGGATGAAGTCGTAGATGTCGCCCCCGACCGTGTTGGCGATCTCGTTGTGCGCGCCGAGCGCGAGACCGGGCGGCTGCGGAAGCGTCTTCGGGATGAGGCTCGCCTGGAGCTCCCGCGCGAGCTCGAGCTCGTCGCGGTAGTTGATCTTGTCCACGAGCTCCATCGCGAGCAGCAGCAGGAGAAGGACCGACGACGCCGCGAGAAAGGTGCTGCCGAAGTCCACGCGATACGACACGTTCCGGTGCTCGCCGTGCGCGGTCTTCGTCTCGTGGCGCTCGAACGACGGCGCGAAGAGCGTGAGGAAGAAGCAGGCGAGCACCGCGAGGAACACGACGCGTCGCGCGGGGGCGAGCCGGGACGCGAGACCGAAGAGAACGCTATTAGCCGTCTTGAACCAGCGTTTCCAGCGCCTGGGCTCGCGCGCGAGCGCGTCACGGTCGCCCTCGGTCAGGTTCTCCTTTGCGCGCCTCCACTCTTGCGAATAGAGGCCCACGATGTCCTCGCGGCCGACGTCGCGAAACGTCGAGCGCAGCAGCTCTTTCCAGTCGCGGCCGCCCGAAGGCATGGTGTTCTTCCCTCTACGAGGGACGGACCCGAAAGTTCACGGGCCTCTTCTAAAGTCCCAGGAGGGCCAGTTCGTCGAGCAGGTTGGCGATCTGAGGGTGCGTCGCGAGCTCGCGGTAGAGCCAGCCGTGGCGCTCCTTGAGCTCGCCGACATGAGCGCGCAGGGCATCGGCGTCCTTCGACACGGCGGCCGATTTCACCCGCTCGATCGCGGCGCGCGAGGCGTCGTCGAGCTTCGGGCCCACCTTTTCGTGGAAGGCGTCGAAGGAGGCGTGGACCCGCGAGGCGTGATCGTCGGGAGGTTTTTCGTCCATCGGCCGCGAGCCTATCAAAGGAGGGTGGCGAGCTGCGCGAGCGAGTCGAGGGCGGCATCGGGCCGGATGCGCGAGCGCTCCGCGTCCTCCGGCCGGAACTTGCCGGTGCGGACGAGAACGCCCTTCATTCCGGCCGCCTGGCCGCCGGCCACGTCGGATTCGAGGTCGTCGCCGATCACGGCCGCCTGCTCCGGGGACACACGGAGTGAGGCGAGGGCCGCCGTGAAGAAATCCGGCGCGGGCTTGCCGACGAGGGTGGCCTCGCGGCCCGACGCGTACTCGAGCGCCGCCGCGAAGGCGCCGAGGTCGAGCATGAACCCGTCCTCGGCGCGCCAGTAGCGGTTGCGAGCGAGCGTGACGAACTCGGCCCCCGACAGGAGATGCCGGAAGGCGCGGTTCAACCGCGAGAAGGTGAGGCCTTCACCCATGTCGCCGAGGACGACCGCCTCCGGCGCCTCCTCGTCGTGCGCGATCCCGGGAAAGTCCTCGAGGAGCGCGGGATTCACGAGGAGGTGGCAGCGCTTCAAGCCGCGCCGTTCCAGGTACGCGTGCGCCGCCCTCGGCGCCGTGAAGACGCGCTCGGGATCCACGGCGAACCCCATGCCGGCAAGCTCGCTCACGACCGCCGAACGCGGGCGGCTCGTCGTGTTGGTGACGAAGCGGTGCGGGATGCCCCGCGCCTCGGCCGCCGCGAGCGCCTCCACCGCGCCCGGGATCAGGCGTTTGCCCTGGTATACCGTGCCCTCGAGGTCCACGAGCAGCGCGCGGACTCCCGAAAGCGGCGCGGTCATGAGGAGGCGGTCATCCGTTCGTACAGCGTCAGCAGCGCCTGCGTGCCGTCCTCGCCGCGGCCCTGCGCTTCGAGCGCGGACAGGAGCTGGTGGACGAGCGCGGTGCCGGGCAGGGGGACCCCCTTCTCGCGCGCCGTCTTCAGGACGATCGCGAGGTCTTTCTGCTGGTGCTTGATCGCGAAGGCGGGCTTGAAGTCGCGGTCCATCATCTTCCTGCCGAGAACGTCGAGCATCCAGGAGCTTGCGGCGCCGCCCATCAGCGCCTCGTGAAGCGCCGGCATCGGAAGGCCGGCCTTCTGCGCGAAGGCGATGCCCTCCGAAACCGCGACGAGCGTGTTCGCGACGACGATCTGGTTCACGGCCTTGCCGAGCTGGCCCGCGCCGGAGGGCCCGAGGTGCGTGATGCGCTTGCCCATCGCGGTCAGGACCGGCCGCGCGCGCTCGAGGGCCGCCGCGTCACCGCCGACGAAGAAGGTCAGCGTCCCCTCGGCTGCACCCTTCTGTCCGCCCGACACGGGCGCGTCGAGGAAGCTCACGCCGGTTTGCGCGAGCCTTCCGGCGATCGAGCGCGCCGCTTCGGCGGCGATCGTCGAGCAGTCGATGACGACGGTGCCGGCCGCGGCGCCGCGCGCGGTCCCTTTCGGCCCGAGGTGGACCTCCTCGACCTCCGGGGAATCGGGCAGGCAGGAAACGACCACCTCGGCCTCGCGGGCGACCTCCGCGGCCGTCGCGAAGGCCCGCGCCCCGAGCTCCCGGGCGAGGGCTTGCGCCTTCGCGGCCGTACGCGAGGCGAGCGCCAGAGGGAAACCCGCCTTCGCGAGATTGCGTGCCATCCCGACGCCCATCGTGCCGAGACCGACGAATCCAACCTTGAGCGCCATGCGCGGCTCCTCTGGAAAGTGGACCGCGATTCTATCTGCCGCGTGGAGGGGCTTTCGGGCCCAGGGGCTTTCGAGTCGGTGCAGCGGAATGGCCGACGCCGGCCCGATGTCATCCTGAGGCGCGTGAGCGCCGAAGGATCCCTTCAGGCGCCGGACCCTGGCTACGATCCGGGCGACCGTTCTCTACGTAAAGTCGATTCCCTCGACGTGCGGCGCGAGCGCCTCGGCCTGCAGCTCGCGCAGCTTCTTCAACCCCTTGCGCGCGAGCGCGAGCAGCTCCGTCAGCTGTTCCTCCGAGAACGGCCGCCGCTCGGCCGTGCCCTGGAGCTCGACGAAGGCGCCCGAGGCGGTGGCAACGATGTTGCAGTCCACGTCGGCCTCCGAGTCCTCTTCGTAGGCGAGGTCGAGCACCGCCTGGCCCGCGCAGATCCCGACGGAGACCGCGGCCACGGTCTCGCGCAGCGGCCAGCGCGCGATACGGCCGTCGCGGGAGAGCTTCGCGAGCGCCATCGCGAGCGCGACGCAGGCGCCGGTGATGCCCGCGCAGCGGGTGCCGCCGTCGGCCTGGAGGACGTCGCAATCGAGCGTGATGGTGCGCTCGCCGATGCCGCGCAGCTCCGTGACCGAGCGCAGGGACCGCCCGATCAGCCGCTGGATCTCGAGCGTGCGGCCGCCCTGCTTGCCCTGCGCCGCCTCGCGCGCCGACCGCGTGTGCGTGGCGCGGGGCAGCATCCCGTATTCGGCCGTGACCCAGCCGCTGCCGCTGCCCTTCAAGAACGCCGGAACGCGCTCTTCGATCGAAGCCGCGCAGAGGACCTTGGTGTGCCCGAGCGTGATGAGCGCAGAGCCCTCGGCGTGGCGCGCGACACCCGTTTCGATCGAGACCGGGCGCAGCTCCGCGGGCTTTCGACCGTCGGGCCGCGGCGTCGAGCGCGTCACGGCCGGGCCGTTCGCGCCGGGGGCATGCGCGCCGTCGGGGAGGCGGGCGGCGCCGTGGGCGCCGCGGTCGGCGTCGTCGCCACGGGCGTTTCGGCGCCCGGCGGCTCGACGACGCTGCGGATGAAGAGGAGCGGTCGTGTGAGATCCACGTGGCCTCCCAGGGTTTCGGCGGGCTCGCCGTTGACGAGGATTCTCACACGGGACGTCTCCGCCACGTTCTGGAGGGTCGTGTCGACGAGAGAAGCGACGATCGCGAGCTCCTCGTCGGACCCGAAGGCGAGTCCCGCATCGACCGCCAGGTCGAGCACCGCCTGCCCCTCGGGGAGGAGGAACGCATTGCGCAGGTGCATCTTTTCGGGCACCGCCCCCATGAGGCCTTCGTGCTGCGGCCCCTTCTGGAGCGCCTCGAAGAGGGCCCGCAGAAAGGCGGTGCCGCCCGGAGGCTTCGGAATGTCCCGTTCTTCGGGGTGGAGGAACTGCCCGTTCTGATCCGGGAAAAAGAGGGTGACGCGAATGGTCTCGACCGCGGGCGCCGGCGTCGTGCCGGGCGCGGCGGTCACGGGCACGGCGGCCGCCGGGGAAACGCGCAGGAAGGGCCGCGGCCCGCGTCGGGCGAACCGCGGCAAGCCGCTCCGGTTGACGAGGAGGAGGGCTGCCACGGCGGCCGCCAGGGCCGCGAGGAGGATGGCCGCCGCGCGGCGGCTCATGGCGCGGGCGGGGGAGCCGTGGCCGGCGCCAGGCGCGACACGCCGGGCATGCGCCGCGAGAAGAAGCGCGCGACCGCCCGCGCCACGGCTTCAGCGACCGCCTGCTGGAACTCGGGGTTCTTGAGCTTCTTTTCCTCCTCGGCATTCGAGATGAAGGCCACCTCGACGAGGACGGCGGGCATCGTCGCTCCGACGAGCACCTTGAAGGGCGCCTGCTTGATGCCGCGGTTGGCGGTATCGGACACCGCGTTTAACTCGACCTGGATCGCCTCGGCGATCTCGCTCGACTCCTTCAGGTGCGCGCTCTGCGCGAGGTCCCAGAGAATGAAGTCGAGCGCGGGATTGGCGGACGCCTCCGCTCCCGCAGCCGCCGCGGCCGCCGCCCCGGCCTGGTTTTCGTCCCGGGCGACTTCCTGCGCGATCTTGTCGGAGGCTTCCAGCGAGAGGTAGTACGTCTCCGAGCCCTTGGCCGATGCCGCGCGCGAGGAGTTGGCGTGGACCGACAGAAAGAGGTCGGCCTTCTCGTGGTTCGCGATCGAGGTCCGATCGTCGAGCGGGATGAGGACGTCCGTGTCGCGGGTCAGCACGGTGCGGCAGGAGATGGCCTTCGGCAGGGCCGCCGCGAGCTTCTTCGCGATCTCGAGCGTCGCCTGCTTCTCCTGCAGGCCCCCGGGACCGATGGCCCCGGTCTCGGCCCCGCCGTGTCCCGGATCCACGGCGATCGTGAGCGCCGGTACCGCGGCCGGCGCCGGAGCCGACGGCTCGGCGGGTGCCGCCGCGGCAGCGGCGCGGCGCCCGACCTCGATGACGAGCCGGTCGGGCGAGGTCAGGGGATACGCGCGCGCGGTGAGATTGGGCTCCTTGAAATCCACCGTGGTCGTGTCGCCCGCGAAACGGACGGCGGCAACGAGGGGATCGTCGAACTTCTTTTCGGGGTAGGGCGGATCGATCTTCGTCTCGAGAAAACGGACCTGGAAGCCCTTGTCCGAGAGCGCCGTCGCGGTCTTCGCGGCCGCCGAGAGGCGCAGGACCACCTGCGTCGTCGGCGCGACGTGAACGACCGCGACCTCGATGGACACGGGCGGCGGGCCCGCGGCGGTCAGCGTCCAGGCGCGTTTGGGCGCGTCGTAGCTGCCGGCCGCGCCCGCCAGGGGGAACAGGATCTTCTCGAAGAAGTCGGCCGGGGCGTAAAGGGAGCCTCCCACCAGGCGCGCCGGGAGGGAAATGGGAACGATCCGTCGGTCCACGGGGACCTGCGCCGTGCCGGGGCCGAGGAGGATCTGGTGGCCCAGGCCCGTCAGCGTCAGGACGCTCGTCCCGGGGTCCGAGGCGACCGTGAACCCGAGCGCCCGCGCGGCATCCGAGACGACGAATTCCTTTCCGCCGAGCGTGCCGATCGGATGCGACTCGCCCTTCCACGTGAGCGTGGCGCGGTCTTCCGCCCGCGCAGGGACGGAAAGGCTCGAGAAGAGCAGGGCGAGGGCCGCGGCGAAGGCGGCTGTGCGGCGATTTCTCAACCGGACGGTGGTGTTTCTGTCGATGCGCGCGCTCCGTCGAAGGGTAGCACGACGGGGGCTAGCCCGGATTATTCACGGACACCCGGCCGGAACATGGGTATGTGACTGAGACGTGAAGGGTTGAACACTCTTGGCTCTGGTTGTGTCCCGGATACATCTTGTCCGCGATCCGAGCGGCGGCCGGAGACGTTCGTGAATCATCCGGGCTAAGACCGCGGCTTCCGGCCGGCGACGTAGATCTCGGCCGTCTGGTCCCCGTGCCCGCCGAGCCACAGCTCGGCGATCTCGAATCCGGCGAGGGCGAGGACGTGGCGCACCTCGGCTTCCGTCGAGGCGCGCACGCGGCCGGGGCTGCGCTCGGCGACCCCGGAGCCTTCGACGAAGGCGCGCGTGTAGACGGGGGAGAGGAAATTCGGAAACTGCGTGACGAGCGCGCCACCCGGTTTCAGGACGCGCAGCGCTTCGCGCAGATAGAGGAACGCGTCCTCCTTCTCGAGGTGCTGGAGCACGAGAAAGGAGAAGACGAGGTCGAAGTGACCGTCCTCGAAGGCCGAAAGAAACTCCCGATTGCCGACCTCTCGCAGGTGCACGTTCGGGAGCCCGGCCAGCCGCTCCCGCGCGCGGCGGATCATCTCGCCGCTGACGTCGACCGCCCAGAGCTCCCGGCACCTCGGAGCGAGATACCGGTCGACGCGACCCACGCCGCAGCCGATATTGAGGACCGCGTCCCGTTCGGCGAGGTAGCGCCCGACGATCCCGGCGTCCTGCTTCCCGGCGAATTCGAAGAAGTCTTCGGTCGCGCCCGTCAGGATGGCGCCCTCGGCGCCCGCGCGCGCCGCTTCGTCCCAGGCGGTCTTGTAGTCGGGTCCGGGCGGGGGCGCGGCGGGCTCGGGCGCGGGAGGAGCCTGGATCCCGAGCAGGCGCGCGAGCCGCGTCCGCAACGCCGCTATTCCTTCGGGCGGTTCTGGACGAACTGCCAGCCGAATCGGCCCTTGACGCAAAGGTGCCCGTTCGTGACGTCGTGGTCGAGGGGCGAGGTGACGCGGACGATGTTGTTGTCCTGCACGCGCAGCGCGAGCGTGCAGCCGACGCCGCAGTAGGGGCAGATGGTGTCGGTCACGGTCTGGCGCGACTCGTCCCAGGTCCCGGCCTTGCGCATGTCGTGCTCGCTCTTGAACATGAGGGCGCCCGTCGGGCAGACGCCGATGCAGTTGCCGCAGTAGACGCAGGCGGAGTCGGGCAGCGGTGTCCCGAACTCGGTCGAGATGCGCGCGTCGAAGCCGCGGCCGGCGACGGCGATCGCGAAGGTGTTCTGGGCCTCGACACCGCAGGCCTGAACGCACTTGTAGCAGAGGATGCATTTCGCGTAGTCGCGGATGTAGAGGTCGTTGTCCACCTTGACCGGCTGGGCGACCGTGGCCGCGCGGCCGGCCTCTCCCGGGTGGTGGTGGCCGGCCAGCGCGCCGTCGCGTTCTCCGGCGGCGGCCGGCGGGGCGGCGGGCCCGTAGCGTCCGGGGTCCGCGCCGTAGCGCTCCATCCAGCGCCGCACGTCCGGCGAGGCGCACGCGAGGTCCGCCGAGGACGCGAGGAACTCGAGCACGACCTTGCGGGAAAGGCGCACGCGCTCGCTGTCGGTCTTCACGTTCATCTTCGCCTCGACCGGCCGCGAGCACGCAGGCACGAGCGCGCGCGAGCCCTCGACTTCGACCACGCAGGCGCGGCAGACGTTGACGGGCGTCAGGTTTTCGAGGAAACAGAGGGTGGGCGTGTCGATCTTCTCGGCCCGGCAGGCCTCGAGAATCGTCGTCCCCCGGGGAACCGTCACCGTCTTCCCGTCGATCGTGAGCTCGACGGGGTTCTCCGGCTGGATGCGGCGGCGCGGTTCGGTCATGCGGAGAAGACCCCGAGCTTGCGAATGGCGGACTGGATCGCGCCCGATGCGGTCTGGCCGAGGCCGCAGATCGAGGCATCCTTCATCGCGCGGGCGATGTCGTCCAGCAGGGCGTCTTCCTGGGCGGCGCTCTTGAACGGGCGCTTCGCGCCGAGGCGGGACACCAGCTCCTCCTGCCGCTCGGTCCCGACGCGGCAGGGGACGCACTGGCCGCACGACTCGTCGCGAAAGAACGCCGCGATGCGCCGGACCGTGTCGGCCAGGTCGGCGCGCTCGTCGAAGACCATGACGACGCCCGAGCCGAGCGAGGCGTTGATCGCGCGGGTGCCCTCGAAAGTCAGCGGCACGTCGAGCTCGTCCGGGCCCACGAACGATCCCGCGGCGCCGCCGAGCAGCACCGCGCGCACGGCGCCTCCGCCGGGGATGCCGCCCGCGAGCTCGATCAGCTGCCGCAGCGTCGCCCCGAACGGGACTTCGTAGACGCCGGGCAGAGCGACGTGGCCCGAAAGGCAGAAGAGCTTGGGGCCGGTGGACTGTTCCGTTCCGATCGCGGCAAAGGCCGCGCCGCCCTCGAGCGCGATCTGCAGGACGTTGACGAGCGTCTCCACGTTGTTGATCACGGTGGGTTTGCCGAAGAGCCCTTTCTCGACCGGAAACGGCGGCTTGTTGCGCGGCTCGCCGCGGAAGCCCTCGATCGAGTTGAAGAGCGCCGTCTCCTCGCCGCAGATGTACGCGCCCGCGCCGCGGCGGACCTCGATGTCGAAGGAGAGACCGCTGCCGAGGACGTTTGCGCCGAGCAGTCCCGCGGCGCGCGCGGCGGCGATGGCGGTCTCGACGCGTTCGACGGCGAGCGGGTACTCGCCCCGGATGTAGACGTAGCCCTTCTGGCAGCCCGTCGCGAAGGCCACGATCGTCATCGCCTCGACGACGGCGAACGGGTCCTCTTCCATGAGCACGCGGTCCTTGAAGGTCCCCGGCTCCGACTCGTCGGCGTTGCAGACGAGGTAATGCGGCAGCACCGGCTGCTTCGCCACGGCCTCCCATTTGCGCCCCGCCGGGAATGCAGCGCCGCCCCGGCCCTGGAGCTTCGAGGCGAGCGCCTCGCGGATCACTCCCTCGGCCCCGAGCGCGAAGGCCGCGGGCAGGGCCGCGTAGCCGCCGTTGCCCCGGTAGTCGTCGAGGCTCGCCGGGTCCACGTGGCCGACGCGGCGCAGGAGGCGCAGGCCCGAGCGGCGCGCGTCGAGAGTCTGGGGGGCGGAGGGGGAGCCCCGTCTTTTGCCCTCGTCCCCCGCAAGTCGCTGGGGGTTGGAGTGAGGGGGGGAGAGGGGCATGGATGCATTCGCCGGTGCCACCACGTAGTCCTTCGCGCCCTCGCCCGCGCACTGGAAGAGCGCGGCGGGCGCGCGCTCGCAAAGGCCGAGGCAGGGCGATGGCCTCGCGGTGCCGGCGGGAAGCCTTTTCCGCAGCTCGGAGAGCAGCGCCGGTGCACCCGCGAGCCGGCACGCGATGTCGTCGCAGACGTGCACGATCTTCTTCGGCTGCGCGGAGACCGAGAGCATGGCGTAGAACGTGGCCACGCCGTATGCATCGGCCGGGGCGACCGAAAGCCGCTGGCAGACGTAGTTGAGAGCGCCGGCGGAAATCCATCCCACGCGCGATTGCACCGCCCAGAGCGACGGCAGCAGAAGATGCCGTCGCTCGCGGGCCGCGTGGCCGCCGATCGCCAGATGCCCATCTGTCTCGGGCTGCCGCTCGCCCCCGTCCCAGCCACTCGTCGGGGCGCCCGTGACCGTGTCCACGGCCGCGCGTTCCTCGGCGCTCGCTTCCGCGCCCGGGATGAGGTGGAGATCCACGGGGAATACTCTAGCTGAAGGAAGAAAGTCCCCGTGCTACGCTAACGGCCCTCGAGGCGCCCATGGACCGCGAAACAGTCGAAGAAATCAAGCGCCACTTCCAGGTTGTTGCAGAGGACCTCCGCTCGGAGATTCGTTTGCTCGCGGAGGGGCAAGGCGGCACGAACGACCGGTTCGATCGCGTCGACGGCCGGTTCGAGCAATTGGACGGCCGGCTGGAAGGCTTCGACAGCCGGCTCGACCGCTTCGAGGCTGCGGTTGCAGCCGAGTTCAAGACGGTTCGAGCTGACATCGGCGAGATGAAAGCCATGATCCGTCTTTCCTTCGGTCAACTGGACAGCCGGCTCACGTCGCTGGAGAGCGACGTACAGTCTCTGCGTTCACGCCTGGATCGGCTGGAGGGTCGCAGCCAGGCTTAGCTGGTCGTTGCGCCAGGAGCGACCCGTTCGATCCGGATCGCCGACGCCTTGAACTCCGCGGTGCCCGACTTCGGGTCGATCGCGTCGATCGTGAGGACATTCGTCGCAACGTCGTCCTGGAAGTGCAGCGTCATGAACGCGAGGCCGGGGCGCAGAGTCTCGTCGTAGCGCGCGGGAACCTCGATCGAGCCCCGGCGCGACACGGCGCGCACGACTTCGCCGTCGGAGACGCCGAGGCGCGCGCCGTCCTCCGGCGCGATGTCGAGCGACTCGCCGCGCCGCAGCGGCGACGTGTAGCCGGCCGTCTGGACGCCGGTGTTGTACGAATCGAGCCTTCGGCCGGTCGTCAGGCGGATCGGGAATTCCTCGGACAGCCTGTCCACCGGCGGATCGTGCTCGACGGCGTTGAACGGCGCGCGCGGTCCCTCGACCGGGTCCTTCCAGAGCCGGCCGTGGAGAAACGGGCTGCCGGGGTGCGATTGATCCGGGCACGGCCACTGCAGTCCGTTCAACGTCTCGAGCCGCTCGTAGCTCATGCCGCCGTGCCATGGCGAAAGCGCTCGCATCTCGTCCCACACCTGCTCGGCCGTCGGCCGGCCCCAGTCGGCGCCGAGGCGCCGCGCGAGATCGCCGAGGATCTCGAGGTCGGGTCGCGCGGCTCCCGGCGGTTCGAGCGCCTTGCGCACACGCTGCACGCGGCGCTCGCTCGAAGTGACCGTCCCGTCGTCTTCGCACCAGGAGGCGGCGGCCGGCAGCACCACATCGGCGATCTCGGCCGTCTTCGTGAGGAACATGTCCTGCACGACCACGTGATCGAGGCCCTCGAGGAGCTTGACCGCCCGCTCCTGGTCGGCCTCCGATTGCACCGGGTTTTCGCCCAGGACGTAGAGAGCGGAGAGCTTGCCGTGCTCCATCGCCTCGAACATCTGCGAGAGGTGCCAGCCATTCTTCGCCGGAATGGCCGCGCCCCAGGCGCGCTCGAACTTTGCGCGCAGCTCCGGGTTCTCGACGTCCTGTCCGCCGGGAAGCTTGTTGGGAAGCGCTCCCATGTCCCCGCCGCCCTGCACGTTGTTCTGCCCGCGCAGCGGGACGACGCCCGAGCCCCAGCGCCCGACGTGACCCGTGAGCAGCGAAAGGTTGATGAGAGCGAAGACGTTGTCGACCGCGTTGTGGTGCTCGGTGATGCCGAGCGTCCAGCAGAGCTGCGCCGTTTTCGCCTTCGCGTAGACGTGCGCGACATCGCGGATCGCCGCGGCCGGCACACCCGTTTCCTTCTCGGCGTACTCGAGCGTGTACTTCTCGACGCCGGCGCGGTACGCGTCGAAACCCGTCGTCGCTCGGGCGATGAACTCGCGGTTCTCCAGCCCGGCCTTCAGGATTTCGCGCCCCATGGCGTTGGCGAGCGCGATGTCGGAGCCGACGTCGAGGCCGAGCCACGTGTCCGCCCACTGCGCGGACACCGTGCGGCGGGGGTCCACGACGACGAGGCGCGCGCCGTTCCTCACGCCCTTGAGGACGTGGTGGAAGTAGATCGGGTGCGCCTCGCGCGCGTTCGACCCCCACAGGAGGACGAACTCCGTCTCCTCGACCTCGCGGTACGAGCTCGTACCGCCCCCCGCTCCGAACACCGTCGTCAGACCGACGACGCTGGGAGCGTGTCAGGTGCGGTTGCAGCTGTCGATGTTGTTCGTGCCGAGGACCGAGCGGGCGAACTTCTGAGCGAGGTAGTTGACCTCGTTGGTCGCCTTCGAGCAGGAGAAGAGGCCGATGGCCTCCGCCCCTTCCCGCTCGCGCACCCTGCGGAACCCGTCCGCCGCGCGCCCGAGCGCCTCGTCCCACGATGCCGCGCGCAGTTTGCCGCCCTCGCGCACCATGGGCTCGGTCAGTCTGACGTAGGACTTCATCGCGTGCTCCTTGCCGGGGCGCCCCGCGCCCCGGAATCGCGGTCAGGGTACGCCGTTGCCAGAGCGCCTGTCCAGCCAGGGAGCGGCGTCCGGCTCAGGCGGCGAAGTTCTTCAACCGCACCGGAAGGCGCCGCGCCCCCCACTGGCCGGGGCGCTCCTCGAAGACGCCGGCGCAGGGCTTACCGCACCGGCCGCAGCGCCCGCGCGCGAGGTTCCATGCGGTCACATCGTATCCGTCGCGGGCGATGACCGTCTCGCCGCAGCCGTGGCAGAGCGTCGCGCCGCCCTCGAGGTCGTCCACGTTGCCCGTGTAGGCGTAGCGGACGCCGTTGGCCATCGCGATGCGCCGGGCGCGAGCGAGGGTCCCGGGCGGCGTCGCCGGGACGTCGCGCATTTTCCAGTCCGGATGGAACGCGCTGAAGTGCATGGGGACGTCGGGTCCCAGGTTCTCGACCACCCAGCGAGTCATCGCGTCGATCTCCGCCTCGGAGTCGTTGAGCCCGGGGATGACGAGGTTCGTGATCTCGAGCCAGACCTTCGTCTCCTTGTGCAGGTAGACGAGCGTGTCGAGGACGGGCTGGAGGTGAGAGGCCGTCACCTCGTGGTAGAACTTTTCGGTAAACGCCTTCAGGTCCACGTTGGCGGCGTCGACGTGGCGGTAGAAGTCGGCGCGCGGCTCGGGGCAGATGTAGCCCGCGGTCACTGCCACGGCGCGGATGCCCTTCTCGCGGCAGGCGTCGGCGACATCGCTCGCGTATTCCAGAAAGATGGTCGGGTCGTTGTAGGTGAAGGCCACGCTGCGGCAGCCGAGCTCCTGCGCCGCGCGCGCGATCAACTCGGGCGACGCCTCGTCAGCGAGCGTCGCCACTTCGCGCGACTTGCTGATGTCCCAGTTCTGGCAGAAGGTGCAGGAGAGATTGCACCCCTCGGTCCCGAAGGAGAGGACCGACGTGCCGGGAAGAAAGTGATTCAGGGGTTTCTTCTCGATCGGGTCGACACAGAACCCGCTCGAGCGGCCATAGGTCATCAGCACGATCTCTCCGCCCTCGCACCCGCGGACGAAGCACAGCCCGCGCTGGCCGTCGCGCAGCGTGCAGAAGCGCGGGCACGCATCGCACTGCACCCGCTCGTCCTCGAGGCGGTGCCAGTACTTCGTCGGCACGACGGGGCCGCGGCGATTCCGAATCTCTTTGGTGGCCACGGATTGACGCTAGTGCGATCCGGAGCGCTCCGGATGATGCGAACGGATCATCCTTCCCGGCGGCGGATGGGAAACAATATGTCCATGATTGGAGTGAGCGAGCGCCACGCGCCCGTTCGGATCCCCGTCGGGCCCGACTGGATCGAGGGAGAGATTGCAATCCCATCGCGCGCTTGCGGCATCGTCCTCTTTGCGCACGGGAGCGGCAGCAGCCGCAAGAGCCCGCGCAACCAGTTCGTCGCGGCGAGCCTGCGCGAAGCCGGTCTGGCGACGCTCCTGATGGACCTGCTCACGCAGGACGAGGAGATCGCCGATCTCGAGCGGGGGCACCTGCGCTTCGACATTCCGTTCCTGGCGGGCCGGCTGCGCGCGGCCACGCAGTGGGTCCTCTCACACCCGGAGACCGCGGCGCTGCCGCTCGGATATTTCGGCGCCTCGACCGGCGCCGCGGCCGCTCTCGTTGCGGCCGCCGACGTCCCGGGCTCCGTCAAGGCGGTCGTCTCCCGCGGCGGGCGGCCGGACCTGGCCGCCGGAGCGCTCGGGCGCGTGAAGGCACCGACGCTTCTCATCGTGGGCAGCCATGATCCGGACGTTCTCGCCTTGAATCGCTCGGCGCAGATCCGCCTCGGCGGGGAGTCGCGGCTGGCGATCGTGCAGGGCGCGTCGCATCTCTTCGAGGAAGCCGGAGCCCTCGCGGAAGTGGCGCGGCTGGCGTCCGCGTGGTTCCGCGGCCACCTCGGCGCCGCCTGGGCGCCCTCGCGCGCCGACCTGCTGGACGTGTCGGTCCGGGGGGAGTGAGGCCATGCTCTATACCGATCGCCACGAAGCGGGGCGCGCGCTCGGCGCGGCGCTCGGCGCCTACGCGGGTCGTTCGGACGTGGTCGTTCTGGCGCTTCCCCGCGGCGGGGCTCCGGTCGCTCTCGAGGTGGCGGAGGCGCTCGGGGCGCCGCTCGACGTGTTCCTCGTCCGCAAGCTCGGATTTCCGGGCAACGAGGAGTATGCGATGGGCGCGATCGCATCCGGCGGGGTGCGCGTCTTGAACGAACCGATGCTCGCCCGGTACGGCGTGCCGGAGGCGGTGGTCGAGGCGGTCGTGCGCTCGGAGCAGCGGGAGCTCACGCGGCGCGAACGGTCCTACCGCGGCGACCTTCCCCCGCTCGACGTGCGAGGCAAGACCGTCATCGTCGTGGACGATGGCCTCGCCACAGGACTCTCGATGCGCGCGGCGGTCACGGCGCTGCAGTCGCTCGGGCCGCGGCGGATCGTCGTCGCCGTCCCGGTCGGCCCCGCCGACACCGTGGATGAGCTGCGGCGGCTTGCCGACGAGGTCGTGTGCCCGGCTACACCCGAGCCGTTTCTGGCCGTCGGGCGCTTCTACGACGTCTTCGATCAGACGACGGACGGCGAGGTGATGGACGCTCTGGCGCGCGCGCGGCGGGCCGAGCCGGCCGGCGCCGGGGGGAGAAACCCATGAACACCACGGGCGTGAAACCCGCCGACTGGACGGCGTTCTTCGACGCGTTCAGCCGCCGCCATCTGGGGTGGCGCGCGAGGCTGACCATTCTCGATCCGAAGCTCGGCGCGCAGGTCGAAGCGGTCGAGCTCCCGTTGCAGGGAGTCGTCGCCGACGAGCGGGGCCGCGGGATCACCATCCAGCTCGGCGAGCATGCGGGCGACATGGAGCACGCCATCCACAACCCGAGGCGCGTCTGGATCGAGCTCGGCGAGGACGGCTCGGAGGCGGCGGTCGAAATCGAGTCGGCCGACGGCACGAAATCCATTCTCGAGTTCCGCGGGGCGGTGTTGCCCGAGACCGTGGACGGTCTGGCAGGCCCCCGACCCTGACCTGCCTGCCCGCTCAGAAGTGCGCCGGCAGCGGCGCGGAGGATTTCCGGGGCGCGGGTGGGGACGGCGCCGGGCGCTGGCGCTCGCAGATTGCCTGCAGCGTTCGCACGAGGTCATCCCAGGACGGGCCGCCATTCTCGTGTCCCCTCGGCATGGCCCGCATCGCGATGTCGTTCAGGGTCAGGATTCCCTCGAGGGAGCCGTCCTTGCCGAGGACCGGCAAGCGCCGGACGCGCCAGCGACGCATGAGCTGAAGGGCTCGGCCGATCGGGTCGTCCTTGCCCAGGAAGTGGAGTCCCTTGCTCATCGCCTCTTCGACGAGCATCTCCGAAGGCCGGCGGTCCTCGCGCGCGAGCGCGAGACAGATGTCGCGGTCCGTCAGCATCGCCACGGTGCGGCCCGCGTCCACCACGGGAAGCGCGCCGCACGTCTGGCCTGCCATCGTCCGAGCCGCCGCGGCGAGCGTCCCATCGGGCGAGCAGGTCTTCGGCGCGGGCGTCATCAGGTCCTTCACCTTCATGGGCCGCCCCCTCCGTGCCAAGCGTCTCTCGCGGGCGGCGCTCTGTCCTGATTCGGATGAATCATTCCCACGACCCCCTGGCGGGCATCCAATGGGGTTGGAGGTGTTTCGATGCGCCTGCAAGACCTCATGAAACGCTCGGTCGAGACCATCACGCCTGGCGAGTCGGCCGACGTCGCGTCGGAGCGAATGCGCCAGCGGCGAATTCACCACCTGGTCGTTCTGGACGGGCGCCGGGTCGCGGGTGTCGTCTCGCAGCGGGACATCGCGACCAAAGCGGCGCGAGCGGGCCGGACCGTCGAGGACGTGATGAGCTCCCCCGCGGTGACCGCCGAGCCGCAGATGACCGTGCGGCATGCGGCGAACCTGCTGAGGGGCCGCACGCTCGGGTGCCTGCCGGTGCTCGAACGGGACAAGCTCGTGGGCATCGTGACGATCACGGACCTGCTCGAGCTGATCGGCCGCGGCGCCGAACGGCCGGCGCCTCGTCCGGGCCGGCGGATCCTCGAACGGCGGGGGCCCCGCCGGGAGCGCCTTCGGGACTAGGGCCGGGCAGGCGCCGCATTTGATGAACCCGCATCATGCGCGCGGCGCCGTACCGGGCTAGATTTCACTCACCGGTTCATGGCGGTCCGGCTCATTCGACCCGTTGATCGCCGAGACGGCAGGAGGCGGCGCTCACCGCCTCCTATTTATTTTTCGTGATTCCCCGGCGCGAGGGCTGGCCGGTCAGTGACTCCGCCCGCCTCCGAACCGCGGCCAGCGATCGGCGGCCGCGCACGGCCCGCACCGGAAGAAGAGATCGGGGAACTCGACCATGTCGCGCGTCTTTGCGCCGCAGGCGCGGCAGGCGAACGCGTCAAGACGGGACGCTTTCGCGGTCAGGCGCGTCAGCCTCGCGTCGGCCGCCGCGGCGCGGCCGTGGGCATCACACGTGCAGCCGTCCCCGAGGGAGTGCGCGGCGTCGCTGTCCTCGCGGCACCATCGCTGCCGGCACCAGGCGCCCGGTTCGAGGAGCTGTCCCATGTACCAAGGATCCGGCCCCGCCCGGACACATGATGTCCGTGCTGCTGGTATCGTCGTTCGAACGAGGTGCCGCCATGAAAGGCCTTGGAATTGCTCTTCTCGTCGTCGGGCTCGCGGGTTTCGTGTGGGCGTCGAGCCAGCGCAAGGGTTACGACTCGGTCGAGGGCGCCCTCAAGTCCACGTTTTCCTCGAGCGAACGGTCGAAAAAGGAAGGCTGGGAGACCGGCCGCTGGGTCGGCGCGGGCCTCGCCGCGGTCGGCCTCGTCCTCGTCCTGATGCCGGCAAGGAAGGCCTGAGCCCGGGATCCGGACGGATCTTCTTCAGCCGAGCTCGGGCGACGAAGCGGGAGTCTCGCTTTTCAGATACGCGTCGATCGCCCCGGCGGCCTTGCGGCCGTGGCCCATGGCGAGGATGACGGTCGAGGCGCCCGCGACGATGTCGCCTCCGGCGAAGACGCCCTTTCGGGTCGTCATCATCGTCGCCTCGTCGACGACCAGCGTGCCGTGGCGCGAGGTCGTCAGTCCCGGCGTCGTCTTCGGGATGAGCGGATTGGGACCGTTGCCGATCGCCTCGATGACGATCTCGACGGGAATCTCTTCGTAGGCGCCCTCGATCGGGACCGGGCGGCGGCGCCCCTTCTCGTCGGGCTCGCCGAGCTCGCACCGCTGCACCCGCAGCGCCCGAACCCAGCCGTCGCCGCCGGCGAGGATCTCGACGGGCGCCGACAGCATGCGGAACTGGACGCCTTCCTGTTCGGCGTGGTGCACCTCTTCGAGGCGCGCGGGCATCTCCTGGCGCGAGCGCCGGTAGACGAGGTACACGTTCTTCGCGCCCAGGCGCAGGGCCGTGCGCGCGGCGTCCATCGCCACGTTGCCGCCGCCGAGGACGGCGACGTTGTCGCGCCGCAGGACCGGCGTGTCCTCCTCGGGGAAGCGGAAGGCGCCCATGAGATTGGCGCGCGTCAGGTACTCGTTGGCCGAGTAGACGCCGTTCATGTCCTCCCCGGGGACGTTCAGGAAGTAGGGCAGGCCCGCGCCCGTGGCCACGTACACCGCGTCGAACCCGTCGTCGAAGAGCTCGTCCACGGTGAACGTCTGGCCGACGACCGTGTCGAACTCGAACTCGACACCCATCTTCGCGAGGTTGTCCACCTCGGCCTGCACGATGCTCTTTGGCAGGCGGAATTCCGGGATGCCGTACACGAGGACGCCGCCCGCCTTGTGGAACGCCTCGAAGACGACGGCCTCGTGGCCGAGGCGCCGCAGGTCGCCCGCGCACGTCAGGCCCGAGGGCCCGCCGCCGATGATCGCGACGCGGCGGCCGGTCGGCGCACCGACCGCCGGCAGTTCGACGCCGCCCTCCTCGCGCTCCCAGTCGGCCAGAAACGCCTCGATCTTCCCGACCGACACGGCGAAGCCGAGGTCCTTGTGGACCTTGGCGACCATGCAGTTTTCCTGGCACTGGCTCTCCTGCGGGCACACGCGGCCGCAGATCGCCGGCAGCAGGTTCGTTTCCTTGATGAGCCGGATCGCGCCGCGGAAGTCGCCGTCGGCCACGAGCTTCAGGAACCCCGGCACATCCACGCCCACCGGGCAGCCCGAGACGCAGGGCTCGTTCTTGCAGGAAAGACACCGCACCGCCTCGGCGCGCGCCTGAATGGGCGTGTAGGCGAAGGGCACCTCGCGGATGTTTCCGACGCGTTCGGCCGGGTCCTGCTCGGCCCAGAAGATCCTGGGCAGCTGGCCGCGGTCTTTCGGCTTCAGGTCCTTGCGGCCCTCGATGCGCGCGGTGAGCTCGTCGGGGGTGGGGTTCTCGCGGCGCTCTTCGGACATCAGGCCTCGGTCTCCGCGGCCGCGGCGGGCGCCTCGAGCCGGCACGTATGGTCCCTCTCGCGGTAGCGGGCGAGGCTCGCGGCTTCTTCGGGCTTGTACATCGCCTGGCGCCGCATCATCCCGTCGAAGTCCACGCGATGGCCGTCGAACTCGGGGCCGTCGACGCAGACGTAGCGCGCCGTGCCGTCGACCATCACGCGGCAGCCGCCGCACATTCCCGTGCCGTCCACCATGATGGTGTTCAGGCTGACGAGGGTCGCGACACCGTAGGGCTCCGTCGTCTTCGAACAGAACTTCATCATCAGGGGCGGGCCGATCGCGACGGCGAGGTCCACGTCGCCGCCCCGGGCGCGGCGGCCCTCGATGGCGTCCTTCAGCACGTCGGTCACGAAGCCCTTGCGGCCGGCCGAGCCATCGTCGGTGCAGACGAGAAGCTCATTGGAGGCCGCGCCGAGGCGGTCCTCGAAGACGAGCAAGTCCCTGCGGCGGGCGCCGAGGATCGTGACGACGTCGTGCCCGGCGTCGCGGAAGGCCCGGACGATCGGGAGCATCGGGGCCGCGCCGATGCCGCCGGCGACGCACGCGACCGTGCCGCGAAAGTCTTCGGGCTTGCCCGGGACGCCGATGTGCGTCGGGTTGCCGAGAGGCCCGGCCACGTTGGCGAACTCGTCGCCCTCGGCGAAGCCCTCCGTCATCTCGATCGTGGTCTTGCCCACGGCCTGGACGACGAGCGTGATCGTGCCCCTGTCCCGGTCCACGTCGGCGATCGTGAGCGGGATGCGTTCGGAGCTCGCGTGGGGGCGAACCATGACGAACTGGCCCGCGCGGTGGCGCCGGGCGACCCGGGGAGCCTCGACCTCGAACAGGCTGACGTTCTCGCCGAGGGGTTGCTTCAGGGCGATGCGGAACACGGGACGATGGTCACTTGGAGGGGCCCGGCGAGGGCAGATGCGTTTGCATCAGTTCGGCGGGCTGCGGCGCTTGGGGACTCCCTCTCCCCCCACCGCGGGAGAGGGTAAGACGACGTCTACTTTGCCGGGATCGGCGTGGCCGGCGGCTTCCCGGTGGTCCCCGAGTAGTACGCCGCGAGGCCGGCGATCTCGGCGTCCGTCAGGCCCTTGCAGACGTCGCGCATGACCCGGTAGACGTCGTTGGCGCGCTCGCCGGAACGAAAAACCGTCAGCTGGAGAGCGAGGTCGTCGAACTTCTGGCCGTTGAGGTCGGGCGTGCCGTAGGAGGGGATGCCTCCGGTGCCGCGGCTTCCGTGGCAGGCGTCGCACGCGGGCATGATCCGCGCTCCGTCGCCGATCGTCGCGAGGCGCGCCGCTGCCGGGTCGGGCCGCGCGGGCGACGCCGGGGCGCGCGCAGGGGCCTGGGCCGCGTAGAAAGCGGCCAGATCGGCCATGTCGCGCTCGGACAGCGGCTTGACCGCTTCTCCCATGACCGGGTGCGCGCGGGATTCGTTCTTGTAGTCCATGAGCTGTTTGAAGGAATAGAACGCGTTCTGGCCGGCGAGGTTCGGCACGTCGGGAATGTCCACGATGCCTGTGGGACCGTGGCAGTCCGAGCAGTCCTTGTGCAGCTGCTTGCCCCGCGCGGGATCGCCGCTGCGGACCAGGCGCACGGTCTCGACCGTCCACGCGACCTTCGAGGAAGGCCCGCTCAGCGCGAAAGCCGCGGCGGCAAGCGCCGTGGCGCCGCCGAGAATCGCCCGGCGGCGCCTCACCGGAAGCCCCACGGAAGGGCCTTGTGGACGCCGATGAAGAAGAACTGTCCGATCGGGTACGCCCAGGAGAGGGTCATGAGCGCCACGAGCAGCCAGTTCCAGACGGTGAAGCCGTTCAGCAGCGCGGGCACGCGCACGACCGGCGCGAGCGTGTCGGCGAACGCGAGCTCGCGGCCGCCCTCTTCCGCCGGGCCGCGGTGGGTCAGCAGCAGGTTGACGACGAGGAGCACCGCGGAGAGCACCATCAGGACGCCGCCGGCGAGAATGAGAACGTTCCAGCGCTCCCACCGCGCCACGAGCGCGGGATCGTAGGGCATGTAGGCGACGCGCCGCGGCATCCCGAGCAGGCCCTGGTAGTGCCAGGGGACCGTGAGCAGGAGAAGGCCGACGAACCAGAGCCAGAGCTGCGCCGTCGCCATGCCTTTCGAGTGAAGGCGGCGGCCGGTCAGCTTCGGCCACAGGGCGTAGGCGCTCGCGAAGTACATCGTCACGACCGTACCGCCGAGGATCAGGTGGAAGTGGGCCGTGATCCACGCGGTGTTGTGAACCATCACGTTCATGGCGTACGAGGCGTTGACGAGGCCGCCGAAGCCGCCGGGCAGCAGCACGATCACGGCCAGGATGCCTCCGAGCGTGACGGGCTCGCTCCAGGGAAGCCGGCCGATCCACCCGAAGAGCCCCTTGCCGCCGCGCAGCCGGCCGGCCGTCTCGAGCGAGGCCGTGACGGTGAATCCCGTCAGCAGCGTCGGAACCGCCACGAGGAACGTGCCGAGCGCGTGCATGAGCTTCCAGCCCGCGGCCTGCTCCGGGTCCACGAAGATGTGGTGCAGCCCGATGGGCAGGCTGAAGACGAGCAGCATCACGAACGCGATCCGCCCGACTTCGTCCGAGAAGAGGTATCCCCCGGCGGACTTCGGCACGAGCGCGTAGAGCGCGACGTAAGCGGGGATCAGCCAGAAGTAGACGATCGGGTGCAGGGTCCACGAGAAGAGCGTCCGGGCGAGGCCGACGTCGACCGACGGCGCGAGGCCGAGGGAGAGCGGGAGCAGCTGGAAGACCACCTCGACGACGACGCCGACGAGCGTCCAGGCCCAGAGGATCGCGGCCGCGGTCATGCCGAACTGCGCGAGCGGAACCGGGCGGCCCGGGTTTTCTCGCTTCCAGCCAACGGTCTCGGCGATCGTGATCCAGGTCCACGCGAGCGAGCCGACGAGCAGCAGGGCCGCGCCCGCGTAGAAAGTCCAGTGCGCCACCATCGGCGGATAAAAGGTGTAGAGAACGGTCGCTTTCCCGGCCGCGATCGAGAGCGCCGCCACGACCGAACCGACCAGCATCGTCCAGAATCCGAGCCACGCCAGGCCCAACCGCCGGATCGGGCGCCCGAGGCTCGCGGCGGTGACGCAGTATCCGAACCCGACGATGAAGAAGGTCGTCAGGACGAAGGCCTGGACCACGCCGTGGAGCGTGCTGGACTCGTAGTAGGCGGCAGCGGAGGTCCGCACGAAGTGGTCGCGCTCGAGCAGCTGGTACACGCCGAGGACGCTGGCGACCGCGAAGAGCCCGAACGCCACCCACATGTGGGCGAGCGCGAGGCGGCTCGCGCTTCCGGGTTCCCGGCGGCCGGCTGCGGAGCTCATGGGCGCGTGACCCGCACGCGGCCCCACATGGACTGGTGACCGAGGCCGCAGTACTCGTTGCAGAAGAGCGGCAGCGTGACGCTGCCGTCCGCGTTCGGGGTCCCGATCTTCGCCGCGGAGTCGAAACGGATCGTGGTGCGCACCTCGGCGACGTAGCCGGGCACCACCTGCGTGCCGATGTTCGTGCCCGGCACGTGGAGCCCGTGCAGGACGTCGGCGCTCGCGACGCGCAGGACGATCGGCGTGTCCGCCGGCAGCGTGATTTCCTGTGGGTGGACCATGTAGCGCGCCATCACGAGGCGAACGACGACGGTGCCGTCTTTCGCCCGCTCGACACCGAGGTGGTCCTCGGCGAATTCAGGCGTCAGGTGCAGTCGCGTCGAGTCGATCGTCTCGACGTTCGACGGCGGGTGGAGCCCGTGCAGGGAGGCGGTGGCGACGATGAGGCCGCCCATCGCAGTCACGAGCAGGACGGAGATGACGATCCAGCGGCGCTCGAGAGGATGAGCGGCCATGCTCTAACGCACCGGACCGTTGCCGAAGAAGCGGCCGAAGTAGAAGATCACCCAGCCCGCGAAGAGCAGCGCGGCGGCGACGAGCATGAGAGCGTACGTGCCCTTCGGCGCGTCCGCCATGCGCTCGTGCTCTTCCCGCGTCGGTTGGGACATGTGCCTCCGGGTCAGCTTTCCGGGTGAAACCTTGGGCCGGAGACTATCCGGGCCGGCGGCCGGATGGCAAGATGCTCGAGGTGCCGGCGCTTCTCGCGACCGCATTCCTCATCGGCCTCGCGGGCGGGGTCCACTGCGTCGTCATGTGCGGAGGCATCGTCGCCGCGCTCGGGCTGCAAACGCCGGGAAGCGGCGCGCCATCGGCGGGGCGGGGCGTCGCCCGGCAGATCGCCTATAGCCTCGGCCGGGTCGCGACCTATTCGGGCCTCGGCGCGGTCGCGGGAGGGTTGGGCGGGCTCGGCCTCCGCGCGGCGGACGTCTTCCCGGTCCAGGTCGTGATGCTCGTGATCGCCAACACCCTGGTCATTCTTCTGGGGCTGAACCTGGCGGGGCTCGGGACGGCCGCGCTCGCCCTCGATCGGGCGGGCAGCCTCGTCTGGCGCGGCGTCCGCCGCCTCGGAGCCCGCCTGGCCCCGGCGGGCTCGGCCCTCGGCGCCGTCGGCGTCGGCGTCACGTGGGGCTTTCTTCCCTGCGGTCTCGTCTACGGCGTGCTCGCGACCGCGCTCGTCTCGGGCGGGGCGGCGCGAGGCGCGCTCGTCATGGCTGCTTTTGGCCTGGGCACCCTGCCGAATCTCCTCGCCGCGGGGCTGGCGGCCGAGTCCCTGCGCCGCTTCGTGCGCGGCCCGCGCGTCCGCTTCGCCGCGGGGCTCTTCGTCGTCCTGCTCGGCGTGATCGGTCTCGCGCGCATCCCGGGCCTGCACGAGCACCTCAGGCACGGGATCCATTCGATGCATTGATCCGCTCGCCCGCGGCGGGCCGCGCGAGGCGCAGCGCGTTGGCGACGACGCCGAGCGAGCTCACCGACATGCCGAGGGCCGCCGCCCACGGCGGCACGAAGCCGGCGGCCGCGAGCGGAATGGCGAGCAGGTTGTAGGCGAGCGCCCATGAGAGATTCTGCGCGAGCACGCGTCGAGAGCGACGGGCGATGCGGCGGGCGGCCGCGAGGCAGGCGAGGTCCCGGCCGAGGATGAGGAAGTCGCTGGCGAGCTTCGAGAGCTGCGGCGCCTCGGCGAACGAGACGGAAGTGCCGGCGGCCGCGAGCGTGGGCGCGTCGTTCAGGCCGTCGCCCACGAAGAGAACGCCGGCGCCGGAACGACTGCGGGCGCGGATCCACGCCAGCTTGTCCTCGACCCGCATCGCGCCCCGCGCCTCGTCGAACCCGAGGAGCTCGCCGAGGCGCCCGACCGGCGCGGGGGCGTCGCCGGAGAGGATGACGGCGCGCGTGACGCCGTCTCGGCGCAGCGCGGCGACGATCTCTTGCGCTCCCGGACGCAGCTCCTCGGTGAGCGTGAAGAGCGCCGCGCGGCCGGCGCGATCCGTCAGAAGGGCCGTGAGCCGCCCCTGCCCGCGCGCGCGGGCGAGGCCGTCGCCGAGCGAAGCCGGCATCGCGGCGGGGCCGGCGGCAAACTCGGGCGAACCGATCCACCAGCGAGCGCCATCCACGGTTGCCGCGATGCCCTGCCCCGGAATTTCCTCCCGGTCGAGCGCCGGGCCGGGCGGCTCGACCGCCGAGGCCAGCAGCGCCCGCGCGGCCGGGTGCGCCGAGCCCGCTTCGAGCGCGCAGGCGACGCGCAGCGCGCTCTTCCGATCGAGTGCGCCGTGCGTCTCGACGGCTTCGAGGGCCGGAGCCGCCATCGTCAGCGTGCCCGTCTTGTCGAAGACGGCCGTGTCGGCCGAGGCCAGCCGCTCGAGACCGCCCGCGCGCGCCGACAGCACGCCGATCGTCGCGAACCGGCCGGCCGTGATCGCCAGCGCGACGGGAGTGGCCAGCGCGAGGGCGCAGGGGCACGTCACGATCAGGACCGCCACCGTCGCCGAGAGGGCTGTCGAGGGATCGCGGACGAGGTGCCACGCCGCGGTCGCGGCGGCGCAGAGCAGCACGACGATCACCAGCCGGGCCGCGAGGCGGTCGGCGAGCTCGACGAAACGCGGGCGGCCGGCGAGACCTCGCTCGAGCAGGCGCCGGATCTCGCCGAGTGTCGAAGCCGCCTCGGTCGCGGTGACGCGGATCAGGGCCGGCCGGTCGCACACGCCGCTGCCGGCCGCGACCGGTTCGCCAGCCGACCGCCGCCGCGGCCAGGGCTCTCCGGTGAGAACGGCCTCGTCGAGGACCGCCTCTTCGAGCAGGACGCCGTCGGCGGGGAGTACCTCGCCGGGGCCGACCCGGATCCGGTCTCCGGGAACGAGGTCCGCCGCGGCGACCTCGCTCTCGCTTGCGCCTTCGCCGGCCTCGAGGCGGCGCGCGGTCGCGGGCCGGATGACCGCGTACCGGTCGAGGGCCGCGGCGGCCCGAAGGCGCGCGCGGGTTTCGAAGGCGCGCGCGAGAAGCACGAAGAAGACGAGCATCCCGATCGCGTCGTAGTACACCGCTCCCGAGCCGCGGAGGGTCGCCCAGGCGCTTCCGGCCCAGGCCGCGGCGAGGCCGAGCGCGACGGGCACGTCCATCCCGGCGCGGAAGAGACGCAGGTCGCGCCAGGCGCCGGCGAAGAAATCCTGCCCCGGGTACGCGAGCAGCATCGCCGCCGCCACGAGCGCACACCAGCGGCCGAAAATCTCCCACAGGGGCAGCCGCCCGTCGGCGCCGGGTCCGCCGACGAGGTACGAGGCCAGGGCGAGGTTCATCACCATCATCCCGATCACGCCCGCGAACACGAGGCGCGAGGCGTCGCGGCGCCGGGCCTCGGCGTCCATGCCGCCGCGGTGGCGCGGGTCGATCGGCCGCGCGCGGTAGCCGATGCGCTCGACGGCCGCGAGGATCTCCGAGAGCGCGATCCGCGCGGGGTCCCAGCGCACGCGCACGGCCTGGCCGGCGTAGCTCGCCGCGGCCTCGGCGACGCCGGGCAGGGCGCGCAGGCGCTCTTCGTTCAGCCACAGGCAGGCCGGGCAGCGAACGCCCTCGAGAAAGAGCGAGGCCTCGCGCAGCGCGCCGACGTCGCGCGCGAACGCGGCCTGTATCTCGGGCCGGTCGTAGATCCGGTTCTGATCGGCGGCTTCCGGCGCCGGAGCGGGCGCGAGCTCGGTGCGGAGCCGGTAGTAGTCCTCGAGCCCGCTGTCGGCGATGGCCTGTGCGACTGCCCGGCACCCGGCGCAGCAGAAGTCGCGAATCTCTCCGAGCAGCGTCCCGCGCCAGCGGCCGCCGTCAGGAACGGACAGTCCGCAGTGGAAGCAGGACGGCGTCATCGGCGCAGGGCGGCCCGGAGGCGCCGGATCTTCAGTAACGCCCGCCGACGGGCGCCGGCAGGGCGTCGAGCTCCGCGAGCTCCTTCGCCGTCAGCACGATCTCGCCGGCGGCGACGTTCTGCTCGAGGTACATGCGGCGCTGCGTGCCGGGGATCGCCAGAACGTGTTTACCCTGCGCGAGCACCCACGCGAGCGCGATCTGGGCGGCCGTCGCGCGGCGTCGCTGCGCAATCGCGCGCACGCGCTCGACGAGGCGCTGGTTCCCGGCCACCGCTTCGGGTCGAAAGCGCGGCAGCTTCGAGCGGAAGTCCTCGGGGCCGAAGCGCGCCTCTGCCGCGATGGCGCCCGTCAGGAATCCACGGCCGAGCGGAGAGAACGCGACGAACGAGGCGCCATGCGCCGCGCACCAGGGGACGACTTCCGCCAGATGGTCGCGCGTCCAGAGAGAGAGCTCCGACTGGACGGCCGTCACCGGATGGACGCGCGCGACGCGTTCGAGGTCGGCGACCCCCGGCTCGGAGATCCCGAGCCAGCGGACCTTTCCCGCCGCAACGAGCCCGGCCATCGCGCCCCAGGTTTCTTCCACGGGCGTCTCCGGGTCGATGCGGTGGAGGTAGTAGAGATCGATGACGTCGACGCCGAGGCGCCGGAGCGAGCCGTCGCAGGAGGCGCGGATGTGCTCGGGGCGCCCATTCTTGCCATAGGTGTAGGTCGCGGCGTCTTCGATGACGAGGCCGGCCTTGGTCGCGAGAACGACCCGGTCGCGCCGACCCTCGAGCGCGCGCCCCACGAGGGACTCGTTCTTGAAGGGCCCGTAGACGTCGGCCGTGTCGAGGTGATCGACGCCGAGATCGATCGCCTGGCGGATCAGGTCGATGCCGGCCGCTTCGTCCACCGAGGGGTCGCGGTAGCCCCACGAGAGCCCCATGCAGCCGAGGCCGACGGGGGAGACGGAGCGCCCCGTCGAACCGAGGCGACGCTTCTGCATTCGGAGACGATATCAGGGGCGTCGCGACCTGGATGATCGTGGGGCAGCTCGAAGTGGATAGACTCTCTCTCCCATGACCAACACACGCGTCGCGCTCGTCACGGGCGGCACTCGCGGCATCGGCGAAGCGATCGCGCGGCGCCTCGTGGGCGAGGGCTTTGCCGTCTTCATCTCGGGCCGCACCGAGGAGTCCACGCGCGGGGCGCTCGCGCGCTTCGCGAAAGAGGGCCTCGCGATCGGGGGCTTCGCGGCCGACGCCCGGAGCGAGGAGGAGCAGCAGCGCCTCGTCGAGTCCGTGGCCCGCGAGGGTGGCCGCCTCGACGTGCTCGTCAACAACGCCGGGGTCGGGCACTTCGCGCCGGTGGACAGGCTCGACCCGGAGAAGTTCCGGGAGGTCGTCGAGACGAATCTTTTCGGCCCCTTCTACGCGATCCGTCACGCCGCGCCGCTCATGAAGAAGACCGGCGGCGGCTTCGTCGTCAACATCGCTTCGCTCGCAAGCGTCAACCCGTTCGCCGGCGGCTGTGCCTACAACGCCTCGAAGTTCGGCCTCCTCGGCTTTTCGGAGGCGGCCATGCTCGACCTGCGCCACGACGGGATCCGCATGGCGACCGTGCTGCCGGGCTCCGTCGCCACCGAGTTCGGGCATTCCCGCGGCGACGCGGCGTGGATGCTCGCGCCCGAGGACGTCGCCGAGGCCGTCGCGGATCTCGTGCGGTTTCCGGGACGCGCGATCGCTTCGCGGATCGACCTGCGCCCGTCGCGGCCGCCGAAAAAGTAGCCGGCGCTACTTTCCGCCCGCGGCGGGCGGCTTGACCTGCTTCTCGTACCACTGCCTGGCGAGGAGCAGGCGCACCCTGGCGGGCTTCGGCGGCACGACCTCGATGCCGAGCAGCAGAATGCCCGACTGGACCAGGAAGGCGCCGTTGCCGATGGTGCCATCCTGCGCGAACTGCCCGAGGATGTGGAAGTTGCCGCCCTTCGCGTCGAGATCCGTCACGCGCAGGGTCTCCGGCGCGGAGGCGAAGTTCGCGGTGGCCGAGAAGTTGTCGAGCTTCACGAGCCCGTTGGTCCAGCCGGGCAGCTTCACGCCGAGCATCGCGAGCAGCGGGCGCGCGTCCCGGCAGCGAATGGTGGGTTGCGCCGAGATGGTCTTCCCGACCCGGCCCGACGGCACGTCGATCGTGCCCCACCAGTTTCGCGCCGGATCGTCGCCCGTCGAATACACGTCGCTCAGTGCCACGCGCGTGCCGGAAACGTCGTAGGAGCGGGCGGCGAGTTTCCACTTGCGCACGGGCAGCTCGACGGTCGCGTCGCCGCGGATGCGGTACTCCTTCGTCTTCACGACGGCCTTCTTGACCGCGAGCGAGAGTTTGCCGTCGGCGACGCCCTCTTTCGCGGCGACCTGGACCGTCGCCGTCGCCCCGCCGCCCTCGAACTTCGAGCCCGCCGGCAGCTTGATGAGCGCGTCGAGGGCCTGGAGCTTGTCGACGCGCAGGTCGAGTTTCGCATCGCCTGCGAGGGCCGCCAGCAGGTCGCCCTTCGGCTCCTTCAGGAGCTGGACCGGCTTCGACCACACCGCGATCGAGCCCACGAAACCGACGTTGCCGGACGCGTCGCCAAAGCGGGCCTGGCCGCCGTCGATCGTGAGCGTGACCTGGCCATCCACGACGCCTTCCCTGGACGCTCCGCGGACCGCGACGGTCGCCGCGCCGCCGACGAGCTTGACGCCGGCGGGCAGGCTGAAGAGGTTGCCGAGCGTCTGGAGCTTGTCGGCGCGCACGTCGAGCTTCAGCTCGGCCGTGATGACGCCCGGCAGATCGGGCAGCGGGACGCGTAAGGGCTCGAAGGCCCGGGACGACACGACGATCGAGCCCGAGAGGCCGAGGCCGTCGGGGGAGTCGCCGATGCGCAGCTGCCCGCCGTCGAGCGAGACGGCCGCGGCGTCGATCCGGACCATCTGCAAGGGGCGCAACTGCAGCCCGCCCTGCACGCGCGCCGGACCCCGGTAGCGGACCTGGTTGACCCAGATGTCGTTGAACTGGTCGATCGTGACATTGCGCAGATCCAGGAGCCACGGCTTCGGTTCCACGAAGAAGTGGTCGTCGGGCGACTTCAGGGGAGGATCCGAGAACCCCGGGATCGGAGGCAGCGGCGCCGCGTCGGCGACGGTCGAGCCGGCTGGCAGCTTGCTGCGCAGCGCGAACGAGAGCCCCGAGCCCCGCACGTCGCGCGCCTGGAACGAGCGGCGCAGGAGGGCGAGCAGCGAGTACTCGAGCTCGAGCCTTTCGATGCGCGCGAACCACTGGACGTTCGGGTCGCTGCCCCGGAGCGTGACGTTGCGCATGACGACGTGGCCAAAGCGCGGCGAGCTCGCCTCCTCCCAGTCGATGAAGAAATCCTGCGGCCGCGCGTTGATCAGGACGCGCAGAGTCGGCCCCGTGAGGAGCCTTCTCACTACGACGGGAAACGACGCGTACGCGGCAACGAGGATTGCGGTCAGGAGGATCAGGACCGCCCACAACGCCTTGCGGCGCCGCGTCAAGGGGTCTCGAGCCGCGCGGTCAGCGTGATCTTCGCCTTCAGCAGCTTCGAGAGCGGGCAGTTCGCTTTCGCCGAGTCAGCGGCCGCCTGGAAGGCCGCGGCCGAAACGCCCCGGATGCGCGCGACGAGGTCGAGCTGGGATTCCGTGATCGACCAGCCGTCCGCGTCCTTCTCGAGCGAGACCACCGCCGTCGTCCGCAGGCTTTCGGCCACGACGTTCGCCTTGCCGAGCTCCGCCGAGAGCGCCATCGTGAAGCAGCCCGCGTGGGCCGCCGCGACGAGCTCCTCCGGGTTCGTGCCCTTCTCGCCCTCGAAGCGCGTCGTGAACGAATAGCGCGCGTTGTCGAGGACGCCGCTCTCGGTCGTCAGGGTGCCTTTGCCCGTCTTCAGATCCCCGCGCCACTCGGCCGTTGCCTTGCGTTTCATGGAACGCCTCCCCTTCAAAGATGTCCGCCGCGCGGATCATAAGACGGGTCGCGGGGCCAGCCGGGGCCGACGACTCAGCGGGACTGTCGTTCCGGAACCCGCGGCCTGGCGGCGCGCGACTCCGATGCGACCGGCACGGCGCTCCAGACGAGACGGTACGGGGCGGCGCCAATCCAGCTGAACGGGTAGCACGTGATCAGGGTCAGGCGCTCCTCGGAGGTCGGCGCGATGACCGACACATCCTCGGGGCGCACGATCCGCCTCTCGTCGAGCCGGTACGTCGAGGTTCCCGACGGCCCGTGGACGCGGACGAGGTCGTTCCTGCGGGCGGATCCCATCCGCCGGAAGAACGAGTCGCGGTGGGCCGTGATCACGCAGTTGCCGGCGCCTTCGCGGGCGCCGGGCCATGCTGTTCCAGGCAGATGACCGGGTCCCTTGCGAAGCGTCTCTTCCGAAGAGCCCTCGAAAACGACGAAGTCGAGTCCGAGGCGCGGGAACTCGAGACGCCCGAGCGCTTCTCCTTCCGCCGGGCGGCGGCACGGGAGCGGCCGCGACGCGGAACTCGGCGAGAGTCCCGTCGCCTGCGCGCGCCAGCCGGCCGCAAAGTCGCCAACTGGCCGGATCAGAAGCAGCGCGCCGGCGGCGACGAGGATGTTGCCGGCGAGCAGGAGGCGGCGCATTCGGACATTCCCTTCAGGCGGGAAGAAGGATGCGCGGCCCCGCGGCGTGTCCCGGGCCGCGCATCCTCTCCCGATGGCTCCTCAGGCGAAACGCCGGAGGGCCAGGCCTCCGAGCAGGAGTCCGAGACCGGCCAGCGCGAGGGCCGGGTTCGACGTGCCAGTCTTCGGCAGCGGCTCGGCAACGGGGGCCGGGGCCGGCGGCGGCACATAGGCCGGCGGCGGCGGCGCGGGCGCGGGCGCGGGCGGCGGCGCGACCACAGGACGAGCGGCCACGGGTGCCGGCGCGACGGCGAAGATGTGAACTTCCTTGCGATCGATGATCTCGCCGGTCTTGTTCATCGCGACCAGCAGGACCGTGTGCGGCCCGGGCGTGACGTTCTCGACGTCGACGACATTTTTCTCGTCGCGCATCGTCCCCTGGCGGGTCCCATCGACGAAGACGTCCACATCGGGATGCGGCATCGACTTGCTGTCATGGCGGACGTCCCTCTCGGCGGGGATCTCGGTGTCGACGATGACCTGGAAAGTGCTTCCGGTGATCCTGGCTCCCTCGAGCGGCTGGACGATCTTCAACCGATAGTCGTTCTTCGTGGGGCCCGACGTGTTCAGGGTCGCGTTCTGGGCGACAGCGAAGGCGGCGACCGCGCATGCGAGAAGCGTGATGCTGATCAACTTGAATCGACTCATGGCGACCTCCTCCTGGAAGGGCCGGCCTCTTTTGCCGGCCGCAACGACACGTGTAGCAGGGCGGGATTGCAGCGGAAAGGCGCAAGCGCATCAATTTGGGGCGTGCTCCTGCCCTCCCCTGAGCGGTCATGTGCCACGGGAGAAACGGCTTGCGGGCCGACTGGTGAAATTGCATCACGGCGGCGCCGGCCGGGCGTGGGACCCTTGCCTTCGAAAAGGGGGCTTCATTCATGGCGATGGTGATTCGCGAGGACTGCATCAACTGTGGAAGCTGCGAGCCGGCGTGCCCGAACACGGCGATCTCGGCCGGCGAGAGCATCTATCTGATCGACCGCGAGCGCTGCACCGAGTGCGTGGGCGCGTTCGATCACCCGCAGTGCGTGGACGTGTGCCCGATCGAGGGCTGCATCGCGGCCGACGCGGTCAACCCGGAGACGAAGGAGACCCTGCAGGCGCGGTACCAGCACCTCCACCCGAACTGACCGGGGCCGGGCCGGAAAGCGGCCGCTGATCCCGGCCGATCAGAACCCTGGCGGCCGCTCCGCGGCGACGCCGAAGGCGCGTTCGAGCGCGATCCCGGCCGTCGCGATCGTCCCCTCGTCGAACATGCGACCGATCAGCGACACGCCGTGCGGCACGCGCCGCTTCGACGCGAAGGTCGGCATCGGATGTGTCGGGTCGGGCGCCCAGTCGCTGCGAGCCTGCGTCACCTCGATGAAGCCCGCGCGCAAGACGAGCGCGGGATGGCCGGTGAAGTTGGTGACCGTCAGGATCTCGTCGCGCAGGGACGGCACGAGCAGCATGTCGACCTTGTCGAAGAGCTTCTGCATCTCGATCGCGAACTTGCGGCGCAGGCGGTCCGCCTGGACGAAGTCCACGGCCGAGAGGAAGCGCGACTGCCGGAAGATGTTGGGCCACGCGTCGGGGACCTGCGCCTTCAACTGGTCGACGCCGTGGGAAAGCGTGAGCTCCTCGAAGGACGCGGCTGCCTCCGCGAAGAGGACCGTGTTGAGCGAGCCCTGCGGCCAGTCGGGAAAGCCGACCTCGACGGGCGTCATGCCGAGCTGGCGCAGGGCAGGCAGGGCGGCGCGGTCCACCTCGGTCGCCGGGCTTTCGTTCATCCACGCCGGGACGAAGCCGACCTTCAGCCCCTTGACGGGGCCGCTCGCGTCGAAATCGAGGTGGCTCGGCAGGCTCGAGAGGTCGCCCGCGTCCGGGCCCGTGATCGCCGCGAGGATGAGCATCGTGTCTTCGACGCCCCGGGTCATCGGCCCGAGCTTGTCGAGCGACCAGCACAGCGTCATCGCGCCCGTGCGCGCGACGCGTCCGAAGGTCGGCCGCAGGCCCGCCACGCCGCAGCGCATCGCCGGATCGATGATGCTGCCTCCCGTCTCGCTGCCGATCGCAAAGCTGACGAGCGCCGCCGCGGTTGCCGAGCCCGGTCCGGCGCTCGAGCCGCCCGAGCCCTCCTCGATCAGCCAGGGATTCATCGTCTGGCCGCCGAACCACACGTCGTTCAAGGCAAGCGCGCCGAGTGAGAGCTTGGCGACGAGCACCGCGCCTGCCGTGTAGAGCCGCTCGACGACGACGGCATCGGCTTCGGGAACGCGGTTGCGGAACGGCTCGGCGCCATACGTGGTGAGAATGCCCTTCGTGTCGACGAGGTCCTTGACGCCGAACGGGATGCCGTGGAGCGGTCCGCGGTACTTGCCGGCCGCGATCTCGGCGTCCGCGCGTCTGGCCTGCTCGAGGGCCTGCTTCGGCGTCGGAGTGATGATGCATTTCAACTTCGGGTCGAACTTCTCCATGCGTGCCAGGTAAATACGCGTGAGGCGTTCCGAGGTCAACGCGCGGGATTCGATCCAGCGCGATTGCTCGGCGACCGTCGCGAAGGCGATGGTGTCGTCGTGTTGGGGCAGCGGGGCCGCCTTGCCGGACGAGCGCAGGAAGCGGTCGCGCGTCGGCCCCGCGGAAACACCCGGGATGAGCGGATTCCAAAGCGTCGCGGGAGAGAGCGTCGTCTCGAGCGCGACCTTGCGCGGCCCCGTGCGCCGTTCCATCGTCGAGGCCATGGTCTGCGCCCAGCTGCCGGCCAGCTGCTGTTTGTCCGCCGCCGTGAGCTCCACGCGGACGAACTTCTCCGCTTCGGTGACCGTCGCGACCGTGATCTCCGGGCCCACCGCGGGCGTCGTTCCGAAGGCGGGCGGCGTGCCGGCGGCCGGCTCTGGCGTCGGGGCCGGCGGCGGCTGCTGGCCGAGCGCCTTGCCGGCGGCTGCGGCGCCGACGAGCCCGGCGGCGGTGCGCGCGAGGAACTCCCTGCGGGATTTCGACATGGTTCGCCTCCGTAGTGTTGGGCGGATCGTAGCGCAGGACGCGCTGCCTCTCGTCTCGCGATAGCCTGATGCGAATTGGAGGCTTGCCCATGAGCCGACCTGTCTGGGTGATCTGCATCCTCCTGGCGCTCCAGCCCTGCGTGGGCCGCGCGCACCGCGACCAAAGCCCTCGAGCGTCTCCTGAAGCAGAACGCGGCGCCGGTCCTGCCGCAGCTCGAGGAAACAGTGCGCGGGACTCCGGAATCCGGGCGCTACGTCCTCGGCGCGCTCGGGACCGTGAAGCAACTGCCGCCCGGCACGGTCGACTTCGCGCTCGCGTTCACGCGGTCGCCCGAGCCGGCAAGGCGGGCGCCAACCTGAATGCGAAGAACTTCGCGGGCCTGACGGCGCTCCAGATGGGCATCGTGTCCGGCAACCCGGGCCTCGAGGAGCTCATCGCGGCAGGAGCGCGCCTCGATCCCGCGACGGCAAAGGCTTACGCCGATGCCTACAAGAGCAACCCCAGGGCTCTGGCGCTCATCAAGAAGGCGACGGCAAAGTAGAATCGGCAAACTCGCGGGCGCTGATGACGCGCGCGCCGCCAACGGAGCGTTCGATGAGCCTGCTGTCGCCCCGAGAAGGTTCTAGTGCGCCTTTCCGTACGCCTCGACGTCCGCGAGGATG